>Ga0182021_10009594_pt1 | contig 11474 bp, 8 predicted proteins | sample 612E3MmetaG_FD_120493 | JGI IMG/M metagenome (GOLD analysis project Ga0182021, IMG submission 120493) | Permafrost microbial communities from Stordalen Mire, Sweden - 612E3M metaG (Illumina Assembly) | ecosystem: Environmental > Terrestrial > Soil > Wetlands > Permafrost | place: Sweden...
ATCCAGGCCCTCCCCTGGGCGGCGTTGGCGCGAAGGTTCCGATGGGTCAGGATCGCGCCCTTGGGCGTCCCAGTGGTCCCGCCGGTGTACTGCAGCAACGCCACGTCACCAGGGTCCGGCTGTGGGTGGCTCGGATCGAGTGGGCCCGTCGCGGACGAGACCCGCTCCCAGCTCAGGACCCCCTGACCGGGCACCGGACCAGTCATCGACGCGCGTGCCGAGCGCGCCTTGGCTACCGGTAGCCGCAATGCCATCCGCTTGCGCCAAGGCAGGGCAGTGGTCAGGTCGACCGCCAGGATCGTCCGCACCGCGGTCCGCTCCCGCAGAGCCACGATCACCGAGGCTGTCTTGTCCCAGCACACGACAAGGGTCGCCCCGCAGTCGGACAGCTGGTGCTCGAGCTCGGTCGCCGTATACAACGGGTTGTGCTCCACGACAACGGCACCCAGGCGCAGCACCGCATAGAAAGCCACCACGTGCTGTGGACAGTTCGGCAACACCAGCGCTACCCGATCCCCGGCTCGAACTCCCGCAACGCCCAACGCCTGCGCGGCCCGGCTCACCTGGTCGGCCAGCTCGACATACGTCGTCTCAGCACCGAAGAAGTCGAGCGCCACCCGGTCGCCGAAACGCGCCGCGCTGGCCTCGAGCATCTCAGGCAGAGAGTCGGCCGGAACCTCGACGTCGGGCTCAACCCCTGGGGCGTAGCTCACCAGCCACGGGCGCCCGCTCAGTGGGCCGTCGCTCTGCCCCTGTTCGAAGGTGCGCGCGCGGTCCCTGTCCATCTGATCTCCCAAATCGAGCCGGCCGCCAATGTTGCCATCTGCCCGCCCATCGGTCAGCGCAGCGCCACCCCACGAGACTACTCAGCAGCCCCGGCCTGTCGAAGACCCGGCTGGCTCACATCACGTGCTCAAGCCTGCGCACGGACGCAGGGCCTGGACACCGCCCTCAGGAAAGTTGCCGATCCGTGGGTCCACGCAACCTCCACCGGTGGACCAGCCAAGAGGACCTTTGGCCCTGTGAAACCCCTTGGCAGATGTACCACGGTGGAACAGGAGGCGATAGAGATGTCGATACTGGTTGCCTATGCCAGCAAACACGGCGCCACCGGGCAGATCGCTGAGCGGATCGCCGAGAGTCTACGAGAGGCGGGCCACGATGCCGACGCCCGACAGGTCCAGGAGGCCGGCGATCTGGCCGACTACGACGGGTTCGTCCTGGGAAGTGCCGCCTACATGGGGCACTGGCTGAAGGATGCACGGGCCTTCGTGCACAGCAACCGGGATGTCTTGGTTACCCGACCGGTGTGGTTGTTCAGCAGCGGCCCTCTAGGTACCGAAGCCACTGACGCCCAGGGAGTTGACCTGCGAGCCTCAGCCGAGCCAAAGGAGCTCCCTGAGCTCCAGGAAACCATCCATCCTCGAGAACATCACGTGTTCTTCGGTGTCCTTGACCCCGGCAAGCTGAGCTTCTCGGAACGGTCCCTTCGCAAGCTGCCGTCTGCTCACGCGATTCTGCCCGTGGGCGACTTCAGGGACTGGGACGAGATCCAGGACTGGGCCTACGAGATCGCGATGGCGATGACGAAGCTGGGTGCCACGGGTGGCGATCATGGTCACCCAGCGGCGGGTGAACGCGCTCCTGAGTAACCTTTATGGCCTCGAACGCCGTGCACGTCACCGGCGGCTGGTGCTAGAGGTGTTTCACACCGGACTGGGTCAGGCCTGCACCTCATGACAGCCTGCCCTCATGACTCAGGGCGACGGGCCGGTCTGCGGTGTGGACCAGCGGCAGCCCCAGACCGGCCAATGCCTGAAAACGTTGCCGACACCCCGATCATGAAACCGAAGTTGTACCAGTTGCCGTTGTTGTGTACCTCGTAGATGTTTACCTGGTTGTTGAACAGCGAGACCACGAAGGTGACGGGGCTGATCAAACCCTGCCACAGCCCCTGCCAGAAGCCCGCGAGATGGACAGCATTGACCTGCGCCACAGTGTTCGGGCCCGCGGCGCAGGAGGCCAGGAGTAGGACGCCGACAACCAACGCAGCCTGCGCGAATCGCGATTTCGACATCGGCTTCGCCTCCACGTGCAGCCAACACCGGCCCCCCGGCTCACGTCAAGCCTGCTCGACAACCGGTGGCAACGAGTCCCGACACGACGACCCACCCGGCCCATCGCAGGCAGTCCCATATCCCACGGTGTGGCTTGCGGCCGACTCCAGGGATCGTCAGCCGATCCGCCTGGTCGTTCGCGGAGGCAGGCGTCGACGCAGTCGCATGATGGCCCACATGGCCAGAACAAGCACCAGGAGAATCAGGGCAGGCAACAGCGCCGGCCCACCAGTGACCTCCCGAAACGCCGTGAACGCAAAAAGGAGTAGGGCCCAGAATCCGAGAAAGCCGATGAGGATGTCCAAGTCCTCTCCGGACCGAACCCTTTTGGGGTTCGGAACCCAGTCCGAGGACTCCGGTTCCTCCACTACTTGACCGCGCCGGCTGTCAGGCCGGCCACGATCTGGCGCTGGAAGATCAGCACCAGAATCACCAGCGGGATCGTGACAATGGTTCCGGCAGCCATGACCGCGGTGTACGGCTCCTGGTGTGGCTGCGACCCGGTGAACGAGGCGATGGCCACCGTGACCGTCTGAGTCCGGTCGGTAGACAGCTGGCTGGCGATGAGAAACTCGTTCCACGCGGAGATAAACGCCAGGATCGCTGTGGTGAAGATACCCGGCGCAGCCAATGGCATGATGATCTTTCGGAACGCCTGCGACTTCGTGCACCCGTCGATTCGCGCCGACTCCTCCAGCTCCCAGGGCATCTCCCGGAAGAACGAGACCAGGATGTAGATGGACAGCGGCAGAACGAACGAGATATCCGGAATGATCAGGGCCTGATAGGTGCCGATCCAGTTGAGGTTCGTGAAGAGCTGGAACAGCGGGGTGACCAGGGCAACGCCGGGGAACATCGAGGCGGCCAGGATGAACCCCATGACGACGAACTTGCCCCGGAACTCAAGTCGCGCCAGCGCATACGAGGCGGAGACGCCGACTGCCAGCGCAACGACGGTCGTGACCGTCGAGATGATGAGGCTGTTGACCAAGGCCCGGCCGAAGTGGTTGCCCAGGTTGGTTGAGAACGCAGTGACGTAGTTGTCCAGGGTGACATGGCTGAAGAACGGAGTCGTGTCGTAGGTGAAACCGACCTGACGGAAGGAGGTGACGACCATCCAGTAGGCCGGCAACAGACACCAGATGACGATGAGCGCGGCGCTGATGTAGGTCCGGGCTGAACCCCACCGCTTACGGTTGATCGCCCCGGCTTTCGCACGAGGGTCAGCTCCGCCAACCCTCGGTGTCGTGGCGGTTGTCACTTGCCCTTCCCCTTCTTGATTGACGTGGCCGATTCAACGGCATTGACTCCGAGGAACCGCACGAAGATGAAAGCCACCAGGAAGATGGTGACGAACGTGATGGTCGACAGGGCCGCGGCGCTGTTGAACCCTTCCCGGATCTGTTGCACCACGAGAATCGACATCGTGGTGGTGTTGTTGGCGCCACCGGTCATGATCCACGGGAGGTCGAACATCCGTAGGGCGTCCAAGGTCCGGAACAGGATCGCGACCATCAACGCCGGTCTGACCAGTGGCAGTGTGATGTGTCTGAGCCGTTGCCAGGCGGTGACACCGTCAACCTTGGCAGCCTCGTAGACCTCTGCGGGAATGATCTGCAGACCGGCCAGAATCAGCAGCGCCATGAACGGCGTGGTCTTCCAGACATCGGCGACGATGATCCCCCACCTGGCGGGCCACTCGCTGCCGGTCCACAGGATCGTGGTGCCAAAGATCTTGTTGACGATGCCAGCGAAGGCGAAGATGAAGAACCACAGTTTGGCGGTGACCGCCGTGGGGATGGCCCATGGCACCAGGACTGATGCCCGCAACAGGCCGCGGCCACGGAAGGCTCGGGCCATGATGACTGCCATCCCGAAGCCGATAACGGTCTCCAGCGCCACCGTCACGATGGTAAAGAAGAACGTCGTGCCCACCGAGCTCCAGAACTGCGAACCTAGACTGCCGGGGGGGCAGGGCACGGTGACTCCGCCAGCTGTGGTGCACTGCTGCAGAAGCCAGTGCTTGTAGTTCGACAGTCCAGCAAATCCGCCAGCCACGAACATCCCGGTCGCCTTGTCGAGCCCGGCGTCCTTCTGGAAGGACTGGTATACCGCGGTCGTGATCGGGTACACGATGACGATCATCAACACGATCAGAGTCGGGGCAACCAGCATCGACGCCCATCCGGCTTGGCTGGACGCCGCCCGGGCCCGAGGGCGCTTCATGGGGGCCTGCGGGGATCCCGTCTGCGCAAACGTTTCCCCGGCGCCCGTCGGCGGTTCAGCAGACATTCCACTCCTTGCCGCGCGGGCTTTGACGGCCCTCGGTTTGCAACTCGTTGATCTTTCGCAGTGCTCTTGGAAGTGTCTGTGGTGGGTGGACCGGAGTCCACCCACCACACTCACATCGCGGTGAGAATTACTGTCCGCTGGCTGCCTGGATCGCCTTCTGCATGTTGGCCAGTGCGGTGGCCACGGGCACGTCACCCTTGATGGCGGCGTAGGCGTTGTCCTGAATCGCCTTGGTCACTGCCGGGTAGAACGGGGTGACGGGGCGGGGTACGGCGTTGTCGATGGAGGTCTTCAACACCGGCAAGTAGGGCAGCTTGGTGACCAGGGTCGGATCGGTGTACAGCGCAGAGAGAACGGGGGCCAGGGACCCCTCGGTCGCGAACGCCTTCTGCTGATCCACGCTGGTCAGGAACTGCAGGAAGTCATGGGCTGTGGCCTTGTTCTTGGAGTAGACGCTGATGGCCGCGTTGTGGCCGCCGAGCGAGGACGCTCCGGGACCGGTCGCACCCGGAAGGGCTGTCATGCCGAACGTGTCCTTGACCGTCGATGATGCGTCCGTCTTGGCCAGGTTGTACACGTAGGGCCAGTTACGCAAGAACAGCAGCTTGCCGGCCTCGAAGGCCATGCGCCCCTGCTCCTCCTGGTAGGTGATGGCTTCCTTCGGGATGTTCCCGTTGGCGTAGGCAGTCACCAGATTCTGCAGACCCTTGGTGGCCTGCGGGGTCGTGACGGTCGGTTTGCCGCTGGCATCGACGATCGTGCCCCCTTCGGAGTTGATGGCCTCGGCGGTGTTCACCGTCAGACCCTCATACTGTGCGAACTGGCCCGCGTAGCAGCCGATGTTCTTGGCCCTGGCGACGGAGCACATGCTCATCATCTCGGTCCACGTCTTGGGCGGGTTGGGGACCAGGTCCTTGCGGTAGTACAAGATCCCGCCGTCGCTGGAGACCGGCGCTGCGTACAGGACCCCGTTGTAGGTCGCCGTCTTGACGGTGGCCGGCAGCATTGCCGAGGTGTTGATCGCCATCTTCCCCGTCAGGGGCTGCAGCCATCCCTTGGCAGCGAACTCACCCGTCCAGATGACATCGACGCTCATCACGTCGTAGTTGGGGTTCTTGGCCTGCAAGTTCTGAACCAGGTCATCGTGCTGCTGATCAGCCTGGTCGGTCTGCTCCTTGAAGGTCACCGTCTCCTTCGGGTGGGCCGCGTTCCACTTTGCGATCATCGGCCGGACAACGTTGCTGTTGTCCTTGCCTTGGACGTAGGTAATCGGCCCGCGACCATCCAGGCCGCTGGCGGTCGGACCAGTGCCGGATCCGCTGGTGGTCGTGCTGCTACTACACGCAGAAAGCGCTAGGGCAATAACGCCCAGCATTGCGATGGGCGCGAGCATCTTGGGGTGCTTCATCTCGTGCTCTCCTCTTCGAGCCGGTCCGCGCAACCTCTGGCCACGCGGTCTTGCGATGCTACGCGCACCGATCTGCATGGAGGGAGGCCATCTGGCGGTTTCTCGTGTGGATATACGCAATCGTTATCTCGGCGACCCGCACCCGACAGTCTGACCGCCCGAAGGGGCCGGCCACCGGGACCGACCCCCTCGAGCTGTCAGGGTGAGGGTGGCTACCGCCGACCAGCCATGGAGGCTAGGAAGGACACACCGTTCGGGCTACCCACACCGGTCACGTCGTCATACCCGGGCCGGGTGAAGATCGTGCCTGTCTGGTTGAAGGTGCGCAGCGAGGTCACGAGTCCATCAGCCGCGCTGTACTGGTTGACGAAGTCAACCCGCACGACGCCGTCGGTGACCGCCTGGCCGTGGTTGACGTCCCGGAAGGCACTGGTGCCCGACAGACGGTAGATCTTCGGGTTCAGGAATCCCAGCGATCCGCCCTTGACCTGGTCAGCAACCGCGACGACGCCGGCGAACAAGGGGCTCGAAAGGCTCGTGCCGCCGATCCGGTACTCGCTGTAACGAACCGAACCGTTAGGCAGGCTCTGGCTCTGTCCGACCAGGAAGCCGGTGTTCGGATCTCCCACCATGGCCACATCGGGGACGGCACGGTGTGGGCCCTGACCGAAGTAGTTCGAGATGGACGCAGGAACGACCTTCCTCTGGTAGCTGGGCTGCTTGAACAGCTGGCTGGTGCCGCCGCCGCCGCCATATTGGTAGGCCGGTGAGACCGGCGCCCATGAGCCGTTGGTCAGCGTGGACTTGCCCGTGCCCCAGCCCTGTTCGAACAGGTAGTTGTTGTTCTGGCCGACGGCGAGCGCGGTGCCGCCAACAGCTGTGACGAACGGGTCGGAGGGTGGATAGTCAGGCTGACGGATGCCGGAGCTGACGATCTCGTCACCAGAGTCTCCGGAGGAGAACAGGACGCTGATGCCCTGGGCGGCCGCCTGGATGAAGGTCTGGTGCCAGCCGGCCACGTCGGCCTGTGATGTCGGCTCGCCGTAGGAGTTGGTGACGACCTGCGCGAGGCTGTTGTCGACCACGGTGTTGATGGCCGCGTCCAGGTCGGGGTCGTTGCAGCTCGCAGCGCCGACGTAGAGGATGTTCGCCGCTGGCGCCATGGCGTGTACGGCCTGGACATCGAGCGTCTCCTCGCCGTACCAGCCGCTGGCGTCGCAGAAGTCGGCGCCGGCGTCGGTGTAGGTCGCTGGCAGCGACTGGCTGAACTGGTAACTACGCAGTAGGTGCGCCGGGTCGTTGCGCTTGGCGTAGGTCTGCGCGTCGCCCAGGATCGTCGGCGAGGCGTAGGCGTCCACGACGGCCACGGTGGCGCCGCGACCGTCGTACCCGGCCTGCAGGGACTGGTCGATCCCGTAGGCGCCGCGTAGCTGGGCCGGCTTGTAACCGCACGGTGCGTAGGTCAGCGGGTTGGCCAACACCTGTGGGAAGGAGCTGGCTGGCTTTTGGCCGAAGTACGCCGAGCACGGCGTGGCGTTCTTGAACACCAGAGGTGGTGGTGGCAGGACAGGGGTTGGTTTGGCCGGCGCCGTTGCGGCGCTCACGACCCTCTTGGTGGACTCCGGCGCGCCGACATGCGACGGCGACTGCCGGTTGGACGAGTCCAAGCCGCCGATGCTGGCAACGGTGCCTGCCAGCTCGGTGGGGATCGAGACGCCCGAAGCCGGGGCCGAGACCGCCTGGCCGTCCTTGGCGAAGACCCCCAGATCCGTGGCGAAGGCCTTTTCGGCCTGGGCGCTGGTGCCCGTGAAGGAGATAAACCGGTGGTTCAAGGGGATCGCACCGACCAGGAAGCCCGCCGACTTGAGCCAGGTCGTGACCCGCGCGACCGCGGCGTCAGTGGGGGCGAATCGTGATCGCCAGGCGGCGGCTGTCACGTACTTGCCGTACTGAACGCTGGACGGATCCGAGACGGAGGTGGCCAGAGCCTCGGCGCCGGCAGCATCCCGAAGGTCCAGGGTTGCGCTCATCTGTAGCCGCTGAGCCGCGGGGACCGTGCCGACCCGGTGTACCTGCGCGGTCCAGGCCGGAGCATTCTCTATCCGCGTTCGCTGCGGCTGACCCGCCGCGAACGCTGTTGCGGGTGCGGTCAGCGCGAGCGCCAGAGAGGCTGTCGCGCCGAGGACCAGGCCATGGCGAAGCCTTGATGTCATGGGATCTCCTCAAGCAGTTGAGGCGCTCAACCGAGCGCCCTGGCGCGAGTGTGTTCCTCCCGACAGCGACAACGCAAGAGGCTCAAAGAAGAAGTAACCTCCTTGTGACTGCCCAGCCAGATTCGACGGAACCTTTCGGTCTGCACCCAACGTCACATGGGTATGACAATCATGACCCGACTCATCCCCGGTTACCGCGCAGTGCTCGCGGTGGCCGCGTTGGTCGTCCTGTCTTCGTGTGGCGCTGCGACGTCAGTCGGCGGTGGGTCAAACCCGCCTGCCACCTCGGTGGGCTCGGGCCTGCCAACCAGCAGTGCTCCCACGCCTGCCCCGACAGAACAGAGGCTTTCCGGGGTGCTCATCGAGGGACTTCGGCCGAACTGCCGGGTTCTGCAAACCGCTCAGCGACGCTATTCCCTGGTGGGCGCCACTACGCAGTCTCTTAAGCAGGGCGACACGGTGACCGTGACGGGGGTCGCGCGCCCCGACCTGGTCAACCCCTGCGGGCTCACTTTTGTTGTCACCGCGCAGAAGGTTGACGCGCGCGGCTAGGCCGAGCACCGAGGCTTCGGTCTCTGCCAAGACGTGCTCGGCCTCGCCGCCCTCCATCATCTGGATCTGGGCACCAGCCAGTGCTGCACCCCTCTTTGCAAGGGGTGCTCACCTGTGGGGGTGGCGCGACGTGCGGGGGTCAACCACGGCAACGTCCTTAGGGGTCGCAGATGACAGGCCGCCAGGATCTGGACGACCTGAGCGCCACTGCTTTCGCGTGAGAGCCTCACGCGGTTACGTCGCAAGCCCGGCTGCCGGATGCGAGGCCGCGGCAACCAGATCCACGACGAGTCGAGGCTGACCCCGTCGCGAAGAACCCGGACCCGTCGCACCAAGTCAGCCCTCCAGGGCCAAACGAGCGCTCGCCGGGTCGGACAGGATCCCTTCGAAGGCCAGCTCGGCGGCACCAATCATGAGCAGATCCGAGGCTAGCTCGGTACGGGTGATGGTGACCTCCTGCCTTGCTGCCAGCAGCGCCTGATGGGCTAGCTTATGGTCCAGGTAGTGCGGGGCAATCGCATAGAGGGAGCCGAGAAACCCGCCCAGGACGACGAGCCGTGGATTGAAGATGTTGATCGTGTTCCGCAGAGCGACGGCAAGGAAGTCGAGCTGGCGCTCGACCTCGGCCTTCACGGCCAGCGAGCCCGACGCAGTCAGCGCCAGCTCGAGCTGATCACCATCGGCATCAGTGAGTCCGACAAGTCGCAGAAGTGGAGCTCTGCTCACCTCTGTCTCCAGGCAGCCCACGGCTCCGCAGCTGCACATCACTCCGGAAGAGTTGACCAGGGTATGGCCGAACTCGCCTGCGTAGCCGGCGATTCCGGCAAGGGGAACACCTCCCGCAATAACGCCGCCGCCGATCCCGCTGGCACCCCCGTTGAGGTAGATCAGGTCGCTGACATCGCGACCGGACCCAAAAGTGCTCTCTGCCAGTGCCCCCAGGCTCGCGTCGTTGGCCGCCACAACCGAATACCCGGTGGCTTCTGTCAGCATCCGGGCCAGCGGTTCGTCGACCCAGCCGAGGTGAGGGGCCAGACGTACCAGGCCGTCTTTCTCGCGCACCAGCCCAGGCACGGCAACGCCGATCCCGACGGTGAGGCAGTACGTGTCCAGTTCCGAGCGCATTCCCGCAATCACCGCCGCACAGATCGCCACGGACTCCTTCGCCGAGGTGGTGCGCGGGGTTGGGTATCGAACGTGCTTGAGCACCGTGCCGTCAAGGCCCACGACTCCGATCGTGATGGCGTCGACCTCCGGGTTGATTGCCAGGGCGACGGCCGCAGGATTTGGCCGCACGATGGGGCTGGGTCGGCCCACCTGGCCGGACGAGTCCGGGTCCGCCTCAACGACCAGCTGTCGATCAACGAGCTCACCAACCAGGTCGGCAATGGTCGAGCGGTTGAGTCCCGTCTGTCTGGTCAGCTGGGCTCGGGAGAGCCCACCGCTGCGGTGGGCCAGACCCAAGACCACCGAGAGGTTGTGACGGCGCACATGGTCGTTGTTGCTGCCACTGCCGCTGCGTGCCACCTCGAGCATCGCCACGTTCTTTGCGCTCCCTCTCCCGCCAGGCTCGTACCTCTGTCCATGACCCTAATCGGGTAGTCGTCTGCTGGCCGCCAGTTCGGCGTACCACAGTGCGCTGTCTTTCTTCGTCCGCACGAGCGTGTCGTAGTCGACCCTCACGATCCCAAAGCGCTTGGTGTACCCGTAGGCCCACTCGAAGTTGTCCAGCAGTGACCAGACCAGGTAACCGCGCAGGTCGACGCCCTGGGCCAGGACGCGATGGGCGGCCGTGAGGTGGCGCCGAAGGTAGTCAACCCTCTGGTCATCATGGACTCGACCGTCGGCCAGGGTATCGGGGAAAGCCGCCCCGTTCTCGGTGATCATCAGTGGAAGGTCCGGGAACTCGTGGTGTACGGCCAGCAGCAGCTCCTCCAAGCCGTCGGGGGCGATGTTCCACCCCATCTCCGTGACAGCCCCCGGCTGCTGGACGAACTCGACACAGTCAGCACCCGGCCAGGGGCTTGCGGACCCGGCCTTGTGCCCGTCGACGCTCAGCTTGTCGGCGACGCCGTCCCACAGACGAACGGCCGTCGTGGCGTAGTAGTTGACCCCCAGCACATCGATGGGCTGATGAATCAGCTCCACATCACCGTGCCTGACAAAGCCCCAGTCGGTGAGCTCGGCAGTGTCCTGCAGCAGGTCAGCCGGGTAGGCGCCAGCCAGCATCGGGCCGGTGAAGGCCCTGTTGCCCAGCGCGTCGATCCGTCGCAGCGCCTCGGCACCTGTGTCCCCGACACCGCGAAGGGCATGCAGGTTCAGGGTTACCGAGTACGCCGGGTTGTTCGTGGTGACCTTGGCAAGCTCGCAGAGTGCGAGCCCGTGGGCGAGGTTGAGGTGGTGAACCGCCTTGAGAGCATCCTCACCGCTGGTTCGCCCCGGTGCATGGACCCCTGAACCATAGCCGAGGTAGGCCGAACACCAGGGTTCGTTCAGGGTGATCCAGGTTGCCACGCGATCGCCCAGGGCAGCCCCCACCACGGCCGCATACTGCGCGAAGTGGTAGGCGGTTTCGCGATTCGTCCATCCACCCGCATCCTCAAGGGGTTGCGGCAGATCCCAGTGATAGAGCGTGGCGATGGGCTTGATGCCGCGGGCGATCAGCCCGTCGACCAGTCGCGAGTAGAAGTCAATCCCCGCCTGGTTGACCGCACCCGACCCGCAGGGAATGACCCGGGACCAGGAGATCGAGAATCGATAGGCCTCAAGGTTCAGGCTCGCCATCAGGTCAAGGTCCTGGTCGAGGCGATGGTAGTGATCATCGGCGAGGTCTCCGGTGTCACCGCCCACCACAAGTCCCGGGGTGTGGCTGAAGGTGTCCCAGATCGAGGG
>Ga0182021_10009595_pt1 | contig 11473 bp, 3 predicted proteins | sample 612E3MmetaG_FD_120493 | JGI IMG/M metagenome (GOLD analysis project Ga0182021, IMG submission 120493) | Permafrost microbial communities from Stordalen Mire, Sweden - 612E3M metaG (Illumina Assembly) | ecosystem: Environmental > Terrestrial > Soil > Wetlands > Permafrost | place: Sweden...
ACAGATGGTGGAGGATTAAATCTTTTTAATGAGCAAACCAATCGGTTTTTGCGTTTCACTATGGAGAATTCTCATCTAAGCAGTAACGCTATTCTATGTTTACTGGAAGATTCCAATAACCAGATCTGGTTTGGAACCTGGGCCGGAGGGCTCATTCACCTTGACAGCAAAACCAAATCCTTAACATCATTGACCACCATGAACAGCGGTATTATGGATAACAATATCTATGCAATTTATGAAGGAGATGACAATGATTTGTGGTTGGGTAGTTTTGAACATGGTTTGATTCATTATCAAATAAAAGAGAATAAGTTTATTGACTATACTCCGGACAACAGTGGTTTAATCAATAAAATGATAATAAAAATTATAAAATTTTCTAAAGGTCGTTTAGTCATTGGCTCTACTAACGGTTTCCAGATTTTTTACCCGGATGAAAATCGTTTCATAACCTATATGTCTGATCCAAATGATCCAAATAGTCTTAGTAATCCCACAACAACCGATATTCTGGTGGAAAGTGACTCATGTATCTGGATAGGGACACGAAATGGACTAAATCGGTTTAATCCAAATACGGGATCTTTTATAAGGTATTATAAAAAAGATGGATTGCCCGGTAATGTTATAAAAGGACTTATTTTTGATGATTCAGGAGTTCTTTGGGTGACAACAGGCGATGGAGTATGCCGGTTTGATTATAAACAGGGGAAAATCAAAAACTTTACCAGAGAAGATGGTTTGCAGGGTAATGAATTTTCCGAGAGAAGCATTCTGAAAACAAAAAGAGGTACCCTTTTAATGGGTGGTACAAACGGATTTAACATTATTTATCCTGAAAAAATAACCGAAAACAAAAACATCCCGGATGTACTGATCACTGATCTTAAAATATTTAATGTAAGTGTAGAACCGGGCAGTAAAAATTCTCCGTTGATCAAGAACATTACTGAAACAAAAAACCTCAGTTTATCCTATCGGCAATCAGTCATGACTTTTTATTTTGCTGTTATGGATTTTACGGCGCCTGAAAAGAATCATTACGCGTATAAAATGGAAGATTTTGACAAAGACTGGATTTATACAGATAACAAAAGAGAAGCAACTTATACAAATTTAAATCCGGGTGAATATGTGTTTCGTGTTAAGGGTTCGAACAACGATGGCGTTTGGAACAATACAGGAACATCAATCCATATCACTATCATGCCACCATTGTGGAGAACATGGTGGTTCAGAATAATTGCTATCTCTGCGATAGTTTTTATAATTGTTTCCATCTTTCTTTCACGTGTCCGGCATTTTAAAAATCAGAAGATAAAGCTCGAAAAATTGGTGGCAATAAAAACTTCTGAACTACAGGAACTCAATGTTTCAAAAGATAAATTCTTCTCAATTATTGCACATGATCTGAAGAATCCTTTTCAGGCTATAATAGGTTTCAGTGAAATGTTGAAAGAAGAAATGAAATCAGGAGATATTGCGACAAGTGAGAATTATGCAGGATTGATAAACACTTCTGCAATTCAGACGTTCAGATTGCTCGAAAACCTGTTGGAGTGGGCTAATTCGCAGCGGGGGAAAATTACTTTTAATCCAGTATCAATAAACTTGAGAGAACTTGTCAACGAAGAATTTGGAGTATTGGGTGATATGGCGAAAGGTAAAAGCATAGAACTTCAAAGCTCCTTCTATGATAATTTGAAAGTTATGGCTGATAGAAATATGATCAAAACTATCTTAAGAAATCTGATATCGAATGCTATCAAATTTACTCATAAAAATGGTAGAGTGGAAGTTATGGCCATGATTAGCAATAATCAGGTAGAAATTTCAGTATCAGATAACGGCATAGGAATGACAAATGAAACCATGGCAAAACTTTTCAGGTTGGATGGAAACCTCTCAACACGCGGTACAGAGAATGAAAAGGGTACCGGACTTGGGCTCTTCCTGTGTAAAGAATTTGTTGAAAAACATGGCGGAAAAATTTGGGTTGAGAGTGAATCGGGTAAAGGCAGCATTTTCAAAATGGTTCTTCCATCAACCATAAACCATTAGGGATGAGATTACTACTAATAATGCTTCGACAATAATTTGTTGTCTGAACCAGCCATGGTGTCTAAATTTATGCCATTTTAGGAATATATTGTCTAAAATACTATATCTTTAAAATTCTGATGTCTATACTACAATTTTAATCGATTTACTATAAGAGACGGTGATTGTGTTAAAGAGCCTTAAAATAGGGAGAAAGCATTCTTACAATCGATATCTTGTGATTTTTTCACTATGCTTCTTCGGAATATCCCGTACGTATGCACAGCAACAATATTCAAGATTTGATCATCTTACAGTTACCAATGGTCTGTCGAGTAACCGGATAAGGTGTATCTACAAAGACAGTAAGGATTATCTTTGGATTGGCACTGATGTGGGTCTCGATAAATTTAATAGTTACGATGTTAAAAAGTACAGGCATAGTGAAAAGTTACCCGGATCAATCAGCAGTGATATTTTAACCTGCATTTATGAGGACCGGAAAAAAAACCTTTGGTTTGGTACTTATGATGGGTTGAATTTGTATAGTCCATCGCAGGATAATTTCAAAGTATTTAAAAAGAATAGTGCAGTTAATAGCAGTTTAAATAGTAATTGTATTACTGGTATTGTTGAGGATAAAAAAGGGAATCTATGGGTTGTGTCAGATGGCAGTTGCCTTAACAAATGGGATCCTGAGAATCAGAATTTTGTAAGATACCCATTTGAATCACAGAGACATGGATTATCAGTCCGCCCTTCCCGGATGGCTGCGGTTGATTCAAAAGGATATATTTGGATTGGTTCATTAAGATCCGGTATCACTAGGTTTGATCCTGAAACTGGTCAGTTTACCAAGTATAATGACCCATCTGTTGATTTTGGTGAATACAGCTATAAGTGTTTATTTATTGATAAACATGATAAGATATGGATCGCTACAGACGGGATAGGATTTTTCTCTTACGATCCCTCAACAAACAAGTTTGAACATTTCGGATTAAATGGTGATGGAAAAGGAACCAATCTGAATTTCGTGCTTGACATTATTCCTGAAGATGATCGCTTCCTTTTGCTTGCAGTTGATCAGGGCGGGATAAACCGTTTCGACAAGTTAACCAAAACATTTGATTATATAAAGTATGATGAGACAAATGAAGACGGATTAAATAACAATGGGATATGGTGTTTTCACAGAGACAAGGAAGGTATTCTCTGGATTGGTACATCAGGTGGAGGAATAAATTATTTTAATCCTAAAAAAGAGAGGTTTAATTTATTTACACATAAAAGTAATAACCCAAAATCGTTGTCTTATAATTTTACAATTAATTTTTATGAAGATCATCTTGGTTTTATCTGGATGGGAACAGATGGCGGCGGTCTTAATGTCCTGAATCCAGAAACCGGCAATTTTGAGAGATTTAAACACGATGAGAAAAATCCCTACAGCATCAGTGGGGACGTTATACGAGGTATAGCGGAAGATAAAGATCATGATATGTGGATCGGAACATGGGACGGAGGGCTTAACCGGTATGACAGGAAAACAGGGAGGTTTTTTCATTATATGCCTGATAGTAAAGATTCTTCAAGCATATCAGATAAAACTATCTGGAATGTTTTTATAGATCATAACAATACTTTATGGATAAGTATCTATAATGTCGGTATTGATCTTTTTGATGTCAGAAAAGGGGTTACAAAACGATTCAGAAACAACCCGGATAAACCAGGTTCGATAAGTGGGAAAAACTGCTGGTTCTTCTTTGAAGATCAGGGGAAAAAGATGTGGATTTGCACACAGAATGGATTGGATCTTTATAACAGTTTATCGAATTCTTTCAAGGTTTTTCATTTCCCTGATAATGATATCGGAGCGTTTTATAAAGATAAGTCAGGATATATTTGGGTAGGCACCAATACAAAAGGACTGTTTTTATGCACTGAGGATGGGACTATTCTTAAAAATTATAATGTAACTAATGTCTTGCCCAACAACAGGATTCAGGCAATCACTCAAGATAATAAAGGTGATATCTGGATATCCAGCAATTCAGGCATCAGCAGGTTGAATCCTGAAATTCAGAGTGTTAGAAATTATTCGCAAGAGGATGGCTTACAGGGTGACCAGTTTTATCAACAATCATTTCTTAAAACACGGAAAGGAGAATTGTACTTTGGCGGATATAGTGGTTGCAATTCCTTCTTCCCTGACAGTCTGAAGGATAATGATTTCATTCCTCCAGTTTATATTACGGATTTTCAGATATTCAATTCGCCGGTGGTTTTTGGAGTTCCCGGATCACAGTTTCAGACACATATAAGTGAAGCAAAAGAGATTAAATTGAATTGGAACCAATCGGTCTTTTCTTTCTCTTTTGCCGCTATAAATTATATTCACCCTCAAAAAAATCAATATTCCTATATTATGGAAGGCTTTGAAAAAAGTTGGAACTCTACTGACGCCACCAGGAGATATGTTACCTATACTAATCTTGACCCGGGTGAATATACTTTTAGAGTGAAGGCATCAAATAATGACGGCGTCTGGAATGAGAAAGGAACTTCATTAAAAATCATTATTTTACCTCCATGGTGGAAAACCTTGCAGTTTAAAATAATTATTTTGTCGGCTATCATCTTATTGGTTTTTGCTATTTTCAGATCGCGTGTCATCCAATTGGAAAATCAGAAGATACTTCTTGAAAAATCAGTAGCGGCAAAGACTTCTGAATTAAATGAACTCAATGCTTCAAAAGATAAATTCTTTTCAATAATTGCTCATGATCTTAAGAACCCCTTCAATACTATTATAGGTTTCAGCAATATGATGAAAGAATCTATTAGATTGAATGATCCTGCGACATTTTATGAGTATACTGAAATGATAAATACTTCTGCAATTCAGACTTTACGATTACTTGACAATCTGCTGGAATGGGCGAATTCACAACGAGGGAAACTAACATTTACCCCGGTGCCGATTAACTTAAGCGAACTTGTAAAAGATGAATTTATCATCGAAGGTGAAATGGCGACAGGGAAAAACATTGAACTTAAGAGCTTTATTGCAGACGCGTTTACTATAGAGGCAGATAAAAATATGATCAAAACAATAATGAGGAATCTCATTACAAATGCTGTTAAGTTCACTAATAAAAATGGTAGTGTGAAGGTAGATGCTGTCACGTGTAAAAATCATTTGGAAATTTCAGTATCTGATACAGGTATAGGAATGTCAAAAGAAACCATAGCAAAACTTTTCAAAATCGATGCCAACCTTTCAACCCGCGGTACTGATAATGAGAAGGGAACAGGACTGGGCCTATTGTTATGTAAAGAATTTGCCGAGAAACATAATGGTAAAATATGGGTTGAAAGTGAAGAAGGGAAGGGCAGCACTTTTAAACTTCTTCTTCCTTTAGATGTATTAAAGCCGGGTCTTATCACTTAAATCATATTATCATGATGAAAAGAAATATCTTAAATTGATGTGAGATAGTAAATAAAAAATAGTGTTATTTCATACGGGTTTTTATTACAATTGTACCTTAAAAGTTTTATTAAACATCAGTCACATGTTACGATTTACTCTATTGAAGGATTATTATACAGTTAGTAAATCAGCTCTGATATTATTATTTTCAGCTGCTTTTCTTATTCCTACAGATAGAATCTTCAGTCAGGATCAATCCACGCAAAAGGGAACTCTGAAAGATCTGACTCTTTTTGATATAAAAATTGACCATATCATATCTGAAATGTCCTTTGAGGAGAAAATAACCATGTTGCATGGAAATGGCTTGTTTTCTTCATCCGGAATAACACGTCTGGGAATTCCTGAAATGAAGTATTCCGACGGACCATTTGGGATCCGTGAAGAGATGGAAAAGAACTCCTGGAATTCCATGAAACTGACAACTGACTCGGCTACATTTTTCCCGACTGGTTCAGCACTCGCTGCCACTTGGAATACCGACCTGGCATATCTTCTTGGAACTGCACTTGGAGAGGAAGCAAAAACCAGGGGTAAAGATATTTTACTTGGACCTGCTGTAAACATAACCCGTATCCCTACAGGAGGCAGAACTTTTGAATATCTGAGCGAAGATCCACTGCTAAATGCAAGACTTGCAGTTGGATATATCAAAGGCGTTCAGGATCGCGGAGTTGCTGCTTGTGTAAAACATTTTGCGCTTAATAACCAGGAAACAAACAGGGGAAGGATCAATGTCATTGTTGATGAACGAACTATGAGGGAAATTTATCTCCCGGCTTTTGAAGCTGCCGTTAAGGAAGCCAATGTGTTTGCTGTTATGGCTGCCTATAACAAAATTGGAGGTTCCTGGTGTTCTGAAAACGAATATCTGCTGAATCAGATTCTGAAAAAGGAATGGGGTTTTAAGGGATTGGTTGTGTCGGACTGGGGAGGAACACATAGCTCTGTTAAAGCCGCAATAGGAGGACTTGATGTTGAAATGGGCACATCAAAAGCCGCGTTCCTTGGACAATCATTACTCGACTCAGTTAAAGCGGGAATTGTGCCAATCGAAGTCATAAATGATAAGGTAAAAAGAATTCTTCGAGTGAGATTTTCAGTCGAACCTGTCAGCGAATCTCAACCCGGAGGGATCGTCTCGACTCCAGAACATGGGGAAATTGCTTATCAGATAGCTTCACAGTCTATTGTACTGTTGAAAAACATGGATCATCTTTTACCTGTCGATCTTAATAAAGTAAGAAGTATAGCTGTTATTGGAGACAATGCGACTCATAAACTTGCATTAGGAGGTTTTGGTGCAGGAGTAAAAACCCGGTATGAAATAACACCCCTGGAAGGATTAAAAAACAAAACAGGTGACAAAGCCTCCATAAAGTATGCTCAGGGTTATAAACCATCATTCAGTCAGAATCGACAGTCGGGAGGCAGAAGAATGCCAAATAATCAGATTGACTCAACTTTGTTGAAAGAAGCGGTCGAACTTGCGAAGAATTCGGATATTGCCATCATTTTTGCAGGAACTAACCGGGAATTTGAAACTGAAAGCTCAGATCGCTCTGACCTTAAATTGCCGTTTGGACAGGATGCTCTGATACACGCTGTAGCTGCAGCAAACCCAAAAACTATTGTCGTTTTGGTTGCCGCTGCTCCTCTTGATTTGAACAATGCTCAGAATGCTTCTTCTGCCATGCTTATGTCCTGGTTCAACGGATCGGAAGGTGGCAATGCCCTGGCTGATGTTTTATTAGGTAATGTAAACCCTTCCGGCAAATTGCCGTTTACTTTCCCGGTCGCTCTGAATGATTCTCCCGCTTTTTCGTTAGGCACATTTCCCGGCGACAATAATGCTGATTATAAAGAAGGATCTCTTGTAGGATATCGCTGGTTTGATACCAAAAAAATAAAACCTCTGTTCTCTTTTGGATTTGGTCTTTCTTACACTGATTTCTCTTATAAAGGAGCTAAAACAGATAAGCTTAAATATAACAGCGATGAGAATATTCAAATTTCTGTGGTACTTAAGAATACAGGAAAAAGGAAAGGTGATGAAGTGGTTCAGCTATATGTTCGTCGTTTGAATTCAAAAGTAGAATGGCCTGATAAAGAACTGAAAGGATTCAGCCGCGTATCACTCAACCCGGGAGAATCAAAAAAAATAACCATGACATTACCAATCAGTCAGTTACGATATTGGGATGCAAAGATTCATGATTGGCGTCTCGAAAACGGAACAATTCAGCTTATGATCGGATCTTCCTCATCTGATATCCGAGTAGTGAAAAGCATTGATATTTAATATCATTTATCAGAATGTGAAATAGATACTGGCAGCATTGTTTTATTAATTCCCTGCTGAAACAAGTAATCATGAAAAAGTCACCTGAAATTTCTCAGACACTTCCATTTTATCTTTTTGCCGTAGGTGTTTTCTTAATTATTGTTTGTAAGGATATTCTTTCAAACGGCATGTTCCTGGATGGTTTAATTTATTCAACTGTTTCAAAAAACCTGGCTGATGGCCTGGGCACTTTCTGGAATCCCCATTTCACTGCAACATTAATGCCCGAATTTCATGAACATCCATCCCTAGCATTCGGAATTCAGAGTGTTTTTTATACTTTTTTAGGGGAAAGCAGGTATATTGATAAATTCTATTCCCTTTTTACCGTTGCAATTGTTGGTTATATTATTTTGAGAATCTGGAGTACATTGGGATACAAATACGGTTGGTTCCCTTTGTTTATATGGCTTATAACACCAACTGTATTCTGGGCATCTTATAATAACCTGCTTGAAAACACTCTTACTATTTTCACATCTCTTTCCATTTTATTTTATCTGAAACATCAGGAGGGTAAAAAGTTTTATTTCATCTTTCTGTCAGGATTTATGCTTGCACTAGGATTTCTTACAAAAGGATTTGTCGCATTCTTCCCATGGACATTCCCATTCCTGTTGTGGCTTTTTATAAAACAGAAATCATTCGGTAAAATGGCCCTTGATACTGCAGGTTTATTTTTTTTCACCATAATTCCCTTGCTCCTGATTATCTTATTATTCCCTGCAGCCCGACTGAGTCTTCATATATACATTGACCACCAGGTCATTGATAGCTTAAGAAATACTGTTACTGTCAGCTCCAGGTTTGATATTGTAAAAAGATTATTCTTTGAATTAACTCCGGCTGCAGTTTTATGCATTCTGCTTCTGGTCTGGACACGCATCAGAAAATCTCCGAAAATTTTAATTAAAGAAAACATAAAGAGAGTGCTGGTGTATGTCTTCCTTGGATTGACCGGGGTTTTACCCATAATGATAAGTATGAAACAAAGTGGATTTTACATTATCTCAGTTTACCCTTTTTTTGCAATCGGTGCTGGTATTTTGGTCTACCCTGTAATAGATTCTCTCTTTATTAAAATGAACTATGAATCAAAATGGTTTTTAATCTTTAAATGGATCGGGTATGGATTATTCTTCGCGGGTATTGTTCTCTCACTATATTTTCACAATCGCTTTAGTCGCGATAATAATAAAATTAAAGAGACATACACGATTCTTTCTGAGATTCCTCAGGGAAGTATAATAAATATCAATCCTGACATGTTTGAAGACTGGAGTCTTCACGCATATTATGCCAGGTTCAAAAATATCAGCCTGGACCCGGATCTCAAAAATAGAAGAGAATATTTATTAATTAAAAATAATAACTATTCGGATACTCTGAAATCAGGTTATGAAATGATTAAGCTTAATACAAAAGATTATAAACTATTTAAAAAGAAATAGTAAAACCAGAAAAAAATCTACCAGTGGTAACATTGTTCATTTGCCTTTGGGTTCAACATAGCACAGACTTCATAAATATTATATGAATTTTGACGATGCAATTCCATAAGGCTATCGTCTATCCACACAAATAAACTGTTGATATATACAGATTTTGGCCAGGGGCAAGGAAAATAATCTATAATTAAATTACTTTTATGTTTAATAAAAAGCCATTGAATTTAACCTTCTTAATTTTCATAAAAGAATTTCAATGAAAAATCTCTTATTGTTATTTGCAGGAATTGTTCTTGTTTTCACAGGTATACAATGTTCTTCCCAAAGTGGAAAAGTAACAACCATCAAAAACGGGGTCGATCTGGAAACGAAAACTTTCAATCTGAATGTACAGTTTTATGATGGCAACACGGTTCATGTTTTAAAATGGCTACCAGGCACAAAGCCTGATACTTCAAGCCTTGTTGTGATTCAGAAAACCATTCCTGAATTAAAAATAGATGTCAAGCAGTATCAGGATAGTATTGCCATAAGCTCTTATAGCTTGAAAGTTGTAATTCATAAAAGTGACGGTTGTATAGAGTATTTTACTCCTGATAATAAACCTGTTTTAAAGGAAAACGGCCAGGCTGTTATTAAACCGGCTGCCTTAAAAAGCGAAAAAGCATTCAGCGTAAAACAGACATTTGAATTATCTGCCGGCGAAGGTATTTACGGGCTTGGTCAGCACCAATACGGGTATATGAATTACCGGGGTCATAACATCAAACTTGTTCAGACCAATACAGACGCCGTCAGCCCTTTCCTTGTTTCTACAAAAAACTATGGTATTCTCTGGGACAATTATTCCAAAACTATTTTTGATGATAATGCCGGGGGCACCTCAATATGGTCAGATGTTGCCAATTGTATTGACTATTATTTTATTTCAGGGAATAATATGGATAATGTAATTGCCGGTTACAGGAAACTCACCGGGCAGGCGCCTATGTATGGAAAATGGGCGTATGGCTACTGGCAAAGCAAAGAACACTACCAGAACAGGAACGAATTGTTAAGTGTAGCAGACAAATACCGTAAACTGCAGATCCCAATCGATAATATCATTCAGGACTGGGATTATTGGGATGGTAATACGAATTGGGGACAATTATTCTTTGACGAAAAATTATATCCCGATCCAAAAGGAATGATAGATATCTTACACGGGCAGAATTTTCATATCATGATCTCAATATGGTGTTCGTTCGGAACTAATACACCTGTTTATAAAGAAATGAATCAGAAAGGGTTCCTTTATCCTTCTGTAGGGTGGGCAAAATTTAAATATTTCGATGCATATAACCCTGTCGCTGACATTTTGTTCTGGAAATATATAAGCAAAGGTTTGTTTTCTACAGGAATAGATGGATGGTGGATGGACTCGACCGAACCCGATATCATAAATGCAAACACCAAGGAATCCACTGAATATGAATTGAAACGTATGGCTGACAATCATATTGGTTCCTTTGCCAGGTATCTCAATCCATATTCTCTTTTAGCAACGGAATCGGTTTATAAAAACCAGAGAAGCGAAACCGATAAAAAGAGAGTATATATCCTTACAAGATCTACTTTCGCAGGCCAACAACGTGCAGCAGCAACTACCTGGTCGGGCGATATCGGGGCAAGCTGGGATATTTATAAAAAACAAATTCCGGCAGGGTTGAATCATAGTATGTCAGGTATTCCTTACTGGACATTCGATATCGGAGCATTTGTACTCGGAAGTTATGGTGGTGTTTTCTCAAAAGGTGGAAAAGACCCTGCCTACCAGGAGCTGTACACAAGGATGTTTCAGTTTGGATCCTTCTGTCCGATATTCAGGTCGCATGGTTCCGAAACACCACGTGAAATTTGGGAATTTGGCGATTTCTCAAAGTCGTTGATTAAATTCGATAATTTGCGATACAGGTTGATGCCTTATATTTATTCAATGGCAGGCAAGGTAACAAACGATGGATACACGATTATGCGGGGATTGCCGATGGATTTCCCGGCAGATAAAAACACTTTTTCAATTGCTGACCAGTATATGTTTGGCCCGGCAATTATGGTTTGTCCGGTAACTGAATATATGCTGCATCGTCCTCCTGA
>Ga0182021_10009596_pt1 | contig 11472 bp, 11 predicted proteins | sample 612E3MmetaG_FD_120493 | JGI IMG/M metagenome (GOLD analysis project Ga0182021, IMG submission 120493) | Permafrost microbial communities from Stordalen Mire, Sweden - 612E3M metaG (Illumina Assembly) | ecosystem: Environmental > Terrestrial > Soil > Wetlands > Permafrost | place: Sweden...
TCCTGGGATTATTCACTCCAGATATACAAATCGCCCATGTACATGTTCGAGCACCAACTGGGATGGCTGGGTATCGGGATCATTGCGGCGTTTCTCCTCTACCTTTTTGATTACCATCACTTCAGCAAGTTGGTACTGCCTGCCATGGTAGTTACCATAATTTTGTTGATCGCAGTGCTGCTTGTCGGTAAAGCCCTGCTGGGATCGCGGCGGTATTTAGGCGACGGGTCGTTCCAGCCATCTGAAGCGGCAAAGGTGGTCACCATTTTATATTTATCCGTGTGGCTGTATGCCAAACGCCAGTTCATCCACGATGTGACCTTCGGCATGATCCCACTGAGCGTGATCCTCGGTATCATCGGCGGTCTCATCTATCAACAACCCGATCTAAGCACGGCGGCAATCGTCCTGCTGCTGGGCGGCCTGCTGTTCTTCCTGGCGGGGGGCGATTTGAAACAGATCGCCATCCTTTTGGTGATCGCGATCATCGTGGGGTGGGTTGTAGTCCGCATCAACCCGACCGGCCGCGAAAGAGTGGCAGCTTATATCGCCGAGCTCAAAGATCCAACGCAGGCTTCCTATCATGTGCAACATTCGTTCGAAGCGATTGTCAATGGCGGCTGGTTCGGGGTCGGGATCGGACGCGGCCAGGCACAAGTCACCGGCCTGCCCGTACCGGCAAACGACAGTATCTTCGCCGTGATCGTAGAGGAACTCGGATCGCTGGGCGCCATCATGTTGATCGGTTTGTACGCGCTCATGATCTGGCGCGGGTTTGTAATCGCCCGCCGCGCCCCCGATATGCTCGGCACATTGATCGCATCCGGCCTAGTGATCTCAATCGGCATTCAGGCAGCAATCAACATGTCGGTGATGGTTGGACTGATTCCTTTTTCAGGCGACGTCCTGCCTTTTGTCAGCGCAGGCGGTTCAAACCTGGTCTCCTCGCTGGCTTCAATTGGAATCTTGATGAATATCTCGCGTCAAAAAGGCGAAATCACAGAATTATCGGATGAAGAACGGAGAACATTCAGTGCGACTCTTGATCTGCGCGGGCGGAACCGGCGGCGGCGTGTATCCCGCTCTCGGCGTGGTTGAACGGTTGAAACGGGCAGGCTTAAATGCGTCCAGTTCCAACCCTCATCCCTCCAACTTTGAACTCTTATGGATCGGCGGAGAAGGCGGCATGGAAGAAGAACTTGTGAAACGGGCAGGCCTTCCATTCCAAACCATTCCGGCCGCGGGTCTGCATGGCGTGGGCCTGCGGGCTTTGCCGCGCAATCTGATCACCCTGGCACGCGGCATCAAATCTTCCATGAAAATCCTGCGTGAATTTAAGCCTGACGCCTTATTCTTTACAGGCGGTTATGTGGCCGGTCCCATGGCTGTTGCGGGAAGAAAGATCCCGACGCTGCTTTACGTGCCCGATATCGAACCAGGGCTGGCTTTGACTTCGTTGGCCCGCTTCGCCGACCGGATTGCAGTCACCACACCGGATTCGCAAAAGTATTTTTCGAGGAAAGTTACTGTGACCGGGTATCCACTGCGCATGGAGCTTGAGGCGTGGGATAAGCAAAAGGCTCACAACGCATTGAATCTGGACGATGATGCGCCGGTGCTATTGGTTTTTGGAGGGAGCAAAGGTGCACGTTCGATCAATGAAGCCATCGTTCCCCGCCTGCCCACTTTGCTTGAGATGGCGCAGGTCATCCATATCAGCGGGCAATTGGATTGGGAAGCCATCCAAACTGCACGAAACGGCCTGACTTCCTGGCACCAGCAGCGGTACCACGCCTTTCCCTATCTGCATGAAGAGATGGGCGCAGCGCTAGCTTCCGCCGATCTGGTCATCTCCCGCGCCGGAGCGTCGACTTTGGGCGAGTTTCCCTTTTTCGGTTTGCCCGCCATTCTCGTCCCATATCCGCACGCGTGGCGCTATCAAAAAGTCAACGCCGATTACCTGGCCGAACGCGGCGCGGCAGTGATCCTCAAGGATGAGTTGTTAATGGATGGTCTCATGCCGGTCATCAAAGACCTGCTGGCAAATCCATCCAAGCGTGAAGCGATGAGCAAAGCCATGAAATCGTTATCTCATCCGCAGGCCGCGCAAGCCATCGCCGAACAACTTTTACAATTAGGAGGGCTTTCCCTATGATGAGCATCGTTTATATCTTCTGGATGTATGTCATCCTGTTCGCGGTCATCGGTGTTTTGCGCGGCTGGGCGAAGGAACTCATCGTATCCTTCAGCGTCATTTTTGCCCTGGCGTTAAATTACACTTTGCGCTTATACATCGCCATGGTTGAACAGCTCGACATCAAGAGTACGGAGCTGTTCTGGATCCGCATTTCCATCCTCGTTGTTCTGGTTTATTTCGGCTATCAGACGGTCGCGCTGGTGCCACACCTGGCATCCAAGTCAAACCGGGAGCGTTTGCAGGATTCGTTGTTCGGTGCGGTGCTTGGCGCTATTAATGGCTACCTGATCGCAGGCACCATCCTGTTCTATTACATCAACGACGCGAAATATCCCTATCCCAATGTCATCGGCCCGCCCCCGAATAGTCTTGCGAGTTCCGTTCAACTTCTGATGACTTTCATGCCGCCGCGCTTATTGGGCGTTCCGTGGATCTACTTCGCCGCCATCCTTTGTGCCATCTTTGTCATCGTTGTATACATCTAAACTGGATATTGATTAATAACATGACTCACGTACACCTCATCGGCATCGGCGGAAGCGGACTCTCCGCCATTGCCCGCCTCTTAAAAGAAAGCGGATACACCGTCACCGGCTCCGACCGCATGCTCAGTACATTTGCGGCTGACCTGCAAGCGTCCGGCGTGACGATTTATATCGGACACCACCCGCGCAATATTCAAGGTGCGGACTGGATCGTCCGATCATCCGCCATTCCCGACACCAACATTGAAGTGTTGGCCGCCAAACAGGCAAACATTCCCGTCTACAAGCGGGCGGATTTTCTCGGAAAGCTTATGGAAGACAAAACCGGAATCGCCGTTGCCGGCACGCATGGAAAAACCACGACAACCGCCATGATCGCATTTCTGCTTTCGGAACTGGGACGCGATCCATCTTTCATTGCAGGCGGAGTGTTAATCAACTATAACGTTAACGCACGAGCCGGCAAGGGCAAGCCCTTTGTCATTGAAGCGGACGAGTACGACCGCATGTTCCTCGGTCTCAAACCCCGCATCGAAGTGGTCACCAACCTCGAACACGATCATCCCGATATCTACCCGACTTACGACGACATGGTCTCCGCATTTGAATCGTTCGTTGCCCTGCTCCCCGTGGATGGCACATTGATCGGATGTGTGGAAGACAGCGGCGCAGCGGCACTGCTCAACAAAGCCCGCCGCGAGGGACGCAATGTGATCGCTTATAACCTCCAGGCAGAAATGACCATCAACGCTTTGCAATGGATGCAGGCACGTTCGGTCAAGCCCAACGAGCAGGGTGGTTTCGATTTTGACGCCACCACAAATATAGGTGAGATCGCATCGGCGCATGTCTCGCTTCAAGTGCCAGGTGAACACAATGTCCGCAATGCCCTGGCTGCACTGGCCGTGATCGTCGAGCTGGGACTGCCATTCAAGGAAGCTGCCTCGCAACTTTCATTCTTCAAAGGCACGAGCCGTCGATTCGAAGTAAAAGGCGAGAAGCGCGGGGTCACGGTCATTGACGATTATGCCCACCACCCCACCGAGATCAAAGCCACACTGGCCGCAGCGCGCGCCCGGTATCCCCGTCGTCGCATTTGGGCCGTATGGCAGCCTCACACCTATTCCCGCACCCAAACGCTCTTTTATGAATTTACGCGGGCTTTCCAGGATGCCGATGAGGTGATCGTCACGGAGATTTATCCCGCGCGCGAACCCAAGCAGGATTTTTCATCCGCAGAAGTGGTAAGCGGCATGCCGCACCGTTCGGCACGCTTCATTGCTTCGCTCGAAGACACGACAGAATACCTGCTCAAGCATCTACGCAATAAAGATATATTACTGGTCCTATCCGCCGGAGATGCCGACCAGATCAGCGCCAATGTGCTGGCCGGACTTTAGAAGAGGTGAGCCGTGGATGAAGAAAAAAAGCACAAATATCAATCCGACACGCTGGGCCTGCCGCCATTGAAAATGGTTTTGGTCCATGCTGAAAATGAGCGGCAAAACGCGACCGCCCGAACGATATTGGAATCGCCGAAAGCAAAAGAGAAACGCAAAAAGCAACAGGCGATCAGAAAATTGATCCGGCATTTGAACGATGAATGATCAATGGCCAGTTCAAACCGCCGAGGACGGCGATGTAAGCACCAAGATGGATGATGCATACCCGCCCAAGCACCGATGAAATGATGAAATCTTCCGCGCTGCCCATGGATGTCCTGCTTGCCAGGTTTGGCAACAAGGTGAAAGAGAATGTAGTTCTTGCACCCTATACATCGGCGCGCGTCGGCGGACCGGCAGATACCCTGATCAGCGCCCATTCCAGCGACGAATTGGCGGAGATCATGAAGCTGATATGGCAGCAGCATTGGCCGTATTTCATTCTGGGCGGCGGTTCCAACGTGCTGGTCAGCGATAAAGGCGTGCGTGGAATAACCGTATTGAACCGGGCGAAAGCAGTCCGCTTTGAAAACGGAAATCCGCCAAAGGTTTGGGCTGAATCGGGAGTCGTGTTCAGCAATCTTGCCAATCGGTGCGCCTCGAAAGGGTTTGCAGGGCTTGAATGGGCAGCAACCGTTCCCGGTACGGTGGGCGGTGCGGTCTATGGCAACGCCGGAGCGTTTGGCGAAGATATATCCGGAAATTTAATCCGGGCCGAGATCATGACCGAGGCGGGTCATGAACGCTGGCCTGTCGAAAAATTAGGATACGGTTATCGCACAAGTATTTTGAAGCGCGGCGACCTTTCAGCAGAACAAGCAAAAGCCATTGTCCTTTCGGCTGAATTGAGTTTAAAAAACGCGACAAAAGAGGAAGTGTCTGTTAAAATCGGTCAATTCAGCGAACGCCGCAAGTCCACGCAGCCGCCGGGCGCAAGCATGGGTTCGATGTTCAAGAACCCGGACGGTGATCATGCCGGACGATTGATCGAAGCCGCGGGATTGAAAGGAATCCGCATCGGCAACGCTGAGATCAGCACGGTGCATGCAAATTTTTTTATCAACCACGGCAAGACCAAAGCCAGCGAACTCCGCGCGTTAATCGAACTGGCGCAAAAAACGGTCAAAGAGAAATTCGAGGTCGCATTGGAATTGGAAATCGAACTGGCTGGTGAATGGTGAATAAGAAGAAACTCCACGTGGCATTGATCTTCGGCGGGCGCTCAGGCGAACATGAGGTCTCGCTGATGTCTGCGCGTTCCGTCTTATCGGTGCTCGATCCATCAAGATATCAAGTGACTCAAATCGGGATCACACGCGAAGGCCAATGGCTGACAGGCCAGGATGTAATCGGCACGTTCGAAAGCGGAAAGGTTAACGATCTCGAGCGGGTCATTCTGCCATCCGAACCGTCGCGTTCCTCCATCTTCACCCTGCGGGATACAAAGATCGGGGAAAAGTTCGAAACGCTGACCGCCATCGATGTCTTCTTCCCGCTTTTGCACGGAACATTCGGAGAGGACGGAACCATTCAAGGCTCGTTCGAGATGGCCGATGTGGCCTACGTCGGCGCGGGCGTGAGCGGGTCATCGGTCGGCATGGACAAGGGCATCTTCAAGGATGTGATGCGGGCCCAGCATATTCCGACCGTTGAATCAGCCATCGTTTTGCGCTCCGAAATCGAAAAGGATATGAAGGCGGTGATCGAAAAAGCCGAGAAGGTCAGCGCTTATCCGATCTTCACCAAGCCCGCCAACCTCGGTTCATCGGTCGGCGTGACAAAGTGCCGCACGCGCTCCGACTTGCAGGAAGGTTTGATGGAAGCGGCGTTGTATGACCGGCGCGTGCTGGTGGAACGCGGCGTGGCAAATCCGCGTGAGATCGAAGTCAGCGTGCTGGGCAACGATGACCCGCGCGCTTCCGTACCGGGTGAGGTCCTGCCGAGCCGGGAGTTTTATTCCTATGAATCAAAGTATGTAGATGGAACATCCGGACTCGTCATCCCCGCGCCCCTGCCGGCCGAAACGACCGCCCACATCCAGGAACTGGCTGTGCGCGCCTACAAAGCCATCGATGCGGCAGGCATGGCACGCGTGGACTTCTTCCTCGACAAAGATTCCGGTGAAGTCTATCTCAATGAACTCAACACGATACCCGGCTTCACCCAGATCAGCATGTATCCGAAGTTATGGGAAGCGAGCGGCATACCTTATGCGGAGCTGGTGGATCATTTGATCGAGCTTGCCATACAACGCAAAGGCGAACGCGACCGGACGTCACACACCTACCGGAGCCAGGCATGAGCGAAAAATCCTCCTTGAGCCGCGCTGAAGCCGTCCGACTGCGCCGCCGCGAGCAAAGCCAAAAGCGGGTAGTCAAGTCGTCGCAGCAAATCACGCGGCCACTGCCCGCCATTACCTCGCGTGAAACCGTTCGATATGCCGCGCCGAAAACCACCCATCGCTCAAAGACGCGGCGTCGCTACCAGGCCGCGTTCTCGATGCAGGGAGTTCCAATTCACCTGCCGACCATCACCATGCCGCGCTTCGAAGTCGGCTGGCGCTTATTATCTTTCTTCATTTCCCTCCTGCTGGGCACTGCTCTTTACCTGGCATGGACTTTGCCCATGTTCCGTGTGAACGTTCCGCAGGTCACCGGCAACCAGCGGATCAAAACCGATGAGATCAACGCGGTGCTGGATGCCACCGGACAGCCGATCTTCACGCTCCTGCCTTCCGATTTGGAAAATCGCATCCTGAGCAATTATCCGGAACTGGTTTCCGCCAAAGTATCCATCTCGTTGCAGAACATCGTTTCGGTGAACGTGACCGAACGACAGCCGGTTATTTTATGGCGGGTGAACGGGGCCTATACGTGGATCGACGAGACCGGAGTTGCATTCCACCCACGAGTCCCCGAGGGAGCATATAAGTTAATCAGCGTGAACGCGCTGGCTACACCGCCTCACGGTCCGCCTGCCGAAAAAGGCAGCTACACCCCCACCCCATATATTTCCGAGGATATGGTGAAGGCCATTCAGATGCTGGCGGCGAAGATCCCGGCCGGTTCGAACCTGATGTATGATCCGCATTACGGGCTGGGTTGGTCCGACAGCCGAGGCTGGCAGGCTTATTTCGGAAGCGATTCACAAGATATGGACATGAGGCTGCGAGTCTACCAAGCGCTGGTGGATTCACTGCTCCAGCGCGGCATTTACCCGGTATTCATCAACGTTCAATATCCGAACGCGCCATACTATCGCTTGGGTCAATAATTATGGAAGAAATCGTTGTAGGCATCGATGTAGGCACCACCAAAATATGCACGCTCGTCGGGCGGATCGAGGATGAAAAATCCATCCGCATTCTCGGCGTAGGGATCGAGCCTTCGGGTGGAATCCGCAAAGGTGTGATCGTTGACCTGGCCGCAGCCACACAGGCGATCACCCATTCCGTGGAACGCGCCGAGCAAACCTCCGGGCTGGAAATTGCCTCCGCACTGGTGAGTTTGGCAGGCGCGCATGTATCGTCGGTAAACAGCCGGGGCGCCACCGTCATTCCCGGCGGAGTCATCGATGCGCTGGATATGGCACATGCACTGGACCAGGCACGCGCAATTGCAATCCCGCACGACCGTGAGATCGTGCATGTCATTCAGCGCGGTTTCAGCGTGGATGGACAGGAAGGCATCCGCACCCCGGTTGGAATGCACGGCTATCGCCTCGAAGTGGAAGCGCACATCATTACCGCCTCGGCGGCCACCGTGGAAAACCTGCGGCAATGCGTCGGCTCAGCCGGAGTCGAGATTGAAAGCTTTGTATTGAATCCGCTGGCCTCTGCGGAAGTGGTCTTGACCGAACAGGAACGGGAAATGGGCGTGGCCGTCTGCGATATTGGAGGAGGAACCACGGACCTGGCCATTTACGTGGATGGCAATGTCTGGCATACGATGGTGCTGGCCGTTGGAGGCAATCACATTACCCAGGACATCGCTCACGGATTGCGTTTGGCGGTGGCGCAGGCCGAGGAGGTCAAGAAGCAACAAGGACATGCCGTCCGAGCCGAAATCGGCGCCGAAGAATATTTCAGCATCCGTCCATTCGGTGAGGATCATCCAGTACAAATCAACCGGCAGGATTTGGCGCACATCATCGAAGCGCGTACCGCTGAAATGTTTGGATTGATTATGCAGGAAATCAAACGTTCCGGGTATGACGGCCTGCTGCCGGCCGGCATGGTGCTGACCGGAGGCACAAGCGCACTGCCCGGCATCAAGCGCGTGGCCAGCGAAGTATTGAACATGCACGTCCGCACCGCGCAGCCGGAGAATCTTAAAGGTCTGGTGGATCGTTTGAACTCGCCTGCTTTCGCCACCAGCGTCGGTTTACTGCATTGGGCGTTGACCATGCATGAACACGAATTAAATACGGGCAAGCCCAACAAACAGCGCCGTTCAAAAGGAGAGAGCCATATGAATTTCGAGAAAGCAAAGGACTGGTTCAAGAGATTAATACCGTAGCCAGGAATGTCATTGCGAGCGATGCGTTTTGCCCGCATTGACATCCAATGAAGAGGCAGTGCAATCGTGCGCGTCGTTACAAACCTATGGATAACTCGCCCCTTGCAGACCCCCTCAAACAAAGAACATGGTGTTAAAATGACCGCCATGTTCTCCAGGAAACAAACAATGATGATCAAGATACAGGAATGAACCATGGAGGAACAAATGGACCCGACCAAAAAACATCAAGCCGTTGAAACCTTCGCACGCATCAAGGTGATCGGTGTGGGCGGCGGCGGACAGAACGCCGTCAACCGCATGATCGAAGAAGGGATCGAAGGCGTGGAATTCATCGCCGCCAATACGGACGCACAGGCACTGGCACTTTCCAAGGCGCCCCTGCGCGTTCGCCTCGGCGATAAGCTGACGCGCGGACTCGGCGCGGGCGGCGATCCTGAAATCGGACGCAAAGCCGCGGAAGAATCCGCCGATGAACTTTATAACGTACTCAAAGGCGCAGACATGGTCTTCGTCACTGCCGGCATGGGCGGCGGAACAGGAACCGGCGCGGCGCCCGTCGTTTCACAGGTGGCAAAGGAATGCAGCGCACTGACCATCGGTGTTGTGACCCGGCCATTTACATTCGAAGGCGGGCGGCGTTTACAAGCCGCGGATGCCGGCATCACGAAGATGAAGGAACATGCGCATACCCTCATCTCCATTCCAAATGACCGCCTGCTGCAGCTGGCCGATAAGAAATCCAGCCTGCAGACTGCCTTCCGCATGGCCGATGAAGTCTTGCATCAAGGTATTCAAGGCATCTCCGAATTGATCACCATCCCCGGTTTGATCAACCTCGACTTCGCCGATGTGCGCACCATCATGTCGGAAGGCGGAGCGGCGCTGATGGCGGTAGGACGCGGTTCAGGTGAAGACCGCGCCAAGACCGCCGCCGAACAGGCGATATCGAGTCAACTGCTCGATATCACCATTGACGGGGCACGCGGCGTGCTCTTCAATGTTACCGGCGGCCCGAACATGACGCTCTTTGAAGTCAACCAGGCCGCAGCCATTATTCGCGAGACGGCTCATCCCGATGTTAATCTGATCTTTGGCGCAGTCATCGATCCGGATATGGGTGATGAGATTCGCGTGACGGTCATCGCAACCGGCTTTGAGCGAAGCGGTGTACCGCGACGTGCGCTCGAGCATCTCACCACACGAACTGAAAAACCGGCCAGCCTGCCCACGCACTTTATTCGTTCCAGCGAGTCGGTCAGCGTCGGCGCGGAACTCAAGCCATCGCCGGAGTCCAAACCCAGTTCATCGCCGCACACCCATTACGGCAGTGATGACGATCTGGATATTCCTACATTCCTGCGAAATCGCAGATAAAAGCCAATCGGTCGGGCACCCAAAAATACTCAGGGATGCAGCATGCTGCATCCCTGAGTTTATGTTAAAATACAGGGGATGAAAACAAAGCTGCCTTTCCCCCAGGGTCATTCATCCTATCAATTGCACCGCAGGCAGATGTGGACACAAATCCTGCTGCCCCTGCTGCTGACCGTGCTCTTATTCATGGCGGTTATCGTCCTTACCAGCATCGCCACTTTCCGCGATAACGGCGAGGTTGGGCGCTGGGCGGCGATCTCAACCATCTGGCTGGTGATCCCGGTCATGCTGGCAGGCTTGATCTTCCTGGCACTGCTGGGGGGCATGATCTATTTACTGGGGCGGTTGGTCGGCCTGATCCCATCCTATTCGTACCAGGCGCAACGATTCATTTACCGGATCGAAGGTTATGTCAAGCGCGGGGCCGAATTTACCAGGAAGCCGGTATTGTTGGTTGACATCCTCAAATCGCAAATCAAGAAAATCCTCCAACGAAGCTAAGAAAGGATTCATCTCATGCACAAAGGCCGAACTTTATTTTACGGCGCGTTGATCGGGGCGGCGACCGGTTTGGCGGCGGCCCTGCTGCTCAACCGCAGGGCGGAAAAGAATGAACGCGAAACAGCGATCACCGCAGGCGAAGGTTTGAAACTTGGCGTGCTGGTGCTCGGGTTACTGCGAGCCATCGGGTCCCTGGCAGACGATAAGTAGGGGCGCAGCGGCGCTGCGCTCCCATTGTTATGAATTTTAAAGTCGCACGTTAATCATCTGTGCGGCGAATGAATTATCCCATTTATTCCTATCCATCTCATACGATCGCAGGGTTGGTTCGCGATGTGATCCTTTTGCGGCGGCGCGGCTTCCGAGAGGATGCGCGGACCTGTGTCTCGCGACTGGTTCCGCCCTTACAAGTCATCCGCCGGGAATATATTCCAACCAGCGGTGGACATGTCATTACGGTCAATCATTATTATCGCGCCGGCTTTGCCGCGCAATGGATGGCTATTGCCGTTTCATCCATTGTACCAATGGATATTCATTGGATCATCACAGGCGAGCTGACCTTTCCAGACAAATGGTATGCATTCCTGGGGATGCCGGTCTCGCGTTTTATCCTAACGCGCGGAGCGCGCGTTTATGGATTCACAACCATGCCCCCGATACCGCCGCGTCCGCGCGATGTGGAAGCTCGAGCCGTAGCTGTACGCGCGGCCTTGGATTATGCAAAGCAGACGAAGAACCCGATCATCGGCCTGGCGCCCGAAGGCGGAGACCAGGTTGGAGGAAAATTGACGATGCCCATTCCCGGCGCAGGAAGATTCGGTCTGCTGCTCGCCGCGCGGGGATTGAGATTTGCGCCGGTTGGCGTTTATGAATCAGATGGTGAACTCTGTCTCCATTTTGGCGAAGTTTATGATCTATCCATTTCACGCAATTTATCCTCAGATGAAAAA
>Ga0182021_10009597_pt1 | contig 11472 bp, 7 predicted proteins | sample 612E3MmetaG_FD_120493 | JGI IMG/M metagenome (GOLD analysis project Ga0182021, IMG submission 120493) | Permafrost microbial communities from Stordalen Mire, Sweden - 612E3M metaG (Illumina Assembly) | ecosystem: Environmental > Terrestrial > Soil > Wetlands > Permafrost | place: Sweden...
AAAATCTTACCTTACCCGATATTGCAACATCAAATGGCAAATGGTTTGAACGTCGTAACCGTACCGTATGACAGCCCGGGAATAGTAGCTTTTTATATTATAGTAAGAGCCGGCTCAAGAAACGAAGTGGAGGCGGGAGTAACGGGTTTCGCTCACTTCTTCGAGCATATGATGTTCAGGGGGACCGATAAATATCCGAAAGATAAATACGAAGATATTTTAAAATCCATCGGCGCCTCGGCAAATGCAAATACATCACTCGACAGAACTGTCTTTCATATGGTCGGTGACGCAAGTAAACTTGAATTAATGTTCGAAATAGAATCCGACAGGTTTCAGAATCTGCACTATTCCGAACACGATTTCAAAGTTGAAGCCGGTGCTGTAAAAGGTGAATACACAAAAAATTATGCAGAGCCGCTGGAACAGCTCGACGAAAGCATTTGCGATGTTGCATATGATAAACATACATACAAACATACAACAATGGGATTTTTTAAAGACATTGTCGATATGCCGAACCAATATGAATATTCTTTAAAATTTTATAAAAGATTTTACAGACCCGAATACTGTACGGTAGTTGCCGTTGGAGATGTAACGCAGGATAAAGTTAATGCACTTGCGGAAAAATATTTCGGAAAATGGGAAAAGGGCAGCTATGCCGCCGATATTCCCGTTGAACCGGCACAACAGGAAACAAGATATACTCATATAAAAAATGGAGATACACCTCCGTATATTTCATTGAATTTCAAGGGACCTGCTTTCAGTGATAATTCCGTTGAAAACCCGGCGCTGGATATAATTTCGAGTGTATATTTTTCACAAAGGTCGGAATTATACAAGAAACTTGTTTTAAACGAGAAAAAACTGAGATACATAAGATGCGGTCAGGCAAATAACCATGACCCTAATTTAATTTCCGTTGATGCTTCAGTGAAAAAGAAAGATGATATGCAGTATATTAAAGATGAAGTTATGAAAACTTTAGAAATCATAAAGACTACTCCGATTGACGATAAAATATTGAACGAAGCAAAGAGCAATATTAAATATAGTATAGCGATGAGGCTCGATAACCCGGGAGCAATTGCAAATTCCCTCGCGGCTTACCTTGCGGTTTCCGAAAATCCTGAAGCTATAAATAATTATTACGCCATGTTCGATAAGGTCACTGCTGAAGATATAATGAATGTTGCGAAAAAGTATTTTTTAACAACAGGTTTAACAATAGGTACGATTTCCGCAGATGAAGATGTTGCAGTGAAATAAAATTAATTCAAATTCCCGGATTCTTTCGGAAATTTGAAATAAAAGAAAATTTAAAAATAAAAAATATTTTAAAATGAAAAGTTTATTATCAATAATATTATCAATTTTCGTGATTTCACAAATTTGTTTTTCGCAGGAAGTGATAGAATTGAAAAATTCCACTTCAAACAAAGTAATAATAAGACTGATGTTCAGGAACGGTTCCATATCAGACCCGGCAGGGAAAGAAGGACTGACCGACATTACGGCAAGTATGATTGGCTCAGGCGGCAGTTCAGAATATACTTACAGCCAGATACAGGATATGCTTTACCCTATGGCTGCAAATTATGGCGCCTCGGTTGATAAAGAAGTCACAATATTTTATTTCCAGGTGCCGGCTGTATTCTTAAATGAATTTTATTCAATCGTAAAAGGTGTTTTCTTATCTCCGGCATTTGCCGAATCCGATTTCGAAAGAATTAAATCCAACCAGCAGAATTATGTTGACCAGGTGATTCGCGCTTCTTCGGATGAAGAATACAGCAAAAAAGCTCTCGAAGATTTTCTTTTCAGAGGAACAAGATACCAGCATATGACCGCCGGAAAATCCGATGGCGTAAAAGCAATTACACTCGATGATGTTAAGAATCATTATAAAAATTATTTTACAAAAAATAATTTATTAATTGGTATTGCGGGAAATTACACGGATGAATTTTTAAACACGTTAAGAAGTGATTTGCAAAAATTGCCGGACACAAAGCCCGTTTTGCCGGAAAAAATTATACCGTCAGAACCTAAAGGAATAAATGTGGAAATTATTGAAAAGGAAGGCTCTTTTGGCTCTGCAATATTTATGGGATTTCCGATGGATATTACAAGAAGCAATGATGAATTCGCCGCTTTAATGGTTGCAAATTCATACTTAGGTGAACATAGAAAATCTTATGGTGTCTTATATAATAAACTTCGTGAAACAAGGTCAATGAATTACGGTGATTACTCTTACATCGAATGGTATCCGGCCGGTGGTGGAAATATGTTGCCTCCTTCGGGAGCACCAAGAAGCACAAATTATTTTTCAATGTGGATTCGACCTGTTCAAATTGCAAAACAATTAAAGGCTCAGTATTCCGAACTTTCCGGTATTAATATTGGACATGCACATTTTGCTATCAGAATGGCGATAAAAGAACTCGATAATCTTGTAACGAATGGTATGACGAAAAAAGCATTCGAGGATACAAGACAATTTTTACAAAGCTATATTAAGCTTTATATACAAAGACCTTCAGACCAGTTAGGTTATTTGATGGATGCAAAGTTTTACGGCAGAAAAGATTATATCGCCGAGATGGAAAAATTATTGGCAAAGCTTACGATAGAGGATGTTAATAAGGCAATCAAAAAATACTGGCAGGTAAAAAATATGGATATAACTATTGTTACTGATGTTACAGAAGCGGAACCGCTTGCAAAAAGTTTACAGGAAAATCTTCCTTCGCCTATGACATATTCAAATCTTGTAAAAAGCGGTCAGCCAAAAGATGTATTAGCAGAAGATGAAGTTGTAGCAAATTATAAATTGAATATAAATTCTGTAAAGATTGTGAAGAATGAAGACACTTTCAAATAAGTTTTAAATTGTAAATGTTAAATGTTAAAGCGAAAAACGTTTTTCGTTTCATTGGCATATCAATTCACAAAATTTGATAAAGAAAGTTTAATAAGTGTTCTTGCTTAATAAGTTTTTATGTTCTTGCTTAATAAGTTTTTATGTTCTTGCTTAATAAGTTTTTATGTTCTTGCTTAATAAGTTTTTATGTTCTTGCTTAATTGCCACGAGCTTTAGCTCGTGGGAGATTTTATCTCAATTGTGGCTTTAGCCACAAATTTATTAATTTATTTTTACAACTATGCCATATGTAAAAGTTTGGATACATTTAATATGGTCAACAAAAAATAGAAAAAAAATAATTACTAAAGAATTAAAATTTAAATTATATGACCACATCCGGGCTAATGCTTCTGACAAGAAAATTTATGTGGATCATATAGATGGAGCAGAAGACCACATTCACATGTTAATTTCTATGAAAGCGGACGATTCTTTATCAAAAATTGTTCAGTTAATAAAAGGTGAATCTTCGTTTTGGGTAAATAAAAATAAAATGACCGAATCTAAATTCGAATGGCAGGAAGAATATATTGCTATATCAGTCAGTGAATCGATAGTCCCTAAAGTTAGAGAATATATTAAAAATCAGGAAGAACATCATAAGAAGAGAACCTTCCAAGAAGAATTCGAAATTTTTCTGGACAAATATGGATTTAAAGCTTTAGCGGCTAAAGCCGGGGTTTAGATTCGTATACCACGAGCTGAAGCTCGTGGCAATTGAGCATAAGAGCAAAAAAATAATAATACATTTTAATGATACAAATAATTATCGGGAGTTTATTGCTTAGCATAACGCATGCGTTGATACCAAATCATTGGTTTCCGTTAGTTGCTGTCAGCAGAACCGAAAATTGGTCGCGGACTGAATCGCTAAAAGTTACCGCTATAACCGGCTCTATGCATACCATAAGCACTATTATCATTGGAATAATAATCGGGTTTATCGGATTTAAATTAAGCAGCACAATTGAGTTAATCACAAGCATAATCGCTCCACTTATATTGATTGTATTAGGTTTAATTTACATTATTTTAAATTTTGTAAAGACTCGCGAACATTCACACGGCCACCATAATCTTATCGGCGTCAAAAAAGACGAAAAGAAGAAATCAAAAGTTGCAATTATTACCGCGCTCGGAACTTTAATGTTTTTTTCTCCTTGTATAGAAATTGAAGCTTATTATTTTACGGTTGGTAAATACGGATGGGCAGGAATCTTTACTTTATCTGTAGTTTATCTTATCATTACTGTTGTTGAATTAGTAATATTGGTTGATATAGGCAGAAGAAGCCTTGATAAATTAAATACGAAATTACATTTTATTGGACATTATGAGCGGGCAATTATGGGCTCGGTATTAATATTACTCGGCTTATTTATACATTTTGTAAATTTATAAATTTTTTGTAAATAACGGATGTCTGAACATCATCATATAAAAAACAAAAATATTGAAAATATAAAATTTGCATTATTTGTAAATTTTTTCCTTTGCATTTTGGAATTCATCGGTGGAATTCTTTCCAACAGCATAGCTATAATTTCCAATGCCGTACACGATATGGGTGATGCCATTGCTTTTTCTTTTTCGTATTTCAGCGAAAAATATGCAAACACGGAAAACGTAAACGAGAACTACACTTACCGGCTGAACCGTCTTCCGCTTTTAAGTGCACTTGTAAATTCCATAATTTTATTGACCGGCTCAACGCTTATATTATATCACGCCATCCCGCGATTGTTTAATCCAGAAGCCCCCGAGCCGAATATTATGTTTTTGGTTTCCATCATCGGAATTATTGCCAATGGAATTGCGCTTATGAAATTAAAAAAGAATGAAGGCATAAATTCAAAAGTTTTAAGTGTACATACTCTTGAAGATTTTCTTGGATGGATTGCAATTTTAATTGGTTCGATAATAATTAAATTATTCAATTTCGCGATTGTAGATTCTTTGTTATCGGTTCTGATAACACTTTATATTTTATTCCACGTTTTAAAAAACCTGCGCGAGGTATACAGGCTCTTTATGCAAAAATCTCCTGAATCCATAAAGACGGCTGATATAGCAAATTTTATAAAAAGCTTTATTGAAGTTAAAAGCATACAAGACCTGCACATCTGGTCGCTCGAAGGGACTCAACATGTTCTGACAGCTCATATTCAGGTTAGCGATGATATTGGAATTGAAAATTTAAAAAACCTGAAGACAGCAATCCGTGACGGGATTAAAAAGTTCGGAGATATTCATTGTACGCTTGAAATCGAAAGGGAATCTGAATTTTGCGATGACCACTGCTGAAAAATTTGCACACAGATTTTACAGATTAAAACAGATTTCCGCTGACTAATAGTTATCCCCTGCTAACGTCACCACTATTTTTCTTCTTCCGCCGTTATTGCGATGTTCACATAGATATATCCCCTGCCAGGTTCCGAGATTAAATGTTCCTTTAGTTATTGGTATGGTCACGCCGCTTCCGAGCAGAACATTTTTTATATGGGATGTCATATCATCCGGTCCTTCCAATGTATGTTCAAAATAGTCTGCGTCTTCGGGAACCAAAACATTAAAATGTCTTTCCATATCTTCGCGTACTGACGGGTCAGCGTTTTCGTTTAAAGTCAGTGATGCAGAAGTGTGCTTGATAAAGACAAATGCAATTCCAACGGAAAAATTTTTTATTTCCGGAATATTATTTAAGATTTCCGATGTAATCAAATGAAATCCCCTGCGCTTCGGCGATAAACAAAATTCTTTTTGAAAATAATTCATTTCTTTAATTTTTAATTTTAATTACCAATAACGTCATATCATCCGCCTGTTCTTTTCCGGACGAATATATATTCACCGACTTTAAAATTTCATTGCATATTTTTTTGCGTTCATATTCGTGCTTTTATAAATGACATCCTTCATTCTCTCTGTTCCATATAAATCATTTTTTGCATCAAATGCTTCTGTAATTCCATCCGTGTAATAAATTAAAATATCTTTATCTTCCAAAATATCAGCGCGTTCCCGGTATTTAAAATCAGGTATTGCGCCAATAATAAAACCGTTTGTTTTTAATTCGGAAAATGTATTTGTTTTTTCTTTATATAATAACGGGGGATTGTGCCCGGCGTTTATGAACTTAAGTGATTTGTCGGTTTCATTATATATGGAATAGAAAAAAGTCGCAAACTTACTTCCATCGGTAGAACTACACATTAGTCTGTTTATTTTATTCATAAAATCATCAAGCTTGTCCCTGTAAATTGTTGCGTTGCTCCTTACAAAGCCTACAAGCCCTGCCATCAGTAATGCCGAAGAAAGCCCGTGTCCTGCGATATCCCCGATTGCAAATACAATCTCATCTTCTTTGATTTTAAAATAATCATAATAATCTCCGCCTACTGCTTCGGCAGGCTTGCAAATACCAAAATAATCGAGGCTTTCAATTCCCGGTTTTTCCTGAGGAAACAATTTGTCCTGAACCTGTGCGGCAATTTCAAATTCTCTCCTGATTTTTTCTTTCTCTGCAATTTTTTGTTTTTCAATTGCTTTTTTAAGTGAGGAAAGCACATAAATTAAAATCAGGAATGAAAAAAACTGAAGAAGTATATTCCAGTAAAATGCAAGCCTATCGGGAATTTCGGGTCTCCCGATGAAACTATCAATGTACCATGGTACAAGACAAAACAAACTAATTATTACTCCCTGCCACTTGCCTCCGAACCAGACAATAAAAAATACCGGAATTACATAAAACAGATAAAATGAAAAATCTTCTCCCGTTGCATAATCTATAATTCCGAGAATTATTACAAAAAATACGGTGATTATGAACAAAAATGGTTTGGGAATTTTTTCAATAAAATCAATAAATCCTGTCATATTAAAATATTATAAATAAACCAAATAATTGAATATTTTTAGAAACTTTTATGATTTAATTTCGTCATATAAAATAGTAAATCTAAACTTTAAAAATAATTCCTATGAAAAAGTTAGTCTATATACTTTTATTGTCGTTTGTAATTTTTGTCCATAATATATCTTATCCTCAAATAAATACAGGAGATGTTAAACTTGACGGATACGACCAATATGTTGAAAAAGCTATGAAAGACTGGAATGTTCAGGGATTTGCAGTAGCAATTGTTAAGAACGGTAAAATTGTCTTCGCTAAAGGATACGGACTAAGGGATACGAAAAATAATCTGCCCGTAACTCCGCAAACTTTATTTGCAATCGGTTCCTGCACGAAAGCATTCACATCTGCTTCTGTGTGTCTTTTGGTTGATGACGGAAAAATCGATTTTGACAAACCCGTGATTGAATACCTGCCAACGTTCCGATTATTCGATGAATATGTAACCATGCACATAACTCCGAGAGATTTATTATGCCACAGGTCGGGACTACCACGACACGATTTGGTATGGTACGGTGCGGATGACTTAACGAGGAAAGATTTATTCGACAGATTACAATACCTTGAACCGAGCAAGGGATTCAGAGAAGTATGGCAATACCAGAACGGAATGTTTATGACTGCGGGATACCTTGTCGAACAGGTAAGCGGTCAAAGCTGGGAGAGTTTTGTTCAGAAAAAAATTCTCGACCCTCTTGAAATGAAAGCGACGAATTTTTCTATTTTTGATATGCAAAAAAATTCAGACTACTCAAAACCATACGGTGAAATAAAAGATAAAGTGGAAGAGCTACCTTACAGGAATATTGATGCAATGGGACCTGCCGGCTCTATAAATTCAAATGTAATGGATATGTCAAACTGGGTGATTATGCAATTGAACGAAGGAAAATTTAATGATAAGCAAATTATTACTTCGGGAACATTGCATCAAACGCATACTCCGCAGATGGTAATACCCGGCGAAATGAATGACGAAGTATTTTACAGTTCATATGGAATGGGTTGGATGATAACATCATACCGGGGACATCTCAGAATTGAACACGGCGGAAACATAGACGGGTTCTCGGCTTCGGTTTGTTTACTACCAAGAGATTCTGCCGGTATTGTAGTTTTAACAAATATGGATGGTACAAATTTACCTTCGGTTGTGAGAAATTATAGTATAGATAAAATTCTGGATTTGAATGAAATAGACTGGAGTGCAAGACTTCTTAAAGACGTAAATAAAATGAAGGATGAATTGAAAAAATCCGAAGAGAAAAAAGAAGAAGTCAGTGAAACTACACCCTCGCATCCTATTAAAGATTATGTCGGTAAATTCGAGCATCCGGCGTACGGAACGATAGAAATAACGAATTCGGGTGATGAATTAAATATACATTTTCATTCCTTTGATATGAAACTTATTCATTTTAAATACGATGTTTTTGAAACGAAAGACGAAAGGTTTCCACCAATTAAATTAACATTTCTCACAAATACGAACGGCGATATAGACAAATTATCTTCAAAGCTTCAGGATGGTGTTAAGGATATAGAATTCAAAAGAGTGCTTGACAAAAAAACAGTTTCGGGTGCGGAATTGGAAAAATTTGTCGGTGAATACGAAATCAGCGGAACAGTTATTACTGTAGATTTAAGAAACAAAACTACATTGATAATGACCGTACCGGGACAGCCTCAGTATGAATTAATACCTACTAAAGAAAATGAATTTGCACTTAAAGGTCTTGATGGATTCAGCGTTAAATTCAATCCGTCTACGGGAAAAATAACCGAAGTTGTATTTTACCAGCCGAACGGAGTGTTTACGGCGAAGAAAAAGTAGTTACAATTTATTTGTGAAGTCGGAAATTTCGAATTTCTTTGAGGACTTGCCATTCAGAATGACAACTTGTCATGCTGAACTTGTTTCAGCATCTAAACTTTCTTTCTAAGTTAAAGATGAAATCCCGAAACAAGTTCGGGATGACAAAACGTGTTAGCAGAACAGATTCTTTCTTCCTGACTTCATTTACTTATTTCAATAAAATCATTCTTTTCACAGCAACAAAATCACCGGCGACCAACTTATAAAAATACACTCCGCTTGCCATTTGGTTAATGGTGTATTGGTTATTGGGAAATTGGGTCTCGTAAGTACCTGTTTTTAAATTTTCATTTATTAATGTTGCCACTTCCCTTCCGAGAATATCATATACTTTCAGCGTTACGAATCTTGAATCTTTAATCTGAAATTTTATAATCGTAGACGGATTAAACGGATTCGGATAATTTTGTTTCAACTCAAAATTTTGAGGAATGTTTGTTGAAATTTGATTTATATTAATCGGGAAATTATTTTCATAAAAATTCCTGACGTAAGCACATAATTGTTTCAGCTTCGTAACCGATTTTAAATTTCCCGAATCCCTCGCAATCAACTGCGCAATCACAAATTTCTGTGACTCACCTGGAACGATATTAAAATTAGTTGCACCTGAACCAAAAACACTGTGTCTCTCGCCCATACTATTTGGAACGTGAACGGTGCCCGTAGAATCATGATTACAATTCCATATCGCTCCTTTTATTTCTGTCCATCCAATATTGGTTTCGGGGTCACCCGGAAAACAATATTTCGTTTTTTTCGGCGGAACCTGGGTTGGGTCAAGAAAACAGGTTGAATCCTTTTTAAAACCACTTAACATTAAATATGCCGGATATGCTTCTCCATCCGGGTCAGACTCACATACCGCAGGTGAAGAACTTGTATTTCGGATTGAAGTAAAAGAAGTCATTGCTAACCTGATATTTGGTGTAACATTTCTGTTTAAAGGACTTCTTAAAAGTGAAATTCCCACAGCAGGCGGGTTTATTCCGTACATTGCATCATTATTATCGGCATTGTAAAAATATGCCATATCGAGAACTGTATCACAGCCAAGATAATCATCATTCGCATCGCCAAGATCTGCATCAAAATAATTTCCGATTTGTGTCGCTGTCCAGATATTCGGACTTTTATTAATTATATCATAATTTATAAACTGTACATCCTGTAAACCCGGTGTGTCATACGCCCACGCCGTCATATGAACTTCTGCACCCAAAGGCAATGTCCCTCCGCCGAATCCTTCACCGGATGTATGACTACTTTGATTTGCATCCGTCATGCATAAAAAAATTGTTTCTTTTGCATTACTAACTCCGGGTGTGTCGATTGCGGGCTCATAAATTCCGTTGTGATTTACATCTATAAATGGTGCACCGAAAGGAACCATCTGTCCCCAATTTGCCCAGTCCCAGCTTGTTTGTGCGTTGTCAGTTTTATTAACTTTATAAATTTTAAAATAATCGTTTGTATAAAAATTTCCGCCGGAACAATATCCCGGAGTGTATTCTCCATAATATGATGCTGAAGCTTGTCGAAGTTGACCGTTTACAAATGCTCCAATACATAGACCTGCAGAAAATATTGCCGTTTTGCCCGTACCTTTTGGCCATTCAAAACCTGCTGTATTTGTAATTAAATAATTTTGGTCAAAAATACCCCGTTTCCAAAAACACGAATTAATATTATTTGCGTCTAATTGCGCGAATATTCCAGGTCGAAATAATGTATCGGGAGTTTTCCTGAAAATTTTTCCGTTTTCTCCTACGAAGTATGGCAAATTATTTTCATAATATTTACTATAAACATATGCACAGCTATGCAAATTATATTGAGGTGCTCCGGACTCTATGTTGAAATTTTCTCCTGCGTTGGATGAATGAAGAATAATCTTATCTCCCGCAATCCAAATATCATTTAATGACGGAGTATATATAAAGTTTAGATTTTGATTTGTATTACTTGCTTTTTGCGTCCAGTTTAATCCTCCGTTTGATGTTTTTAAAATCATCCCCCCATTACCAACCGTAAAACCTGTTGCAGAGTCTGCAAAATTTACAGAATTTAAATCGTTTACTACAGAAGAAAATTGTTGATGCCAGATATTTCCTGTATCATAAGAATTTAAAATAGTACCGTTCTTTCCTGCAACCCAGCTGAACCTATTATTAAAGCAAATTGATTTTAAATCATAATTAGTACCACTTTGAACGATTGTCCAGATAGTATCATTTAATAAATATAAATAATTTTTCATTATTAATCCGTTTGCACCTACTACCATAGATCTTCTTGAATAAATATCTATTCCGAAAAAAACACACGAATATAAATTTTCAGAAACACCAATATTGTATTGTAACCAATTTGTGCCATAATTTGTACTCTTAATAAATATTCCATTATTTCCAACGATATAAAACGGGTAACTTGACTGAGATGTTATTCCGTTTAAATCTGCCGACGTGTTTGAAATAATCGGAATCCAGGAAGAATCTGCAAAAGGCTGTATTATGAATGTACCGTTCGCTCCACAAATATAACTGTGAACATAGGAATTATTTTTACTTTTAATTTCATACAAATTATTCGTCGTTCCGCTTGGGACGGGATAATAGTAATAAGGAACCTGCGATAAAACTTCTGTAAAAAATAAAAAATAAATAATAATCCCGATTAAAAACGAAGAGCGATTGGGATGCAAAGAGCGCAAAAATAAAAAAACCTTTTTCATAA
>Ga0182021_10009598_pt1 | contig 11472 bp, 11 predicted proteins | sample 612E3MmetaG_FD_120493 | JGI IMG/M metagenome (GOLD analysis project Ga0182021, IMG submission 120493) | Permafrost microbial communities from Stordalen Mire, Sweden - 612E3M metaG (Illumina Assembly) | ecosystem: Environmental > Terrestrial > Soil > Wetlands > Permafrost | place: Sweden...
CGGTCTGATTCAGGTCGGCACTCAGGCGATGGCCGACCGTTATACTTATCTGCCTTCCATAGGTATCGCAATAATGTTTTCCTGGGGCATTCCGTTGCTATTCCCACGCGAAGACATCCGCAAAAAAATTTTATTCCCGGCGGGAATTGCCATCATTACTTTTCTGGCAGTTTTGACATGGGAGCAATGCGGCTACTGGAAGAACAGCATTACTCTGTTCAGCCGCACTTTGCAGTTAACAAAGAATAATTATATCGCGCATAATCATCTCGCTTCTGCTCTGTTTAAAAAAGGATTTTTCGATAAAGCTATTTATCATTACAATGAGGCTATCCGCATTAATCCTATTTACGCTCATGCCTACTATAACAGGGGAATTGCTTATTATACATTTGGACAAAAAATGCATGCCCTGGATGATTTCAAAGAAGCAAGCCGCACAACACCAAAAATTCGTGATTACGCAACAGTATACAATAACATAGGAGTTATTTATAACGATCTTGGACAATATCAATTGGCCTTTGATAATTATAACGAAGCCATAAGGCTCGATCCCAATTACATTGACGCATTAAATAACAGAGCATATGTGTATCTGACATACTACAATGATTTAGCCGGCTGCATTGACGCCAAAAAGGCCTGCGAACTGGGCAATTGTAAAATGATGAAATACTTTGCAGATAAAAGATTATGCCGCTGAAAATGATTTTGTAAATCTTGATTGTTAAATAATTTTTTAATTATCAGGACTGACCGTCTTCTTTCTTATTTTCTTTAGCCGGAGCTGCAAATAGATCAAAAATAGATTTAAATGATGAAAGACCTGCCATGGCCTGAGGGTTCGTTTTAGAAAAATTATCACCGTACTCAAGCCACTTCTTAAACTGATCATCAGCCGTATTGCGGTAACTAAGATAATTTTTTATTGTTTGTTCCAGATATTTCTCAAAAAAATCTGTCAGTATATTTTCTCCGTACTGAATAATCAGATATAGCAAAGGTGGGGGGAGGAGATATTTCTTTTTACGCGCCTCCTCCAAAACAATTTGCGTGAGAATGGCCGAAGTAACGTCTTCACCAGTTTTGGCGTCAGTAACCTTGATTTTTCGTCCTCTCTTAACTATATCCGTTACGTAATCCAGCGTAACGTAAATACTTTTTTCGGTATCATAAAGCCTTCTGTTTGTGTACTTTTTAAGCAAAAGAGTATTGTCTTCCATATTCACATTCCTTTATATTTTCTGAGTCTTTATTTACATAATTATGAAATTATTTGCAACATAAATAATAATTTATAACTAATTATTTGTACAGTCATAAATGTAAGTATATGTTATTAATTAGATATATTAAAATATAGGTTCAAAATAAAAATATATTGCATTGCAACATTTTTCTATTGACAAATAAAAAATACTGATTATAATATTGCTGAAAACAAAAAAATTGAAAGGAGAATTTATTATGGATAATAAGGAGACAACCAAACAAATGATCGACTATCATAAGGCCGCTTTTGAAACATATTATAATTCCGTACAGATGCTTCAGGAACAAACAACCAAAGCTCTGGATAATATGCTCAAACAGTCTCCGTGGATTCCGGCGCAAACCAAGTCATTTATCAACGAATGGATCAGCATCTACAAAAAGGTCATCGCTGATTTCAAAGAATCTGTGGATCAGAATTACGCAAAAATGGAGGAGTTTTTAAATAAAGCTCCTGAAACAGCTAAACCAAAAAGCAAAAAATAATTAATATTACAGGAGGAAAATATGGATCCCAAACAAATTGCAAAACAGATGGTTGATTTTAACAAAACAGCTTTTGATAACTCATTTGAGGCTATGTCCGTAATTCAGGACCAGGCTGAAAAAATGTTTACTGCTACGATGGAGCAGACATCTTTTTTCCCGGCAGAAGGGAAAAAACTTATCAATGAATGGATAAATGCATATAAGAAAGGCCGTGAGGATTTCAAAGCAGCCGCCGATGAAAATTTCAAAAAGGTAGAAACATTCTTCTCCGCAAGATAAAGATTTTATTTTATAAATTAAAAAGGCAGCCGAGATTTTTCGCGGCTGCCTTTTTAATGAAACTCCAATTTAATGAGACTCGCTGAAAACGAACGCAGTGAAGTTTGAAGCGTTAGTCGAATTATCCTAGGAGCGAAGCGACGAGGGATTTTAAACCCAAATTTCAGAAGTAAAATTTGTTGAATTTGCCGGTCGAACTCTCCCTCAAAGCGGAGAATCGAATATCCGTAATTTATGAAACTCAAGGCTAAGAATGTTGCGAGTGAAGATATCGTTTTCTTAATTGCATTAGAACTTTTGATTATTAAAGAAGATCCGCCATGTAAGAAATCATTTCTTCCGTAAGTGCCGGGTAGACTCCTATCCAGAAAGTATCTTTTACAATTCTATCCGTATATTTCAATTTTCCCGCAATCCGGAAACCCTTCTTTGCTTTTCGCATTTCATCGAAACAGGGATGTCTTAGGATATTCCCAGCAAAAAGCATTCTGGTCTGCACGCCGTTTTCTTCGAGACGATTTACGACCTCACTTCTTTTAACACCGGCCTTTACCGTCAAAATAAAACCAAACCAACTCGGGTCGGAATTCTTCAAAGGTTCAGGAAGAATGTATTTATTACTCAGATGAGATATTTTCGCTTTTAAAAGATTCCAGTTTTTTTTTCGTTTTTCAATAAATACAGGAAGTTTTTCCAATTGTGCACAGCCGATAGCCGCCTGCATATCCGTAACTTTCAGATTGTATCCGAAATGAGAATAAACATATTTATGATCGTAACCGACGGGCAGGTTACCGAATCTTCGCGTGAATCTTTTCCCGCAGGTATTATCCTTTCCTGACGGACAAAAGCAGTCTCTTCCCCAATCCCGAAGCGAAAGGATAATTCTCGATAATTCAGAATCATTGGTATAAATCGCACCGCCTTCCCCCATCGTGATATGATGTGGCGGATAAAAACTGGACGTCCCGATATGTCCGAAAGTTCCCGTGTATTTCCACTCGTTTTTGTATTTATATTTTGATCCGAGAGAGTCACAGTTGTCCTCTATTAGCCAAAGCTTATTGCCGTCACAAAATTGTTTTACTGTTTCTATATCAAAAGGATTACCGAGCGTATGGGCGAGCATCACCGCCTTTGTTTTTTTGCTGATGGCTTTATCCAGCGAATTTACATCCACGTTATATTCGGGAATGGTGACATCGACAAAAACCGGAACTGCTCCATACTGTAGAATAGGAGTTACGGTTGTGGGAAATCCTGCCGCTACCGTAATAACTTCATCGCCTCTTTTTATTTTCCTGTCTTTTAATTTATCACTTGTCAGAGCCATAAACGCTAGGAGATTGGCGGAAGAACCGGAATTGACAAGATACGCGTGTTTTATTTTTAAAAAAGATGCTAATTTTTCTTCAAATTCATCGGCAAATCTTCCTGTGGTAAGCCAGAAATCAAGCGATGAGTCCACAAGATTAATCAGTTCTTTCTCATCATAGACCCTTCCCGCGTAAGGTATTCGCTGTCCTTTTTCAAAAGTTTTCAATTTGTTTTTAGGGTTTAAATTTTCTTGATAATATTTTTTTACAAGATCTAAGATTTCCTTCTTATCCATAATAACTCTCGATCTGTTCTGATATAATTTTATCCAGGTTTTCTTTTTTCAGATAAGCTTTATACCACTCCACCGTTTTTTTAACAGCGGTCTCACTGTTCCATCTTGGTTTCCATAAAAGCTTTGTTTGCGCTTTGGATGAATTCAGCTTTAGATAACTGGCTTCATGCGGGGCTTGGGGGTTTTTCTTAATTTCATATCTCACGTCATCGCCCCAGAATTTACAAAACGTTTCTACGATATTCAGGACAGACTTCTCATCTTTTTCTTTCGGTCCAAAATTCCATCCCGCGGAAAGTTTCTTAGGCGATTTGGAAAGAGATTCCGCAAGCATCAAATATCCGGAAAGAGGTTCCAGAACGTGCTGCCATGGTCTTGTTGAATCAGGATTTCTGATAATTATTTTTTCTTTATTCATAATTCCACGGATGCAATCAGGAATGAGCCGATCAGTAGCGAAATCCCCGCCGCCGATGACATTTCCGGCCCTTGCCGTTGCTATTCCTATCTTCGATCCTGAATTATAAAATGATTTTCTGTATGAATCGGTGACAAGTTCCGAGCAGGCCTTGGAATTTGAATAAGGATCAAAACCGCCCATCGGTTCATTTTCTCTGTAAGCTATTTCCGGTTTTCCCCTGTTTTCGTAGCATTTGTCGGTAGTAACATTGATAATTGCTTTCAAACTATTATTGCTTCTGCAAGCTTCCAGCAAATTGAGAATACCAATAACGTTTGTAGCATAAGTATCCACGGGATTTTTATAGGATTCGCGGACCAGAGCCTGAGCAGCCATGTGAAAAACAATTTCAGCGCCTTTAATATGTTTTTTCACGGAATTCAAATCCCGAACATCGCCGTGAATGGATTTAATCTTTGACTTTAAATTTAATAATTCAAATAAGCTGGGATTTGTCGGAGGGTTGAGGGCGTAACCAGTAACTCTCGCGCCCATTTCATTAAGCCAGGAGGAAAGCCAGGAACCCTTGAAGCCTGTATGACCGGTTATTAAAACTTTTTTCCCCCTCCAGAATCTGTTGGAAACGTTTCTCATCATTTCCAGACCTTCCAAGGCGCCTTCCCTTTTTCCCACAAATCGTTGAGGTATTGAGCGTCCTTTATCGTATCCATGCATTGCCAAAAACCTTCGTGCTTATAAACCCTCAAACCTTTATCTCTGGTAAGGTCTCTCATCGGTTCCTGTTCCAGAAAACAATCGCTGTGTTTTTTTAAATATTTAAAGAAAGATTTTTTAAAGACAAAAAAACCGCCGTTGATGAATCCATCTTTTATTTGCTGTTTCTCGGAAAACTTTTCAACGGTGTCTTCTTTTATATAAAGTTCGCCAAAACGGGAATCGGGATGTACCCCCGTCACGGTACCTGTCTTATTGTGCGCTTTGTGAAACTCATAGAGCTTTCTTATGTCTATGCTGGATACTCCGTCTCCGTACGTCAGCATAAAATCATCCGAATCTATGAATTTTTCCACTCCCAATAAGCGGCCCCCTGTCATTGTTTCCAGTCCCGTATCGGCAAGAGTTACCTTAAAATCATCAAAAGTGTTTTTTTTATGTATGAGCGTTGAACATTTTTTGCCAAAAGTGATTGTAAGATCGTTGTTAAAAGCTTCATAATTGAGAAAGTATTCTTTTATCATTTCTCCTTTATATCCAAGACAGATTATAAAATCATTAAACCCATAATACATATACGACTTCATTATGTGCCAGAGGATAGGGTGTCTGCCCACGAGTACCATCGGCTTTGGCCGATACTCGGTTTCTTCCCTCATCCTCACCCCCATACCACCGGCCAGAATGACTATTTTCATAAAATATCCTTACCTTACCTTGAAGTTTATTTTTTCTTTAAATTAAAAAATACCTTTCAAAACTTTGGATTGATATTACATACACGAATATTATAAAAACTACAATTCCTATCAAACGCATAGCATAAAATAAAAAGTAAATATGTTTTTCCAAAAATCGTATAAAACAAATATTTCCACAGCCTTCGGTAATTCAAATCTTTCATAACTCGGGCGTAAAATTCTCTAAGATAATTAATTAAGTATCGTTGCTTTTTGAACAAAATTATGCCAATGTAATCAAATTCAAACCTAAACTTATGTTGTTATAATTATTATATGTGTCGTTTACTCTAATAAAAAACAGTACATGTTATTAAGAAAAGTTTTCAATGAAGATATCTCTAAATTTATATATTAAAAATTGCTAAACTTTGGAATAAAAAGTGAAAACTTATAATAATTTTTTAAAAGAAGATTTGGATCACGTTATTGCTCATACAGAAGGTTTATGGGAAGAATTAAGGGGTAAAAAAATTTTTATTACAGGCGGCACAGGTTTTTTTGGCTGCTGGCTTCTGGAAAGTTTTGCCTGGGCCAATGATAAACTAGATTTACATTCTTCAGCTTTTGTGCTGTCCAGAAATCCTGAAGCATTTGAAAAAAAAGCGCCACACCTGTATAATAATAACGCTATTAACTTCTTGAAGGGCAATATCAAAGATTTTATCTTCCCTGAAAATTCTTTTTCATATTTGATTCACTGCAGCGTTTATCAGCAAAACACTGATGAAAAAACAAAAAATGTTTCCATGACCAATGAAATGTTGAACGGAACAATGAGAATTCTTGATTTTTGCGTAAAGTCAAAAGTGGAAAAGATGCTTCTGGTGAGCACAGGCGCCGTTTATGGTAAAGCACCTGCTCATTTGAAAAATATACCAGAATATTTTTCCGATTCGTTTGACCCAACGATTAGCCAAAGCGCCTATCATCATGTCAGACGAATGATGGAAACCATATCTGTAATTTATGCGGAAGAAAATGACTTTGAAGCCAAGATTGTCAGATGCTTTTCTTTTATTGGTCCATATCTGCCATTAAACAGTCGTTTTGCTATAAGTGATTTTATTGTCGATGCGCTATCTAATAACAGCATTGTCGTTAAAGGAGATGGAAAAGCAGTTCGCTCCTATCTTTACATGTCTGATCTGGTTATTTGGTTATGGACTTTATTATTCAGGGGAAAAAGTTGCAGGCCATATAATATCGGTTCTGAACTACCAATATCAATTCGCGAAGTCGCCGGAGAATTTGCGAATAAATTTGTTCCCCCTCTGCCAGTTTCTATTTTAAAAAAAAATTGTCATGGAGTTGCTCCAGATTACTATGTACCGGATACATCAAGAGCACGATCCGAACTAGACTTACAGCAAAGGATATCTCTTTCAACAGCTATCAGGAAGACTATGCAATGGCATAGAGATATAAATTCAAGAGAGGAGCGTTAAAATGGCCATAGTAACCATTGGAAACAAGAAGATTGGCGATGGAAAACCTTGCCACATTATTGCAGAAATTGGCATAAATCATAATGGCGATATTGATATCGCCAAAAAATTGATAGATCTTGCCAAACTCTCAGGATGTGACGCGGTTAAATTTCAAAAAAGAACCATTGATGTTGTATACCCCGCTGAAGAATTGGCTAAACCTCGCGAGAGCCCTTTTGGTGAAACAAATGGAGATTTAAAATACGGCTTAGAATTCGGTCAAGAAGAGTATGAAGCAATAGATAAATATTGCAAGGGAAAAAACATGCCGTGGTTCGCATCCTGCTGGGATGAAGGTTCGGTTGATTTTATTGCTCAATTCGATGTCCCCTGCTACAAGATTGCTTCTGCCAGCATGACTGATGACGACCTTCTTCGTTATACCAAAGCGAAAGGCAAACCTATTATCATGTCTACGGGTATGAGCACACTGGAACAGATTGATCATGCAGTTGAACTCATAGGAAAAGAAAATTTGATAATACTTCACGCAACCAGCACATATCCAGCCCTTTATGATGAACTCAACCTATTGGTAATACCATCGCTGAAAAAACGTTATGGAGTTCCCATAGGTTATTCGGGCCATGAAACTGGAATTGCTTCCTCTAGCGCCGCAGTAGCATTAGGCGCATGTGTTGTAGAGCGGCACATAACGCTGGACAGGGCTATGTGGGGTTCCGATCAGGCTGCCTCTTTAGGACCCAGCGGTATAATAAAAATGGTCAATGAAATAAGATTAGTTGAAACATCACTGGGTGATGGTGTGAAAAAGGTTATCGAACGTGAACTGCCGATAATTAAAAAGTTGCGTCGAAAAGGATAGCTGTATGAAAAAAATAAGCGCAGTCGCCCTGGACATAGATGGTGTTCTGACAGACGGTACTTTTACATGGGGTTCAAATGGTCAAGAATACAAGACTTTTTCTTTTTCCGATATCATGGGTATTTCTTTGGGTAGTAAAGCTGGATTAATTTTCGCCCTAATCTCAGGAGAAAATAATCCGTTGATTGATAGATTCGCAAAAAAAATGAAAATTGTCGACGTATACAAGGGGACAAAAGATAAGGCTGCGGCATTAATTTCATTTGCCAGGAAAAACAATCTTGAACTCAGTCAGATTTGTTTCATGGGCGACGATGTTAATGACATAAGCGCCTTGGAAATAGCAGGATTGTCAGCGGCACCGGCAAATGCTCATGAACTCGTTAAAAGTAAAGTAAAATTTGTGACAACCAAAGCCGGCGGAAACGGCGCTGTTAGAGAACTATTGGATTTAATTTTATTAGAAAATGAGACATAAAAATATAAAGCTCTCCGATTATGTGATTAAGTTTCTTGCGGGGAAAAAAGTAAAATATGTGTTTATGCTTCCCGGCGGAGGAGCTATGCATCTTGATGACTCTTTAGGTCGAAATCACGACTTAAAGTATATTTGTTTTCTGCACGAGCAGGCGCTGGCAATAGCAGCCGAAGCTTATGGACAACACACCAATACACCCGGTGTGGGAATTGTCACTTCCGGACCGGGTGGAACTAATACAATAACAGGTATCGCGGCCGCTTACATTGATTCAACTCCTTGTTTTTTTATATCGGGACAAGCGAAACGTTCTGATTTGAAAATTGGCACCGGAGTAAGACAGATGGGTTCTCAGGAGGTTGATATTATTTCAATTGTCTCCCCCATTACAAAATACGCTTCCATGATACTAGATCCTTCTGAAATACGCTACCATCTTGAAAAAGCATGGCATTATGCAACTACGGGTAGAATGGGACCTGTATGGTTGGACATCCCGCTGGACGTGCAGGCGGCAACGATTGACGAATCAGCTCTTCGCGGCTATATTTCAGATGAGGAACCGGTAGCAAAAGATAAAATATCATCAGCAGTAAATCAGATTGTCAGCATGTTAAATTTATCGAAACGCCCCCTTATTCTTGTCGGCAATGGAGTAAAATTATCTAATGCTCAAGAGGAATTATATTGGTTTGCGGAGAGAAATTCTATTCCCATATTGCTCACATGGAAAGCAATAGATATGTTCGATTACAACCATCCTCTCAATTTCGGCAGTCCGGGAATAATGGGAAGTCGAGCGGCCAACTTTATAGTTCAGAATTGTGATTTGCTGCTTATCATTGGAAGCCGTATGGATAACAGTATTACCGCATTTAATAGCGCTGATTTCGGACGCAATGCAAAAAAGGTTATGGTGGACATTGATGAATCGGAAATACTCAAAATAAAGAATATTACCTTGCCTATAACGGCTGATGCAAAGCAAGTGCTGTTGGCATTAAATGAGAAACAGAGCGAACTTAACCCAATTGGTAACAGCGGTTGGTTAAAGTATTGTGCCGAACTTAAAGCAAGATATCCTGTAGTCCTTGACGAATATTTTAAATGCATCGATGGAGTTAATCTTTATGTATTTACCGATGAACTGTTTAAACAGCTTACAGCCGAAGACGTCATTGTCCCGGAAAGTTCTGGTGCAGCAGGAGAAGTTACTTATCAGGCTATGCATGTAAAAGTTGGCCAGAAAATCAAGAATGCTGCAGGACTCGGCTCAATGGGTTTTGGTCTGCCATACTCAATTGGCGCGTGCATTGCCAATGGTGGTAGGCGAACAGTATTAATCAACGGCGACGGTTCGTTTCAGCTCAACATTCAGGAACTTGAAACTGTTGTGCGGCTGAAATTACCATTGAAAACATTCATTTGGGATAATAATGGTTATGGCAGTATTATGGCAACACAGCGTAACATGTTCGAAGGCTTTTATGTTGGTTCAAATCCATCCAGTGGTCTTACATTGCCGGATGTGTGTTCTGTTGCAAAAGCATATGGAATAAGAACGGAAACGATTGAAAACCATGAAACATTGGGAAAAACGATTGAATGGGTTCTTGCGGGAAACGATCCTGTGCTTTGTCGAATACGTGTTACACCTTCGCAAATTACTGCTCCGCGCGTACAATCAATTAAACTGCCGAACGGCAACATGATATCCAAGCCGCTTGAAGATATGTGGCCTTATCTGGATGAGGCGGAAGTAAAAAATAATATGAAGCGGTTTGAACTTTAAATACAAAGTTAATTTAATCGTAATAAATATAGCTTATCCGGAAGCTAAGGAACCTGTAACTGTCTAACCGGTGACACGCGGGGATTATAAATGCGTTTCGGCTTTATTGGAATGTACCATCAATCAGGGGGCAATAAATAGAATGGAAGAAGGCGTTAATAGTAAAAAAGAGATTGAAAAACTAAAAAGAGAAAAACTAAAAAGAGAAAAACCTCTTGTTTTTGAAAAAATAATTAAGCTTAAAGAACGGTTAATTGCAGGGTTTGCTACGCCAGTGGTTGATATCGGCTATAATCTGGCATGCAATTTTAAGTGCAAGCATTGTTTTATTTCTAAATATACCAGGAAAAAGCGAGTGCTTACTCCTCCCGATCTGAAGAAATTCAGCGATGAGGCTCATGAACTTGGGTTGTGTCAATTTGTCATTTCAGGCGGCGAACCGCTGATATTGAAAGACCTGAAAGAAGTCATTACCGCTCTGCAACCGGACAAGTTTCATTTATCCATGAGTACAAACGGATATTTTTTGACAAAAGAAATGGCAAAAAAACTGAAGACATGGGGATTGGATAAGGTAAAAATCAGTATTGATGATTTTGATGAAAAACTGCATGACAGCAATAGAAATCGCAAAGGCTCTTATGTTAAAGCAATGGAAGCATTGTTTAATGCAAAGGAGGCCGGTCTTGGCGTGGCTATCCAAACATGTATATCTCATCAGAATTGCCGCACTGACAGGACCATACAAATGGCAAAGTTTGCGCAGGAAAATGGTTTCGTCGTTGATGTAATGATTGCTCATCCATTAGGAGAATGGGAAGGAAAACACGAAATGCTGATAGATGAAGCTGACGCGGCATATATGAAAGAAGTCAATAAGCAATATCCATCTTTGCATCGAGACACGTTCCCGACATATGGCATTAATCGCGGATGCGGATGCGTCAACTCCAATTTGCACTTGACGCAATTCGGAGAGATTCTTCCTTGCGGATTTCTGCCAATATCTCTGGGGAGCATTTTTGAAGAAAGCCTCGGAAATATATTAAAACGCGGAATGAGCATAAAACATTTTAAAGAATATAATCCTTTGTGCGTTTCGGGCGAAGATCGCAATTTTATCGAAAAATATTTGACCAAATGCTATGAGAAACCATTGCCTGTTCCGTGGGTTGAGGTATTTAGCAAAGAGGATTTTGTCAAATGACTAATTTTACGATTATTTCGCATGACCGGAAATTGCTTCGCAACATGTTGCCGCTTAAAAAGCCGCTGTCACTTTTTATCGAACCGACTAATCTATGCAACTTCAGATGCTCTCCTTGTGTGCATGGCAGTGATAACACCCGCAATGAC
>Ga0182021_10009599_pt1 | contig 11471 bp, 9 predicted proteins | sample 612E3MmetaG_FD_120493 | JGI IMG/M metagenome (GOLD analysis project Ga0182021, IMG submission 120493) | Permafrost microbial communities from Stordalen Mire, Sweden - 612E3M metaG (Illumina Assembly) | ecosystem: Environmental > Terrestrial > Soil > Wetlands > Permafrost | place: Sweden...
ATGATCTTTCACATCAACCGCCTGACATTCAAGTCCGATCTCAGCGAGGAGCAGCGCCGAGCAGGTCTCGACCTGCTTCGCCAGGCGGGGGAGGCCAACTCTGCCGTGCAGTCGTACGTCGTGGGCCCCGACCTCGGAGGAGAGTTCGAATGGGGTGCCGTGTACGTGATCGAGGATCTCGACGGGTACTGGGAGTACCTGACACATCCGGTGCACGTCCGCTCCGAAATGAATGGAATGGAGCTCATTGACCGGTTCGAGGCCTTCGACATCACGGACTCCAATGATCCCGAGTTCGACGACAAGATCGCGAAGCTGCAAGCCCGAAACTACGAGGAACACCCCGAGCTCGCCGAGTTGGTGGCCCAGGTGCCGTCGTTCACTGTGCCCGATAACGAAGGCAAACAGCAATAGTATATCCACATTCCCAAGGCGAATGTTCTCTCAGGTAACCTATGACAAATTGTAACGTTGTGATAAGTTTATAATATTTGCTTTCCATTAAATTCTCTTTAAAAATTTTTCCACTAAATGATAACTAATATATTACTCTAATAAGTCCTTAATTTCATGATATATTCTGTTATTGCTATTCTAATTAGATTTGATTTACTAATATTTGTTATTTAAAAAGATAAGTATTATTGTCAATTTAAATAATAATAATTTGTTCAGATCGGGTTACAACAGTATAACTGGTATTGACAGTTAATGAATATTAATCACAAATTAGAAATATTATAAAGATTTATTATCTCCTCTAAAGAATATGAAAACCCCTTTTAGTATTAATATTAGAACATCAAGATTGAATACAAGTAATGGAAAGTTTTGAAATTCATCTTATTGATGAAGTTTTTAAATAGAATTTAAAATAATTCATATCATATAAAAAACACAAATAACATTTATCTGGTGGACAAATGATTTTAAACGAAGCAATAGAAGAAATAGTGGATAATGTGCGTGCTGTTTCAGCTGAAACTGATGAAAAAAGTATCATGGCAATGATGGATATTTTGACATCCTCTAAAAATGTTTTTCTCCTTGGACAGGGAAGATCTGGACTGGTTGCAAGGGCATTTGCAATGCGTCTCATGCACTTGGAGATAGGCGTTTATGTTGTTGGTGAGACAATAACTCCTGCTATTGATGATGATGATTGCCTTCTTGCAATTTCTGGCTCTGGCGAAACAAGTTACATCATAAGCACTGCCAAGATCGCTAAAAAAAGGGGAGCGAAGATAGTTGCAGTGACATCGTACAGTGATTCAACACTGGGAAAGATGGCGGACCTAGTGATACACATTAAAGGCCGTACTAAAGTTGATTCTGAAAAAAATTATATTAAAAGACAGATGAACGGAAAACATCTATCCCTTTCACCATTGGGAACATTGTTTGAAGTTTCAACTTTAATATTCCTAGATGCACTTATAGCTCAGCTAATGGATAAAATGGGAAAAACAGAGGACGATCTGAAAAGAAGGCACACAGTTTTGGAATAAGGTTAATAAATTTTTATTTTTTAATTTTTTAATAAAAAAAATATTATAGGGATATTCTGTTTGGATGGGTGTAAATGTTGAATCTATCCTCTCTCACAAATCCAATCATAGTTACTCTTGCTTGTTCAGCCACTGAAACACCAGATGACGTTGGGGCGGCATTGGATGCTATAATTGGAATGCCTACCCTTGCAATCTTTATAAGCATATCTGCAGGCATTCTTCCACTGTAAACTATGAAACTTTTTGAAAAATCGTAATTTTTCAGAGCAGCGGAACCTACAACCTTATCCACAGCTACATGTCTACTTACATCTTCTATTGCAATGAAATTATCTCTATAAACAAGACCCGCTACATGTGTGCCTCCAGTTTCCTTCCAAACCTTTGCTTCTTGTTTTAATTTATTAAATGCTTCAATCAGAACTTCTTTGGATATGGTGTAATCGGATTCAACCTTACCAACAAATTCAATCTTTGTTCTCCATCCACCAAAACAATCGGACCCCACAACCAATTCTTTCCTTATATCGAAGTCTATCAAATCGATTTCAGCTTTTATTGATTTATCTTTAATAGTTATGTTGGTTATGTTATCCACAGATCCAGTTAAACCTTCACCAAGGAGGTATCCAACTGTAAATTCCCTGAGAGAACCAGGACTAATGGAAAATCTTCTTGAAATACTGTTGTTTATAGTTATTTCAATTTCTTCATCGTTTACAATTGTTTCAACCACATTGGATGGTTCGCCTTCAAATCTAATTGCATTTACTTGTTTAGTCATTTCCAACATTGTTAGATGCCCCTAAATCATGATAATTACATTAGCTATTTTTATAATGCTAATTGGGAATGTTTTTAATTGTACTTCTTGTTTCTTTCAATCAGTCTTTGAAGAGGTCATCTACCCAAGAAATAGCTGCTGCAACGTTAGGAAATCCTATAGTACTTGTAAGCAGTAAAAGGGATTGATAAACTTCTTCTGATGAAGCCCCAAGTTCTAAGGCCCGTTTTCCATGGCTGTGAACTGCACCCTCAGATCTAATGGCAGCAGATGCTGCAAGTTGTATTAATTGCGATGTTTTATCATCAATAGGTCCTGATTCCCTTACTACACGACCTAAATCTCCTAAAACATCTCCATATTCCTTATATCTTTCCCTGATACTCACATAATGTTTTGGTAATTTTTCTTCTGACAAATAGATCATCTCCAAATTGTAAAATCTAATCACTCTGTAACTATATTCTTTCTTTGATCCAATATAATTTTAGAGTAATGAGTTTATAAATTACAAAAACCATACAATAAATTTAAATCACTAATTCATTTTATGATGGAGAATTTTAATGAATAAAAGCTTAAATGGAATTTTATCAACATATATTGGGGATAAATCAGAATTAATACCAATTTTACAGGATATTCAATCCAATCTAGGATATCTGCCCGAAGAGGACATAATAAAAGTTTCAAAGTTTACTGGAGTTCCAGAAAGTGAAATATATGGTGTTGCCACATTCTACACACAGTTTCGGTTCACGCCCCTTGGAAAAAAACACATAATGGTATGTAAGGGAACAGCTTGTCATGTTAAAGGAGCTCCACAAATAATAGAGGGAATTGAAAGGCATCTAGGAATAAAAGAAGGTGAAGTTACTTTTGATATGGAGTACTCATTGGAATCTGTTGGATGTCTTGGATGCTGTGCACTGGCACCTTGTGCAATGATAAATGAAGATGTAGAGTCGAATATGACGTTAAAGGATGTAAAGAAGATTTTTTCAAGAATAAAAAGGAATTCTGAAGACAAGGATTGTTAACATATATTTTAATAATCTCAATTATAATTAAAAAAATCATTAGAAAGGATAAAAATGAATTTTAACCAATTATTAAAAGAATCAGCCGAAGAGTACAACTCATTATTTGAAAGTGAAAATCCAACTATACTGATTGGTTCTGCTACTTGTGGAAAATCAGCAGGTGCCCATGAAGTGGAAGCTGTTTTTAAAACTGAACTGGAAAAACAAGAGGTTTTTGCAGAAGTTATTGAAGTAGGATGTATAGGTCTGTGCTACCTAGAACCAGTAGTAACTATAATAAAGAAAGGGATGCCAGCAATTTTCTATGGAAATGTAACGCCAAAATTGACAGAACAACTAGTAAAAACCTATATTATAGGCAACGATCCCATGAAAGAGCATGCGTTTGGAAGTTTTGGAGACAAAATTGTTGAAGGAATCCCTGAACTATTTGACATTCCAGTAATGAAACCACAGATCAGAAGGATTCTGCGTAACTGTGGATTAATAGATCCAAGCAACATCAAACATTACATCGCAAGGGAAGGTTACAGTGGATTAAAAAATACACTTGAATTAGGACCTGAAGAAGTTATTGAGCGGGTTAAATTATCCAGATTGAGAGGTAGGGGTGGAGCAGGGTTTCCAACTTGGATGAAATGGCAGTTCTGCATAGACTCGGGTGAAGATGACCGATATTTGATATGCAATGCAGATGAAGGAGATCCTGGTGCATTCATGAACAGATCTCTACTAGAAAGTGATCCCCATTCGGTTCTAGAGGGAATTGTTATTGCAGCGTATGCCATTGGGGCAAAGGAAGGATACATTTACTGCAGAGCAGAATATCCATTGGCTCTTGAACGTTTGAAACATGCAATATCTGAAATGAAGGAAAAGGGTTTCCTTGGAGAAGATATTTTAGGTTCAGGATTTAACTTCGAAATTAAGATAAAGGAAGGTGCCGGAGCATTTGTGTGTGGGGAAGAAACGGCCTTAATAGCTTCTATCGAAGGAAAAAGGGGAATGCCACGGACTAGACCACCTTTTCCAACAACTTCTGGTTTATGGGGAAAACCTACAGTCATAAACAACGTTGAAACCATGGCAAGTGTGTCTTTGGTTATGCAAGATGGATATGACCAATTCATTAAATACGGTACAATTGAGAGTAAAGGCACAAAAACATTTTCTTTGGTTGGCAATGTTCAAAATACTGGCCTTATAGAAGTTCCACTTGGAACAACACTAAGGCAAGTCATTGAAGAAATTGGGGGTGGAATAACTGATGATGGAACTTTTAAAGCGGTTCAAATAGGTGGACCTTCTGGAGGTTGTCTTCCTGAGCCTTTTTTGGAAACTAAAATAGATTACGACTCACTGACCATGGCAGGAGCTATAATGGGCTCTGGAGGGTTAGTTGTAATGGATCAGAACACTTGCATGGTAGATGTGGCCCGATACTTCCTTGAATTTATACAAAACGAATCATGTGGTAAATGCATACCATGCAGACTCGGAACTAAACAAATGCTTGATATATTGACTGATATTACAGAGGGAAAGGGCAAATCGGATGACTTGGATCTGCTCATGGAACTAGCACAGGGAGTTAAAGATGGTTCACTATGTGGACTCGGCCAAACATCTCCAAATCCAATATTAACAACAATTAAATATTTCAAGAACGAATATGATGCGCATATCAATGAAAGAAGATGCACTGCCCTATTATGCAAAGAACTAATAAACTATCAAATCATACCCGAAAAATGTGAAGGTTGCATGCTTTGTCTTAAATCATGCCCAGCAGGTGCAGTATCCGGTATTAAAAAGAAAATACACTCTATTGATAAGGATAAATGTATAAAATGCGGTACATGTATCGAACTTTGTTCCGGCAAATACAATGCAATTGAACGCGTATCCAAGTACTAAATAATCTTCTAAAATTAGTAATATTAACTTAACTGCATGAATCTGTGAAATAGGGTTCTCTATTTTCGATAGCTTTTAAAAAAACCTTTTTTAACTCTTCATCATTATATCCGCAGCGCATTGGTTCTATTATGTCGACTAAATTATCGTTTCTGAGCAAACAAGGTTTTATCTTACCGTCTGGTGTTATTCTAAGTCTTGTGCAATTTTTACAGAACTCGGTGTTGTCCATGGGTCTGACAATTTCGATTTCTCCTCCCTCAATAAAGTACTTCTTTCTGTCCTGCATAAACTTTCTGGTTTTAACATGGCTTGATAATTTATTCAGCTCATGTTCAAGTTCACCCATATCATAGTGGTATTCATCAAAAAATCCAGATTCTTGGCTGTTATCAGTCTTTAAAAGTTCTATAAGCTGTAATATGGCTCCAGTTTCCTTACAAAAGTTGAACATATCCCATATTTCACTTTCATTGACACCCTTCATAACCACCATGTTGACTTTGACAGGATTAAGTCCGGCTCTTACAGCCTCTTTAATACCATCCATGGCACGCTTCATATAATCTCTTTTGGTTATAAACTGATATGTTTTAGGATTAAGTGTATCGAAACTCACATTCACGCGAGTGAGTCCGGCTTTGTAGAGGTCTTCAGCATATTTACCCATAAGAACACCATTAGTGGTTAATGAAATATCACGAAAACCAATTGAAGATATTTTTGCCACAATTTCCACAATATCTTCCCTTATTAAAGGTTCTCCCCCTGAAAGCCTTATCTTTTCAATTCCAATTTCTTTAGAAACTTTTACGATTCTTTCTATTTCATTGGGTGTCATTTCATAGTTCTGAGGAACTATGCCGTCATGGTGGCAGTAAAAGCACTTTACGTTGCAGCGGTTTGTTATTGAAATCCTCAGGGATATCACAGGCCTTTCGAATTGGTCGATCACCTTTTCTGCAATTCTAATTTCTGTCATGATCATCTCTTATTAAAAGTTCAATTTTCTCGAAATCATTGACTCCGAATTCATCAGTTTTCAGTGATTTGACCATTCCCTTTATAGTTTCCTTAACAAAACTTCTCACAAATGGATTTAAGGGTATCATTTGGTTGTCGATCTTAAGCAGAACTTCATCTGATTCTGACTTGCAAAAGGTCGCATCGGTGATTCCGGCGATTTTAGCTTTTACAAAATCATCACAGTTATTGAAACCACATTTTTTGCAGTTGAGATATTTAATCATTCCATAGCTTCTATTCTCCAAAAGATCAACCAATGATTTTAATTCTAAATTCTCCATTTCAAATATATTGACATTTGCAATTGTGTATTCATCTTTAAATTCGGATGTAGATATTTTAGCATATTTAGAAGTTTTAAAACCTTCCAGTATAACAAAGTCAAGATTTTTAATGAAGTTCATCATGCTCAAAACATGTTCTAATTCCATTCCACCATTCATGGTAAAAAAGGTTTCCTCTCCAATTCCTGCTACAATTTCAGCTCCTGCCTCCTTATGTTTTCCAGTATCTCTGTCTAACATGTCAAAGCTATGATGGGAATATTTTATTGTTCCTACTTCAAATCCCCTGTCTACAAGTTCCTTTACTATTCTGGTAACTAAAGTAGTTTTGCCTGTATTTTTGGTTCCAACAACAGCTGCGATCTTCATGTTACACCTTACTACATAATAATAATAGACTCAATTCAATTGGATAATATCTAGATTTTCTAGATGTTACTTAAATATATATGATGTTAGCATATATGTGATTGTAGAATACTCATTTTCTTATGATTTATTAAAGTGGTATAGGAAAAATTTAGGATTATCAAGATTATCAACTGATTAAAATGAATGAAAAGGAAATCACGCTAAAAATAGACGGTTTAGTAGTTAAAGCACATAGTGGGAGTACCATATTAGAAACTGCTCTATCTAATAATATTTACATACCAAACCTGTGCTACTATCCTGGCTTGAAACCATGGGGATCATGCAGACTTTGTATGGTAGAAAATGAAGAGGGACGCCTTGTAACAGCATGTGAAACACAAATACATGATGGAATGGATATTATAACCGAAAATTCCCGGATAAACAGGGTGCGTAAACTCTCAGCAGAACTTCTAATTGCAAACCATGAAGTGGACTGTTTAACGTGCAGAAAGAATGATGAATGCAAGCTTCAGGAAGTTTCTGCTTACTTGGGAATTAATCGGGATGATCTAGGAAATTTAAGGCGTCAGATCAAGGATATTCCCGTGGATGATTCAAATCCCTTCTTCGACCGTGACCTTAAAAAGTGCATTCTCTGTGGAGTATGTGTGAGGACTTGTGGCGAAGTTTTAGGAGTCAATGCTATTGATTTTGGTTTTAGAGGATACGAAAGTAAGATAACAACCTTTGCTGACAGACCTTTGGTTGAATCAACCTGTGTTTCATGCGGAGAATGTGTGGTGGCATGTCCAGTAGGTGCACTGGTACCTAAAGAGTCTTTAAAACCTGCAAGAGAAGTAAAAACTGTATGTCCTTATTGTGGCGTGGGATGCAACATTTATCTAGGTGTAAGGGGCGATACTGTTATCAGTGCAAGGGGAGATATTGAAAACTCAGTAAACAAGGGTAATTTATGTGTTAAAGGTAGATTTGGGTTTAATTTCATCAATCATCCAGATAGATTAAAAAAACCTCTTATTAAACGAAATAACACTTTTGAGGAGTCTGAATGGGACGAAGCATTGGATTACGTGGCTAACAAATTGTCTAAATATACATCTGGAGAATTTGCAGCTATATCGTCTGCCAGATGTCCTAATGAAGATAATTATGCCATACAAAAATTTACAAGAGCCGTAATTGGTACAAATAATGTGGACAACTGTGCCAGGTCGTGCCATGCACCGTCGGTTGCAGGTTTAGCACAAATATTTGGCAGCGGTGCAATGAGCAACTCTATTGATGAAATTAAAGATTCATCGTGTTTATTTGTGATTGGTACCAACCCAACTGCAAGCTACCCTGTAATAGGTCTTAGAATAATAGAGGCCGTTAAAAATGGTGCAAAACTCATAGTTGCAGATCCAAGAAATATAGACCTATGCAAACATGCAGATATAGTTTTAAACCAAATTCCAGGTACTGATGTGGCTCTTTTAATGGGAATAATGAAGATCATAGTTGACGAGGGTCTTTTAGATGAAAACTTCATAAATGAGCGCTGTGAAAACTTTAACGAATTTAATGAATCTCTTAAAGAATACGATATAGATACTGTTGAGGCAATAACAGGTGTGAATAAGGAATTAATCAGGGATGCAGCAAGGCTTTATTCTACTAAAAAACCCGCCTCTATACTTTATTCATTAGGTATAACAGAACATACCCACGGAACTGAAAATGTTTTTGCTCTCGGTAACCTAGCACTTCTCACTGGGAACATGGGAAAACCATCTACAGGAGTCAACCCAATTAGAGGTCAAAATAATGTTCAGGGAGCATGTGATATGGGATGTCTTCCTGATGTCTTCCCTGGTTACCAGAAGGTTGAAGATCCGGTAACTATACAAAAGTTTGAAAATTTATGGAATAGTGAACTCAACAAAAGTAGGGGGTTAATGTTCCCTGAGATGCTTGATGCTGCCAAAAATGGGGATATCAAGGCTATGTATATTGTTGGTGAAAACCCTGTTACAAGCGAACCTGACACTGAAAACATTAAAAAATCCTTGGAAAATTTGGACTTCCTAGTTGTTCAAGATATATTCATGAGTGAAACAGCTCAGATGGCAGATGTGGTACTTCCAGGATGCAGTTTTGCTGAGAAGGATGGAACATTTGCAAATTCTGAGCGCAGAATTCAAAGGGTACGTAAGGTGATAGAACCTGTAGGAGATTCCAGACCAGACTGGCTCATAACATGCCAGTTAGCACAAAGAATGGGTGCTGAAGGGTTTGAGTATATGGATGCAAGTGAAATATACGATGAAATAGCACAAGTGGCACCTATATTTAGCGGTATTAATTACAGTCGAATAGATGAAGAAGGTATCCAATGGCCATGTTTAGACGAGAGGGACAAAGGAACACCAATTCTGCACACAGAGACATTCAAAACTGAAAGTGGGAAAGGAAAATTCATACCATTACATTATAGGCCATCTGCAGAACTTCCAGACGAGGATTATCCGCTGATACTAACAACAGGACGTAGCCTTTACCACTACCAGACCAGTACAATGACCGGAGCTGTTGATGGGCTTAAAAAACTTTATGGTGAAGATTGTATTGATATGTGTCTGGAAGACGCACAAAAACTTGGCATTGAACATGGGGAGAAGGTTAAAATAATCTCCAGAAGGGGAAAAATAGAACCGAAAGTCAGGATAACAGACAGTTGCAAGTCAGGTGTAGTTTTCATGACATTTCATTTCGGTGAATCAGCTACCAATATCATAACCAATTCTGCATTAGATCCAATATCAAAAACTCCAGAGTTCAAGGTCTGCGCAGTAAGAGTAGAGAAGATAAAAGACTAATTTCCATGTATCGTGACTTTACATATTTTTTTAGATTTTTACTTCAACAACATTAAATAAAAGAACAAATTTCAACAAACCTTGAGAGAGCTGTACTCTAAAATATGGCATTTATCGCCTTTCTTGATCTTACCCACACCTTCTTCGGCTATGATGTAACAATTAGACATTAATATGGACTTATTTATCCCTGCACGTGTTCTTATTGGATAAACAACACCTTCTTCCTGTTTATAATCAGCCCTTATAACGTTGTATTTGTCTGGTGATGATCGTAAATCATCACCTGCCACTGCCATGACTATGTTAAATTTCTGGTGGATATTCTGCGTTTTAAGGATATATTCTCTTACAAATATGTCATATTGAACAGCCACAGCAACAGGATAACCTGAAAGCATGAAAACAGGTGTTTGGTTGATGATCCCAAATCCAAAAGGTTTTCCAGGTTTAATTGATACTCCATGTACTGGTACTTCTCCAAGTTCTTCAATAATTTCAACTATCAAGTCTCCTTTGCTTATTGCAGTACCGCCAGTTGTTATCAGTGCATCATATTTTTCTACGTATTCTTTGAATTCATTCATAAGTTGGTCCCTGTTGTCAGGGCAATGTTTAATATATGCAAGTGCCAATGAGTCTTCAATAACTCCTTTTAATGCGTATTTATTTGAATTTATAATCATTCCAGGTTCAAGGTCTATAGAAGGCTCAACTAACTCATTCCCAGTTATTATTACTCCTATCTTGGGTTTTTTATATACTTCTATATCTTTATGGCCCGCAGATGCAATTACAGATAAGTGGTGAGGTCCTAGTATTTGGCCTTCCCTGAGAATTACCTCTCCCTTTTTAAGGTCTTCACCCCTCAGTGAAACATCATTGTTAAATCTTACAGGAGATACAATTCTAATTTTTTTTCCATCAAACTCTACATCTTCTTCCATTATAATAGCATTTGCACCGTTTGGCATTTGACCTCCAGTAGCAATCCTTATTGCTTCACCAAACTTCAGAACATGATCAGAAATACTTCCTGCTGTAACTTCATCAACTACTTTCAGATATATTGGTTCTGCATTTGATGCATTTTTTAGATCTTCAGTAATAACAGCAAATCCATCCATTGCAGATCTGTTGAAAGGAGGTACATCTATCAAGACTTGTATTTCATGGGCCAGAACTCTGGAATTTCCATCTTTTAAGTCAATCCTTTCTTTTCCAGTGGTTATATATAATTTATTAATTGTTTTGATTGCTTTTGATACTTTTAAAAGATTAGAGTGATACATGGGTACACCTGGAACTTTTTTTTAATTTGTAGTTATATATTCAATATGATCATTATAATTAAATGAATTATTGAATAATTTTTTTGTAAAATTTATCAAGATAACCTCTAATTTTTATCATTTTGGAATTTAATTTTTGTTGGATTTGTAAATTTATACAATTTAAAGAGGGTATATTAATCAATTAAAATTCCATTATAACCGAATTAATTCTTTTTTTTATTAAAATGGCGTTTAATTAGATTGTTTTTTTTATAATAAATGAATTGTATTGTCTGAGGACTTAAAATGTATTTATGAACACAAAGTTAAGTGTGATTACTACACATTTATATTTAAAACTTTTGTTTTGATTTTAGTAGCAATTTATATATTATA
>Ga0182021_10009600_pt1 | contig 11471 bp, 7 predicted proteins | sample 612E3MmetaG_FD_120493 | JGI IMG/M metagenome (GOLD analysis project Ga0182021, IMG submission 120493) | Permafrost microbial communities from Stordalen Mire, Sweden - 612E3M metaG (Illumina Assembly) | ecosystem: Environmental > Terrestrial > Soil > Wetlands > Permafrost | place: Sweden...
GAAACCGCCACCCTCGCGAGTTCGGGCTCGACCTTTTTCGCCGCCTTGTGGCTTGCGTCCCAAACGGCGGAGGGCAGGACACTCGTCGCCCTCGGAGACTGGCTCTTCGCCGACGGACTCTCGTCCTATGTCGCGGCCATCGTGTCCGGGAGCGCCTTCGTGGTTTCCCTCTACTCCCTGGGTTACCTGCGGAAACAGATCCGGCGCCGGAAGGTTGACGCCCGGCAACTGTGGCTGTACTATCTACTGCTGAACATCTTCCTCTTCACCATGATGCTCGTGCTGCTTTCAAACAATCTGGGATTCCTCTGGATCGGCACCGAGGCGACGACACTCGCCACCGCCTTCCTCGTGGCCTTCTATGAGCGGGAGAGCTCGATCGAGGCCGCATGGAAGTACGTCATCATCTGTTCGGTCGGGATCGCCCTGGCCCTCTTCGGCGTCATCCTGACTTATTTTTCGGCGCTCCACGTGGTTCCTCCCACCGCAAACGCGTTGAACTGGTCCACGCTCATGCTGTCGGCAAAGGACCTAGACCCCGCGGTCCTCAAGCTTGCCTTCATCTTCATCCTGGTCGGGTTCGGCACGAAGGCCGGCCTGGCCCCGATGCACACATGGAAACCTGATGCCTACAGCCAGGCACCGGCCCCGATCAGCGCCCTGATGGCCGCCGGGCTCGTCAATGTGGCGCTCTATTCGCTGATGCGCTTCTACATCCTCACCAACAAAGCCGTCGGGGGAAGCTTCGCCCCCTCCCTGTTCATCATCTTCGGCCTGCTTTCCATGGGGATCGCCGTCCCCTTTATCTGGATCCAGAGCGATTTCAAGAGACTGCTGGCATATTCAAGCGTCGAACATGTGGGGATCATCGTCTTCGCGCTCGGCCTGGGGACCCCACTGGCCCTGTTCGGAGCGCTGCTTCACCTCCTGAATAACTCCATTGCCAAAACGCTCCTGTTCCTGACGGTCGGCAATGTCCGGATGGCGTACAATTCGCGGCTCGTCAGAAAAGTGACGGGGGCGGTCAAAGTCATCCCGGTTTCAGCGACCTTTCTCATCGTGGGGGTGTTCGCGCTGACCGGCTGGCCACCGTTCGGCGTTTTCGTCAGCGAGTTCGCCATCGTGAGCGCGAGTTTCTCGAGCAACAACGTCGCAGCGGGTTTCCTGTTCCTGGGATTTCTTGCAGCGGTCTTCGTCGGCTTCATCTATTACACGGCGAGAATGGTGCTGGGCGAGCCCCGGACCCCGGTGGCAGGCGGAGACGCGAATGTCATGTCGCTTCTCCTTCTCGGACTGCTTGCCACAGGCCTTCTCCTTCTGGGGATCTACATTCCCCACGCGCTGCAGCAGGGAATCCAGAACGCTGTGAGCATCCTTGAGGGCTGACGGAATGAACGACAGACCGGACTATTTCACCCTGATCGGACAGGCCCTCGGTGACCGCCTGGAGTTGCGCGACGGCGCGGCGCCGAATGAGCTCTACCTTTCCCTGAAGCCCGAAGCGCTGAGCAGCCTTCCAGATATCGTCGCGCTGCTCACCCGCTCGCTCGGAGCGCGTTTCACCACACTGGTGGCGAACGATGAGCGGGCGTTGAACGGGGGGTTCTTCCTCTACTATGTGTTCTCCGCACCGGCCGGCGACCTCTTCCTCATTCTCCAGGTGCCCGTCGACCCGCGCCATATGGAAGTCCCCTCCGTCACCCCCGTCCTGGAGGCGGCCAACTGGTTCGAACGGGAATTGAAGGATTGGTTCGGGATCATCGCCTTTCCGAATATCTACAGACTTGCCGTCCATCCCGATTGGCCCGAGGATGTACACCATATGCTCAAGGATTTCCGCTCCGATTCGGCCGTGCCGAGGGTCCCGGGAACGTTCGATTTCAAACGGGTTGAAGGAGAGGGGGTCTTCGAAATCCCCGTCGGCCCCGTGCACGCCGGCATCATCGAGCCGGGCCATTTCCGGTTCAGCGTGGCAGGTGAACCCATCATCAACCTCGACGTCCAGCTCTTCTACACCCATAAGGGGACGGAGAAGCTCGCCGAGGGGATGGATCCGCGCCGCGCGGTGTTCCTCGCCGAGAGGATCTCGGGCGACTCTTCCTTCGCACACGCTCTTGCCTTCTGCCGCTGCATCGAACGGTTGAGCGGGCTGGAGATCCCGAAACGGGCGGAAGTCGTGCGCACGATCGTGCTCGAACTGGAGCGTCTCTACAATCACATCGGCGACATGGGCGCCATACTTCTGGACGTGGGGTATTCCGTCGGCGCCGCGTCGGCATTCGAGCTGAAGGAACGGTTTCTCTCGCTCAACGAGACGCTGACCGGGAGCAGGCTTCTGCGGTCGGTGGCTGCCGTCGGAGGCGTCCGGAGAGATCCGGAAGACGCCGTTCCGAAACGCCAAGCCCTCCGCGAGGCCGTTGTCACCGGCCGGGAGGGGCTGGAGAGACTGTACGATCTGATCATGTCCACATCCTCGGTTCTCGACCGCCTGGAGACGACCGGCCGGCTGAGCCGCACCGATGCCTTCAGGCTGGGGATCACCGGCATGGCTGCCAGGGCCTCGGGAATCGACCGGGATTTCCGGCGCGACCATCCCCACTGTGCGTACTCCAGGGTCCGCTTTCAGGTGGCGCAACAGAAGGAGGGGGATGTCCTGGCGCGGCTGAAGGTACGGGTGGATGAGGCCCGCGAATCCTTCTCGATTCTCGAGCAGCTGTTGCAGCAACACCTCGGCGAGGCTCTGATTGCTCCGGTTTCGCCGGTTCCTCCCGGACGCTGCGCCCTTGGGTACGTGGAAGGCTGGAGAGGAGAAATCGTGCACTGGGCCATGACCGGTCCCGGCGGAGAATTGTTCCGCTGGAAAATCACCGACCCGTCATTCCACAACTGGCGGGCACTCCCGGTTGCGGTGAGAAACAATATCGTCCCCGACTTCCCGGTGATCAACAAAAGCTTCAATCTCTCGTACTCCGGCAATGACCGTTGAGACACATTTCGTGAGGGGCGCCAGTGAGGCCCTGCCCGCTGAGTGCGGTCGTATCGTTCGAGGAGAATCATGCTGAAGAATTTCCGACAGTGGGGAAAGGTTGTTACAGGCTCCTTCCCGGACAAGCCGGGGGAGCGGCCTGAGGGCTTCCGAGGCAAACCGGTCATCGATTTCCCTCGATGCACCGCATGTGACCGGTGTGCCGAGGCGTGTCCGACTCATGCGATCACGGTCACCTCGGAAACGGCGGAGAACCGGAAGGATGCGGAAGGCCGTCCGCAAGAGAGCGGCGGAAGGATTGTCTCGATCGATTATGGAAGCTGCATTTTCTGCGGGGAGTGCGAGGCGGCATGCCCGGATACCATCCATCTGACCCGGGAGCTTCAGCCAGCCGTGTCGGACAGGAAAAGCCTTATCACCCGCGCACGCTACAGGAGCAGGGGGTCAGGCAGCTGGGAATTCGTGGAGATCGTTGCGGATGCAGCATCGGACCGGCAGTCGATCGAAGAAATCGGTGCAAGGGTCAAGGCGCGCGCCCTGGAGCTCTTCGGCCGGTCCCTCCACATTCGGGAAGTCGACGCCGGTTCGTGCAACGGTTGTGAGATTGAAATCACCGCACTGAACAATCCGGTCTACGATATCGAGCGGTTCGGCATACACTTCGTTGCTTCTCCCCGCCATGCCGACATGCTGCTCGTCACCGGCCCCGTTACCCGGAACATGGAGATCGCACTCCGGCAGTCACTTGAGGCGACCCCGACACCCAGGATGGTCGTCGCTGCCGGAGCCTGCGCCATCGGTGGCGGTATTTTCGGGAAGAGCTACGCCTCCTGCGGCGGCGTCGACAAGGTCATCCCCGTCGATGTCTATATCCCCGGCTGCCCCCCGCACCCGGAAGCCTTGCTGCAGGGCATCCTGACTGCCATGGACCGGTTCCCTTCCAGGAGGTAACGCCAGCCAGGTCATTCACGTCCGGCAGAGAGGACCTCGCGGTCAACGCGACGAAGGCGGCGTGTCTGTCCCCGTCACATTTTCTTTCCAACCTCAGCACAAAGCCACCCAGCCAGCTCCACAGACTTCGGCTGAACGCTAGTTCCCTCTTACCGTTTTCTTCAGCCACTCGACAAGTTGAATAGCGCCTGGCGACTGGTTATGGAACGACCAGTCCCCTTCCTCGCGGAGCGTGACGCGCTGATACATGCCCACTCCGGGATCGAACACGTACACATTGTAGGAGACTGAACCCCTGTCGGCTCCGGCCTTGATCGTATCGGTGGTGGTTCCGGTCATCGCCTCCTTCACGAGGTCATAGCTCCAGAGGACCGAATCCCTGTCGGCCATTACCAGAAGCGAATCGTGATGGGAGAACTTCTTCATCAAAGTCTGCTCGGAAAAGCTCCTGCTGGCGCTGTCCCGCCACATCTCGCCGGTGCCTGCGAAGCTGTAGGAGTGCACTCCGCCACGCTGGTCGATATAGTATCCGTGGTGCTGATATCCATAGGCGTAGTTCACGGATTCAACTTCATAGTAGATCTGCTGTTGAGCCTGGGGTGGAGCGGTCTTGTCGCTGCAGGAGTGCACGAGGAGAACAAACAGGCAAACGAAGCTTCTCACCACCATGGCATACCTCCGCCCTTTTTATGAGTGTATCACTGGCCCGGTATCAAGCGCCCCCGCCCCCCGCGCCCACGTCGGGCGTCCGGCAGGGGATGAAACCGGTCTGAGGTCCAGCCGCCGAGACCTGAGCTACATGGAGAACACCCCAGAGCCTTCATCGATTCCGCAAACGGGTGCCAAATCGCCCGGGAGTACCCGATAGGCCCCTCAGGAGAGGACCCATCGGGAACGAGTGTAACGTTTCTTGCCTGTGGCGCACTGCTTGCGCGCTGTAAAACCCATCAGCTGCCGCCCCGGACCGGGTGACCCATCCCAGGTCTATGGCGCGCGGCCTGGGAGAAAACCAGGGCCCATCAGCTCCGGGCGGAACAGCACTTCACTTTCGCTCTCATGCGTGCCGCCCGTCCGGTCGGCCACGGGCCGGGTCATCCAACGGACTGCATCACCACCGCGCCTCAAGGACGAGCACAAAATTGCGGGGCGGCATGATATTCCCAATGAGTTCAACGTATCGATGCTGGAAAACGTTGTTGACGCTGAGGGTCGCCGTCAGGGGAAGGCCGGAGACCCGTATGTCGGCGGCGATCCTGAAATCCGTCACATAGATCGGGACGCGCTCGTCGCCGTCAGGGACCACTCCGCTATTCACGAGCTCGTCGTCGATTCTGTCGATGCGGCTGACAAACCGGAAGTCCACGGACGCGCTGAACGGTCCGGCCCTGGCATTCGCGTTTGCATACAGCACGTGGCGGGGACGGTACTTCAGGATGTCATGCTGCGTGAGGTTTTCGGGATAGACATAGGTGTACCCGAGGCTGGACACCACACTGTTGTCGAGCAGTCCCATCTTCATCGACGTTTCGAAGCCTTGCACCCGGGCCTTGATCACGTTCCTCCATTGAACCTGGATCTCCTGTCCGGTGACGATCAACCCCGGCTCGATCAGATTGTCGATGTCCGACCTGAAGAACGCAAGGTCGAACGATCCGGCATCACCGATTCTCTGGGAAACACCGGCTTCATAGGAGTTGCTCTTTTCGGGCTTCAGGTCCTTGTTTGGCACCGCCAGCAACCCCGTCGACCCTGCGGAGATGAATGCCTCAGGGAGCGAAGGCACCCTGAATCCCCGTCCATAGGAAGCCCGAAGCGTCGTCCCTGCCGCGGGGTTGTAGGCCACTGCGATCTTGGGATTGAGCTGTCCCCCTTCCCCCGTGAGCCCGACGGTCTGGAAATCGAACCGCGCACCCAGTGTCAGTGTCAGGTTCTCGATGAGCCTCGCCTCATCCTGGCCGAAGAGGGCCAGTCCTCCGATGCTCCGTGATTCGAAGGCGTCTCCGCCGATCAGGTCAACGTTTCCGTCCACCCCAAGGGCCAGCGTGTGCGAGTCGCTCACGAGGAGCGTGGAAAGGGCCTCAAGCCTGAACCCGTCATCGAGTGACTGCGTTCTGGCGGCGTCGCCGGTTGCCTCGAATCCCCACATGTTGTGGTACCAGAGGAGCTTTGCCGTGAACAGCACGTGGTCCGAGAGCGCATCGTTGTACAGCCCGTTGAAGTAGTAACGGGTGGACAGCAGGTCATCGTTGAAGTGCCTCGCAGGCGGGAGAAGTGCTGAGTCCAGATTGCGCCAATACAGGAACTGCCCGCTGTACTGGGACGCCAGCCCGAAGCTCAGGGTAAGGGAATTCGAGTTGGAGAGATCCTCTTTCAGTTTCATGAGAAGGTTGTAGCGCCGCCGGTAGTCGTTCTGACGGTAGCCGTCGTCAATCTGATGCGACAGGAACAGAGAGATCCCCAGGTCCCCTGCCTTGTGCGAATGGCTTATCGACTGTCCGTCGAAAAACCGGGTCTTTGAGGACCACTGCCACTGGGCATCCGGGAAGTCGGTGTAGAAACCGCCGTAGGTGCGTACGGTTGTTTCCGATCCATCGGGGATGGATTTCGTGATGACGTTAATGACGCCTCCCAGCGCATTCGACCCGTAGAGTGCTGAGCTTGCGCCCTTCACAACTTCGATGCGGTCCACCTGTCCCATGGGAATCGACTCGAAGTTCAGCTCCCCCGTGTCCCCCGCTATGAAGGGAACCCCGTCGAGCAGCAAGAGCACGCGGCTGCCGGCCCCCAGGCTGTATCCGCTCGAGCCGCGGATGTTCACCTGCGTTCCCGTGATGTTCACACCCGGGATATACCGAAGTGCTTCGTCGATGGTCTGGGAGTTGCGCCGGTTGATGTCACCCGCATCGAGGACGGAGATGCTGATGGGAACCTCCTCAAGCGACTGCTCCCGCTTGCTCGCCGTGACGACAATCTGCTCGGTCTGAATGGGAGTCTGCGTCATGGAGACGTTGAGAATCGTCTCCTTCCCTTCTTCGACCGCTACGCCGGCGCGCGTGATCCGCTGGTATCCCACGATCGAGAAGACCAGCGTGATCCTCCCGGGCGAAACATCGGCAAGGCGGTATTCACCGCGAGAATTCGTGGTCGTGCCGCGGAACGTCCCCTGCACGAGGACATTCACCCCGACCAGCGCGCCGCCGTCTTCGCCGGAGGTTACGCGTCCTGTGACGGATCCCGGGAAGGCACCGGCAGGGAGGCAGAACAGGGCCAGGAGGAAGAAGCCTCTCATCGCCATGGCACTGGCGGCAGGTTGTGGAAGTCCACCTGGATGTCGACGTTCTCTGTGGTGCGGTGGAGGAGCACGCGCAGGGGAGCCGGCTCGAATCTTCCCGGAGTCACGGAGTACACCCCGGCGGGCCTCCAGTCAGTGAGCACGTTTGAGCCAAACTGGTAGACGACGGCAACATAGTCGTAGTTGGTCACCTGAAGGTTCGTCCCCGTTTTCGTCGTGAACACGTACGGCAGGCTGTCGACGGGGCGCGGGAAGTCCCGTTCAAGGGCCGGCCATGCCGCGGCGCGGCGGGCAAGCAGCGTGGGGATGATCAAGGAACTGTCCGTGGGAACGGACTCGAAGACGATGAGCCGCATCTCCCGAACGCTGTCGGCGGGGGGCCAGTTCTTGAAGCGGATGACACCGCTGAAGCCGGAATCCTCATTCAACGGACCCAGTTCCTCATTGCATCCCGCATTGAGTGCGCCGAGGGCGGCAAGAATTGCGGCAGAAAGCAGAAATCGACGGAGGGATTCGGGCCTATGAGGAGAAGAAGGAGTCACGCCCTGCCCCGTAAGTGGAGAGGATGCAGATGCAAGCATAACACAGTGGCCCTGCCCGAGGTTCCGGATATGACCTCGGGGAGCTCAGCGCCAGTACTTGGAGATGAATTCTTCGACTTCGGGGATCCCACCCTGGAATATCAGATAGCCGTTGCTCGGTTCCCGGTCAGTGATCTCTCCCGCAATCGGAGTCAGCATGATCTCACGGACTTTCTGCATGTCGTCTGTTTGCCCGAGCGCCCACCCCAGCTTCACATAGCCGACCTCCGGGAGCAAGTTTGCACCGGGAACGACGCCCAGCTCCATCATATCCCGGCCCGTGTCGTACACGTACATCTGGACGTATCCCCAGAGGGTCTGGACCGTCATGTAGACCGCGATGTTCTTGTCGTGTGCCCTCTTCAGCGCCGGGTAAAGCGGTTTGTTCACGTGGCCGAGGCCCGTGCCGGCGATGACGATGCCGCGGTAGCCGTTATCGATCAGGGCATCGATGATGTCGGGTTTCATGTTCGGGTAATAGTACACGATGCTCACCTTCTCCTCGAAGGCGGTATTGACCGTTACATGCCTGTCCCTCCGGCGCTGCTTGTAATCAGCGCGGAGCGGAGTGATCTTTTCCCGGCTCACCATCGCCAGCGGAACGTCACCGATGGTCCGGAACGTCGACCGGTAGCTCGAGTGCATCTTGCGGACCCTCGTCCCCCTGTGCAGCAGGCCGTAATCGTCGGACGTGGGGCCGAACATGCACACCATCACCTCGGCAATGCTGCTCTCGGCTGCGGTCTTCACGCTGTACATCAGATTGAGCGCGGCGTCCGACGAGGGACGGTCGCTTGACCGCTGTGAGCCCACCATGACGATCGGGACGGGCGAGTCCTGCACCATAAACGAGAGAATAGCCGCCGTGTGGTGCATCGTGTCGGTGCCGTGCCCGATCACGATCCCCTGCACTCCCCGTTCGATTTCCCGTCCGATTGCCTCGGCGGTGCCTTTCCATTGCTCAGGACCCATGTTCTCGCTGAACACGCCGTAGAGCTTCTCGGTCTCCAGGTTGCAGATGTCGGCAAGCTCCGGCACCGAGCCGTACAGCTCTCCGGGAGAGAACGCCGGGATCACCGCGCCGGTGCGATAGTCCAGACGGCTGGCGATGGTCCCCCCCGTGCCGAAGAGCTTCACCCGGGGCTTCGCGGGATCGTACGGGAACTCTTTCTCGGGAATCTTGTAATGCGCTTCCTTGCGTCCCTGGACTGTGATACCTTCCACGCCGGCAGCCGCCACCCCCACGTTGTATCCGCTCCTCAGCTTGAGGACGATATGTTGCGGATCGGCCGTCTCGGACCTCGGGAGGACGATTCCGGTAAACTTCCCCTTTGCGGTCCGGACCTCGACGTCGCTCCAGACCATCGCATCGTACGCCTTGAGGACTGCAAGCGCCTCACCGCGATAGCCCCGGTAGTCATCGCTCATGGCTGGGCCTCCGGCACTCTCGTCCCTGCCCGCCGGGCGACAAGCCGCCCCTCGCACCGCCCGCGGACCCTATTCATGATCATGCCCATCAGCACCTGAAGCGCCTTCTCCGGATGCCTCAGGAGCACTCCGGAAAGCGTGCCGGAGCACTCTTCGATCACCGCGGACAGCTCCTGCCCGGAACAGGGCGCAGGAAGCATCTCCTGGGAGAAGCCTCCTTCTTCCGCAGATCGTTCGAGGACGGCCTGGATGCCTTCCCGGGCCAGCACTCCATCCCTCACTGCGCGGAGCACCTCGCGCATCGCGGCGCCGGGCACTTGCCGTCCGGTCTTCTTGGCAATGCGTTTGGGAAGCTGAACAAGGGTCACTGCCGCAAGCACGGGGGGCACGCCCCAATCCTTCACGGCGGCCGCGAAGAAGTTTGCGTGCTGGGAAATGCTGAGCGGAACCACGACGTCCTCAGGAATGCCGAGCTCCCTGTACCAGGCCTCAAGCTCCCAGACCGGCTTCGGGAGCTTCTTGCCCAGCGTGATGAGCCGCTCCCGCTGGATGCGGAGAGGGGGAAGGTCCGTGTCCGGATACATTCTGTTCGGCCCCGGAAGGATGCGCTCGAAGCCGTTCGTGCAGTCCCGAAGGGCCTGCCTCGTTTCCGAGGGCACCCCCACGGCCGCCTCCCGGGCCCGGATGACGACCTCGGAAGCGCCGGTCACGGCATCCTGCCTGGGCCCCCAGACAACCACCAGCGTGTCGTCGTCGATGGCGCCCATGGCCTTTTTCAGGGTCCGCCACTCGGAGGACGCAAGCGTCTCGCCCGGGCTGTCTGAGTGGATGATGTTGGGAAGGGTGGTGAGACAGGCCACGACACGCACGCGGTCTGAGACCTCATGCGAGAAGTAGGTGTCGGTCTGTGTCTGCCAGCGCAGCAAGTCCCTGAATCCGTGCAGGAGAACACACTGGACCGCCAAGCCCTCGGCCACCGCGTTATGGATGGGCTGGTAGCGGGTCTTGCGCAGCAATTTGGTGACCTCCTCAGTCTTCGATGAGAAGGAGTCGGCCGTGATCCCTCGCCGGGTGAGTTCATCCCGGAGTCCGAGCAGGTTGTGTTGGCGCATCGCCTCGTTGTAGGTCAGGAGAGGAATGTTGGGGATGCGATGGACCCCCTTGATCTCGATGCGCGTCCCTCCCGTGATGCTCACGTTCACATCCTGGCGTGCCGCCCCGGCCCCCGTGCGCACGTTTCCTGTGCTCCGCACGAGCCGCCGGAGGATCTCGGCGACCTCCGCGGCTTCAGCGGGCGTCTTCATCTCGGGGGCGGTGACGGTCTCGATCAAGGGCATCCCCAGCCTGTCGGTGAGGTAGACCCGCCGATGTCCCAGATCGCTTACCTCCCTGCAGGCATCCTCCTCCAGACCGAGCTGTACGATTCCGATCCGGCGCCCCCTGTAGGGAATGGACCCGTCCACTCCGACGATGGTGGTCCGCTGAAACCCCGTAGGGATGCTCCCGTCCAGGTACTGCTTTCGGGCGATATGGATCTCGTCGACCATCGAGCAGCCGTACAGCAGACCTATTCCCAGGGCGATGTCGAGCGCTTCGGGATTGAGTTCGAAGGGAGGAGTATCGTCCATTTCATACGTGCAGATGGTGTCGCGGTGGATCTGGTATATGATCTCCTTCCTGGTCTTGAACTCCATCAGCGCGGTCCCGTCGTACTCGCCCAGCTCGGAAAGCGTCGGCCTCATGTGGCGGAGGATCTCGGCGTTGAATTCGTCACTGTAGCGACCGGCGGGACAGCGGCAGAAGAGTTTCTTGGAGGTGAGGAGTTGTTGATGGATTTCGAGGCCGGATTTGAACCCGAGAGCGGCGTAGTCGCTCTCGGTCATTTCCGAAAACGGTTTGATGCTCATGAGGAGACGAAAAAGAACTCTGCCCGATGAAGAACGGCAATGGGAGAATGATGTGAGACTTTCTTACGAACTGGAGCTTCACCAAACCATTCCGGTCCTGGTCCCCGGGTGGCAGCCTGCAACGGACTCCCGTCACAGCGCCCTGCATCTTCAGGATGTGCGCAACCCGTGAACATGGCAACTGAGGTCAGCGTCTATGGTGCCAAATGATATTACCAAAAAGGAACCTCCCACTTTCGTATGTTACCGACAGTCACCAACCGTCAGTAACACAACTCCAGAGGAGGTTCCTATGCTGCATTCGGGGATCGATAAGCACAAAGATA
>Ga0182021_10009601_pt1 | contig 11470 bp, 12 predicted proteins | sample 612E3MmetaG_FD_120493 | JGI IMG/M metagenome (GOLD analysis project Ga0182021, IMG submission 120493) | Permafrost microbial communities from Stordalen Mire, Sweden - 612E3M metaG (Illumina Assembly) | ecosystem: Environmental > Terrestrial > Soil > Wetlands > Permafrost | place: Sweden...
CCCCCGCCCGACCACCGTTCCTGCAATTCGCAAGCCAACCCTCAAGGAGAACAAACATCGTGAAGGCAGCAATCTTCAAGGGCAAGAACACCATCGAGGTCGGGCAGCGCCCCGACCCGCAGATCCAGAACCCCACCGACGCCATCGTTCGTGTCGTCCGAGGCTGCGTGTGCGGGTCCGACCTCTGGTACTACCGCGGCATCAACCAGCACAAGGTTGGAAGCATCGGCCACGAGTACATCGGAGTCGTCGAAGGCGTCGGCGACGATGTCACCACCCTGGCCGTCGGTGACTTCGTCATCGCCCCGTTCATGTACAACGACGGCACCTGTCCCGCGTGCCTGGCCGGGTTCCAGTCCAACTGCGTGCACGGTGGCGCTTTCGGTGACGGCGAGACCGACGGCGGCCAGGGCGAGCAGGTCCGCGCCCCCTACGCCGACGCCACCCTCGTCAAGGTCCCCGGCGCCGAAGCTGACTTCACCGACGAGCAACTCGCCTCGTTCACCGCCCTGTCAGACGTCACATGCACCGGCTACCACGCCGCCGTCAGCGCTGGGGTCAAGGAAGGTGACACCGTCGCAGTCGTCGGAGACGGAGCCGTCGGACTCTCCGCCGTGCTCGCCGCGAAGAAGCTCGGCGCCGGCCGCATCATCGCCCTAAGCCGTAACCCCGCCCGTCAGGCCGTGGCAAAGGAGTTCGGTGCCACCGACATCGTCCAGGAACGTGGGGACGACGCTGTCGCGACAGTGCTACGACTCACTCACGGAGCTGGCGTGGACGCTGCCCTCGAGTGCGTCGGCACCGACCAGTCCATCGCGACCTGCACCGGCATCGTGCGGGCCGGCGGGATGGTCGGAGCGGTTGGCGTCCCCCTCTACGAGGAGTTCCAGTACAAGACGCTGTTCTGGAAGAACATCGGCATCAAGGGCGGAGTAGCACCCGCGCGCCAGTACATCCCCGAGCTACTCGACGACGTCCTCGCCGGACGCATCAACCCCGGCCTCGTGTTCGACTACACCACCGACCTCGACCACGTCGCCGACGCCTACGCCGCTATGGACGAGCGTCGTGCGATCAAGTCCCTCCTCACCATCCCCAGCACTAGCACTCGCTCGTCGAGCCACCGCCGATGAGCGGACCCAACACGTCCGCTCATCGGCCTGCCCCCGGAGTCGTTCGATCAGATCTGGGTCGAGTTTGCGCCGGAGCTTCCGAAGTACGTGAACATCCGCTGACGACGTCCTTCAGAATCGGACAGTTGTGATATGGCCCGGTCTAGGGCCTGGCCCCCGCTCATCAGGTAGACATCCGGTCGTTCGTATTGCCGAAACGCGGCGCTGTGACGCTCCGTGCGGGTTGATCGCCGATCTGCGGATGTGGCCTGCTGACTCGCCAACCGAGCTCGCGCAGCCGCGCATCGCCGATCCCGAAGTGATGACCCACCTCGTGAATGACCGTCCGCCGAACCTGCTCGACGACCTCGGAATCGCTGTTGCACACCGCGCAGATGGCACGCTGGTAGATCGTGATCCGGTCAGGCAGGACGCCGGCGTAGAACGTTGACCGACGCGTCAATGGCACTCCCTGCTGATCACATCGACGTTGAAACGAGGCTGGAGGGGGCTTCCCTCCGCTCAGCATTCAGAAATTGGGGCAAGCGTTGTTAGGCGGCCTGGTTTGATGTCGGATCGCACGTATTTGGGTAAGTGAGCGATCCGGTCAGGTCCATTCTCATAGATGTTTCCGGTGGGGGTACGGGATCTTGTAGACCGCTTTGGCTCGCCTCAACGGTTGGCAGCGTAGCCAACGCCAGGGCTCCCCTTCCTCTGGTGAGGTGCCACCATTCGCAGTACGATCCGGCCATCGTGCGCTCAGACTGGGTGGTAGGTCAGGCGAGATCCTGAGGCGTTGGCGACATCGGCGCATGTCGACTTCACAGGTCTTGCGGGTGGGCTCATCAGTTTGGTGAGGTTGCAATGAACGCGCTGCGCTACCTTCCGCAAGCAATGATCAGGTAAGAGGGCGATGTTGTGAGCATTCCAGCTGGTTGGTATCCGCAGCCTGATGGTCAACAGCGGTACTGGGATGGCGAGTTGTGGACCGAGAACTACGCCCCAGGTGTTCCAGCGGTGACGACTTCTGGGGTGATTGGTGGCAAGTTGCCGTTCCAGAGGTTCGGCCTGGCCAACGTACTCGGCTGGGGTGGTTTGGCCCTCGCAGTTCTGGCGAGCGCGATAGGTTCCGGTTTCGGCGGCGCCCTGAGCACGTTCGGGTTCTTTGCGTTCATCGTCGCGGTGATTGCTTTGGCTCGTGGCCGGGTCGGTTGGGCCCGGTTGGGAAGCCGTGCCGCTGGCGGCGCCGCGCTCGGCGTGGCCCTAGTAGCCATGATGTTCGGTGCGCACGCCGCACCGAGCATGACCAGCGACACCGCGAGCGTCGCGGTTCAGACGTCGTCCGCTGCGGGATCCGATAACCCGACCCCGTCGTCGTCCAGTCCGACTTCAGCTGCGGTTAGCTCCCCGCCGACCACCGCACCGCCGAAGGTGACAGCCAAGGCAAGCCCGATCCAGACCCACACGACCGGCGGGATCACTGTCAACGCAGCCGGGGCTATCCTGCCAAACTCTGCGAGGACACCCGGCGCCACCAACCCTGCGGTCACCCAAGCCAATATCGGTCAGACGATCTGTGTGTCGGGATATACCGCGACCATCCGGCCAGACTCCTCGATCACGACTGAGCTTAAGAAGGAACAGCTCGCATCCGGTTACACCTACAAGGGTGATACAGCTACCGGGGCTTACGAGGAGGACCACCTCATCTCCCTGGAGATCGGGGGTGCTCCCAGCGCGGAAGCCAACCTGTGGCCGGAGCCCTATAACAGCCCCGAGGGGGCCCGGGTCAAGGACGTCGTCGAGAACAAGCTCCATGCGCTGGTCTGCGATCACGCCATCAGCCTGGCGACGGCTCAACGGGCCATCGCAACCAACTGGTGGGTGGCCTACCAGACCTACGTCACGGCACCCGCACCAGCGGCACCCGCCCCAGCACCAGCACCCGCACCAGCGGCACCCGCCCCAGCACCAGCACCAGCACCAGCACCCGCCCCAGCTCCTGTGCCTGCTCCGGTTCAAGCAGTCCATCCGGGGGCGTTTTGCTCACCCGAAGGTGCGCTCGGGCACACCGCTGCAGGCACGCTGATGCGATGCTCGATCAAGGCCGGGGACAGCCGCGCCCGCTGGCGTGCCGCCTGATCCGCGCCTTCAAGAGCGAACTGCCTGAAGTTCCCAACGCGCCCGTCGCAACCAAAACCAGGCTCATCCGCATCTTCGAGACCCTCCTCGCGCACGACCTCCAGGCGCGCATCCAGGCCCTAGTCGACGCCAGCAAGACCTACGGTCGAGTCACGCGCCACCGAGACCAACGACCCGACCGACCTCGACGAGTCGCTGCGTCGGCTCCCACGCACCCACATCACCAAGCAGACTCACCTGGGACCGACCGACGACCAACTGGTGGCGGTGACTGGTCGGCTCACAAGCTATTGCTTAGGACGCAACCTGACCGGGAACCCCCAGACCTACGCTCTACCTGGTCTGTTCATGGCCATCATCGACAAGTTGGCGGACCTCGCGGGCGATGCGGTCGTGTCGACAACGGCCAAAGAGCTCGCGGACGTCTCGTCGAGCGACGAAGAAGTTCGCAAGCGCCTCGAGGGCCCCATATACGTCGAGAATACCGATGTGGCCCGCTTCGAACTGGCGACGCTGGCAGAGGACGCCATGACCAAGGAGACCAAGACCGACCTCTAGGTCCAAGAAAAGGGCCACTACGTCTGGACCATCGAGCACGTCCTCCCGCAGGGCGCGAACCTGCCGGCGGCGTGGATCGAGATGCTCGGTGACACTGCCGCCGCCGTTGAGGTCCAAGAGGTCGATGTGCATCGGTTAGGCAATCTCACCATCACGGCCTACAACAGCACCCTCAGCAACAATGCGTTCACTGACAAGCGCGATCGGGTCGACTCGGCTGGCCGCCTCATCGGCTATCGCAACGGCTTGTCCCTCAACTCGTCATTGGCCGCAAGGAGTCTTGGACTGTCCTCGACATCGACGCCCGCACGGACGAGTTGGCGAGCGAAGTGATCGCCCGCTTCCAGTTGTAGCGTTCCGGTTTCCCGGTCGGGCGGGATCCGTCTTTCTGGCCGCTGTGATGCCTGCCCCACGGTGGGCGATAGGCGGCTAATGACGCATGTCGTCCACCCGCGCGGATCGCGGCACGATCGCGCGTAGGGCAAGAACGGCAAGAGCGGGCGCCTGCCTGTGACCATCGAAAACCGTCATGGCGCGGACCTTGCCATCACGGCCTTGACTGGTGTGGCGCGGGAGCATACCCCTCATCGGCCAACCACGCCCGAGCCCGTCCGCGCTGCCGATCCTCGCTGAAGGCGTACCACCGTTCGAGCAGTTCTGGCCACCGCGACAACTGGTCCTTGAACCGACGGAAAGCGCCTCGTCCGCTGATGGCGATACCCAGCCGGTCCGCCTGGTCAGTGTCGTCGAGCGCAGCGATGAAGAGTTCCATGTCGCGGTACGCCTCCTGGGAACCCTCGCACTCGACCCACAGCCACCGCTCATCGTCGTCGTCGTCCTCCTCTGTTTCCTCGGCGTACTCGATCGCCGGCTGCGGCCACACCTCTCCGGTCCGAAGATCGATACGCCCGCCGCCGTTGACCGGGTCGCCTTCCAACACCCCCGCGAGCTCCTCGAGGTCGACCGGCAACGCTCGCAGCAGCGGCACCGGCCCGGCCCCCAAGGCCGCCTCGAGTCCAGCCGCGAGATCTGCGTCGCCCTCCCAACTGCGGTCCCACAGCGCCGCCACGCATCGACGCGCCGCCTCGTCGATGCCTTCGGTCGGCGCATGAAGCACCAGGAGCAGTCCGTCGCCAATGAGTTGCAGGGCGTTCTCGGGCCACGCCTGCCGCTTCAAGATGCCGACGAGGGGTCCGGCGTCCCCGCGGTAGACCGCGCCCCGCAACTCGGCCCGTTCCTCCCCGTGGTTCATACGCACATTATCCTCGCCGCGGCGGGCTTCCTCGGGACCTGACTGGTGCGGACTTATCCGACGCGGCCTATGAGTGCGTTGCATCTGACTGATCCCTGACCGAGCCAAAGTGAGCGTCCAGCTGAGGTTGAGGACCGGAGCGGTTAGGAGCGCAGACAGTATCCCCCTGCCGAGTTGCCGCCCTACAAGTGCGCTTAGGTCCTGACCTCGTTGTAGATCTCAAATCCGGTTTCCTCGGGCGGCGCTGTGAATCCGCCGGCGATACCTTGCATCATGCGCGGCATGAGAATGTTGTCACGGAACCGCTCCCAGCTCTCGCGCGAGTCATGCACGGCGATGATGGTCCAGCCGTCGGCTGACGGGCCCCCGGCATGATAAAGCTGCCCCTCGGGCAAACCCCCGCCTTGCGGGTGCACTGCCGCGATCGACGCTTCGTACTGTTCCTTTGTGCCACCAGCAAACTTGTGAACGACGCCGTACGTCATGTTTCCCTCTCAAAGGTCTAGTTGCCCGGCCCCGGTTCGAGCTCCCGAAACGGGATCGAACGGTAAGGTCGCGGACCTTACGATTCTGTGGTCAATAGTCTTGAGGCCCGCTGCAGAACTTGTCAATGTGCTCAGGCAGCGACTGCACAGTGGTTTCTGGTGCCATCGAGTTGGGCCCCAACTCACAGGAGAGGGCCGAGGAGCACTGGAAGGCTGTGGGCGATTTGGTGCGCGCCTGTTCTGCGCGAGATCGACGTCGCCTGAGGTCTTCGCGCTCGGGCAAAGGTCTGCATACAGCGTGCGTTGGCGTCGCGGCTGGGGATCCGCTTATGGTGATCATTGGTCCGGCGGCCAGCACAGCGGCGCCTTACCCTGGGAGGCTGGGGCTGCGCCTTCCGATGCGGGCCGCGAGCACCGCAGCCCCAGGACCGGTCAGTTCTGGGAGAGTCACTGGGCGCCCCGTCATCGCCAGGATCAGAGCCTCGAGCGCACCGGCGACTACGGCGCCCTCACCCGCCTTCCAGGCGGTGTCAGTGGCCCGGAGAGCCAGCCCCTCCGCCCGCTTCGGTACCCCGAGGCCCGTGTCCGCGTAGATCGTGCTGGCCACCGTCTCGAGCAATTCGGCGTCGTAGGACCAGGGCAGTCCCACGGCCCTGCGGATGTCTTGGAGGTGGACCACAAGATCCACGAGGACGTTTACAGGGCGACGCCCCGGGGGCACCGACCGGCGAGGGATGCCGGCCCGATAAGAGGCCATGAGGTCGGCCACCGGGACCGATCCGCGACGGATCGCGTCTTGGTGGATGTACCTGTCCAGGCGGAAGCCGGAACGGATCAGGCCCCCAAGCCCACCCAGTCCGGAGAAACGCTCCGGCAGGATCAGGTGGGCGACGACATCACGGATCCGCCAGCCCTCGCACAGACTCGGCGCGTCCCAATCGGTCGGGGCCAACGCCTCGGCCTGGGTGGCGAACTCGCTACGGAGCACGAAGACCCGATCCCACGTATCCATGACAGCTTCCTTTGTCGTTGACGCGTGACGCACTGACTCGTTCCTAGCCAACACCCTTGTGCCGGACTGTGCGGCGATCATCCGGGGAATCCGGGGGCAAGACGCTTGAAGAGGCCTCGAAATGTATGAACTTGGACCGTTGGAGATTGCGTTCGTCCTGATCTACTTGACGGGAAGCGCCTGCGCGGTCGTAGGGGGCGCTGACCAAGAGATTTGACCTCCGAGAAACGGTGGGGGCACTCATATTCTCTGTTGGTGTCCCGCTCGTAGGCTCGCTGGTGGCCATCGTGATGCTCATCATCAAATTCAGCGAAGACCCCACGCGACGCGTTGAAGAACCCAACTGCGCGGGGGCTCGTCGCTGACCACTACTGACCGGTAACCGATCCCTCTACGGACTGACGACAACCATGTTTCTGCCAGGTCGGGGCAGCGTCCGCGCATGACCGTTGCCATCGGCTTACGGACTGCCGCTGTCCGGGCGGTGGTTGGATTATGGGTGCCGCGGTGTTTGAGTCATTCGGTTGTGCTGAGGAGGGCCTCTCCCACCGGGGTTCGTTGGTATAGCACCGTTCGTCCGGAGCGTGCGCGGCTGAGCAGTCCGGCATCGAGCATGGTGCGGAGGTGGCCGCCTACGGCGCCCAGAGACATGCCGGTCGTTGCTACGAGCTGGGTGGTGGAGGTGGGGGTGTCAAGGACAAACAGCAGATGAGCCCTTGAGGTTCCCAGCAGCCGGCGAAGTGATCCGGGTGGGCGCGGCTGGACCGCCCAGAGTGCGGCGCTGCCTCGGGCGGGGTAGACCAGCGCTGGTCGCCACGGCGGGTCGAGGTAGATCGCCAGGCCGGGGTAGATGAAGACTGAGGGGACAAACAGCAGCCCTCGGCCATCGAGGCGAGCTTGGCCGTTGGGCCGTTCTCGGATTTCCACGGTGGCGTTGTGCCAGACGACGTTGCGGTGCATCCCGGTCACGGCGCCGGCCCAGCCGATGCGGGTGAGCTGGTCGGCCCGGTGGACGACATCGCGTTCGATGATCGCTTGTAGCTGCGGCCAGTCCGGGGCGATCAGCGCACTCCAGGCCATCTGAAGTGTGTCCGCGATCTGGTCGACGACGTCGCGGCGGGATAGCCACCTGGCGATCAGTGGCTCTGGTGCCGGGCCGGACGCAAGAGCTTTGGTGATCTCGGCGCGGGCCAGTGACAGCGGTGTTGCCCGGACCGCGGCGAGGTCATCGCTGAGCGTCTGGGCCATCCCATTGGGCGGCGGTGCCACGAAGTTGGCGCCGTAAGCGCTGCTTTGCAGGGCCAGCAGAGCGCGGATACCGGGGTCTTGGCGGACCTGGGCGAAACGTTCCCGCCACCGGGTTCGCATGGGTGGGGGTAGCCGGTTGCCTCGACCCCCAGTCCCACCCAGGTGACGTAGCAGATGCTCAAGTTCGCCAAGAGGTGAGATCGCGAAACGGCTTACTGCCAGGTCGTCGGGCCCCACCATGATCCGGAGCATCCCCATCGACCTTTCGTCTATACGCGAAACAATAGCGGCCGGACCGTTCGCGTCGCCACCATGAAGACATGCCAAAAGTCGAAGCTGTGAAACCAGTCGCCCAGGGCGCCCGCTATGGCCAGGTGTTTGCGGCCGGCCCGTTCCGGGCGCTATTCGGCGGTACCGTGCTGACGATCGTGGCGACCTCCCTGCAGATGCTCGGCCTGTCGGTGCTGGTCTACCTCGCAACCGGATCGGCGTGGCTTTCAGCGGTCGCCTATGGCGCCGGGTTCCTGCCGCAGGTTCTCGGCGGGGTGGTACTGACGTCGCTGGCCGACCGGCTCCCGACCCGCCCTTTGATCGCCGGCGGATGCCTGATCCGCGCAGCTGTGGCCCTCGTGCTGGCTCTGGTCCCGATACCCGTCGTGGCCATGATCGCGCTGGTCGCCGCCGCGGCGGCGCTGCAGCCATTGTTCAGTGCCGCCCAGTCGGCGTTGCTGCCTCACATCCTGACCGGTGACCGCTACGTGCTGGGCCGCTCCGTGCTGAATCTGGCCTCCGCCGGATCCCAGCTGGCTGGTCTGGGTGTGGGAGGCATCCTGATCGCCGCTCTGGGCGGTCACCGCGCCCTGCTCGGCGCCGCCGTAGCTCAACTGCTCGCCGGTCTCATATTCGCGATCGGCCTTCCCGGCCTTCGCCCGCCTACCACCGACGTTGCTCGGCGATGGCGGCTGAGCGACACGTGGCGCGGGAACGCGCAACTGCTGGCCAAGCCACCCATCAGAGCCATTCTCCTGATGTGGTGGATCCCCCCTGCGCTACTGGGCGGAGCCGAATCGCTGGTCGTCCCCTATGTCGCAGGAAACGGCGCCCCGCCCGCCAGCGCAGCCTGGGTGCTGGCCGCCATGCCAGCCGGCATGTTCCTCGGCGACCTCATCGTCGGCCGATTCTGCACACCGCCAACACGTGAACGACTGGTGATCCCGCTGCTGCTACTCATGGGGTTGCCCCTACTCCCGCTGGTCGCCCACCTCGCACTCGCTGTGACAGCGGGTCTACTCGGTCTGGCCAGCGCCGGATTCGCCTACCAGCTCGGCCGCCAACAAGCCTTCCTCGATGCCGTCCCCCACCAAGCAAGAGGCCTAGCATTCGGTCTCAACAGCACCGGAATCATGACCGCACAGGGACTCGGCCCAATCGCCGCCGGCGCGGTCGCAAGCTCCCTAAACCCCGGACCGACAATGGCGCTTGCCGGAGTCGCAATCATCGCGGCCGGTTTGCTACTGGGAAGCACCTCAACGAGACGACCACGCCAACCGGGCTGATCGATGAAGGCCGCCACTGCGAGGAAACGATGGCGCAAAAGAGGACCGCAAAGGATCGACTTCACCACCATCACGGTCCACTTGTCGCCGACCGGCCAAGCACCAGCCGGGACTGGCAGCCCGAAACGAAGAAGCCAACGCATTCATGGTCGCCCAGAGGCGAGAGCCAACCGGCCGATCGTCGCAGGAGGATCCTTGGCGGTGTCGGCAAATGGGCCGACAGGGTTACGACTTGCTTCGCTGACCGTTCCGCTTTCGGGACGGCGGACGGTCGATTAGACACGACCGTTCTGTTACGCGCCCGCAGGCCGGCACCGTGCCGGGGAGGGACCTTCGACCCTGTGATGCCCCTGTCCAGAGGAGCCACGCTGGTACAGGAGGCGAGGTAGATGTCGGTTCTGGTTGGGTATGCCAGCAAACACGGTGCCACCGGGGTGATCGCCGAACGCATCGCGGAGATTCTCACGCTGACCGGACAGCATGCCGAGGCTCGACCTGTTCAGCAGGCGGGTGATCTGAGCGGCTACGGGGGGTTCGTCGTTGGCAGTGCCGCTTACTCTGCGCACTGGCCAAAAGACGCGACGGCCTTCGTCATGAGCAACCGGGACCTGTTGGCGCATCGGCCGCGGGTGTGGCTGTTCAGCAGCGGCCCGCTTGGCACCGACGTCACCGACGCCAAAGGAGTGGACCTGCCGACGGCCGCCGAGCCTAAGGAGATCCCCGGATTCCGGGAGACGATCCACCCCCGAGACCACCACGTCTTCTTCGGTGCCCTCGATCCCGGCAGGCTCACCTTCGCCGAGAAGACGCTGCGGAAGCTCCCCGCCGCTCGCGCGATGATGCCCGAAGGCAACTTCCGTGACTGGACGGAGATCGAGGTCTGGGCGCGGAACATCGCGCAGGAACTGACGCAGCTGGACGCTGGACATGTGCCGGAGGATCCCCGATGAGTGCGCCACCGGCACAACCGCCCGAACAGAACTCCGCCGGTGCAGCCGGCAAGGCGGCTGACTCTGGACTGCTCATGGATCAGTTCTTGCCAAGATACGACTTCGCCGTCGTGCACGCTGACGTCCTGCGGGCAGCGCCTGCCCAGTGCTACGGGGCGGCTAATGAGCTGGACCTCTTTCAGGCCCCACTGGTTCGGACCCTTCTCGGCATCCGGGCGCTGCCACAAGGTGTGGTGGGCACCCTGAGGGGACGCGGGAAGACAGCCACCCTGCAAGCATCCCGACGTACGTTCCGGTTCAAGGACATGGTGGGTCTGGGTTGGATCCTGCTCGGCGAGACCCCGGGTGTGGAGATGGTTCTTGGCCAGGTGAGCCGCCCCTGGAAGGCGGTCGCGGCCTCTACCGACGCACCGACCACGCCAGAGCAGTTCACGACCTTCGATGAGCCTGGTTTCGCCAAGATCGCCGCCAGCCTCAAGATCGATCCCTACGGGAACGACTCGTCAATCCTGACGATCGAAACACGTGTCGCCATCACGGACGACGAGAGCCGCCGCCGGTTCAGGCGCTACTGGCTGCTCATTGGCCCCTTTAGCTCTCTCATCCGTCGAATGGCGTTGCGCCTGCTTGCGACTGAGCTTCGCCGGTCAGCTCCTGGCAGACCAAACGATGGTGGAGTCGGATCGTAAACCCACGTATTCGCAGGTGCCCCCGGCTGTGGACGGTCTGGGGCCAGAATCCGTCTCGGGCGGCCTGACTACAGACGTCAGTTGGACCGTGACGCGCTTTCGGTGGAACGAGGCGGCCATCGCCGTTCCCGCAAGAACCCAAGGAACCGCCTATGGTGTGGCCGAATTGTGCGTCTGGCCGAATTGAGTGCGTCTGCGGATCTATCGACTGCGTCTCGGCCTTGCAGGTCAGTGCTTCTAGGCGACCCGGAACACCGGGTGATCTTTGGGGTCGGGCAACTTCGTGAAGTACGGCCCTATGTGGCTCCCGGCGACCTCGCGGTACTTGGCGATGATGTCCCCTCGTTCGTCGACTGGGACCTCGCTCGCGTGGAAGACCTCGGTCTGCCCCTTGCTGCTCAACTCGCCCTGGCCGGCGGTTCGGAGATTGCGGACCCAGTCGGACTCGCCATATGGGGAAACCAGA
>Ga0182021_10009602_pt1 | contig 11470 bp, 7 predicted proteins | sample 612E3MmetaG_FD_120493 | JGI IMG/M metagenome (GOLD analysis project Ga0182021, IMG submission 120493) | Permafrost microbial communities from Stordalen Mire, Sweden - 612E3M metaG (Illumina Assembly) | ecosystem: Environmental > Terrestrial > Soil > Wetlands > Permafrost | place: Sweden...
GCCCCGGTGTCGTGGATCACGACGATGTCGCCTTCCTCGATCTTTGGAAGAGAGCGGTCGATCGCGAACTTGTCGTTGTTCTCGCAGAGAGATCCGGTCACGTCGTAGACCCTGTCGGCCGGTGCGCCGTCGCTGCCGACCACCGTGATATGGTGGTAAGCGCCATAGAGGGCGGGCCTCATAAGGTTGGCCATTGAGGCGTCCAGACCGACAAAATCCTTGTACGTGTGCTTCAGGTGGAGGACCCTCGTGACCAGCCAGCCGTAGGGGCCCATGATCGCCCTGCCGCTCTCCATGCAGAGACGGAGGGGATGAAGCCCGCGCGCCCTCACTTTCTCTTCGTAGACCGCCTTCACTCCCCTGCCCAACGCCTGCCAGTCGATGGCCGTCTGCTCGGGCTTGTACGGAATGCCGAAGCCCCCTCCGAGATTCACGAACTCGATGCGGATGCCGACTTTGCCGGTGATCTCGGCCACGAGATCGAAGAGCATCCTCGCCGTTTCCAGGTGATAGTCGAGGTTCAGCTCGTTGGAGACGACCATCGCGTGGAGCCCGAAGCGTTTCACGCCCTTGTCCCGGGCGATGCGGTACCCCTCGAAGAGCTGGTCACGCGTGAAACCGTACTTCGCCTGCTCGGGTTTTCCGATGATGAGGTTGCCCTGCCGCAGGGGGCCCGGGTTGTAGCGGAACGAAATGAGGTCCGGAAGGCCGGCGTGCTTCTGGAGGAAGTCGATGTGCGAGATGTCGTCCAGGTTGATGATCGCACCGAGTGACTTCGCCTTCACGTACTCCGTGGACGGGGTATCGTTGGAGGTGAACATGATCCGCTCGCCGGTGATCCCCAGTCTTTCGCACATGACCAGCTCCGCCATCGAGCTGCAGTCGGCACCGAATCCCTCTTCCTTCATGATTTCAAGGATGTGCGGGTTCGGACACGCCTTGACCGCGAAATGCTCACGGAATCCCTCCGCCCACGAAAAGGCGTTCTTCAGCGCGCGCGCGTTGTCCCGAATGGCCTTCTCATCGTAGATGTGAAACGGCGTTGGGTGGGACGTGATGATGCTCTCGAGCTTTTCCCGCGTGCACGGGAGCCTCTTCTCGGCCATTCGATCCTCCGTGTGACGCGAGTGTAGCCACTGCCTGCATCCGTGTCCACGGCCGACAAGCGACCCTTCCCCGAGTGCTGCCCTGCGATCACTCCACCGCGGCTCTTCCGCCTGCCAATGAGGTCACGGATCCAGCGTTTCCCTGATCTTTTCCGAAAGTGAGTGCAGGGAATAAGGCTTCCCGATGAAATGCAGATGTTCCTCAAGGACTCCGCGGTGAACGATCACGTCCTCCGTATATCCCGAGGCGTAGAGTACTTTCATTTCGGGATGCGTCCGGAGCAGCCGCTCGGCCAGCTCCCGCCCGTTCATTCCCGGCATCACGACGTCCGTCAACAGAAGGTCGATGGGCCCGCCGTGTCGCTGAGCGATCTGAATTGCCTCGATTCCATTTGCCGCGCGCAGAACCTTGTACCCGAGTCTGTCGAGGATGGCGCAGGCCAGACCGCGGACGCTCGTTTCATCTTCGACGAGAAGGATGGTCTCCTTCCCCGTGGGAAGATCATTGGAAGGCTTCCCCACGGTGAGCTTTTCCGGCGGCATTCCGATTCGCGGCAGGTAGATCTTGAATGTCGTGCCCTGGCGCACTTCGGAATAGATTTCAATCACGCCACCGGCCTGTTTGACGATGCCGAAGATCGTGGCCAACCCCAATCCTGTCCCCATGCCCTTCGGTTTGGTGGTGAAAAACGGCTCGAAGATGCGCGTCTTCACTTCCTCGCTCATGCCGTGCCCGGTGTCGCTCACGGTAAGCAGAACGTGCCTCCCGGGCCGGGCCTCGGGGTGACGGGAGCAATACTCCTCGTCCAGCTCTGCATTGGATGTCTCGATGATCAGCGTGCCCCCATCCGGCATGGCGTCCCGGGCGTTCACGGCGAGATTCACGAGGACCTGCTCGAACTGCCCGGGATCGATTGTGACGGAGCCAAGGTCGTCTCCAAGAACAGCCTTGAGCTCGACATCTTCACCGATGAGACGGGCGAGCATCTTGTTGAGGTTTTCAACGAGATCGTTGAGGTTGAGCGCCCTGGGCTCGATGATCTGCCGGCGCGAGAAAGAAAGGAGTTGACGGGTAAGGGAAGCGGCGCTTTCAGCTGCCTTGGATATTTCATCGAGGAGCTGTGCGACCCCACCGGCGGAATCCGTGTCCATTCTGGCCAGCTCGGCGTTGCCGGCAATTGTCGTCAGCAGATTGTTGAAGTCGTGCGCGATTCCCCCGGCCAATCGCCCCACCGCCTCCATCTTCATGGCCTGCTGAAGCTGTTCCTGAAGCTTGTTCTTCTCCTCCTCCGCCCGCCTGCGTTCTGTGAGGTCGAGGTGCACCAGAATGACGCGGCTGATAACGCCGTTGGCGTCCCGGACGGGATAGAAGACGCCCTGGACGACCCTGCGCGTACCCTTTCCGACCGAGGCACGGGCGTCGTATTCGACGACCGGTGTGCTCACCCGCTCACCCGCAAATGCCCTGCGGACGACGGGCATGAATCCCAGTTCCTCGATCTGGTGGTCGTGGAGGAGGTTGTAGCCAATCATTGTTTCCCTGTCGACCCCCCATAGCCTTTCGAATGCCTGGTTCACCTCGAGGATTTCGCCGTCGGGCGACAGTACCTGCATGCTGAATGGGGATTGCTCGAGCATGCCGCGGAAGAGGTCTTCACGTTCACGCAGGGCTTCTTCAGCGCCCTTGCGTTCGGTGATGTCGTGGACCGTCACGACGTAGCCGGATGAAGGATTCCCCGGGTTCAGCATTGCCGCCGTCAGAATGACGAATATCGCAGTGCCGTCTTTCCTGCGGAACCGGGTCTCCACGCTCATCCGCCCCTTCTGCGGCAGCTGCTGGTACAACTCACGACCGACCCTTTCGAACTCTTCCTGGGAATCGTAGAATATCCGGGCGCTCTTCCCCACGAGCTCATGCTCGCCGTATCCCGTCAGCTCGCACATCGAGTCGTTCGCGCTATGAATCACGCGAGCGATATTGAAGGTGATGCCGATCGGGGTGGCGCGAAACACGCCGCTCAGCATTGATTCGCTCGCGCGATGCTCTTCCTGGGTGCGCTTTGCCTCGGTGACGTCACGTGCCTCGGCGATCAGGCAGAATGGCCGTCCCGATTTGTCGCGTGCCGGCTTCAGGGTGAAGTCCACCGAGCGAACGGTGCCATCGGCCGAGACGTGCGTGGTCTCGAAGTGTACGGGCTCTCCCCGGGAAGCCCTGCGGATTCCATCCCGCAGCTTCTCCTGCTCGGTCGCCGAGTGTGCCCACCAGGGCGTCTCCCAGAAGGGCGTGCCGCCAACGTCGAAAGGATCCATTCCGATCAGCTCACAGGCGGCTCGGTTTGCGTTCAGGAGGATTCCTTCGAGACTCAGGATGCCACCGAAATGGGTCGATTGATCGTAGATAGCATTGAACACCGCCGCGATGCGGGCCTGTGAGTCTTCTTTCCCGCGCTGGGGCAGCAAAGGCTTCTTTCGTTTCGAATCTTTGGGCATTTCGGCGGTCATGAGACTGACCTTCCAACCGGGCAGGTGTCAGGCGAGTTGCCCGATTTCATGGTCCATTCTTATATGCCGCAACTCCTCAAGTCAACGTCTCGGTTCGAGGGACGGCGCGTGTCATCATCGCCATGATTACCCTTGACGCGATTGACATCCTGGGACATTCTGTCCGCGTTGTCCGCCATTGAGACAGCGGCGCCGCAAAGGTCACGATGCAGATCAATGTCAAGGAAGCAGCCCGTCTTCTCGCAGTGTCCGAGAAAACCATCTACAGGTGGATCCGGCAGGGCGAAATCCCTGCGTACCGGATCAACGATCTCTACCGCTTCAGCCGCGCGGAGCTATTGGAATGGGCAACCGCAAAGCACCTGAGCGTCTCGCCGGACATTTTCGCCGAGGCGGCCGGGGAAGCGCCGCTGCCTGGTCTCGCCGATGCCATCAAGGCAGGAGGAATCCACTATCGCGTCTCGGGCGAGACGAAGCACGAAGTGCTTGAAGCGGTCGTCGAGCTCATGCGGCTGCCCGAGGAAGTGGACAGGAAATTCCTCCTCAGCGTCATCCTGGCGCGCGAGACACTCGGATCGACCGGGTTCGGCGGGGGAATCGCCATCCCGCACGTGCGCAACCCCATCGTTCTCCATATTCCCCGGCCCATGATCACCCTCTGCTTCCTGGAGACGCCGGTCGAGTTCGGGGCGATCGACGGACAGCCCGTCCACACCCTGTTCACGCTGGTCAGCCCGACGGTGCAGGCACACCTGCACCTTCTTTCCCGGTTGACCTACGGCCTGCGCCAGACGCAGTTCAGCGTCCCGGTGGCCGAGATGGCGGCGCGCGAGATCCTCCTCGAAGGCGCCCGTGCCGTCGATCTCGCGGCCCGGCCCGTTGCCCAGGAGACGGCCCCGTGATCCTGGTCCTCCTGCTGCCGCTGGCCGCGATGCTTCTGGTCGGGCTGGCGGCCGCCGTCCTGGCAGGAGCGCCGCAGGCAGCGCGCGCCGTGGGAGCGATCGGCATGTGCGCGGCAAGCGTCGGGGGCCTTGCGGCTGCGATCGCGGCGCTCGTGCTCGGAGACGCGTCGTCCCTCGCACTTCCGTGGAATGCCGCGATCGGTGCGTCCTTTTCCGTGGCTTTCGATCCACTGACCGGATTCTTTCTCCTCCCGATCTACGGGTTGTCCGCCGTCTGCGCCGTGTTCGGCGCCGGATATCTCTCCCACGCCCACCACGGCAGGGGCGTGGCCGCCCATTGGCTCTTCTACGGGCTGCTCGTCTCCAGCATGGCCCTCGTGGTCATGGCGCGAAATGCCGTGTTGTTCCTCGTCGCCTGGGAGATCATGTCCCTCTCGTCCTGGCAGCTTGTCACTTTCGAACATGAGCGGGAGGAGACACGGCAGGCCGGCATCACGTACCTGGTGGCCACGCAGATCGGGACCGCCTTCCTGCTGGTGATGTTCCTCGTGCTGGGTACGGGGAGCGTGAGTGATGCGGGTGGCGCAGGAGGGGCCGCGGGCGGAGCGGCAGGCTCCCTGGATTTTGCGCAGCTCGGCGCATCGGGCCGGGCCGCTTCGGCGGTCTTCCTCCTTGCCCTTGTAGGGTTCGGCACGAAGGCGGGCATCGTTCCCCTGCACGTATGGCTCCCCGAGGCGCACCCCGCCGCACCTTCGCACGTGAGCGCGCTGATGAGCGGCGTTATGATAAAGACCGGCATCTACGGGATCGTTCGTGTGCTCTCCTTCATCGGCGCGCCGCCGGCGTGGTGGGGCTGGACGCTCGTGCTCATCGGTGCCGTCTCGGGTGTCGTGGGCGTCCTCTTCGCGCTGGCCCAGCACGACATCAAGCGCCTGCTCGCCTACCACAGCGTAGAGAACATCGGCATCATCTGCCTGGGCCTCGGGGTGGGGCTCCTGGGAATCAGCTTCGGCTCGACGACGGTTGCTTTCCTCGGATTCGCCGGCGGCCTCCTGCACGTGCTCAATCACGCGCTGTTCAAGGGGCTTCTCTTCCTGGGAGCGGGCTCGGCATCTCACGCGGCCGGCACCAGGGAGATCGACCGTCTGGGCGGCCTGATGCGGAGGATGCCCCTGACCGGGGCCGCCTTCCTGGTCGGCGCGGCGGCGATCTGCGGACTTCCCCCGCTGAACGGCTTTGTGAGCGAGATCCTGGTGTTCCTCGGGGCCTACGGCGCCGCCTCCGCGGGGCCGGCCGCCCCGGCGGCGGCCGCGGCGATCGTCGTGGCAGCACTCGCGTTCATCGGGGGGCTCGCTGCGGCCTGCTTCACCAAGGCGTTCGGCATCTCGTTCCTCGGCGAGCCCCGCACACCCGCGGCCGCCGCCGCTGTCGAAGCCGGCCCGTCCATGACCGTGCCGGTGCTCATCCTTGCCGGGGCATGCGCGGGGATCGGCCTCCTGGGCTTTGTCGCCGTCTCCTTCATCGCGCCCCTTGCCGGTGCAGTGGCAGGAATCGACACCGCCGCTGCCCTGGCGATCCAGGAGGCCGCTGGCGCCGGACTTGTAAAAGTGTCACTCGTTGCCGGCGTTCTTGCGGCACTGGTGCTCGGGCTGGTGATCCTTCGAGCGGCGCTTCTCTCGCGTCGCACCGTGCGCAATGCGGGAACCTGGGACTGCGGCTATACGCTGCCGGACGCCCGGATGCAATACACCTCCTCCTCCTTCGCTCAGCCGTTGACCGGCATGTTCCGCCTGGGCACTCACCGCCACTGGACGCCGATCTCTGTCCCCTTCCCGGAACGGGCAGAGTTCTCCAGCCATACACCCGATGTTTTCTCGCAGGGCGTCTTCCGCCCGGCATTTGCCGGGATCGGGGCGCTCCTCTCCCGGATGCGCTGGCTGCAGCACGGCCGTCTCCAGCTCTACGTGCTGTACGTCGCGGCGACCCTGCTCGTCCTGCTCATGTGGAAGCTTGGCTGAGACAATGGACGGGACCGTATTTGCCGTTCTTCAGTTGTGCGTAGCCCTGGCCCTCGCCCCGTTCCTGCCGGGAATCGTGAACCGTGTGAAGGCGGTCGCCGCGGGCAGGCGGGGCCCTCCCCTGCTGCAGACCTGGCGCGATATCGCGAAGCTCCTCGGAAAATCTGCCGTGTACAGCAGGACGACCGGCTGGGTGTTCCGCGCCGGGCCCGTGGTGGCACTCGCGGCTGCGACTGCCGCCCTCTGCATCGTCCCCTGGGCAGGCGGAGGCGCACTGCTCTCCTTTGACGGAGACCTCATTCTTTTCGCAGGGCTGCTGGCCCTCATGCGATTCGTGACGATCATCGCCGCGCTGGACACAGGCTCTGCGTTCGAGGGGATGGGCGCCAGCCGCGAGGCATGGTTCTCGTCGCTGGGTGAGCCGGCGCTCCTCCTGGGCCTGGCTGCCGTGGCCCGCACGCGCGGAAGCGTGTCGCTGGCGGGAATACTCGGGGTCACGACTACCGTGCCGGGCGGCGCGGCCGCGGTCATCTTCCTCGTGACCTGCTCGCTCTTCATCGTGTACCTGGCCGAGAACGCAAGGATCCCCGTGGACGACCCGGACACGCACCTCGAGCTGACGATGATCCACGAGGTGATGGCACTGGACCACGGCGGGATCGATCTCGCCTACATTCAGTACGGTGCCTCGTTGAAGCTCTGGGTCCTCGGGGGCCTCGTCGCCTCCCTTGCCGTTCCGCGCACCGGCCAATGGTACCTCGACGCAGCCGCGGGAATCGCGGGAATCGTCGTCGTGGCGGCAGCCACGGGCGTGGTGGAGTCGATCATGGCGCGCCTGCGGCTGATCCGTGTGCCCCAGCTCCTCGTGGCGGCGCTGGCAATGTCGGCCCTCGGGATGGCGCTGTCGCTGATGACGAACCTGCCAAATCCACCTTCGGTGGCGGTATAGCTTGCCAAGGCGGACGAAAAGACGAACTGCTTTACGGCGAACATGCACCTCTCCGGAATATCATCGAGCCGATCCGCGAAAGCCTGGAACAATCTCCATTGCCCCAGGAGCTGCTCGCCCCGCTCGAAGCCCTCCAGCGCCGGCCCGTCCTTTTCCATCCGCTCGCGCCAGAAACCCGCGCATTTCAGCGCCGAGGCGGCGCCTGGAAACTCCACGTCTCTCTCAAGAAGGCGCTCGAGCGCGTCGATCGCCTCCGGGAACATCCCCTCGCGCAGGGTCTCGCAAACCGTGTCGAAGAGCTGGTGCGTCGCCTCTGCCGGGCGGGCGTGATCCCCTGTCATCTCACCGACCTTTCGCCCCCACCGTGGACCGCACGCGTCACGCGTAAACTGAGCCGGAAAGAGAAATTATCCCCCGTCGCGCCTCATGAAAAGTATCGCATGGCACGCGGTTGTTCGTCAATGGACGTTCTGCCGCCCACGCGCCGGAAGTAGCAAACATGCGGCGCAAATGGTAGTATCCGGTTCAGTTTGCCCATCCAGCGGTCGAAAGTCTAAGGAGGAGAGAAGAAGGCCAATGTCACATCACGGAAAGGCGCTCCTGCCGGTCGCGATCCTTGCCCTTTCTCTCTGCACCCTGCGGGCATTCGCAGAGTCGTCGAGCTCCGCGTCCGACTTGAGGGACGGCATCGACCAGTTCAGAAACGCCCAGTACGACAAGGCCATCCTCTTCTTCCACAATGTCATCCTCGATCCCGGCGCTGGCTCCCAGAAGCCGGCCGCATATCTGCTCATTGCAAAGTCCTACATGGCTGTCGGAAAGCTCGACGATGCGGAGCATAACCTCGAGTTCTACCTTGCCACGTACCCCGGGGCCGCGGACTACGAGGAGGCCTCCTACCAGAAGGGCCGGCTGCTCTTCATGCAGCGGGAGTACGAGAGCGCAGTACAGTTCCTGCAGGCTTTTATCCGCTCCTACGCGAAGTCGCCCTTCGTCTCCAGCGCATGGTTCTGGGTCGGAGAGAGCATGTACGAGCTGGGCATGCTTGACGACGCACAGGCTGTCTACCAGAAGGTCGTCACCGACTACCAGAGCAGCGCGAAGCTCGAAGCCGCCCAGTACAAGCTCTCCTTGATCCAGCTCCGCAAGCGAGAAGTCGAGCTTGCGAAGCTCCTGAAGTGGAGCCACGAGGAGTTCCTGAAAAACGTGGAGGAGTACCAGAACCGCGAAAAGGCCTACGTGCAAGCCATCGAGGCGTACCAGAAGCGCCTTGCGGGCGCCAACTCCGACGAGGACAGGAAGGTCATGGCCGACCTGCAGCAGCAGCTCGCGCGCAAGACGGACGAGGCCAACCAGCTCGCCGCCCAGCTCAAGGCACGCGGATCTGCTCCCACAGCTCCCTACAACCAGGCACCCCAGCTCCCGCAGCTCCAGCGGCTGCTGGCGGCAAAGCAGGCGGCACTTGCCCTGAAGGAAACCTACCTGCTCTGGATCTCCGCCAACGGGGGAGCCTTGAAATGAGGGCGCAAACCGTGACGGCCATCCTCCTCACCGTGCTCCTGTTTGTCGCGATTCCTCTCTCCGCCCTTGACGTCGCTGACGGCCGCATCCGCCTCACGCTCAACGAGGGGACCGGCCGGTTTGTGCTTGCCTGCCAGACCAGCGGCAGCACCGGAGTCTACGTGCCGCTTCTTGCCGCACAGGACCCGCGCACCACCTCGCTCAGCATCGTGGTTGGCAACAAGATCTACCGCATGGGGGAGAGCTCGGAGTTCTCGGAAAAATCTGAGAAGACTCCCGGCGGTGCTCGGTTCATCTGGAAATCCTCTTTCCTCCAGGTGACCGAGACGTTCACGTTCATCACCGCCACGGATTCCAACGTCAGCACGGGGGTGCGCGTCGACCTGAGCTTGAAGAATTTCTCCGAGCAGGGCATCACGGCCGGCGCCCGCTACCTTTTCGACACCTACCTTGGGGAATCCCGCGGACCGCACTTTCGCACCTCCACGCTCCCCCAATTGTCCGGCGAATCTACTCTCACTGCCGCCGACAAGGCTGCCTGGTGGGAATCGCCCCTTGGGGGCGATCCGGACGGGTTCGGGTTCCAGGTCATGACGTCGGGGGCAGGGCTCACGCTCCCTGACCGTGTGGTATTTGCCAATTGGAAGAGGCTGAGCGACTCAACCTGGGCCTATGACACATCTGCGGCCCGCGGCTTCAGCCTCCTCCCGTACTCGGTGAACGACTCGGCGGTCGCTCAGTACTACGAGCCCCGCCCCATCCCCCGCTCAGGGGAGGCAACCATCACCCTTGCCATGGGTCTGTTCTCAAAAGCGGGCTACTCGATCAATTCGACCGCCCCCGTGGCCTCCAGCCCGGCCGTCGATTTCTCCAGCCAGGTCCGGGACTCGCTCTCCGCGGGGAAGAACCCCGCGGACAACACCCAGGCTGTGCGGGCTGATCTTTCTACCGTGAATGCCATCATCGGGGAGCTCGACTCGAAGATCGGGACAACAGGGACGGTTTCCGAGGACGAGCTCAGCCTCATCGAAGCCGCGCTCAAGGATCTGGGAAGCCGCTCGGGCCGGTTCGCCCCTGCTGCCGGCCAGTAGGACGGTTTCCGCGTGAAGCGCACCGGCCTGGGGGAGGCTCGGAGACTCTATCGGGCCCGAAAGTTCTCCGACGTCATACGTCTCCTCCAGCCCGAGGTGTTCCGTTACAGGGAAAACTTCGAGTATTTCCAGCTGCTCGGCTTTTCGTGCCTGCGCGCGGGGGACTTCGGGGGCGCCTTCTCCTACATAAGCCGCGCGCACCAGTTGAAAGACGATGATCCCGACGTGCTCCTCGGTCTTGCTGCGGTCCATTTCCGCCGGGCTGAAAACGACAATGCGCTGAAGAGATGGCTCCAGGTCGTTGAAGAACATTCGGGCAACCTGGTTGCGCGCCGAGGGCTGGACCTGCTGAGGAAGGGAATGACCCCTGATGCGCTTCAGGAGTTCATTGATTCTGGAAAGCTTCGAAAACTCTTCCCGCCGCTGCCGAGGCGGATCTCGGGCACCTCTTTCCTTGTTGCTGCGCTCTGTGTCCTGGTGCTTGCCGGCCTGGTGTACCTGGGAGTCAGGTATGCGGGACCATGGGGCGCTGAGCTGGCTGGCAAATGGGGCGCCCAGCGACCGGGAGTATCGGTCATCGAGATCCCGCCCGGTCTTTCATCGTTCATTGACATCGGGACCGATTTCACCTTCATGTACACGGAAAGTGAAGTGCGAAAGACCTTCCAGAAGGCCCGGCAGGAGCTGCTGGCATACAGGGACAACCGTGCGGTGGTGGACATCAATCGCATCCTTCTCTCCAACGCGGCCCCGGCGGTGAAGGAGCGGGCCCGAATGCTCAAAGGATTCGTGACCCCGCCGACCTTCGATACGGTGAAGGACGCCTGGCCGTATGCAACCGTGGCAAAGCAGCCCGCACTCTATGACGGTTCATCGGTTGTATGGACGGGGAAGGTCGCCAACCTGAAAGTCGGGAAGACCTCGATAGCGTTCGACCTGCTGGTCGGGTATGACCAGGAGAAGCAACTCGAGGGGATCGTTCCCGTGACGCTGCCCTTTGCCGCGGACATGGCGGATGGAAGTGCAGTCGCAGTTCTCGGCCAGGTGGTCATGAAAGGACCATCCCCGACACTCCTCGGAATCTCCCTTCACAGGCTTAGTCAGTGAAAACCGCATGCGCGCAGTAGTCCAGTCTGTTCGCAACTGTTCCGTCAGGGTGGACAGCCGCCTGACGGGAGCGACGGACAATGGGCTCCTGGTGTACCTTGGAGTCGGTCGAAATGACACCGACCGAGATACTCGATTCCTCTGCGACAAGGTCCTGAATCTCCGCGTCTTCCCTGACGAGGCGGGAAAAATGAACCTTTCCGTACTGGATACCAGAGGCGGCATCATGGTCGTCTCCCAGTTCACTCTCTATGGAGACGCCCGGGAAGGCAGA
>Ga0182021_10009603_pt1 | contig 11470 bp, 12 predicted proteins | sample 612E3MmetaG_FD_120493 | JGI IMG/M metagenome (GOLD analysis project Ga0182021, IMG submission 120493) | Permafrost microbial communities from Stordalen Mire, Sweden - 612E3M metaG (Illumina Assembly) | ecosystem: Environmental > Terrestrial > Soil > Wetlands > Permafrost | place: Sweden...
CGCGACGGCGTCGTCGGCAAGCAGACGGCGCGCAGCCTGGAGACGGCGCAGCCGCCGGTGGCCACCAGGCAGGGCAGCGGCCGCTGGGTGGAGGTCCACCGGGCGCAGGGAACGCTGCTGCTGGTTCAGGACGGCGTGGTCGTGCAGGCCGTGCACTGCTCGACCGGCATGACCATGGACGCGCCACCGTACGACACGCCGGCCGGCTCCTACAACGTGTTCGCCAAGATGCTCAAGTCGTGGTCCGTCCCCTACAAGGTCTGGATGCCGTATGCGGCCTACTTCGACGGCGGCATAGCCATCCACGGTCTCGACTACGTGCCGGCGTATCCGGCTTCGCACGGCTGCGTGAGGGTCTCCATGCCGGAGGCGCCGACGGTCTACGCCTTCGTCTCCGTCGGCACACCGGTGTACGTGTTCTGACAGGCCTGGGGCCTGCCCCGGCGAAGTTAGAGCAGGCACGCGTGCCAGACGGTCTGTGAGCTCTTGACTCTTGCCCCGGGGGAGAGTCCAGACTGCCGTGGACAGTGCATCGCGGAACGGAGGCGACGATGGAGAAGACCGACCTCAAGCAGCAGTTCAAAGCGCTGTACCGGCCGCCGGCGCAGCCCGTGGTCGTCGACGTGCCGTCGCTGAACTTCCTGATGATCGACGGCTCCGGCGCGCCGGAGCAGAGCGAGCGCTTTCAGTCGGCGATCGGGGTGCTGTACGGCATTGCCTACACGCTTAAGTTCATGCTCAAGAAAGCGCCTGTGGACGGCGTCGGCGACTTCACCGTCATGCCGCTCGAGGGCCTTTTCGGAGAGGCCGCCAGTGGCGAGCATGCCGCCGCGTTCATGCACGACGACCCGGCGGCCTGGTCGTGGACGCTTATGATCGCCCTGCCGGACGACATCACGCGGGAGCTGGTGGCCGCCGCCACCGAAGAGCTGCGGCGGCGCAAAGACCCGCCCTGCCTGGCGGACGTCCGCTTCGAGCGCCTTAGCGAGGGCCGCTGCGTGCAGGTGATGTATCTGGGGGCCTACGACAAGGAAGGGCCGACGATCGAGCAGTTGCACGCATTCGCCCTGGAGCAGGGATTCTCCCTGTGCGGGCGCCATCACGAGGTCTATCTCGGCGACCCGCGGCGCACGGCGCCGGAGCGCCTCAAGACCGTCATCCGCCAGCCGGTCACGGACGGATGAAGGACGCGACGGGGCTGAGTCCGGAGTGAAGTCCGAGACCTCCGAGTCGCGCATCGCCGTCGTTGCCGCCATCGTCGGCAACGTGGCAATCGCCGCGGTCAAGTTCGTCGCCGCGGCTCTCACCGGCAGCTCGGCGATGCTCTCCGAGGCCATCCACTCGGTCGTCGACACCGGCAACGGCAGCCTTTTGCTGCTGGGCATTCGCCAGAGCGCTCGGCCGGCCGACAAGAGTCATCCGTTCGGTTACGGCAAGGAGCTCTACTTCTGGACGCTCGTGGTGGCAATCAGCATCTTCGGCATCGGCGGCGGCATGTCGATTCTCGAAGGCATCATCCACTTGCGGCATCCCGCGCAGCTCCAGAATCCGCTCATCAACTACATCGTCCTCGGCGTGTCGGCGCTCTTCGAGATGGGGTCGTGGAGCGTGGCCGTCCGGCAGTTCCGGCGTGTGAAGGGCCGGCGTGGGATGATCCGCGCCATCCGCGAAGGCAAGGACCCCAGCCTGTTCACGGTCATCTTCGAGGACACAGCGGCTCTGTTCGGTCTGTTTATCGCCTTTCTGGGCGTCTTCTTCGGCCACGAACTGGGCAACCGCTACGCCGACGGCGCCGCCTCGGTGGCCATCGGCTGCATGCTGGCCGGCGTCGCGCTGTGGCTGGCGACAGAGAGCAAGGGCCTGCTAGTAGGCGAATCGGCGCAACCTGAGATGGTAGAGAGCATCCTCGCCCTGGTGGAAGAAGACGAGGCCGTGCGCCACGCCGGCAAGGCGCTCACGATGCATCTGGGCCCGCACGAGGTGCTGCTCAACCTCGAGGTGGAGTTCGTCGAAGGCCTGCCGGCAGAGGACATCCACACCTCCATCCATCGCATGGAGCGGCGCATACGCGGCCGCCACCCGGAAGTGAAGCGCATCTACATCGAGGTCGAGGCTGTGGCGCGGCCGCCGCGGGCGGCAGTGCCGCCGCCGGGGGCGGACGATGCGAGGGCGGCGGAGGCGGAAGGCCTGGCGACAGGGTTGCAAGGCGGGGCGGCTGAGGCAGGCGGTTTGCCGGCAGGGCCGGAAGGCCGGGCGGAGGCAGAGCCGCCGGGCGGAGGCCGCAGAGCCTGAAGATCGGCGGCGGACGCCCGGGGATGGTCGTTTGCCGGCCGTCTCCCAAGGAGGCGGCGGTTCAGGAGGCGCCTCGCCGGCGCAGTCTCAGGCGCCGCCCAGAAGGCCGGCGAGGTCGGTGTCCGGGGCGGCGTGCAGGTCGTCCGCAGGTGGGATCCGGCCGGCGCGCATCAGCTCGGCGAAGGCGGCGAGCTGGCGGTCGCGCGTGCCGGCGGCGGCGTGCACCCGGCCGCCGGTCGCGTAGTAGGCGACGAAGTCGCCGCCGGCGGGCTCGCCGGCGAGGATGAGCTCTTCCCACGGCCGGCCGTAGCCGACGAAGCCGAGCCGCCTCTCGTACTGCTGCGCCCAGAAGAACGGCACGCCGGTGAAGGCCTCTGCGCTGCCGGCCATGGCGCTGCCGGCCACGCGTCCTTGCTGCAGAGCCACCCGCCAGTGTTCGATCCGCACCCGTTCGCCGTCGAGATGGGCGGCCGGGTAGCTGGCTACGTCTCCGGCCGCCCAGACGCCATCCGCACCGACAACGCGCAGTTGCTCGTCTACCAGCAGGCTGCCGTCGCTCTGCACGGCGACGCCGCGGACCACGCCGGTCGCCGGCGCCACCCCGATGCCGACGATCACGAGGTCGGCCGGCAGCAGGGTGCCGTCGTCGAGCTGGACTGCGGCGACCCGGCCGCTGCCCTCCACGACGGCCACGGTGCGGCCGAGCTGGAAGATCACACCGTTGCGCTCGTGCAGCGTGCGCAGACTGCGGCCCACCTCTTCGCCGAAGACTTGCACCAGCGGCAGCGTCTCCGGCGCGGCGACCGTGACCTCGAGGCCACGGTGACGCAGGCTGGCCGCGGCCTCGAGCCCGATGAAACTGGCGCCCACCACGACCACCCGGCGCGCCGTTGCCAGGGCCTCTACGATGGCCTCGCAGTCGCCCCAGGTGCGCAGGGCGAACACGCCCGGCAAGTCGCCGCCCGGAGCGGGCAACTGCCGGGGCACGCCGCCGGTGGCGATGAGCAGTCTGTCGGCGGTCAGCTCCTCGCCACCGTGCAGGATCACCCGACGAGCGGCCACGTCTATCTCGTCCACGACCGCTAGCCGCCGCTCGATGCCCCACTTCGCGTAGAACTTGTCCGAGCGCAGGGGCATCCAGGAGGCGGACATAGTGCCCGCCAGCAGGTCCTTGCTGCAGTTGGGACGGTCGTAGGGCGGCCGGTCCTCGCGGCCGATCAGCAGGATGCGGCCGGCGAAGCCCGCCTGCCGCATCGCTTCGGCGGCCGCGGCCGCAGCCGCGCCGGCTCCGACGATGACGAACTCGCGCGGCTCGTGCTCCGTGTCGGGGACCGTCATCGGCGGCGTTCGCTGCGCCGGTGCATCGTCCGGTACATCAACGTATACGTGGCCCTCGGCCAGGTGCGCGTCGTAGCTGGGCAGAGCGAAGAAGCTGGGCGGCTCAAGCAGGTCCCCAGAGCGAGCCGCATACGTCGCCTGGTGCCAGGGGCACACCAGCCTGCCCTCGTGAAGGACACCCTCGTCCAGCGGACCATGGTAGTGGGGACAGGCGGCCGGGAAGGCGCGGACCTCGTCACCGAGACGGACCACCACCACCTCGTGATCGCCGACCCTGATCCGCTGCGGCCGGCCGTCGGGTAGCTCTTCCACGCGACCGACATTGGTCTCCATGAGGTTCCCTCCCTCGCACTCGCCGAGCCTGCGGAGTCTACCCACTCCCACCGGGGCCGGGAACGTTGGCTCACTCAGCGAGGCCGTTGAGGCCGCCCATGGGCACAGACGGCAGCACATTCTGGACTGTCGAGGCGGGCTCCCGGGAGCCCTCCTCGACAGAGGTCTTGACTCTTCCCCCGGTGGAGACTGCAGACTACCCTTCGCAGAGGGCCGAGCGGCGGCAGATGTGGCGCGGCCGGGCTATGCGGGTGGGGAGGGCGGAGGTGCAGCTGCTATCGATCGGCCGGTTCAGCCGGCTGACGCGGCTCTCGATCAAGGCCCTGCGGCTGTACGACGAGATCGGGCTGCTGCCGCCGGCGTCGATCGACGAAGACTCCGGCTACCGCTACTACGCCTACGGTCAGGTGCAGAGAGCCATCACCATCAGGCTCCTGCGTGACCTCGACATGCCGCTGCGGGACATCGGCGAGGTCGTGGGGACGGACGATCCCGAGGAGGTGCGCGACCGGCTGCAGGCCCACCGGTCGCGCGTGGAGCAACGCCTGGCGGACACCAGATCGGCGCTGGCCAGGCTGGAGCAGTTGATCGAACGGTGGGAGGGTGCCGTGCCGTATCAGGTCGCAGTGAGGGAGGAGGCGCCGCGCGACGTGGTGTGCATTATGGCGCGTACGTCGCTGGCGACGATCGGCCAGACGATCGGTGAGTGCTTCGGGGAGCTCATGGGCTACGTCCGGGAGCACGGCCTGCAGCTGGCCGGTCCGCCGTTCATCGCCTATCCGGACAAGATCCACGAGGAGGCCGAGGGGACGATAGAGTGCTGCTTCCCGGTAGCCGGTGCGGTGCAGGCGCAGGGACGAGTCGAGCCGAGACACTTCGACGGCGGGCCGGTAGCCTGGACGCATCACGTCGGACCGTACGATCAGGTCGGTGCCGCCTACGCGGCCCTCGACGGCTGGGTGGCCGAGAACGGACGCCGGCCGGCGGGGCCGCCGCGCGAGATCTATCTGAACGATCCGCAGACGACCGCACCCGAGGATCTACTCACCGAGGTCGTCTGGCCTTTGGCCTGACCGGCCCCCCTGACCTGGGCACGGTCACGCGAGCCGCCGGCGCAGCTGCGCCGGCGGCTCGCCGCCGTTCAGGTCTTCGGGCCGGCCCTGAGCGCGGTGAGCAGCCGGCCGAGCGCCCGCAGCATCAGCGCCGTGCCGGCGGTACCGGCGACGATCATCGCCACTGCGTTCAGCGGCGAGAAGATGCGATGGAAGCGGGCGTCGCCGTCGCTGATCTGCACGTAGCCGAAGGGTGTCACACTGGCGCCTCCGCCGCCGCCGCCCGAATCCTTGGCGCCGTCGATGCCGCCGCCTATACCCCAAGCCGCCTTGGCTACAGGGATCACGACCATGCCGTCGTGTTCCACGCGATCGCCGAACACCAGGTTGGCGCCGGCCGGCAGGCCCAGACGATGAGCGAGGCCCCCGAAGAAGGTGTCGACGACGCCAGGCGACGCAGCCGCCTCGGCTGTGTCCTTTCGCGCATGTTTCGTACCCGAGGGCGGCATCGTCACAGCCGGCCGGCCTCGCCAACGGCGCGGCGGCTTGCGACCACGCGACGCGCGCATCGATGTCATCTCACACCTCCCACTCGCTCTCGTCCTCAGGGCGAGGATGTCGCGCCCATCCTCTCTCATCTTGTCCGCAGCGCAACTCCACCTGCGTTGTGCGCCGAGCCGTTCCACCTTGAGCGCCCGAAGGGTCGACGTGGTCGGTGGACTCGGGGCAGAGCATCCGCACCCCGGCCATCTGCTGCTCGGCCTCATGATCGCCTGGCTCATTCTGGCCGTCACCTACGGAGACAGGGCGGCCCGCGAAGTTCCGGACGACGACTCACGCGGCGGGGAGGCGGTCCGCAGGACCGCGCGCTGAGCTGCCCGGGACGTCGCGAGGCGGGCGGCCGAACGCGCTGTTTAGCGGCGGCCGTACTTCTTGAGCTTGAGGCGCATGCGGCGGAACGGCCGGCCATGCTCCACGAGCTGCGGCCCGGCCGGCTCGAAACCCATGGCCTCAAAGGCCGGGCGGCCGTACTCTGAGGTGTCGGCCGTAAGCTCTTTGAGGGCGGGCCGCGCCTCCAGGGCAAGTTCGATGCAGCGCTGCACCAACTCGCGAGCGATGCCCTTGCCGTGGTAGGTCTTTTCCACGAAGAGCAGGTCGATGTGCCGGTAGTCGTCGATGTCCACCGCGCCGACCACGCGAGCGCCGTCCAGAGCCACCAGGATGGTGTGCTGACGGCGCAGGCGCTCCTGGATAGCAGGGGTACTTACGTAAGACAGGAAGTCCCGCACCCCAGCGCGCGGGTAGCCGGCGCCGATGAACTCGTCGAACGATCGGACCATGAGCTCGGAGACTAGCGCCTCCTCGCCTGGACGCATCTGCCGGTACACGATTCCCTGCGCAGCCATGTGTGGACCTCGTTCGCTGGGCATTCTGCACTCGAGCGCGCAACCCTACAACCATGCCCTCTACGCGGCCACCGCACGCGCCGGCGGGTCACAAGAGCGGGAGCTTGCCTCTAGGCGAAGGCGATGAGGCAGTAGATGTGATAGACGACGATGGCCCCAAAGAGAACCAGGGCGAAGACGGCCACCTGTAGGATGATCCGGTAGCGGCGCATCCTCCAGATCAGCAGGGAAAGCGCCACGATGATGCCGACCTTGACGATGGCGCCCATGGTGGGGTCCCAGTCGAAGAGCGCCTTCATCAGAGGGTTGCCCTCTACCGCTCCGTGCCGCAGGGCGCGCAGGGTAAAGACGAGGTCGAGGATGCTGAGGATGTTGGCGGTGAGCAGCACGGCAACGACCACAGAAGCGTTGTCACGCAGGTATACCAGGGCTGCATCGACCGCGGAGCCAATGGCGGTGGCGCGCCGGGGCTGCCGGCGATCGAAGCCGCTGCGCCGCTCCCGAACGACAAACTTCCTGCTCAGACGGCGATCGACCGAGCGGCGCTCGGTGGACGCGACGGACTCTGCCAAGCCAGGATTCACGGCCAGCATCCTAAGGGGTGGGCGACTTTCCCACAATAGTCGCAGGGTCTGAAGGCACGTTTGCCTGCAGACGCTGCACGTGACCGACAAGCGCGCCGCACAGTGAGGTCACTCTGGCCTCTCAGGGCCAGAACCGGCGCCGGCGTGGCGGATCGCCTGGGCGATCTCTGCCATGTCGTGGCGGCTCAACTCTACGTCGGCCGCCGCTATCCAGCCGTCGACCTGCTCGGGCCGCCGGGCGCCGACGATCGCCGCTGTGACGCCCGGCCACGCGAGCACCCAGGCTACTGCGACGGCGGCGACGCTCACGCCGTGGCGGGCCGCCACTGGCCGCAATGCGTCGCGCACCGAGAGGTCGCGACGCAGCTCGTCCACGTCCCAGGCCTTGCGCCAGTCGCCGTCCGGCAGGGCCTGCCACGACTGCAGGCTGAAAGTGTCCGTGAGCCGGCCGTTCGCCATCGGGCTGTAGCAGAGCACGCCATTGTCGTGGCGGCGCGCCCAAGGCAGCGTCTCCTCGGCCATCCGCCGGGACACCGCTGAGAACTTGGGCTGCAGCGAGTCCATGTGGCGCTGCCGTTCGCAGCGCCGCAACAGCTCCATGTCGAAGTTGCTGACTCCGCCCCAGCGGACTTTGCCCTCATCGACGAGCCGGCTCATCTCGTCCCACGACTCCTCGACTGGCACGCCGGTCTCGTCCGGCCAGTGGAACTGGTAAAGGTCGATGCGCTCCACGCCAAGACGGCGCAGGGAGTCCTCGCACTGGCTGCGGATGGTTCGGGGGCTGAGGTCGCGCAGCGCCTCTTGCGTCGGGTCGGCGACGTTCCACACAAGCCCGCCTTTCGTGAATACCAGGGGCCTGTCGGACTCCGGCAGCTCCTTCAGAAAACGGCCCACGACCTCTTCCGAGTGGCCGTACCCATACACGCCGGCAGTGTCGATCCAGGTGATGCCGGACTCGATGGCCCGATGCATGGTGGAGATGGAATCGGCGTCGTCCTGCGGCCCCCATCCCCACAGCCATCCGCCGCCGATCGCCCACGCGCCCAGACCGACCACGCTGATCATCGGGCCATCGGTTCCGAGCCGCCGTACCGGCAAAGTCATGCTTCCTCCTCCCGCAGGTCTGTCACCTTGTACCCGGCCCCCGACTTTGAACAACGGTCCGGGTTGCCTATAGAGTGTGCTTCAGATGTTCGCGAGCGCCTCATCTGATCAGAGCCGCCCGTACTGCGTGCGCCGCTGCCGCGTCGCAGCGCGCGCTGTCGGGTTCCTTTTCGCGCTCCTCTTTGCCGGCCTGCTGTGCGCCCTGCCGGCCGCCGCTTCTGCCAAGAGCTACTCCATGCCATCGGCCGTCATCGACGCTCAAGTTCAATCGGACGGTTCGATGAACGTCACAGAGACGCGTGCGTTCGACTTCAGCGGGTCGTTCACCAGAGTGTACTGGTACCTGAACAAGACCGGTTCCTCGCGCATCACGGTGATCGGGGTGTCTGGGCCTAACGGCCCCCTCCAGCTGACCAGTGATGCCGTGACGCGGGTGCCCGGACGCTACGCCGTGACCGACGAGGGCGACCGCCTGCTTGTACAGGCGTTCTTTGCGTTGCAGGACACGCAGGCGTCCTTCGTCCTCAAATACAGGGTCACCGCGGCAGCCAAGAAGTGGGACGACACGGCAGAGCTCTACTGGCAATTCGTCGGCAAGGACTGGGCCATTCCCACCGGCAGCCTGGACGTGCACATCACCTTGCCACCGGGTGCAAGCCGCAGCACGGTACGGGCATGGGCGCACGGTCCCCTCAACGGGCAGGTGACGATCGAGAACGACGGCAGCGTGCGCCTGCGTGTGAACGACGTTCCTGCGTATCAGTTCGTCGAGGCGCGGGTGCTCTTTCCGCGGGCGGCGCTTGCCCAGGCGCCCGCGTCCGCCGGCAACCGAGTCGCCGCCGTGCTCGCCGAGGAAGGCCGCCTGGCCAAGCAGGCCAACGCCGATCGCAACTCCCGCCACTGGAAGGCTGTTGCCGGCTGGGCACTGGACGGCATCGCCGCGCTGGCCGGCCTGATCGCCGCGATGGTCCTGTACGTCAAGTTCGGTCGCGAACACAAGCCGCAGTTTACCGGCAAGTACTTCCGCGACCTTCCCGATCCACACCTTGCGCCGGCCACGGTCGGGGCGCTCTGGCGCATGGGCAAGGTCACCAACGACGACGTGACGGCGACCATGCTCGACCTCGCGAACCGGCACGTCATCACCCTTGAGCCGGCCGTAGCCAAAGGTCACGGTCTGCTTAGCCGCGACCACGACACGTACCGGCTGCGGCTCGCCGTGTCGGCCCCGCAGCGCGAGAAGCTCCGACTGCACGAGCGCCGGCTTCTCGCGTTGCTGTTCGATCGGCTGGCAGAGGCGGATAGCTTCCTGATGAGCGATCTCCGCGACCTTGCGAAAGCCGACCGCGCCGGCTTCACCGCGGCTATGACAGAGTTCAAGGCGACCGTGAAGCAGGACGCCGACGAACGCGGGTTCCTGGAGCGCTCCGGGGCCAAAGCCATGGTGGCCACACTCGGCATCGGTGTGGTGGTGATCGCGCTCGGGTTCCTTGCCTTCTGGATCACGAAGGACGCGCTGTTGCCGGTGGTCGCGGTCGTCGTCGGAGGCCTGATCATGGCGACCTCACGGGCGATGAGACGCCGCTCGCCGGCCGCCGTGGAGTTGTACGCTCAGTACCGGGGCCTCTACCACTACATGAAAGACTTCGGCCGGCTGGACGAGAAACCGCCCACGGCCGTGGTCCTCTGGGAACACTTCCTCGTGCTTGCCGTGGTGTTTGGCATTGCCGACCAGGTGATCCGTGACATGCACGTCACCGTGCCCGACATCGTGTCTAACCCGGGCTTCGCCACTACCTACGCGTGGGTCGGCGGCAGCTCCGCAGGCTCCGGCGGGTGGTCAAGCTCTGCCCTGGGGAGCTTCGGCAGCAGCCTCGGCGCCGCCGTGTCCGCGACCTCGTCGTCCTCTTCAGGGGGTGGCGGGGGCTTCTCGGGCGGCGGCGGAGGCGGAGGCGGCGGAGGCGGAGGCGGAGCGGACTAGCGACTGGACGCAGTCGAGTCCGCTGAGCCCGGCGGCCGGCAGGCACCCCCCGGGCCTAATCGGCGCAGGAGCCGCAGGCGACGGAGCCTACGGGCGGCTCAGAGCGGGCGGCTCTCGTAGGCGCGCGGCAGCGTGGTGAGCAGGATGACGATCACCGCTGCGCTGAGGAGATGCATCAACAGCATGATTGTCATGGTGTGCGTGGAGACGTGCCCGATGGCGGTGATCCATCCAGACCGGGCCAGGAGCGGGCCGGCGCACGACGCGAGCAGGACCACTCCGGCGAACCCCCGAAAGACGGTGAATGGCCGGGCTTGTGTGTGAGCCAGGGCTCCCATGGCGAGCGTCCCCGCGATGACGGCACCCACGGTGACGACGCTCACCCACCAGAGCGAAAGAAGAGGCTCCGCAGCCGGCACGCTGAGCCAGCGCCGCCCGGCCTCGCGCAGACCGATGTTGATGCCTACGGCTATGGCCGCCGCAAGCAGACCGGCGATGGGCAGGCGGCGCGTATCGATGGGCTCGTGCCAGCGGACCGGCATGGCGGCTCCCGGGGTAGGGCGATGATGACCATTGTGTCGCATCCGGAGTGGGAACGCGACGCCGCCGCCCAGGCAGGCCCGTTTGGTCGTCCTTGCAAAGGTGTAGGACGCCCGTCGCGTGGGAAGAACGCCTCGACGTCGACGGGGGCAGGATGGCTCGACACGTACCCTCGGTTTTCGCCGAGAAAGTCAAGGAAGTCCAAGCTGAAGTGGATCGCGTGCGCACGCTCGAAAGACGTGCGTTCGAGGTAAGTACAGAGGTGCTTCCCGGTGTGCGCCTGGTGAGCACCCGGGACAAGGGCACGTCCATTGTCTTCTCGCTCTGGTTGTGGGAGACCGACGTGGCCGAGTTGTGCGGCGACGCCGCGTATCCGGCCACGGGTGGGCTGCTCGCCATAGATCGCGAGCAGATCGCGGCTCTCAGTCGCGTCGGCGTGGCCGTCGATCTGTCGTATCTCACCCGCAGCGAGTCGCTGCCCGGCATCTACTATGCGCTCTGTGACCGCGTCAGTGCCGAGCAGTTGCGGAGGGTGCTGGGCCGGTTGATACCGTCCTTGGCCGGCGAAGTGCGCGGCTGAAGCGGTCGCGCGGCCGGGACGTCAGCACGTCTTCAGCACTGCACGCAAACAAACAGTGACGGGTTACCGACGGTGTACCCACACAGGTATTCTTCGGGCTGCGTCGCGCGCTCCTATGCATCTAGCATGTGAGCGGCAGGCGCGCGGCAGACGCAGATACGCGGCGGGGAAAGGCTCAAAGCTCGCCGCCCAGCATCACACACGATCAAGGAGGAGGTCGCCGAGATGACAGAACCGTTCAAGAACACGCCGCCCAAGCC
>Ga0182021_10009604_pt1 | contig 11468 bp, 7 predicted proteins | sample 612E3MmetaG_FD_120493 | JGI IMG/M metagenome (GOLD analysis project Ga0182021, IMG submission 120493) | Permafrost microbial communities from Stordalen Mire, Sweden - 612E3M metaG (Illumina Assembly) | ecosystem: Environmental > Terrestrial > Soil > Wetlands > Permafrost | place: Sweden...
ATCCGAGTGGTTACCAGACGATCCTACGGCTTTCGTACCTACCATGCCATGGAAATCGCCCTTTATCACAACTTGGGACGCCTCCCGGAACCGGAATCACCCCACAAATTCTGCTGAGGAGGCTCTACGACAAACCCTGGCTCAACGCCTTGTCCCGCAGAAGGCGTACAGTCATCACATCAAACCGTGCGCCCTGGAAGACGAACCGCTTCAAGTGCTCCCTGCTTCCCGCAGCGAGTTTCTCCCATTCGGACACTTCCATCCAACGGACCTCGCCGTTCGCGGCGCGGAGCATCAGCAGCACGGGAACGGGCTGTGCCTTCCAGTAACTGATATCGGTCGAATTGTAGGAATCACCGGACTTGAGCTGGAGATAAAGTCTCTTGCCCGTAGGCTCCCCGGCGTCGTCCCTGAACTCGACTTCCATGTCAATGCCGTGGTCGCTCACCTTAAACTCCCGGCTGATCTGCCCGGCGAGCGCGACCGTGGAGATCACTTCCCCCACCAGCGCACGTTCCTTGCTCTCGTTCGCGAGCACGATGGCCGATTGTTGCCGCAACTCCTGCACGCGTTGCTGCACTTCCGGGCTGGCAAAACAGTGCTCCAGCTCATCCCACAACGGCACCCGCTTCTCGCACTCTGAGCAGATGATCGTCGGCGTCTCGGCCCCGCCCCACGAGTCCTCCAGCCGTGGACTTACCGCTCGGTCCCGCGCCTCATTTTCCAGCCATGCATCCAGCCGCCGCATAGCCACTTCTCGGTTGCCTACTGGCGTGCCGCAGTGCGGACATACGTAGTGGCGCAGCCGCACGATATCCTGTGCTTTCTGCAGTAAGTGCTCATGGATATACCGACTAAAGATGATCTTCTCCTCTACCGTGATGGCGGGATCGAAGTATACTTCCAGCTCTCCTACTCCCTCGGCGCGGCGAGCCAGCTTTAGGCCAAGTAGCTTCCCTGTGTTCGTCTTGAAGTCGGCGGCGTAGCGCCATAGTTGGTGCCGCTGGAATGGTTCTGTGTGGTGCAGTCGCACAACCAAAGTAGCGTAGATGTCGTCGAGGAATCCGGTGAACCGATAACTAACCAACACGGCTGGATGCCCAACTAGTTCCGGACGCTCCCGACGATAGTAGCTGGGGAAGACCAACAGAGGACCCATGTCCGTTTGCACGCGCAGGCACAGGCCGCGCTCAACCAGCGTCTGGTGCATAGCCAGCAGCACGAATCGCTCTTCCTCGGCCTCCAGCCGCTTCATCGATGACTGGTACGCTAGATCGCCCTTCAACACTCGTTCCTCTGCGATAGACCCGCGCTCGTCCTCGTCGGCCCGCAGCGTCTGGATGACGGCCTGGGCGTAAGCATTGATCCGCTCAGGCTGAAGTAGCACCCAACTGCCGAACGACAGCTCCCAGACCACGCCTGGGCCGGCCAGGAGGCCCACTACTGCTTTCAACTCCTCATCCTTGAACGAAGCGTCGTTGCCCGCCAACCGCAGCCGCAAAGCGTCGCGCAGTTCGTTGGACCGCATCAGCACCCGTCCTTCGTCCTTGAGCCGAATGATCTCCTCCTTGAGCCGCTTAAAGAGCCGCGGCGAGGAGCGCCACGGAATCTCCGCCCAACGAATTCCGGCGAGCAGAGCTTCCTTGAGTTCCCTGCAACCGGTATCGGCCTTGGCACTCGTTTCAAGGAAGCAGTCAAAACCGCGTTGCCTCACGAACTTGTCAATCTCATTACGGCTCACTCGAAGACCGCCGGCATCCACGCGGCCCGCCGCAAGCACTTTGGTAAACGGTCTGCGTGAAGCGCGTGTTAGGTCGCGGTCCCACTGTCCGAGCGTCTCGAAAAGATCCTCCCTTTGGCCATCGAAGACCAGCACAACCAGCGCAGCATCCTCCATGTAGAGCTGATGGATTAGCCGCTGGTCCGCCTGCCCGCCAAAATCCCAGAGCCAGATCTCGCGCTCGACGCCATCGGTCGAAGACACCGGCAGCTTCCAACGCGTCGCCCAGGCACCGACGGTCGAGTCGCTCGGCTTCCAATCGTTTAACGCCAGCCGCATCGAAAGTCCGGTCTTCCCAGCACTGCTATCTCCAACGAGGAGAACTTTGGCGTTCGTGTACTGGACCTGGTCCGGCGCAAGACCCTCTGGTCTCAGGCCAACGGACTCGGACAAATCCCGCACTCGGATGCTGCCGCCCTCGTCGCCGGAGTACGCATGGCGTTGATCGGCACTCCACGACACCGTTCTGACTCTACTTGTGTGTCCTTCGAGGAGGCACAGACACTGTCCCGTGGCCAGATCCCATAGTCGCACGGTGTGGTCATCAGAGCCTGAGAGGGCGAGACGCTGATCGGCGCTCCACGCCACGCTTGTGACCGGGGCAGTGTGTCCTTCGAATACGCGCAGGCTCCGCCCGGTTTCCACGTCCCACAGTCGCACGGTGTCGTCATCGGAGCCTGAGAGGGCGAGACGCTGATCGGCGCTCCACGCCACGCTTGTGACCGTGGCAGTGTGTCCTTCGAGTACGCGCAGCGTCCGCCCGGTTTCCACGTCCCACAGTCGCACGGTACCGTCATCAGAGCCTGAGAGGGCGAGCCGCTGATCGGCGCTCCACGCCACCGTTCTGACTCCACTTGTGTGTCCTTCGAAAACGCGCCGACAGCGCCCCGTGTCTAAATCCCACAGTCGCACGGTGTGGTCGGCGGAGCCGGAAAGGGCGAGGCGCTGATCGGCGCTCCAGGCCAAGCCATGGACAGTTCCCCTGTGCCCTTCGAGTACTCGCATGCACTGCCCAGCCTCCACATCCCACAACAGCACGGTTTCGTCCAAAGAGCCTGAGAGAGCGCGGCGTTGATCGCTACTCCAGGCCACGCTTGTGACTTGGGCAGTGTGTCCTTCGAATAAGCGCAGGCTCCGCCCGGTTTCCACGTCCCACAGTCGCACGGTGTCGTCATTACCGCCGGAGAGGGCACGTTTGCCATCCGGACTGAATACGTAGGCCCATACCAACGCCTCATACTGGAACCGGTTGACTTCCTCTTGAGTCGCCAGCCGCGCTGCTGGCGGGCGGCATGCTTCAACGAGCTTTGTGTACTCCTGCTCACGTTCTTCCGCGAGCCAGCTGATGTAGAGGAATTGGGCCAGCGAGCCTCTAATGGTGGCCTCGTCGAGCCGCAGAGGGATGAAGCGGCGCTCGCTATTCAGCGGATCGCGAAACCGGAACGTCCCGGCCTCTAACCGCGCCCAGTCGGAGCCAAACGCGTGCGCCGACATGCAAAGTACAAGCACGCGAGAACGCTCCAGTCCTTCTTCGATCTTGGCCGGGATGCTGTCCCCGGGCCGGATTTCCCAGGCGTCAAGCCACACGCGGAGGCCGTCTGCCCGCAGTCGCTCCGCGATGGCACGAACTATCGATTTGTCCTTGGAACTGTGACTGAGAAAGACGTCGAAGGTGAATTTATCACTCATGAGTAGAAACCTACTCCATGCCTCAGCGCTACGCGTGTCGAGGCACTCCGTCGCGCTGGAAACTGATGGTATCACAGGTCTGCCCGCAAACTCGCACAAAGCGGCGACGCACCCACGCGCCTTGATGCGGAGCAAGTTCAGCCCGACCGGGCAGATCCGCCAAACCAACTCGTGGCGCGTTTCCCATAGATAGTCGCACGGCGCCTACGTATCCCTGTCGTTGACCGCCCCTACCACAACGGATCAGGATCAAGGCGTTCTGCCGCGCAACGCGCCGCCAGAGTTGGGGCCGAACGGTCCCCCACTCGGAAACTGGCCAATCGGCGATTTAGGAACCCAGACGACGAGCCGAGGGCCCCAACCCGTGAGACCTCTCGGAGCCGCCGGAAAGCATCGGTCAGTTTTCTGTTGACGACTGAACTCCGCTTCTGATATTCAGAGAATGAACGCTCGCGAAGCGTTCCCCGAGCGTCGGGACGCTCGTTAATCCCTTCTCGCAGCTTTTCCTGCTGCTCCACTTGTGTCCAAAAATATGAGTGCATTGATCCCCGTCTATCACGCCGACGGTAGTCTGTTCGCCTGGGCTTCCGAACAACGGTTCGCAAGGCTTCAGTCGGCAGGAATGGTGGCACGCGTGGTGCGCCGGCGTAAGGGTCTCATCGACCGGGCGATTCTCTTCCTCCGACCTGGTGAGCCGAAGCCGCTCTCGGCAAGTTCTCTGATGGGAACCAGGTACAGCTTCAAAGAGTCTCTGGAGCACGGGCAGGCCTGGGATCTGAAGCGTCTTGGTGGCGGCCGCGATGGGAAGACCTATGCGCCACCGGAACTGCAGCCTGACTTTCTCCGGGTGATCGCGGACTGCATGGTCCAGTGAAAGCCAAGAGGCAGATCGGCGGGCGGTACCTCGCTCGCTCGCGCGGCGCGTTCCGTGGCGGCCAGGCGCGCCTGAGGCAGCCGGTGGACCAACCAGCCAACCCGGAGGCTGACGGCGCAACACGGGCCACCTGGGCGCGAAAGGGCGGACTTGTGACCGCTGAACGGATGCTGGTGTGGCTATGATCGACCTTTCCCATATCCAAGTCGTACTCCGGACACTCGACAGCCTCTTGCCGTATGCCAGAAACTCGCGCACCCATTCAGATGAGCAAATCGCCCAGGTCGCCGCCAGCATCACGGAGTTCGGGTGGACGAATCCGATCCTGGTGGACGGCGAGGGCACGGTCATTGCCGGGCACGCCCGTCTCATGGCCGCGCGCAAGTTGGGCATGGACCAGGTGCCGGTGATCGTGCTGGCGCACCTCACGCTGGCGCAACGCCGGGCGCTTGTGATCGCGGATAACAAGCTGGCTATGAACGCGGGGTGGGACGAGGAGACGCTCCGCGAGCAGATTTCGTCGCTCGATATGGACGGCTTCGATCTGGCCGTGGTTGGGTTCTCCGACGAGGAACTCGTCGTGCTGCTGGCCAGCAACGAACCGGAGGCTGCCGCCGACGGCGAGGAGGAAGCGCTTCCCGAACCTCCGGCGCAGCCGGTCACGATGCCCGGAGATGTGTGGCTGATCGGAAGCCACCGCCTGATCTGTGGCGATTGCCGAGATGTCGCCGCCGTCGAGAAGTTGATGGCAGGCGCCAGAGCGAACGTGGCAATCACGTCGCCGCCGTACGCCACGCAGCGCGAATACGATCCCACCAGCGGGTTCAAGCCGGTACCTCCGGACGAGTACGTGAAGTGGTTCGGGGCGGTGGCCGCCGGCATCGAGTCGGTGCTGACGCCGGACGGCAGCTACTTCCTGAACATCAAGGCGCACGCCGACGAGGGCGAGCGGAACCTGTACGTGATGGACTTGGTGCTGGCACACCGGCGCCAGTGGGGCTGGCGGTTCGTGGATGAGTTCTGCTGGCGGAAAACTGACAATGGCGTGCCTGGCGGTTGGGGAAACAGGTTCAAGAACGCCTTCGAGCCGATCTACCACTTCAGCCGCCAAGCGGAGATCAAATTCCGTCCCGAGGCGGTGAGTCACGCTTCAGACGATTGCTTCGACTATTCTCCGAACAATCCGAAATCGAACTCCGGGAGCGGGCTCCTGGGGACCGGCGCGCGGGGCGCGGCCGCGGACGGCGGGAAGAACCAGGAGGCGTGGCAGCGCAGCAGGAACAGTCTTTCCGACGATTCGGAGGGCCGGCACGCAGGACTGGCGCGCCCGAGCAACGTGATCGAGTGCAAGACCGAATCCAGCCAGGGTTCGCACTCTGCTCCGTATCCGCGGGCGCTGGTCGAATTCTTCATCAAGGCGTTCTCCGACGCGGGTGACCTCATTTTTTACTGCTTCATGGGATCGGGAACCACAATCGCCGCCGCGCATGTGCTTGACCGTAGCGGATACGGCTGCGAGATTTCGCCGGCTTATTGCGACGTCATCGTGCGCCGCATGATGAACCTGGGCATCGACGCGATGCTGGAGTCCAATGGCGATTCGTTCGCGGACGTGGCCGCGCAGCGCGGTGTCGATCCGGAGCAGGCATTGAACCCGAAAGCGCAGGACTCCGGCGCGATCAAACACCACGGTCCAAATCCATGCTATGGCCCGCAAAAGAAGGCATCTTGAAGACCGATCTCCAAATCGAGCAGTGGCTGATCGACCGGCTGATTCCGTACCCCAGGAATTCGCGGACGCACGCCGCCGCTTCCTTCAACCCATGAACAACGTCCTTCCCGACGCGGCTGAGCTTCTCAGGCGCACGCTTATTTACCCGCTTGCTTCCTGGCATCTTTCAAACTTCTTCTTCGTATCGGCTTGTGGCGACTACCCGAACCTTCACAGTTCAATCATACGGAATTCCCGTATAGGTCTCAAGGTTGACACGGTCGAAAAACCTCTCCAAATATTCACTGGGATGCACAACGGCGTGCGCCCTCGATGTGGGACAGGTTTCCAACCTGCGCGGCGGTTTGTTACCGCCGCCAGTCCATTGCAGCGCGCCAGTGGGCCGGGCCCAAGGGGCACCCCCAATCGGCCGCAGCTTACAAAGCTGCCCCACAAGGCCCACTCCAACAGACGACAGAAAGCGATCGTCTGCCCCACTCTTGCACTACTTCTGTAGGAAGAAGTTCCCAACGAACATGGCGTCGATGCCGGAGGAGTAGAAGCTGCGCACCGCGTCGCGCGGGGTGCAGACCAGCGGCTCGCCGAAGAGATTGAAACTGGTGTTGTAGAGCACCGGAAGGCCCGTGGCCTTGCCGGCCGCGTGGAGCAGCTTCCAGTAGAGCGGGTTCTCGTCGCGGTCCACGGTGTGCACGCGCACCAGGTCGTCGGCCAGAACGGCGGCGGCGAGTTTGTCGCGGTGCTCGGGCTTGACGCGGCCGATGGTGGAGAGAAAACGCGCGTTGGTTCCGACGTCGAAATACTTTTCGCATAGCTCGGCGGGGACCGAGGCGGCGAATTTGCGGAACGGCTCGCGATGCTTGATGAAGATGTTCAGATTCTCGGTGGAATAGGGGTCGAGCGGCGAAGCCAGGATGCTGCGGTTGCCCAGCGCGCGCGCGCCGAATTCCATGCGGCCGTGCATCCAGGCCACGATCTTGTTGTCGTTCAACTGCGCCACGGCGGTTCCGATCAGCTCGTCCATGGTGAGCATATAGCGGAAACGCAGCTTGCAGTTTTCGAGCACCTGCTTGATTTCGGGCGCGGTGTAGGAGGGGCCGAGGCAGAGAGTATCGAGGGCCACGCGCTGTTCCTGGCGGTAAGCGCCGTGCCAGGTTTCAAGCACCGCGCCGATCGCCGTCCCGGCATTGCCGGAGGCGGGCTGCACAAAGACGTTGTGGTAACCGGAGCGGTTTTCGAGCGCGGAAACCAGCAGCGCATTCAGGCCCAGACCGCCGGCCAGGCACAGGTTGCGGCCTTTGCCGGCGATGCGGATCACGGCCGCTTCCACGGCCTTCTGAATGCCGGCGGCGACGTGAGGGCTCAGGTCCTCGGATATCGGTGCGCCGTCCTTCAGGCCGAGGCGCTCGTAGAATCGCGCGCTGAAGCCGCCGCGGTTCAGGCGCTCGGTGCTGAAGAAGGAGCGGTCGAGGCGCGGGCCGTCATCCGAGAGGCACAGAATATCCAGGAACAGGTCGCGAAAACGGCCGTCGCCGCCCACGGAGAGCCACTGCACTTTGTGTTCGTCCACATCGGCGTCGAAGCCCAGCAGCTCGGTGACGCGGCCGTAGAGGTCGCCGAGGGAGTCGGGGGAATACTGTTCGTGTTCGAGCGTCAGGTGCGCGCCGCGCGCCTGCCAGCGCGAGCCGCAGCGGAGGTCGCTGCCGCGGTCGAGGGTGAGGACCGTGGCTTCCTCGAAGGGAGAGGGATAGTAGGCCGAAGCGGCATGCGCCAGGTGGTGTTCCAGCACCACGATGCGGCTCTCGGGGAAGCGGGCGCGCAGCTTGAGGTGGAAATCGGATTCGGGGATGGGGCGCACGATGGCCACCGCATCCACCTGTTGCGGGGTGGCGCCGGCTAGTTCGAGGCACTTGGCGATGGAATGCTCGGGGAGCTCGCCGTGGCCGCCCCAGTGCGTGCGGCGGCGGACGAGCTTGGATTCTTCGATGGCGGCGACCAGGGCGCCGTCTTTGAGAATGGCGGTGGCGGCGTCGCCCAGGAGTCCGCCGATGCCGAGGATGATCATGAAGGTTGACTCCGCCGGGCAGGCGGCACCGCCTGCCCCACCTGGCGCTTCTCGATTTTGGCCCAGGTGTCGCGTAGGGCGGCGGTGCGATTGAAGACTAGCTCGCCGGGCTTCGAATCCAGGTCCACGCAGAAATAGCCGAGGCGCTCGAATTGGTAACGGGCGCCTGGGGCGGCGGCGCCGAGACTGGGTTCCAGTTTGCAGCCGCGCACAATCTCCAGCGAATGGGGGTTGAGGTTGGCGGTGAAATCCTGGCCCTCGGGCACTTCGTCGGGGTTTTCCTTGGTGAATAAGTTCTCGTAGAGGCGCGCCTCGGCGTCGATGGCATGGGCGGCGGAAACCCAGTGGATGGTGGATTTCACTTTGCGGCCGTCGGGGGAGTCGCCTCCGCGGGTGGCGGGATCGTAGGTGCAATGCACTTCCACGACTTCGCCTTTTTCATCCTTGACCACGCCGGTGCAAGTGACGAAGTAACCGTAGCGCAGGCGCACTTCGCGGCCGGGAGAGAGGCGGAAATACTGTTTGGGCGGGACCTCCCGAAAATCGTCCTGCTCGATATAGAGCACGCGCGAGAACGGCACTTTGCGCGTGCCCATGGCGGCGTCTTCGGGGTTGTTGATGGCGTCCATCTCTTCCACCAGGTCTGGCGGGTAATTGTCAATGACCACGCGCAAGGGGCGCAAAACGGCCATCACGCGCGGGGCGCGCTTGTTCAGGTCTTCGCGAACGTAGTGTTCGAGCAGCGCCAGCTCGGTGGAGCCGTTGGTCTTCGACACGCCCACGGCACCGCAGAAGCTGCGGATGGCCTCGGGCGTGTAGCCGCGGCGGCGTATGCCGGAAAGCGTGGGCATGCGCGGATCGTCCCATCCGCTGACCAGCCCGTTCTGAACCAGGGTGAGCAGCTTGCGCTTGCTCAGCAGCGTGTAGGTGAGGTTGAGCCGGTCGAACTCGATCTGCTGCGGGTGGTAAATGCCCAGTGCTTCGACGTACCAATCGTAGAGCGGCCGGTGGTCCTCGAATTCCAGCGTGCAAATGGAATGCGTGATTCCCTCGATGGAATCCGACTCCCCGTGCGTGTAATCGTACATCGGGTAAATGCACCACTTGTCGCCAGTGCGGTGATGGTCGGCGTGGAGGATGCGGTACATGATGGGGTCGCGCAGGTTGAGGTTGGCGGACGCCATATCGATTTTGGCGCGCAGGGTTCGGGCGCCGTCGGGAAACTCGCCGGCGCGCATGCGTTCGAACAGATCGAGGTTCTCTTCCACCGAACGGTTGCGGTAAGGGCTCTCCTTGCCGGGTTCGGTGAGGGAGCCGCGATGGCGGCGGACCTCATCCCCGGTCAAATCGCAAACGTAGGCCTTGCCGGCTTTGATGAGCTGGACGGCCCATTCGTACAACTGGTCGAAATAGTCGGAGGCGTAGAAGAGCCGGCCCTCCCAATCGAAACCCAGCCAGCGGACGTTGTCGATGATGGAATCGACATACTCGGTCTCTTCCTTGCAGGGATTGGTGTCGTCGAACCGCAAGTTGGTCTTGCCGCCGAACTCGGCCGCGAGGCCAAAGTTGAGGCAGATGGATTTGGCGTGGCCGATGTGAAGGTAACCGTTGGGCTCGGGCGGAAAGCGGGTGTGCACGCGCCCGGCATACTTGTCGGTCTTCAAGTCTTCGATGATGATTTCACGGACGAAATTGGTGGGACCTGTAGTCGGAGTCATAGTTCCTTCAGCTTGGCAATGGCCTGGTCGATCCGCTTGAGGCAGGTATCGCGGCCCAGAGCCTCGAGCGTTCCAAACAGGGGCGGCGCGGTCTTTCGGCCACACACGGCTACGCGGACAGGCTCGAACATCTGGCCGGCCTTGATGCCCAGGGTTTGGGCGGCGGAGCGCAAGGCCGCTTCGAGGCCATCGTGGGAGAATTCGGCGGCCGCCAGGGTGGGGACGGCTTGCCGCAAGACGGTCAGCGCCATCGCCGGATCTCCCTTCTTGGGGATCAGCTCGGATGTTTCATAAGGCGGCAGATCTTCGGCAAAGAAGAAATCGGCCACGGTGAGGACATCGCGCAGCAATTTCATGCGCTCACGGATGAGCGGGGTAATGGCGAGCATCCTGGGGCGGTCCACCGGAAAGCCTGCGGCGAGCACGATGGGCAGGAGGCGATCGGCAAGGTCGTCGACGGGCAGCGCGCGGATGTGCTCGGCATTCAGCCAGACGGCCTTGGGATCGAAGGGGTCCTCCTCCGTGAACTTGACCTCGGTGTTGGCGCGATTGATGCCTTCGAGCGAAAACACGTCGACGATTTCCTGGCGGGTCATCTGCTGGCGGTCGTCCTTGGGGGACCAGCCCAGCAGGCAGAGGAAGTTCACGAAGGCGTGTGGCAGGAAGCCGGCGTCGCGATAGGTGGTGACGCTGACGACGGGTCCGTGGCGGCGCTTGGAGAGCTTGCTGCCATCGGGCGCCACCAGCAAGGGGAGGTGCGCGAACTGCGGCACGGCTGCGCCGGCGGCCTCGAAGATGAGGACGTGCTTGAAGGTGTTGGTGAGGTGGTCCTGCCCGCGAATGACGTGGCTGATGCGAAGCGCGGCGTCGTCGGCGCAGGAGGCCATGTGATAGGTGGGCATGCCGTCGGAGCGGAGCAGGGCGAAGTCTTCGATATCGGCGGTGGATTTGGATTGCGGACCGTAGACGGCGTCGGTGAAGCGGATCTGGCGCTCGGTATCGCGCGGCACGCGGAAGCGGAGGGCGAAAGGCTCGCCGGCGGCGGCGCGGCGGTCGCTCTCATGCGCCGGGAGATCGCGCATATCCGAGTTGAAGAGCCAGGTTCCCTGGGCGCCGGACCGTTCCGTCTCGCCGGATTGCGCGGGGGTGAAATCGCGGTAAGCCAGCCCCTTCTGGAAGATAGCTTCGGCCATGTCGCGGTGCAGGGCCAGACGCTCGGATTGCTTGTACTCCTCATCCCAGCCGAGGTCGAGCCATCGCAGGCCCTCGAAGATGGAGGTGAGCGAGGCCTCGGTGTTGCGCTCCACGTCGGTGTCGTCGATGCGCAGGATCATGACGCCGCCGTTGTGGCGGGCGTAGAGCCAGTTAAAGATGAAGGTACGCGCGCTCCCGATGTGCAAAAAGCCCGTGGGAGAAGGCGCAAAACGAACTCTGAGCATGGAAATGTCAGTATAACAAGGGGGGCTAGGGGGCCGGGGGCCAGGGGGCCGGGGTGTCGCGGCAAAGTGATAATGTCCTATTTGGGCAAAGTAGAAATGTCCTATTGACAGGGTCCAGGCTGGAGGGTGGACAAAGGACAACTACTGATGACCCAAGCCGAGCGAGACCGGCTG
>Ga0182021_10009605_pt1 | contig 11467 bp, 8 predicted proteins | sample 612E3MmetaG_FD_120493 | JGI IMG/M metagenome (GOLD analysis project Ga0182021, IMG submission 120493) | Permafrost microbial communities from Stordalen Mire, Sweden - 612E3M metaG (Illumina Assembly) | ecosystem: Environmental > Terrestrial > Soil > Wetlands > Permafrost | place: Sweden...
TACTCTCTGGCCATCGTGGTTGCCGAAGCCCTCGGAGAGGCGGCCGCCTGGCCGGATATCCGGATCTTCGCAACCGACATCGACCGCGACGCGATCAACTTCGCGCGCCGGGGCGTCTATTCGTCGGCCGCCCTCAAGGGCCTGCCGGTCGGCGCTCGAGACCGCTACTTCATGAAGTCGGACGGCGGCTACGAGGTCGGAAAGCGACTGCGCGCCGTGATGGTCTTTGGAGAGCACGATCTGGGCGAGCGCGCGCCCTTCCCCCGGATCGATCTCCTGCTCTGCCGGAACGTCCTTATCTACTTCGCCCCGCCGATGCAGCGGGTCGCCCTGGAAACGTTCGCGTTCTCGCTGCGGCCCGGCGGCCGGCTGGTCCTCGGCTCATCAGAGAGCGTAATGGCGTTGCCCGGACCGTTCGAAGAGGAGGATTCGGGTCTGCGGATCTATCGGCGCCTGCCCGGGAGCTACGCGATCCCACCGATGCGGCCGGCGGTGCTGCGCCCGCGTCGGAGCCTGGAATCCGGGCTCGACCAGGCCGTCCGATCGACGAACCGCGACGTGCAGCGCGGGGTGGAATCGCTCGCGTCGGCAGAAGGTCTGCTTCTCGGCCTCACTGTCGGCATCGTGGTCCTTGATCCGCGCTACTACATCGTGCGCATCAACTCCGCGGCCCGCCAGATGCTCGGGATCCACGGCACGGCCTACGACCAGGACTTCATCCACCTTGCCGAGGTTCTTCCACCCGGCGCGATCCGGGTGGCCATCGACTCCGCGCTGGCCGGCACGACCAGCTCGGCGACCTTCGAGGTTGAGCCCGAGGATGCCGCAAGTGAGACGGCTCATTTCGTGGAGACCATCGTCCGAGCCTACCGTGTTGCGGGCAACGCCATCGAGGGTGTCGTCGTCGAACTGAGAGATGTGACCGGCCTTGAGCGGGAGCGTCGCGCCGAAGTGCGGACCAAGCAGCGCCTTGAGAAGGCGATCGCCACAAATGGGCGGCTGCTTCGGGCAAACGAGGAGCTGACGGCCCTGGTCGCCCAGCTCCGCACGGCGAACGAGGCGATGCTCCTGGCCAGCGAGGACGCCCAGGCCACTCGAGAAGAAGCGGAGACCGTCAACGAGGAGTTCCAGGCCACCAACGAGGAACTGGAGACCCTCAACGAGGAGCTGACCGCCAGCGTCGAGGAGCTTCGGGTCGCCAACGAGGACCTCGCGACGCGCACCCACCAGCTCAGCGACCAGACGGTGGAGCTTGAGCGCCAGACGCAGAGCCTCCAGGAGGAGCATGGTCGCCTCCAATCGATCCTGGCCAGCCTCGGCGACGCGGTCGTCGCAGTCGACCACGATGGCCGGATCGTCGCGACCAACGACGCCTACGATCGACTCTTCGGTGGAGGCTTGGCTGAGATCGAGCCCGAGGATGCCGCAGGCCTTCCGATTCCGCCGGTGGACCAGCCGCAGCAACGGGCCGCCCGAGGCGAACGGTTCCGCATGGAGTTCGCGGTGTCCGAGTTCGGGAGTTCTCGCCGCTGGTTCGAGGCCGTGGCCGAGCCACTCACCTCCGGGGACCGGACATGGGGCGGGGTAATAGCGATTCGCGACCTGACCGAGCGAACGATGCGCCTCAGCCTGGAGCGACTGATGGCCGCGGCGGGTCATGAGCTCAAGACCCCGGTGGCGGCCCTCCACGGCTACCTCCAGCTGGTCGACCGCAGCCTCGACCGGCGAGCCTCCGCGCAGGCTCGTACCTATGCGGCCAGGGCGCTCGGGCAGACCAGGAGGGTGGGCGAGCTTGTCGAGCGCCTCTTCGATGTGAGTCGCCTCCAGGCAGGTCGACTCCAGTTCCTGATCCAGCCGGTGGACCTGGTTACCGTCGTTCGAGATGCGGTCGAGGTCGCCGAGGTTCTGCCGAACGCACCGCCGATCCGGATGTCGCCGACCAGGGGGACGATGATCGTCCAGGCGGACGCCGGTCGCCTGGAGCAGGTCTTCGTCAACCTCCTGTCGAACGCAGTCCAATACGCGACGAATTCGCCGGCCATCCAGGTGACCATGCGCAGATCGGACTCGATCGCGGTCGTCGAGATACGCGATCAGGGCCCGGGGATTGCGAGAAACCTGCTTCCGCTCCTGTTCCAGCCATATACGCGGCTGGGCCAGAAGGCGTCGACCGGGCTGGGTCTCGGGCTCTTCCTGGCCCGCGAGATCGTGATCGCGCACGGGGGAACCATCGAGGCAAAGTCGACCGTAGGCGAGGGAACCTCCATGATCGTTCGACTCCCGCTCGGCAAGAGGAGAGTTCGCAGCGATGGCCGCCCTGCGGCGCAGGCGCGGCCGTGATCCGGCTGGCGATCATCGAGGATCATCCTGCAATTGCGGAGGGTCTCACGGCTCTCCTGCGGGACGAACCGGACGTGACCGTCGTGGGAACAGCCCGGGACGGCATTGCGGCCGATCGTCTCATCGAAAGCCAATCCCCCGACGTCGTCCTGTGCGACATCCGCCTGGCCGGGTCGGTTGACGGCCTGGAGATCCTGGCCCGCCACGCGCCGGGTCCCGCGTTCATCATGTTGAGCGCGTACTCCTATCCCAGCTACTACGCCGCCGCGGTCGACCACGGAGCGAAGGGCTATCTCTCCAAGATGGCGACCATTGCCCAGATCCTGACGGCCGTGCGAGCGGTCGCCGTGGGCGGCACGGCCTTTCCGGACCACGTCCGCCGAGCCGCACGGGCGGCACTCCGCGCGCCGACACCCCGCGAGTCGCAGATCCTGGCGCTCGTGGCCGAGGGCCACTCAAATGCCGAGATCGCCGAACTCCTGTCCTTGCGATTGAAGACCATCGAGAGCCAGCTCCGGCGGATGTTCGATCGCTATGACGTCACGAGCCGGACCTCGCTGGTGCACGTGGCCCAACGACAGGGCTGGATCTAGGGACATCGACGGCCGGATGATGCCCCTGCCCCAGGCGGGAAGGGCGCAGGCTGCAGCCCGCCAGCGATCGAAGGTTTTCATCCTCGTGCCCGCCGGCGGAAGGGACCAGAGTGGGGACGAAAGAGGTGCCGGATGTTCGAACTCCTGGTCGTCCTTCTGATTGTTCTCGTCCTGTTCGGCGGGCTCAGGTTCAGCCGTCGCTGAGGCCGACCCTATGCCGGGCCTCGGGCGGCGCAGCCTCGATGAGTTCGCACCTTGAGTTGGAGCTGGCTCCTGGCGGTTCCATTTGGCTATCCCATACGAGGAGCACCCGAATGAGATTCGTGATCCTTCGCAACGAGGAAGGCAAGTTCTGGTGGAGGGCCGTGGGCAACAACAACGAGATCATGGCCGCCTCCCAGATGATGGAACGGAAGCAGTCGTGCCTCGACTCGATCGCCACGGTGCAGCGGGAGGCTGTGAAGGCGGAGATGGTCGACAAGACCGAGGAGCCCGGTCACTGACGCCGGGCCCGAACCCGTTCCTTTCACCTCACTGAAGCGCGGCCCCAACAGCGCCGATGCCGGCAGACCCCCCGGCCAGAGCATCGAAGACGTGATTGGCCGCTGACACGAAATCGTCCGGCCCGATCGATGCCGGCCACGCTTCCTTTTCGGGCAGAGCGGAGCGCCTGATCAGTAGTCCTCGCTCCGAACCGGTGTCAGCTCAAAGTCGCGCCTGTTCCGGGTCAGAACGATCGCGCCGATCGAGTCGGCGGCCGACGCAATAAGGGCGTCAGCCATGCCGAGCGTCGACCCACGCGACCGTGCCTCCCGTCGCCATTTCCCGGCCAGGCGCGCGTGCTCCGGCCCCGGCTGGACGAACTCGAGAACCTGCAGGAGCGCCGTGAGGTCGGGGTCGCCATCGAGATGTGCCCCGGTCCACGCCTCACAGACCACGACCTCGTTCACGAAGGCCTCGTCGCCGTCGCCCAACATCGCCGAGAACCGGGCGCGGGCGCCCGAGTCGCCTCGCAGATGGTCGATGATGAACGTCGTGTCCAGCAGGTAGCGCACGACTCAGGCCCTGGGTTCGCGATCCGCACGCTCGAGCCTCCGCGCGCGAACCCAGGTGGCCACGGCTTCCGGAGTCGCGAACTCCGGGTACTCGGCGGCTGACCAGGCGCCGGACGTCAGCTCGACGATTTCGCGAAGGCGATCGCGTCGGAGGCGCGACCTGATTGCCTCGGCCACGTACCGGCTTCGACCCCGAGGTCCAGCGAGGCGATCGACTTCCGAGACGAGATCGTCGGGCAACATCAGGTTAGTGCGCACGTTCATGCGCATAGTATTGCGTACTGTCGGGGACACGGCAATGCTCGCACCAGCGCCAGGCCGCCCGGGCGCCTACGGTCCACCCGTTGTAGGGCTTGAGAAGCGAAGCTGCCCGGACGAGCGCGCCTGGCTGCCGGCCGATCGGCCTCGCGGCCGACCTAACGCCCCGTCCGCGGTCCCTCAACAGGGGCGGCATGGCCCATCTGGTCGGCATGGTGGCCCTGGGTTCCCCTGACCAGGCTGGTCACGATGCCCAGGCAGCAGATGAGCGCGGCCGCGGCCATGGCATCGCGGATCGCCTCGGCGAGGGCCAGATTCTGCCCCGCAGTGGTCCGGGCAGTCGCTCCGAGAGCGGAGAGGTGAACCGGCAACCGCGTGGCCACGATCGAGGCGCTGATGGCGATCCCGAGGGCCTGGCCGTTGACGCGCATCTGGGCCAGCGTCCCCGAGGCCGTGCCCATGCGCGGCCGTGGCACCGACCCCAGCACCGCGCTGCTGTTCGGGCTCACGAAAAGGCCCTGTCCGACGCCGACGACCACCAGCCGCCAGATGAGATCCGGCAGGGCGAAGTCGGGCGGCAGCTGGGTCAGGCTCAGGAGGCCCAGCACGAGAATCCCCATCCCGGCGCTCGACAGGACACGCGGCCCCAGCCGGTCGGAGGCCGCGCCGCTGAGCGGCCCGACGATGGCCATCGTGATGGGCATGGGGGCGAGCAGCAGTCCGGCCTCGATGGGCGAGAAGCCGCGGGTCTGCTGCAGCAGGAATGGCATCAGGAAGGTGGCGGTGAACAGGCCCGAGAACGCGATGATGACGCTGACGAGGCCGGCCGAGAACGCCCTGATGCGGAAGAGGGCCAGGTCGATCACCGGCTGCAGCGACCGCCGCTCGGCTGCCACGAAGGCCATGCCCAGCACCACGAAGGCCAGCAGGAGACCGACTATCCGAGGGCTGGCCCAGCCCCAGTCCTGCCCGTCGCTGAGAGCCAGCAGGAGGGCGAAAAGGGCGATGCCGGACAGGAGAGCCCCGAGCACGTCGAACGACTGACCCCTGCCCCGCTGCTCGGCCGGGAGGATCCGCCAGGCCCACAGGATGGCGAGAATGCCGATCGGGACGTTGATCAGGAAGATCGCTCGCCAGGTCAGGGTCTGGGTCAGGACGCCGCCGATTATGGGTCCCAAGCTCAGCCCGAGCGACACGCTGACACCGTTGAGGCCGAGGGCGCGGCCGCGCTCGGAGGCGGGAAAGGTGCGCGCCACGATCGCCGGGCCCATGGCCCCCAGCATCGCGGCGCCAACGGCCTGGACGACGCGAAAGCCGATCAGGGCCAGCTCGTTGGGCGCGACTCCGCACAGGGCGCTCGCCACCGTGAAGATGGCGAAGCCCCCGATGTAGACCTGCTTGAACGTGAGTACCTCGCCGAGCCGCCCGAAGGTGAGCAGCAGGCTGCCGATCACGAGCAGGTAGGCGACGACGACCCATTCGACCGTGGTCAGGTCGATCCGGAAGTCGGCCTGGATGGCGGGCAGGGCGATGTTGACGATGCTGCCGTCGAGCGTCGACATCAGCGAGCCCAGCGACACGCTCGTCAGGATGAGCCACTTACGGTCCATCGGATGGGTCTTGCTCCGCGGGCGGGGGGCGGTTGGGCCGGCGCCAGAATCTCGAGCAACCCTACAGCAGGGAACCGTGCCTGTGAGAGTCCGTGCCGCGGCGCCGATCCCGCTCGTCGGAGGTCATTCCGGCCTTGGACCGGAGGCTAGAATGTTCGTGGTCCGGCGCCATCGACCGTCGAGGGGGTCGCCGGGCCAGTGCTCGCAGCGACCGTCAGCGCCATCGGGGCGCGGGGTTCGGCGCAGCCGGCCCGCGCCAGGCCAGTTGCCCGGGGCCGCCCCCCGTGGACGTCGGAGGTGATGCTTCTCCCCATGACACACCGCAGCGACATCGGCGCCGCCGTCATCGGCAGTGGTTTCATCGGCACGGTCCACGTCGAAGCCCTCCGGCGCATCGGCGTGAACGTCGTCGGCCTCCTCGACGCCAACCCGGAGTTGACCAGGACCCGGGCCGCGCAGCTGGGCCTAGACACGGCCTACGCCTCCCTCGAGGAGCTGCTGGCGGACAAGCGGATCGGTGCAGTCCACGTCACCTCGCCCAACGACCTGCACTACCCTCAGGCGAAGCAGATCCTCGCCGCCCGGCGCCACGTGGTGTGCGAGAAGCCTCTGGCTCTCACCTCGGCCGAGTCCGGCGAGCTCGTGGAGCTGGCCCGGGCCAGCGGTCTGGTGAACGCGGTCAACTTCAACATCCGCTTCTACCCGCTCAATCAGCACGTGGCCGGACTCATCCGGGACGGTGGAGTCGGGACAGTCCGGCTCGTGACCGGCCACTACTTCCAGGACTGGCTGCTCTACGACACCGACTGGAACTGGCGACTCGAGGCTGAGGCAGGGGGCGCACTTCGGGCCGTGGCCGACATCGGCTCGCACTGGCTCGACCTGACGACGTTCATCACCGGTCTGCGCATCGAGTCGCTGCTGGCCGACCTCGCCACGTTCGTGCCGGTGCGGCGCAAGCCGGCGGGTGCCGTCGAATCGTTCTCGACCGAACGGTCCGCCAGCACGACGCCGGTGACGATCCGGACCGAGGATGCGGCCATGATCAGCCTGCGCTTCGAGGGCGGGGCGCGCGGTCTGGTCGCGGTGTCCCAGATCAGCCCCGGCCGCAAGAACAACATCGTGTACGAGATCGACGGCTCCACGGCCGCCGTGGCCTGGGAATCCGAGATGCCCGACCACCTCTGGATCGGCCACCGCGATGCGCCGAACGAGATCCTGCAGCGGAATCCGGCCCTCATGAATCAGCTCGGCCGCACCGCGGCCCGGCTGCCCGGTGGCCACGTGGAGGGGTTCGCCGACACGTTCGCGGCGCACTTCATCGCGATCTACGAGGACATCATCGCGGGCAGGCCCGCGGCGAAGCCGGCCTACGCCACCTTCGCCGACGGCCATGTCGAGATGCTCCTCGGCGACGCGGTGCTCGAGAGCGCCCGCACGAACCGCTGGGTGGACGTCCCCCGGCCCCGCGACCACGTAGCCGCTTGATCCAGCACCGTCAACCACACACCCGTTCAGCCTCGGAGGGTCTACCGCGATGAAGCTAGGCTTCCTGACCGCCCCGTTCCCGCAGACTCCGCTCATGGAGGTCGCCGACTGGGCGGCCGGCGCCGGTTTCGAGGTCCTCGAGGTCGCCTGCTGGCCCGTCACCGCCGGCCCGACCCGCCGCTACGCCGGCACGAGCCACATCGACGTCGCCAACCTGTCGAAGAGCCAGGCGACCGAGATCGTGGATCAGCTCGCCCACAAGGGCCTGTCGATCTCCGGTCTCGGCTTCTACCCGAATCCGCTCCACCCCGACCCCGCCCACCGGAAGCAGGTGATCGGCCACCTCAAGCACGTCATCACGGCCGCCGAGAAGATGAACGTCCCGCTCGTCAACACCTTCCTGGGCGGCGACGGGGCGAAGAACCAGGACCAGAACTGGGAGACCGCCCAGCAGATCTGGCCCGACATCGTCAAGTTTGCCCGGGACCACGGCCGGAAGATCACGCTCGAGAACTGCCCGATGATCTTCAGCTACGACGAGTGGCCGGGCGGCCACAACATCGCCACGACCCCGCGCATGTGGCGCCGGATCCTGGAGAAGTGGGGCGACACGATCGGACTCAACTTCGACCCGAGCCACCTCGTGCTCCAGATGATCGACATCCGCCGGTTCCTCAAGGAATTCGGGCCGCACGTCCTCCACTACCAGGCCAAGGACCTGATGATCGACCGCGACGGCCTCTACGAGCGCGGCATCATGTCGATGGGCATGGGCTGGCAGATCCCGCGCATCCCAGGCCTGGGCGAGGTCGACTGGTCGGTCGTATTCTCCGAGCTCTACCGCCAGGGCTACGAGGGCGACTGCATCATCGAGCACGAGGATCGGCGCTTCGAGGGAACCGACGAGAAGGTGAAGCAGGGTTTCCTCATCGCCCGCGACGTCCTGCGCCCCTACGTGAAGTAAGCGAGATGACCCTCTCGGTCGAGAACCTGACCGAACGCGACATCGCCAAGACGATCGACCACTCGCTGCTTCGGCCCGAGCTGGACGACGCCTTCATCGAGGCCGGCTGCCTGCTGGCGGCGAAGTACGACGTGGCCTCGGTCTGCTGCCGACCCGCGGACGTGGTCCGGGCGAAGTCGATCCTGGCCGGGACCGAAGTTGCCGTCGGCACGACCATCGGCTTCCCGCACGGCAACCACGTCACCGCGATCAAGGTGGCGGAGGCGCACCAGGCCCTGGCCGACGGCGCGTCCGAGCTGGACATGGTCATCAAGATCGGGGCCCTCAGGTCCGGCCGCGACGCCGACGTGGAAGCCGACATTCGGGCCGTCGTGGAGGTCGGGCACGCCGCCGGGGCCATCGTGAAGGTGATCTTCGAGAACGCATACCTCACCGACGACGAGAAGATCCGGGCCTGCCGGCTCACCGAGGCCGCCGGCGGAGACTTCGTGAAGACGAGCACGGGCTTCGCCCCGAGCGGCGCCACCGTCGAGGACCTGAAGCTGATGCGGGCGAACACGTCGCTCCGCATCGGGATCAAGGCCGCGGGCGGTGTCCGCACACTGGACGCGCTGCTCGAGGTCATGAACGTTGGCGTGACCCGGATCGGGGCCACGGCGACCGAGGCGATCATCCTTGAGTTCCGCGCCCGCAAGGCCGGCCTCGCCGCCGCCGGCACGGGCAGTCTGGAGGGCGGCTACTGATCCTGCGCCGAGTCGGGGGCCGGCGCACCCGTCTGACAAGGGAGAGGCTGATGGACTTCACGATTCGCGAAGCGGTGGTCGGCGACTGGCAGGACGCCGGGCAGATCTGCTACGACGCGTTCAAGACCGTGTCCGGCGAGCACGGGTTCCCGCCGGACTTCCCCTCGGTCGAGGCCGCGGCGCTGCCGCTCAAGTGGATGATCGAGCATCCCCGGTTCTACGGGGCCGTGGCGGTGCGGAACGGCAAGGTGATCGGCAGCATCTTCATGGACGAGCGTTCGAGCATCTCCGCGATCGGCCCGATCACGGTCCAGCCGGGCGAGCAGAACGCGGGCGTGGGCAAGGCCCTCATGAAGGCCGCGATGGAGCACGCCGACATGCGCGGCGCCATCAGCATCCGGCTCCTGCAGCTCTCATTCCACAACCGCTCGCTCAGCCTGTACGCCAAGCTGGGCTTCGACATCCGGGGCGCCTACGGGGCGATGTACGGCAAGCCGCTGGGGCGCAGGATGCCCGGCTACGACGTCCGCGTCGCAACCCCGGCCGACGAGGCGGCCTGCAACGCCCTGTCGGTGAAGGTCCACGGCCACGAGCGGCCGGGTGAGGTCCACGAGGCGATCGAGTCCGGCGACGCCAGGGTCGTCGAGCGGCTCGGCCGCATCACGGCCTACACCACGGGCATCAACTACTTCGCCCACACCGTGGCCGAGACGAGCGACGACATCAAGGCCCTCATCTGCGAGGCGCGGGGCTTCGGCACGCCCGGCTTCCTGGTCCCGCTGCGCGACAGCAACCTGTTCGGGTGGTGCCTGGCCGAGGGCCTGAAAGTCTGGTTCGTGCTCAACATGATGACGACGGGCATCTACCAGGAGCCCGAGGGCGCCCACATGCCGTCGATCGGGTACTGACCGGGGACGATCCGACCCCGCCATCCGGGGAGTGACAGGAACCTGCGGAAGCGGCCCGGGCTGCCGTTTCCGGGCATGCCCGCGGCCGCGGCCGGGAGGCTCGTCCCGCCTTCCGCCTTCCGCCTACCGCTCGAGTCGAGGCAGGCTCGCGGCCGCCACTGCCTGTCCGTGGCGCTTGTCTCGCTCCGAGACCTCGTGGAAGGTGATCGGCGGCCCGCCCTCGACGGAGAGGACCTCCCGCGCCCGCGCCTGGATGATCGCGCCGCCCTCGCCGCTTACGACGCGGCCGAGCAGCAGCAGGTGTCCGAAGTCGTAGAAGTCGGCGTACTCCAGCAGCGCGTAGCCGAAGTGCGTGCCGATGGTTTCGTAGACGCGGGCCGCTCGTTCGTCGCCGGCCGTCATCAGCTTCTGCAGCTCGACCAGTCGTTCGGGCAGGGCCATCGCCTCGTCGATCTCGATCCCGGCCCGAGGCAGGAGGCGAGGCAGGCACTGTTGCGAGAAGTAGCGGACGCCGCAGCCGCGGTCGAGCGACCATTCGTCGACGGGCGCGTCGGGGGCGTAGTCGATGGGCGTGAAGGCGAGCTCGTTCAGCCATGGCGTGAGGCTGCGGTCGCGCGTCACGTAGCCGGCGGCTTCGCTCGATCCCATCGCGATCCCGAGCAGTCCGCCCACCCCGGCCGCCATCGCGCCGGCGAGCGCGGTCACCTCGCCGTCGTTGGCCACCTCGAAGGGGACCCCGCCCCACGCCGCCTGGAGATCGTGGAAGAGGCTGCGGGCCCGGCCGAAGTCGGCGTCGGGCACTGAACGGAAGAGCGAGGCGGACCGAACCTCGTTGTCGACGTAGACGCCGGCCGCGCTGCCGCCGATGGCATCGACGCGGGGCAGGTGGGCGGCGGCCCGCCGCAGCGAGTCCATGACCTGGTCGTAGTGCCAGCCCGGGTCGGCCTGGCGCGCCGGATCCCACGGGACCTCCTCGCTGAAGACGACCTCGCCGTCGACGACCGCGGCCGCCTTGCGATCGCTGGCACCCAGGTCGAAGCCGATCCGGCAGCCGTCGAGACTGCCACCGAGGGCGATGGTCCGTTCCCGCGAGGCTGGGAATTCGGTCCGTGGAGCGGGCCTCAGCTCCAGCGGCCGGCCATAGACGCGCTCGAACATGGCGGCATCGAAGCGGCCCTCCGAGGACTCGGCATAGTGAAGGCGCAGCGCCGCGATCAGGGCTGCGGGTCCGTCGACCCAGACCCGGCAGCCGCCCCGTGACCACAGCATGAACTTGACCACGCGCTCGCAGACGGCGTAACTCGCCGGCGCGGCGGGGTCGCCCTCGGCCAAGACCCGTGTCTCCCGAAGGCAGACGGAACCGCCCGGTTGCTCGATCGCGATCGACACCGGGACGCCGCCTCCGGAGGCGCGCGCGGCTCCTTCCAGCGCACGGCGGGCGAGGAGCGCCGGCCGGAAGCCGGGGTCGAGCGGCGGTGAGATGCGCCCCGGAGCAAGGAACCTGTCCA
>Ga0182021_10009606_pt1 | contig 11467 bp, 4 predicted proteins | sample 612E3MmetaG_FD_120493 | JGI IMG/M metagenome (GOLD analysis project Ga0182021, IMG submission 120493) | Permafrost microbial communities from Stordalen Mire, Sweden - 612E3M metaG (Illumina Assembly) | ecosystem: Environmental > Terrestrial > Soil > Wetlands > Permafrost | place: Sweden...
GAGAGCCCGGACGTTGGCCGGCGTGTGCAGGTCGGCCTCGTCGGAGCCCTCGTTGCGCGTCCGCGTGACCTCGATCTGGTTCACCCGGATGACCGAATTGAACGTCAGGATCCTCCGGCCGGCGAGCGTCCCCCCGGCCGCCGGGGCGGCCGGGACGCCGGAGCCGGGGGCGCGTCCCCGCAGCGGGCCGGCGGCGAGGGCGCCGGCGCCCGCAGTCTTCAAAAACCCGCGCCTGTCCATCCGTCCTCCTACTTCGCCGCGGTCAGGACATAAGCTCCACCCGGCGTCGTCTTGAATTCGACGAGGCCGCTCTCGGGTGTTGCGGCCGCGACCGCCTTTCCTTGGGAGGTGATCTTCAGGGACGCCGCCGACCGGACGCGGCAGACGCCGCCGAGCCGCGAGACGAGAGTCGCCCGGTCGAGCCGGCCGCCCTTCCATGTCAGCCCGACCTCGAAGCCGCCCCGAGCCACGAGTCCGGAGACCTCCCCCGCCGTCCAAGAGGCGGGCAGCGCGGGCAGGAGGGCGATCTCGCCCTCGTGCGACTGGAGCAGCATCTCGGCCACGGCCGCCGCCATCCCGAACGCACCATCGACCTGCATGGCCCTCGAGCAGATCGAGAAGAGAGCCGGGGTCGTGTAGCTGTGCATGGCGTAGGTGAAGTTGTCCATCGCCTTGGCCGCGTTCCCCAGCCGGGCCCAGGCGTTCGTCTTCCAGGCCGACGACCAGCCGTTGCCCGTGAGGCCGCGCTGTTCGAGGACGACCGCGCTCGCCGCGGCCAGGTCCGGTGTGCGCCGGGCCGAGATCTGCTTGCCGGGATAGAGGCCCCAGAGCGGGGAGATGTGGCGGTGGCTCTTCTCGGTCTCGTCCCAGTCGTCGAGCCACTCCTGGAGGTTGCCCTTCCGGCCGATCTGGAACGGGGCGAGCTTGGAGCGGGCGTCCAGGACCTTGGCCTTGAAGTCGGGGTCGACGCCCAGGACGTCGGCCGCCTGGGCGACCGCGGAGAAGAGATCCCGGAGGATCGACATGTCGATGGTCGAGCCGGCGCAGATCGAGGCGCCCGTATTGAACGTCGTGATCTCGTCGAAGAACCTGACCGCGGCCGGGCCGGCCGGGAAGTTCTCGGGCGAGGTGGACGGATTCGTCACCAGCCAGCCCTTGGTCGGATGCGGGACCAGGAAGTCCAGGAAGAACTCCGCGGACCCCTTGAGCACGGGATAGTACTCCCGCAGGAACGCTTTGTCCCCGGTGTAGAGGTAGTGCTCCCAGAGATGCGTGCACAGCCAGGCGCCGCCCGTGGTGAACGTGCCCCAGCTCGTCCCGTCCATGGGCGCGGCCACGCGCCAGAGATCGGTGTTCTGGTGGAAGACCCAGCCGCGTGCGCCGTAGTTCTCGCGGGCGACCTGAGCGCCCTGGTCGGTCAAGTCCTTGATCATGGCAAAGAGCGGCTCGGCGCACTCGCTCAGGTTCCCGACCTCGGCCGGCCAATAGTTCATCTCGGTGTTGATGTTGGTCGTGTACTTGGCGTCCCACATCGGGTTCTGGTCCTTGTTCCAGAGGCCCTGGAGGTTCGCGGGCTGGGTGCCCGGTCGGGACGAGGAGATGAGGAGATAGCGGCCGAACTGAAAGACCAGGGCCGCGAGCGCGGGATCGTTCGTTCTGTCGAAAGCCTTCAGGCGCTCGTCCGTGGGGAGGGCGGAATTCGCGGTCGCGGGCAGGCTGATCGCCGCCCGCCGGAACAGCCGCTGGTGCTCTTTGACGTGGGCCGCGCGCATCGCCTCGTAGGCCTTGCCTTGCACGGCTTTCATCGTCGCATCGACCCGGGCCGCGGGATCGCCGCTCACGTCTTTGTAGCTCACGAAGTTCGTGGCGGCGGCGATGACGAGGGTCACGGCGTCGGCGCCGGCGACCGTGAGCTCGTCGTCGACGAGCTTGACCGTCCCGCCCTCGGCCGAGGCCCGGAGCCGGGCCTCGTAGCGGAGCTTGCCCTCCACACCCATGTAATCCGCCGACTTGCCCCGGAGGACGAGGCCGTCGGGGCCGAAGCCGTCCATATGGAAATAGTCCGTGGCGTAGTTCGAATGCGTCTGGTTCCGGACGCCCCGGAGCTGGCCGACGAACGAGATCTTGCCCGGCGCGTCGGCCGTGAGGCGAACGACGATCACCTGATCGGCAGGGCTTGCGAAAACCTCCCGCTTGAACCGGACGCCGCCCTGCTCATAGGTCGTCGTGGCGACGGCCGTATCGAGATCGAGCTGGTGACGGTAGCCCGTCGCCGCATCCTTGGTGAATTTGAGGACCAGCGTCCCGAGGGCCTGGTATTTCATCTGCTCGACCGGATAGCCGAGGAAGTGCCGGTCGAAGAGGACGTACGCTTTCTTGTACTGGCCGTCGAAGACGGCTTTCCGCAGCTCGGGCAGGAACGCGGCCCCGCCCTTGACCACGGTCGAATACGGGCCGCCCGACCAGAGCGTGTCCTCGTTGAGCATAATCTGCTCCTCGTCGGTCTTGCCCCAGACGAGCCCGCCCAGCCGGCCGTTGCCGACGGGTAGCGCCGCGTCCCAAGCGGCGGCGGGATGGGAATACCAGATGACGGCCGCGGGATTGGGGACCACGGGCGTTTCGGCCTGGGCCGCCGCGGCCGGTGCGGACAGGAAACCGGCCAAGGCCGCCATGGCGAGAAGCGGGATCACGCGCGCTGTTCTTTTCATGCTACGATGCCTTCCTTTCGCTTTATCGATAGGCGCCTTCATCGAGGCGTCAGGACGAACGACAGGGGCTTGATCGATCTCGCCTTGAACCAGACCACGAGATCGGTCCCTTCCAGGGTCCGGACAGATCCGAACCGGAAATCGCGGCCGCGCGGGACCGCCTTTCCGTCCAGGGCGAGGACGGCGCCGCTCTCGCCCCAATTCTTGATGACCAGGGCGACGTTCTCCACCGGGGAATCTCCGCTCGCCGCGAGCTCGCCCTCCAGGGCCGCGGACCGCCCCGATCCCGACCGGTCGAGAACATAGGCCCGTTGCGACAAATCGTAGCCGCGGGACGCGATGCCGCCGCCCGCCACGCGCAGCTCGGGCGCCTTCGCCCAGGACCGCCCGATCGCGGCCAGGCCCGGGTCCGCCTTCTCGGCGACGCCGTAGATCCAGCTGGCCCAGACCGTGCCGTCCTTCTCCGGGTGGCGGGGCGGATCGGTATATGAAATGGAGAAGCTCGAGACGCGATCGGGCGCGACGGCGTAACGGCCGTCCGTCGGCAGGAGCGAAACCGGCCAATGGTTGTAGGCCGGGAAATCGGCCACGGCCTTCCGGACGCGACCGACGTAGACCGTCATCCGGCAGCCCGGCTCGAAGACGATGAACGGCTTGAGCTTCGATTTCAGGTTGACGACCTGGATGTTCGGGCTCTCGGGCTGCAGGTTCCTCGATTTCGACGGGTTGTCCATCTCGCCGGGCCAGGAATAGGTCCGGCTCTCGCCCTTCAAGTTCAGGAGCGTCAGGGCATCGGGATTGAGGATGTCCTCCGCGTTCTGGCCGGGCTCGCAAAGGGGGATGGTCTCCTGGAGCTCGGAGGGAGAGCCCATCCCGAGGGCGTCCGCGGCCCAGACCATCTTCCGGACCGCCGTCCGGTCGGGATAGAAATAATAGTATTCGTCCACCCAGAGGCCCCAGCCGGCCGTGTCGTCCGCGCGCCAGAGATGGTTGCGCGAATTCACGGGCGCGTAGCGCCAGTGGACCACGGCCCGGGCTTCGGTCGACTCTAGGATGCGGACGCTCGAATACAGGCAGCGGGGATCCTCCATGTGCTCGTAGCAGCCTTCCGTCCCGTCCCAGGTCTCGAAGCTCTGGTCGGCCATCCACTGCCCGTTGTCCATGACCCAGGCCGGGCCGTACCGCGTGCCCCGCCAGAACACGACCCGGACGGGCGAATCGTCGAACTCGACGACGATGTCCGCAGCGGGGCCGGCCGGCCAGAGCGCGTCCCAGCCATCGTCGTAGGCAAGCTTGGTGTAGAAGGCGCCGAACCGCCCCGGCCCTTGGGGGCCCGACGGGAGGAGCCGGGCGGGGAGCGCGGGAGCGGCGGGGATCGGGACGGCCGCATGGAGCCGGGCCAGCTCGTCCGCGCCGAGCGTCCGGTCGTAGACCGCGATCTCGTCGATGATCCCGTCGAAGGCGTACCAGGCGGGGACCGTCCCGGCGCCCGCGCCGACGATGTGCGAGGGCAAACGCTTGTCGGGGTTCATCCCGACCAAGAGGTCCGCGCCGCCCGCGTATGCCGCTTTGCCGGCGACGGGAATCGCGGCGACTTCGCGGCCGTCGAGGTACACGCGGATGGCGTCGTCCGCGCGGAAGGACGCGGCGATGTGCGACCACGTCCTCAGAGGGAGCTTGACCGGAGACAGGCCGGCGGCCCAGGCGCCGCGCACAGACACCTTGAGGCCGAACTCGCCCTCCGGTCCCACGCCGAACGAAAAGCCGGAGAGGCCGTTCGCTTCCTGGCTCAAGACCGGGCACCAGCCCCACGGGAGGGCGGCCGGGGCGACCCAGGCCTCGACGGTGAATTCGTCGGCGAGCCGCGGGGCCTGCCGGGCCTTGCGGACGAGGCACGTCGTGTATCCGTCGAATCGAAGCGCGGTTCCCGAGACTCCCGGGGCGTACTTGAAGTGGCCGCGGATCGCGTCCTTCGCGCCGCTCGCGGCGTCGACGACGACGGCGCCGGCCGAGGCGTCGTCGAAATTCCAGCGCGCGACCGGCCCCGGCTGCGGAGCGCGGGCCGGGCTGAAGCCGGCCGCGCTCGCGGCCAGGAGCAGGGCGGACAGGCCGAGAGATCGGAACGCCCTCATGATTCGATCCTCCAGCTCATTCGCGGCTCCTGGGTCTCCCTGACGGACTCTGTTGACATCGAGAGCCTAGTAGAATAGATTACATTTATTTCCTTAAGAAAGGAAGTCCTAAGCCATGAAATTTCAAAAATCATCCCTAGTCCGTCCTCTCGCCCCGGCGGCAGTTCTCCTGGGGCTCACACTGCTTGCGGTCGCGGCGCCGGTCCTCAGGCCGGAGGCATCGGTCCAGGCGCCGGCCCCCCAGCTTCCCGCTGCCCCATCCGATCTGAGACTCTGGTACCGCCAGCCGGCGGCGACTTGGATCGAAGCTCTGCCCGTTGGCAACGGGCGGCTCGGGGCCATGGTCTTCGGCGGAACGCAGAGCGAGCTCATCCAGCTCAACGAGGACACCGTCTGGACGGGAGGACCTTACGATCCGCACGGAACGGGCGCAGGGGCGAAGGCGCTCCCAGAGATTCGGCGCCTGGTTTTCGAAGGAAAAGGCAAGGAGGCCGAGGCCCTGTTCGAGAAGGAGATGATGGCCAAGATCTGGGACCAGGCCCAATACCAACCCCTCGGCGACCTCAAGCTCTCGTTCGCCGGCCTCGGCGAGGTCAGCGATTTCCGGCGGGAGCTCAATCTCGACACCGCTGTGGCCCGCACGATGTTCCGCTCCGGCGGGGCCGCGTTCGTCCGGGAGGTCTTCTGCTCGCCCGTGGACCAGGTGATCGTCGTCCGCCTCACGGCCGACAAGCCCGGCGCCATCTCCCTCTTCGCCACGCTCGACGGCCGGGTGAACGCCCGCCGCCGCGGCGACGAGACCTGGATGGTTCGGAGCGAAGCGCCGGGGGCGATCCTCCTCCGGGGCCAGACGGCGAGCTTCCGTGGCGCGACCGAACGCCTCCGCTACGAAGCCCGGCTCCAAGCCGAAGCCGACGGCGGCACGACCGAGATCTACAACATGAGCGATCACGAGGCTCTCAAGATCACCGGCGCGAACGCCGTCACGCTCTATATCGCCGCCGCCACGAGCTTCAAGAATTACCGCGACGCGAGCGGCGATCCGGCCGTGGCGGCCAAGGCGACCCTGGCCAAGATCGCGGGCAAGCCCTATGACCGCGTCCGGGCGGACTCCGTAGCCGACCATCAGCGGCTGTTCCGCAGGGCGGCGCTCGAATTCAGCCCGTCGACAGCCGCCGCGGCGCTGCCCACCGACGAGCGGTTCGCCGCGTTCGCGGCGGGGCAGGACCCCGGCTTCGCCGCGCTCTATTTCCAGTACGGCCGCTACCTCCTGATCTGCTCGTCCCGCCCGGGCGGCCAGCCGGCCAACCTCCAGGGCCTGTGGAACGCGGACATGAACCCGGCCTGGGGCAGCAAATACACCTCGAACATCAACCTGGAAATGAACTACTGGCCCTCCGAGGTCGCAAACCTGGCCGAGTGCGCCGAGCCGCTGTTCGCCCTGATCAAGGACCTGGCCGTCACCGGCCACGAGACCGCCCGGATCAACTGGAACGCGCGCGGCTGGCTGCTGGGCCACAACACCGACCTCTGGCGGGCGACCGCGCCGATCCACGGCGCCTACTGGGGCGCGTGGCACACGGGTGGGGCCTGGCTCTGCACCCAAGTCTGGGAGCACTATCTCTTCTCAGGCGACCGGGCGTTCCTCGCGGAGTACTATCCCGTGATCAAGGCCGCAGCCGAGTTCTTCCTCGACACGCTCGTCGTCCACCCGAAGACCGGCCGGCTGGTCACCAACCCGTCGGACTCCCCGGAAAACGGGCCGGGCGGCGATCCCGCGTGGACCCGCAATCCCGACGGGACGCGCAGCCGCCCGATCGGCATCACGGCCGGGCCGACCATGGACCTGCAGATCGTGGGCGAGCTCTTCGACATCGCCGCCCGCGCCTCGGAAATCCTGGCGGCCGACCCGGACTTTCGGGCCCAGGTGAAGCAAGCCCGGGCCAAGCTCGAGCCGATGCGCGTCGGGCGCCTGGGCCAGCTCCAGGAGTGGATGGACGACGTCGACAGCCCCGACGACCATCACCGCCACGTCTCGCACCTCTGGGGCCTTTACCCCGGGATGTCGATTTCGCCTCGCTCGACCCCCAAGCTGGCCGAAGCCGCCAAGCGGACGCTGGCCCTGCGGGGCGACGCGGGCACGGGCTGGTCGATGGCCTGGAAGATCAATTTCTGGGCGCGGCTCCTTGATGGCGATCACACCTGGGAGTTGGTCAAGCGCCAGCTCACGCTGACGACGGCGACGTCCACCGGCAAGGGCGGGACGTATCCGAACATGCTGGACGCCCACCCGCCCTTCCAGATCGACGGCAACCTGGGCGGCGCGGCCGGAATCGCCGAGATGCTCCTCCAATCCCACGAAGGCGAGATCAGCCTCCTGCCCGCCCTTCCCGCGGCCCTGCCCCAGGGCTCGTTTCACGGCCTTCGGGCGCGCGGAGGCTTCGACGTGGACGCGGCTTGGGCAAACGGCGCCCTTAAAAGCGTCTCGATCACGTCCCGTCTGGGGGGCGTGTGCAAGGTCCGCTGGGGCCGGCTCACGACGGAGCTCAGGACCGTCGCCGGCCGGACCTATGTCCTGGACGAGAAGGCGCCGGGCAAGCTCCGGTTCCTACCGGTCGGGTGAAGCCCGCGGGACGATCGTCAGCCCGGCCTTGAGATCGATGCCCTCGCCGCTCAGCGCGACTTCGTATGTCCCGGCCGGGGCGAATGTGATGTAGGCCGTGAAATAGGGCTGCGGGCTGTCCGTCCGGGCGGTCACCAGGTCCCATGGGACCTGGTTGAATCCCGCCCGCCCCGCCACCGGCGTTGACCAGATCGCCTTACCGGCCTTGTCCTTCACGGCCAGCGTCACCGCGGCGTCCTTCCGGAGATAAAAGGTGATCGGGACCGCCTCCATCGTGCTTTGCCGCGGATCGCGATGGGTGTCGTTGATCCAGGGCAGGCGGGCCGTAGGAGGGTCGAACAGCCGATCGGCCTGCGACGGCCCGCCCTTGAAGGCGGCTTGGATGGGCTTGAGGTTCATCTTGTAGATCCCCCGGCCGTAGGTGCCGGCGAGAAGGTCCATCTCCCGTTCCTGGATGACCAAGCGCGAGATCGCGGCTCCGGGCATGTTCGGACCGAGGAGCGACCAGCTTCGGCCGCGGTCGGTCGAGATATACACGCCGCGGTACATGCCGGCATAGAGGATGTCGGCGTTCGTCGGATCCTCCAGGATGCCGTAGGCGACTTCGTCGGGCAGATTGGCCATGATCGGCGTCCAGTGCGCGCCGTAGTCCTCCGAGGCGTAGAGGTGGGCCCGGAAATCGTCGTCGTTGAGACCGGACAACGCGACGTAGACGCGCGACACGGCGAAGCGGGAGGGGCAGATGCTGCGGATGTAGCGGTCGGGCAGCCCCGCGGACCGCTCGGTCCAGCGGCCGCCGTCATCCTTGGTCACCCACAGCGCCCCCTTGTCCGTCCCGACGTAGAGGAGGCCCGGCGTCAGGCGCGACTCGGCGATGGCGCCCGCCGCCGTGGAGAGCTTCTTCGGATCGGCGGACTTCGCCAGGTCGGGGCTGATCGGGGTCCAGGCGTCCCCGCGGTTCACGCTCTTGAAGACGTAGTTGCCCGCGTGGTAGAGGGTGAGCCGGTCGTGGGGCGAGAGGATGTAGGGCGCGACGAAGTTGTAGGCGGTCTTGATCCCGCTCTCCTTGGACGGCCGGGGCATGATGTTGACCGACCGGTCGGCCTTCAGATCCTTGCGCCGGATGGCGCCGTTCTGGCTCGAGAAGTAGACCGTGTTGGGGTCCCCCGGATCGGGCACGGTGTAGCAGCCGTCGCCGCCCGACCAGGCGTCGAGCCAGATGTATTTCCAGCCGTCCGGGTACTTGGGCTTCCATTCGCGGGCGGGGCCGAAGACCGAGGCGTCGTCCTGGGCGCCGGCATAGACGTTGTAAGGGTCCTGCTCGTCGACCGCGATGTCGTAGAACTCGCCGACCGGCAGGTTGTTGTAATGCATCCAGGTCTTGCCCTTGTCCTCGCTGACATAGAGGCCGCCGTCGTTGCCCACGGCCAAGTGGTTCGGGTCGAGGGGGTCGACCCAGATCTCGCATTGGTCGAGGTGGAGCGGATCGGACGGATTGGGAAAGATATGGAAGACGTCACCCCCCACGAGGTCGAACGTCTTTCCGCCGTCGGCGGTGTGGCCAATCCGCACGCCGCAGGCCCAGACTTCGTCGTCGTTTTTGGGATTGACCTGGCAGCAGCCGAAGTACCAGCCGATCCCCGGATAAATGAGGAGTTCGTCGGCATGGGTGCGCGTCCAGGTCCGGCCGCCGTCGACCGTCCGGTAGAGCTCGGCGGCGAGGTTCTTGTCCTTGTTCAGGTTGTCGACCAGGGCATAGGCCTTGTCGGGGTTCTGCCAGGAGACCGCGAGCCCGATGCGGCCGGTCTTCGGCCCGTCGGGCAGGCCGCCCTTCAGGCGCGTCCAGGTCGCCCCGCCGTCCGCGCTTTTATAGACGCCGCTCTCCGGGCCGAAGATGTCCGGGTAGTCCTCCCACAGCGAGGCGTAGACGATCGACGGATCGGACGGGGCGAAGACGACGTCGTTGCCGCCCGTCCGGGAGTTCACGTAGAGGACGCGGGACCACGATTTGCCGCCGTCGGTCGTGCGGTAGATGCCGCGGTTCTCGTTCGTCGTCCAGAAATGACCCTGGACGGCGGCGATCACGAAGTCCGGGTTCTTCGGATGGACGGCGATCTTGCCGATGTGGTAGGAGTCGGGAAGGCCGGTGTTGCGCCACGTCGCGCCGCCGTCGTCCGAGCGGAAGACGCCCGTCCCCGGCATCGTGAAGTTCCTGGGCTTCTTCAGGTTGACGCCCGAGCCCAGCCAGAGGACGTTGGGATCGGACGGGGCGAGGGCGATATGGCCGATCCCCAGCGCGGATTGGTTCTCGAAAATCGGCGTCCAGGTCAACCCCCGGTTGACCGTCTTCCAAAGGTTTCCCGGGCCGAAGGCCACGTACATGGTCGATGGGTGCAGGGGATCGATCTGGACCGAGGCCGCGCGAGCCGAGTTCGTCACGGGCCCGATGGGGATCCAGCGGAGGCCGAAGGGCGACGCCTGCTTCATTTGGAGATACGAAGCGTGCGACGCGAGGAGCGGGCTCCGCGGTTCCTGGGCCGCGCCCACGGAGACAACAACGGCAAGGGCGAGAACGATCCATACCGCGGTACGGAGAATCCGGGACATGGCTCTCTCCTTTCGCCGGGTCAGGGCACCCGGCTCGGGCCGGGACGCCGAAGCCGCCCGACGGACCAGCCATCCTCACTTATATATCCAATTCCGCGCGATCCCGCAATGGCCACTCTTTTTTTCTTTCTTTTCCTAAGTATTGACGAGCGGCCATTAAATCTGATACATGGGACCCGTCGAGGGTGCGCGAATCCGCGACCCGGCCGGCGGGGACACCAGCCGAAGGGCGGCGGAAGAGCGCCCCTCCCGAACGCCAGACCTGGAGGAGAACCATGAGACAAGCGCAATGTCGGCATCACAGGCGGCCCGGGGTCGCGTTGGTGGCCGCGCTCGGGATCGTCGCACTCCTGGGCGCGCTTCTCGGAAGCGCGGCGCAGCAGCCTCCTTTCAAGGCGAGCTGGAATTCCCTAAAGAACATCCGGACGCCGCAATGGCTGCGGGACGGGAAATTCGGCATCTACACGCACTGGGGCGTCTACGCCGTGCCGGCGCAAGGGCCGAACGCCACCTGGTTCGCCAACCGGGCGTATTGGAATCCGGATTCCGCCGAGCGGAAGTACTGGGAGCAGACCTGGGGACCGCTCGAGAAGTTCGGCTACAAGGACTTCATCCCGATGTTCACCGGCGAGAAGTTCAATGCCGACGAGTGGGCGGAGCTGTTCCAGAAGGCGGGCGCGCGCTTCGCCGGACCCGTGGCCGAGCACCACGACGGGTTCTCCATGTGGGACACCAAGTACTCGCCCTGGAACGCGGCGAAGATGGGCCCCAAGCGGGACATCCTGGGCGAGCTGGCCAAGGCGATCAAGGCGCGCGACATGAAATTCGTCGCGGCTTTCCATCACGCCGAGGAATGGGTCTACTTCCCGACGTCCAACGCGAGCCTCGATTGCGGGGACCCACGCTACTCCGGTCTCTACGGGCCCATCCATCAGAAGGGCGAGCGGCCGACGAAAGCTTTCCTCGACACATGGGCGGGGAAGGTGGTCGAGGTCATCGACAAGTACGACCCGGACCTGATCTGGTTCGACAACGGGCTGGAGCTGATCCCCGACTGGACCAAGATGGGCGTTCTGGCCCACTTCTACAACAAAGCCGCAGAGCGCAAGAAGGAGGTCGTGGTCACATACAAGGCCCACAACCTCCCGCCGGGCGCCGGCCTGCTGGACCTCGAGCGCGGCCAGGAGGCCGACCTGACCTACTACGACTGGATCACCGACACGACCGTCGACGTCGGCCGCGGGTGGGGCTACGTCAAGGGGCTGGGGTTCAAGACGGTTGATAACCTTGTCATCAACCTCGTCGACCGCGTGAGCAAGAACGGTTATCTGCTCTTGAACGTCGGTCCGAAGCCCGACGGCACGATCCCCGACGAGGCCCGCGAGTTGCTCCTGGGC
>Ga0182021_10009607_pt1 | contig 11467 bp, 6 predicted proteins | sample 612E3MmetaG_FD_120493 | JGI IMG/M metagenome (GOLD analysis project Ga0182021, IMG submission 120493) | Permafrost microbial communities from Stordalen Mire, Sweden - 612E3M metaG (Illumina Assembly) | ecosystem: Environmental > Terrestrial > Soil > Wetlands > Permafrost | place: Sweden...
ATCAGTACGAGCTTGGTTGATCCTACGATTGCGTTAGAGAAGAAATATTCCAATGTAAATGAAGCAACGGGCATAGCAAAGACTTCGATAGAAGAACTGACACTTGATGGCAAAACGATTCCAACAAGCTATGCACTTGAACAGAACTATCCGAATCCATTCAATCCATCGACAACAATCCGGTATCAACTTCCGAATGCAGGTCATGTGATGTTGAAAGTCTATGATATGCTTGGGCGAGAAGTTGCAACACTGGTGGATGAGATGAAAGAAATAGGTTTTTATTCGGTCACATTCGATGGTGCGAGACTCGCGAGCGGCACATACATCGCGCGGCTTACGGCTCAATCGGGAGAAGGAAAGTCCTTTGTGCAAATAAAGAAAATGTTGATGCTGAAATAAGTGATCACGTTTTATACCTGCCCGCCGTTACACTTTAGCAGGCGGGTGTTCATCCCGACATATCTTAAGTCGGGATCTTTATAACAGTAGTCAGAAATCCCACTGCTGTTGCGCTTTTTGTTTGCTTGTCTCAGGCATGGCATCCCGTGCTTTTTATGGTACCAAGCGGGATTGCAGATGAATGAAATAGTAGTTATATAATGTCAGACACTTGTCTTAGTTCATGTGCAAGACGGTGTCTGATATTTTGTTTCTCGTGATTCTGATTTCAAGTGCATGGTAACTTATGGAACCGCTTTTTCTTTCTTGGGAAAATTCTTCTTGCCGTTGTTCGCAAACTCTTCTATCTTGAATCAAAATATGTTGCCGTTCAGTTGATAGCACGGAATATATTTAATATTTCGATTATCATTTACAAGGAAGAGGTATGCTTCTTCATCACCATTTCGTACGCATCGCCAAAAAATTTGAAAACAAAACAGCAATTATTGACCGCACGACAGGTAAGAATTTCAGCTACGGAAAAGCGCTCATTGCATCGCTCATCTTAGCGGATAAATTTAAGAAATTCGAAGAAGGATTTATCGGCATTATGATACCAACATCTGCGGGGTGTGCGCTTTCTATTCTTGGAACGCTTATGAGCGGTCGAACACCAGTGATGATCAACTATTCCACCGGTGCTGCACAAAACTGCGAGTATTCACAGAAGAAATGCGCATTTAGAACTATCATCACATCGAAAACACTCCTTGAAAAGATTAATTGTCCACGAGTTCCTGGAATGGTCTTTATTGAGGACATTTTGGCGAAAGTATCTATTCTCGATAAAATCAAAGCGGCGCTCCGTGCAAAGCTTCCGGTGGAACGGCTTCTTAAAAAAATCCATGGCGGCGATGAAAATGATAATGTCGTTGTTCTTTTTACGAGCGGAAGTGAAAAAGATCCTAAAGCAGTTCTCTTAACACATCGGAATATTTCTGCTAATCTTGTCGGTATTTCTGAGGTGTTTGATCTTAGTGATAGTGATATATTTCTTGCCAACCTTCCATTCTTCCATGTGTTTGGATTAACGGCGAACTTATGGCTTCCGTTGTATTATGGGATGACGATTGTCACGTATGCTAATCCATTGGAATTCAAAAATATTTGCGATATCATCCGAGAGGAAAAAATTACATTTGTTGTAGGCACACCGATATTCATGTGGGGATATTTGAGAAAATCTGCGCCAGGAGATTTTGCCACATGCCGTATCCTGCTAACCGGTGCGGACAAAACACCCGATTCACTTCGGGAGGAATTTCTTCATAAACACAATATTACTCTATTGGAAGGATACGGCTGTACAGAGACAAGTCCTGTTATTAGTGTAAATTCTCCTGCGGCCAATCGGGCTGGAAGTGTGGGACAGCCATTACATAATGTAAAAGTGCGCGTTGAGAACTATGAAACTGGTGAGGAGTGTGGTGTTGGTGAAATTGGAAAGATCCTTGTGAAGGGCGAAAATATCATGAAGGGATATTTCGATGATTTTGAAGCGACAACACTCAGTATCCGTCATGGATGGTATGATACCGGCGATATGGGATATCAGGATGCGGAAGGATACCTTTGGCATGTCGGTCGGCTAAAACGGTTTATGAAAATCGGCGGCGAGATGGTGTCACTGATCCGAGTGGAAAATGTGCTGGAGCATATTCTGCCGGAAGAAATTTCCTGCTGCGTTGTGGAAGTGCCGGATTCTGTGCGTGGAGCAAAGATTGTCGCAGCCATTACACAGAAAATTGACGAAAAGTTGATTTTGAAAAAAATGTCTGAAGAATTACCGAATATCGCATTGCCGAAGCACTTTGTGGTTATTGAAGATCTTCCAAAGATGGGAAGCGGCAAAATTGACTTCCGCCGTATTACTGAAATGGTACGGGATATACTACAACGGGGATAGAGATTGTGGACTGCGTACGACATGCGAGATTCGATAACCTATTGCGACAAATGTGATATTCAGATCAGTTCACTGAAGTAAACTGGGAGAGGCGCTTGGCGGGATTCTCTTTACTTCGTTCAAATTTTCAGATTCGGTAAATGGTCAGTTAATTCATATTGATGGTAGCTAAATATGCCGTGTTTGATGGAAAATGGAGTAAATTGGTTTCGGTTGTTTTGTCTGAATTTCTTCGTTTCAAAAAACTGCTGTTTTGGCAATTTCCAATAGTAGCAGGTGAATTGATGAATTGTGGGTTCTTGACACAGAGAGCGAAAAAGTGTATTATCGTAGTATGAAAATGGAGATAATTCTATTCAAATCATTTACTCATCAATAAAACATAAAAATATATGCCTGAATATCGTATCGATGGTGTAACGCTTGCGGGGAAGGCAGTTTCCGGATCAATCACTGCTGACACTAAAAGCATTGCTAAAGCGAAAGCGGCAGAACTTTCTCGCGAAAAGAAATTCAAAGTAACGGGAATTCACGAACGGCTTTCGTTCATCTATCGCGTTCAAAAGGGAAACGATAAAGCGATTGATGGTGAACAGAAAGCATTCACTTCTGATGAAGTCAGAGTTGCTTTAGAGAAAATGGGGTTTCGTGTTCTTTACGTACGAAAAAAATTATTTGGTACAAAACTGCATGCTGCCCCAACAGTTGATGTCATCACTTTTGTACGAGTGAGTACGGATTTAATGAGGCAAAAACTTCCATTCAATGAAGTGATGCAATTGCTTATCAACGACATCCCCAATGCAACTCTTCGTGAATCAATTAAAGAAATTAATGCGGAATTGAAGCAAGGAAAAGACAGCGAAAAAGTTTTCATGAAACAAGCTCCGGTGATCGGCAAGTTCACCGCACAAATGCTTGGCTTAGCCTCAAAGAGTGGTAATATGGTGGAGATTTATGAGAGTGCTGCAAAGTTCATGGAACGAAATGCAGAATTTAAGAGGAACCTCAAGAGTGCACTTATAACACCATTGATTACGTTGTTTGTATTGTTCCTCGCCTGCATGTTCTATGTTGCATACATCTTTCCAAAAACAGCGGAAATGTTTGTAAAATTTCACATCAAACTTCCTCCTATGACTGCGGCAACACTAAAGTTCAGTAACTGGTTGATGGACAATGCACTTATTCTTACGATCCTCTTTACTGCGCCAATGATTGTATTATGGCGATTTCTCCGAACAGAGCGGGGCAAGTTTTTAGCAGATAAATACTTAATTAAAATTCCAGTGATTGGTTCTATGTTGCACAAAACAGCAATCGAAATATTTTGCCGTGTGTTTTTCGCGCTCTACAGCGGATCGGGCGAAAACATTGAAATTATCCGAATGGCTGCAGAGGCATGCGGTAACAGATATATGGAACATCAAATCAAAACGATAGCGATACCGATGATGCTCGAACGCGGCAAAGGTTTGACGGAGGCGTTTGAGGCAACAGGTGTATTCACCAGAACTGCTATCTCTAGATTTAGTTCCGGTGCCGAGACAGGCACAGTGAAAGCGACTGCTCTTCAGTTGGCAGAGTACTACGAAAAAGAAACATCCTATCGAATGAAAAATGCCATCGAAGTTATTCAATTGTCAGTATCGATGATCATGATGATTGTGCTTACAGCGTTGACTCTCGTTTCTTCGGAAACAGCATTAGTAAAACCAGAAACCCCGGGATCGCACATGCTTTTGCCATTGCACTTTTTGCTTCCGTAAATGTAAGGAAGGGGTTTTTAAGGATAGAGGAATGGAACCATGGCCGAAATAGATATAACTGATAAAATCGGTTACACGCTCCTCAAAAAGGGAATTATCGACTTTGAGACACTCGAGAAGTCCCTCAAGATGAAGGATTCCGAGGAAAACAGGAAGAACCGAAAAAATCTTGGGCAGATTCTTGTAACAGAATTTGGAGCAGATCACGATGCGGTATTTCGTGAAGTGGCAAATCTTTATGCTTTCCGCGAAGTCTTTCTAGGGGATGAAAAAGTTGATGATGCGCGGATCGCTTTTATAAAGAAATATGTCGACCAGCTTTCGGACCAGCAGCGCGAAATGATGATCCAATCAAAGATGCTGCCGTTCAAATTTGACGAACGCCAGCCGGATAAACTCATCATCATCGCAGCGGATCCTACCGATCGCAATCTGCCTGTCGTGGCCCGCAGTTTTAATATAAAGAAGTACGAAATTTGTTATGTGCGCTTAAAAGAACTCCAATCGTTAATGGATAAAGTAGCACCCGCCCAGAATGAATTTCTGAAACTTCTTGATGATAATAAAATCACAGTTGATGAAAGTGGCGGAGGAGAAGATGATCAGCTTGATGAGCAAGCACTCGAAGCAGAAATTAACAAAAGTGCTCTTGTCAATTTGTTTGAAGGATGTCTGGTGGAAGCAGTTCGGCGCGGCGTGAGTGACGTTCACGTCGTTGCGTCAGAAGGAAATAGGACCAATTTTCTTTTTCGTGTGGATGGTGACCTGCAAGTCTGGCACATTCAAGAGAACACCGTTCCCGAGGCGGTTCTTGCAGTGATCAAGGATCGTACGAAGAATGTAGATCGGTTTGAGCGTGAAATGACTCAAGATGGATTTATACAACGCGTTATTGACGGGCATCAACTCCGATTTCGTGTTTCCATTATGCCAATTGTAACCACGGAATTCAAACACAAGTTTGAGAGTGTTGTTATCCGTGTACTGGATGATCGCAAAGTTATCACCGATTTAGAAAAATTAGGGTTACAGGGTCCGGCACGTCAATTCTTTTATAAAGCCATTAATAAACCTCAAGGTATTATCATTCTTACAGGTCCTACTGGATCTGGGAAATCAACTACGTTGATTGCAGCTTTGTATCAGGTTATTGATCCCACTGTGAACGTGTTAACGATTGAGGAACCGGTGGAGTATATTATCAAAGGTGCACGTCAGCTGAAAATTGGCCCTAAGATGGGATTTGAACAGGCAATCCGTGGAATCCTGCGACACGATCCTGACATCGTGCTCGTTGGTGAGATGCGAGATAAAGTGACCGCAGAAACGGCCATCAAGATGGCAAATACAGGCCATTTAGTTTTTTCAACATTGCATACAAATGATGCTCCCAGTGCAATTGCACGTTTGTTCAAAATGGGTATTGAACCATTCCTGCTTGCATATGCTATCAATGTCATTGTTGCCCAGCGGCTTATTCGAACGCTTTGCAAATTATGCAAGAAACCAATGGATGACAGCGAAAAGAAAGATCTCTTGAAATTCGGTATTGCCAAGGAAGATGTTGCTACCCATACTTTTTATACAGCAGTTGGATGCGAAAAATGCAGCGGAGGATATAAAGGGCGCGCTGCAATTCATGAGGCTCTATACTTTACTAAGGCAATTAAGGATATTATTCTGAATGCAGGCGATAAAGTTGACGAGAATGCAATCCGTGAGCAAGCAACGAAGGACGGGATGTGGACATTACGACGATCGGGAATGGAGAGAATGATGGAGGGAAGTACGACACTTGAAGAAGTTGTCTCGAATACAACCGAAGAGGAATAACCATTCTGATTAGCGAAGAAAATAGGGAAAAATAGATAGTAATCAAGGTGATAGAAAAAATTCTCGGATTTATATTCCTTCGTTCCAGGATGAAGAATCGTAGGGGGCGTGGGATGGGTAAATGAAGTCAGTATAGGAGGATGGGGTTAACACTTAAAAAAATCCTTTTCATCATTTGCTTTTTTAATTGGAGTTCCTTATTATCTAACCGACCATGGAAATGAGAGTTATTGAAAAACTTTAAACTTTAGTCGTCAGGTTACATAAGAGAATTCAGTCACATGGCAGCACAAGTCACAATTCCATCTCCAAAAATACAATCCACTGTTACTGTATCATCAGACTTACCGCCGGTCGTAACCGAGGCACAAAAAATTCTGAAAGAGATGGCATCTCAATTCCCAAAAACAGTTACGGGACTTGAGCGGCAAATGATGATTAGCGATACGATGACGCGGACTGATGAAACAACAAAAATGAAGCTGTTGGCTCTGGTTAATCATTTTCTCACTCGTATGTTTACCATCAACGCTTCTGATATTGATATAGGAGGATATGGTTCGCAAGGTTATATCTGGTATCGAGTGTATGGTTCAAAAAGATCAGATCCGTCACTTGGGAAATATTCACAGGACGAAATTAATGTTCTTATCCAAAGCATTGTTGGAGAACGGCAAAGAGCATTTCTATTTGAGAACAGAAATCTTGACTTCTCTCATATGCTTTATATGGAAAGTTCAGATTTCAGAAGATTCCGTGCGGACGCCTATTTTGACTTGGATCAGCTCGCGCTGAATATGCGCGCAATCAATAACACACTTCGCCCCTATAAAGGACTGGAGCTACACTCAAATGTCACAAAAGTGCTTAGTCTGGCACATACGAAGGAAGGGCTCTGTCTCGTCACAGGTATAACAGGATCGGGAAAAAGTTGCACGTTGGATTCCATTATCGATGCCAACAATCATAGTGTAGAAGGACATGTTGTTATTATTGCTTCACCTATTGAATTTGTTCATAAATCAGATAAATGTATCATAAGGCATAGAGAAGTTGGCAGGGACGTGCTTTCCTTTAGAGATGGTGCGGTGCAGGCATTACGTCAAGACCCAGATATTATTATGGTCGGTGAGCTGCGAGATGCTGATACAATTTTAGCGGCATTGGAAATTACAGATTCTGGTCACAAAGTCTTTTCTACATTACACACGGCATCGGCAGTTGAGAGCATTGACCGTATCATCGGTGAGACGCCGCCTATTGAGCAGGAACGGGTACGGAATCGATTAGCAGAAACGCTTCGATGTGTTATTTCACAAAAACTTGTTCCCAGTTTAGATGGTAAACGTGTGCTCGCGAAGGAAGTGATGCTTGGCACTCCCTCGGTATATGCAGCTATCAAGAATAATAATGTTAGCGAGATCTATCAAATGATCGCAGAAGGCACGGAACTTGGTATGGTCACTATGGAACAAGACTTAAAACGTCTGTACTTGCAGAAGAAAATTTCGATAGAAAACGCTATGAACTATGCCAATAATAAACGGCGTCTTCAACAACTTTTACAGTTACAAACAACAGAATAAAGATCTATCTATGTAGGCGTTGCAGGACCATAGGCATCGTAGCCTATGACGATTTTCTAAATATTAACGAACGAGGAAATACCAACTCATGCCTATTAAAGCAGGAGAAGGAAAAACAGCGGTTGCCTTATTTGTGGACGGACTAGAACTTAAGTTCGTACGCCTTTCTGCCAAAGGAAATAATGTAACGCTAAGAGATTTTAAAACCGTTGCTTTGGTGCGAAAATTTGAAGAAAAGCAAGCCAGTGTGGCAGCTGGTGAAGGTCCATCATTTGGCGACATTTCATCGGGAGATTCTTTCTCGTCTGCCGGAGCGCTTGAATCTTCAAGCGAAGAAGGCAATACAAATGCATCCGTTCTGCTTGGCCTATTAAACGAAGTTGGCTCTCCAAGGAAATATTTACTTTCCTATGCTATCTCTGAACCGGCTGTGACCTATCAAGAGTTTGAGGGAGATTTTGGGTTAAAAGGAGATAAACTTAAGAAAAAGATTTCTCAAGAACTTTCGATGATGCGTGCCTCTGCTCCTGCGATAGATGCGATTGATGTTATCCCAACAGCATCAGGCGGTTTGCTCTCAATCATCCGTGAAGATGGTGTTCACATCTATGATCTTCTGATGGAAGTTAAACAATTTATGGGGGGACGCGTTCCGAATATAAAACTGGTAGACAGTGCAGATGCAGTATTGATGGAAATGGTGCGTACACAGTACGAACCTCAGGAAGAAGAGGTTTCGGTTCTCGTTTATGTAGGACATGATTTCAGTCGGTTGATTTTTATGCAAGGTCAAAACTATCTTCACTTTGCCCCTATCATTAGTGAAGGATATGAATCACCCAATATTGAAAATACTATTTATAGTCGCATTTTGCTCGAGCAAGATAATATTGCATTGACGCGCATCGATCGCATTTTACTGGCTGGTGAAAGCCATAAAGTGAATTTGTTGGAAGCAATCGCTCCGCAATTCTCAAGCGCTCTTGTGGAATATATGAAAGCCCCTACTCTTGATATTGGTGAATTCGAGGGCTCTATTGGTGAGGCAGTGTCAGAATATGTTATTCCGATTATGACAGCATGGCGTACGCTTCAACCCACTCTTCCCGGTTTTTATGATATCAACCTCGTTCCGCATTTTGTTCTGGAAGGTCAACGAACATTGGCGCTGGCATGGCATGGCTGGGCAGCGGCCATTCTTGTTAGTCTGACGATTCCATTCTTCGTTGTTCAAATTACAGGGCGCGAAGCTGAAATCAGACGAGTTAAGGGGGAGCTTATGCAGAAGCGGCAAAAACTAACTGAGTTGGACGTTTTTCGCCAACGAAGAGCGGCATTGACTGATGATATTAACCGCTATAGTAATGCAACGACTGTTTATGATTCTATCGCTCCGGGGAGTGATCGGTGGAGCCGAATTCTGCATTATCTTGCAAATAGTATAGAGGACCTGAATTCTCTGTGGATATATAGTCTGAGACCTGATGACAGAAATTCGCGAAATATTATTATCTCGGGTAGGTCCATCTATCGCACACGTATACCGCGCATTGCAAGCATCTTTGAAACAGCGACGTTGAGAGAGGTACGTACCATCACAGTACGTAAAAAAATATTATATGAATTTGACATTGTTATTGAACAGGTTGATAAATATGATATTCCTGAACCCAATTTTACTGGTACAAGATAAGAGGACGATAGAACCGTGACTAATAAACTTAGAAATACAATTGTTCTTTTTGCTGTCTTTCTTTTTTTTGTAGTAGTAGGGTGGGGATGGTGGGGATGGTGGCAGCCACGTCAGTTAAAAAAAATCGATAAAGAAGTCCAAGCAATCAACAAGGAGTTGGAGGATCTGCCGGGGTTGACGGATGAAGTTCAACGTCTAACAACTCAATATCAAGAAGTAAAGCGGAGATACGATTCTCGAAGTAAGGAGATACCTCAGTTTGACATCTCTTCGCAAACGTACGAGTATATGAGCCGTGGTATCGATGAAGCTGGGTTCTTAAAGTTTGATATGAAATTTTTAGGGACTAATGAAAAACCTAGTTGGGGGTACAACGCCTATAAGTTAGATCTTGGCGAGGCACAATTCGAGAATCTTTTTAAGTTTGTGTACTTTCTCGAAAACGGACAACGATTATATAAAATTTCTTCTATGAGGTTGGAACAAAGAGAAGCAATTGATCCGGATACAAAAGATGTTACAAAGTGGATTGCATTTGACATGGAAATTCACGCATTTTTTGTTCGAAGCATTCCTGAACTTGGTACATCATTGGCAGCCAAGCCTTTGACGATGATCGTATCTCCGTATGATCCTTTCTGGAACATGATTACACAGACTCTCTCTACGGATGCTCCTATTGGTGAAGTAGATGCAGATAAATTGGAGGTGAAAGCAGTCCTGCCGGGAAAAGTATTTGTGCTTGCAAATAATGCACTTATCGTTTTGCATCTTGGGGATAAGGTGTGGCGTGGAAATGTTACACGCGTCAGTCCAGCGGAAAGCTCTGTGGAGTTTACTCTTGACGAAGGTGGAATTACCCGAAAATTAACAAAGAAAATAATGTTTGATAAATAAACGAGGTAACTATGAGAGTACGCTCTGTATTATTTCTTTTTCTAATTGCAACTGCGATTGCACAACTTGTGGAAGCACAGTCTGAGCAAACAATTCAACGCAAAGCGAAGGGGAAAATTGTCAATCAGGACGAAATGGTTTCATTTAAGTCCGATGTCCCATATACAAAAGCGATACAATCGCTCGGAGAATTGAGTAAAAGACTCGATGGGAGATTGGTTATTGACCGATCACCATTGCAAGGGAAAGATAAAACCATCGGGATTAACATTGAATCGATGTACTGGAAAGATGCATTAGAACTTATTCTTCGAAGTAATCAACTGTGGTATATCGATTACCCGGAGTATATGGAAATTGCCTCATTTGAGGAAATTGGGAAAAAGCAAGGTGAACAAGTACAAAAGGAAAATCCTTCGAGAGATGTTTCTTCAACCCCATCTACGAGCTCTGTTCAACCCTCGACTCAAACTGCACCAGCTATCGTTGACTCCAGTGAGTATTATTCCAAAGTGCGGGAGATATCCATTTCGAGCGTGTTCTTTGATTTGAATAAAACAAAATTAGCAGAGAATGGGATGGATTTTTCTATTTTCCGTGGAAGTAATTTGAATCTCGGAGTGAATATTTTCGGTGCAACCGTGCCACCAAATAAAGTTGGTGATCCAATTATCAGTAGGATGACAAATCAATTCATGACTACATCAGTGAATCCAACAGGGAGTAACCTTGGAGTGGACATCAATGCGGCACTCAAGATATTTGAAGGTGAACAGCTTGGCGAAGTGATTGCGCGGCCTCAAATTACCGTTCGTTCAGGTTCAAGTTCCACATTCCAGGTTGGACAGGATTTTTCTGTGTTGGAAAAGGATTTTTCTGGAAACACGGTGCAAAAATTCTATCCAACAGGAACAATCCTTACGGTGCGGCCAAGAATTTTTAAAGTGGGAGAAATGGAGTTTATAGATATTCAATACAAAGTTGAAAAAAGCACTTTTGAAGCGACTACGGTCACGACCGTTATCAATAAAACCTCGGCTTCTGGTTCTCTCACACTTCTCAATGGTGAAGAAGGCTATGTAGGAGGAATGTATTCCAATGAGGAAGTATTAACACGACAGGGAGTACCTTTTCTGAAAGATTTACCATGGTGGGTATTTGGACTCCGCTATATCTTTGGGTATGAATCAAAGAAAATTACGAAACGGGAACTTATTGTTCTTCTTAGAGCAGAAATACTTCCATCGTTGGAAGACCGTGCGATGAAACCGCAAACAGTAAAAAATATCATCAAGGAATCAAAGCAAGAGATGGAAAAAGACCTCAAAAACAGAGTAGA
>Ga0182021_10009609_pt1 | contig 11466 bp, 7 predicted proteins | sample 612E3MmetaG_FD_120493 | JGI IMG/M metagenome (GOLD analysis project Ga0182021, IMG submission 120493) | Permafrost microbial communities from Stordalen Mire, Sweden - 612E3M metaG (Illumina Assembly) | ecosystem: Environmental > Terrestrial > Soil > Wetlands > Permafrost | place: Sweden...
CACTCTGGTAGCGTTTTCAGGTGAAATAAACGATCCCCAGTCCGGCGCTGACCCATTCAGCGAAACCAGCAAGACCATGAACCCCAATCTAAAGGGGCAAGGCATCCGCGAAGCCTTCGACACTGACGACTATCAAATTCTACTGGTTGCCAACAAATTCCAAACTGGCTTCGATCAGCCCTTGCTGTGTGGGATGTATGTGGACAAGCGGCTGGCAGGTATTGCGGCGGTGCAAACACTCTCACGCCTCAATCGCTCTTATCCAGGCAAAGACACGACTTATGTGGTGGACTTCGTAAATGATCCCGAAGACATACTCGCCGCGTTCAAGGCCTATTATGAAACTGCCGAACTGGCTAATGTCACTGACCCTAATCTTGTGTTCAACCTGCGTAGCAAGCTTGACTCGGCAGGCTTCTATGATGAATTTGAAGTCAATCGCGTGGTCGAGGTTGAGTTCAACCCGAAGGCTAAGCAAAGCGACTTAGCCGGAGCATTGGAGCCGGTCGTTTCGCGGCTGTTGCAGCGTTACAAGGTGGCACAGGACAAGCTCAAATTCGCCAAGGCCAAAGAAGATACTAAAGCTGCCGAAGACGCACAAAATGAACTCGATGCACTCCTGCTGTTTAAGCATGATATGGGCACATTCCAGCGCATGTATGCCTTCCTTTCCCAGATATTCGATTACGGCAACACGGCCATTGAAAAACGCTTTATCTTTTACAAACGGCTCTTGCCATTATTAGAGTTCGGACGCGAACGAGAAGAGATTGACCTGTCCAAGGTCATGTTGACCCACCACAATCTGAAAAATCAGGGCAAACAGACTATTGTTTTAGGCGAAGGTGACAATCCCAAGCTGCCGCCGCTTGGTGAAGCCGGAAGCGGATCAGTCCAAGAGAAAGAAAAAGCCCTCCTCAACGAGATCATCGCCAAGGTCAACGACCTGTTTGAGGGTGAACTGACCGATGATGACCGATTGGTCTATATCAACAACGTCATCAAAGGCAAATTGCTGGAATCCAAAACCCTGGTTCAGCAGGCCACCAACAACACCAAAGAACAGTTTGCCAACTCACCTGACTTATCCAGCGAGTTAATGAGTGCCATCATGGATGCCTTCGCGGCACACAGTACCATGAGCAAGCAAGCCTTGGATTCCGAGAAGGTGCGTAGCGGCTTGCGGGATATTCTGCTCGGCCCAGCACAGCTTTATGAAGCATTGCGGGAAAGGTCGGAAAGCTGTTGATTACCTGTAGTATCGAAAGTCATTACGGCATGAAATGGAATCAGATTTCCACTAATTAATGCAAGATTGCAGAATTATTAGAATCCATTGCCTCACACCAGAGTAAATAAATGTCAATTTCACTTGAAACGCTCATCTATGATGAAAGATTGCACGTTCTTTTTAAAAGTGTGAACGCACATTCTGCTGTGCAACTGTGGTTTTTACAAATCCAGAAGGGAGAAAAAACAGAAACACGCCTTCTTTATGGCCGAATCCTGCCTTACAGCTTTCATAATAACAAGTGGAGCGCACCAGATGAAGATTCTTTTAAATCATTCAGTGATTATCAAGCACAAGTTATTCGTATCAATCTGTACTGTGAAGCAAGTAAGCTCATTGAGCTAATGTCGAGTCTTTCTAGTGGAAAAAATATTTCATGTATTAGTCACGACCTTCAGCTTGATATGTCGCCAGCATTGCAAAAACGTTTTGGCGAATTTTGCCTTGTGGATAAATTTTGCTATAGACCTGTTTCATATTTACCCATGCGAGAAGATTTTGATAGTCGGGGCTTAAAAAGTCCACATGGCTCTGCTGGGGCTTTTAGTGGAGCACTGACACCCTTTGGTAAAAATGTGCTTTTCCTCAATAATGGAGAAATAGACAACGCACTTTTAAGTTATGCAGTAGACCAAATTAATACCGACACAGGGATGTCTTTCGGGAAAGAAGATGTAGCGCGATTAGGTGATTTGGAGTTGTTGGTATTCCCGACCCTTGATGATCACGAACGCAATTTGTTTCAGACTAAATGGAAAGAAAACGGCAATATACGTGTACTAAGCGTATTGTTTGAGCAAGGGAAATGCAGCTTATATGACACCTTTCATATAAAAGTTAGCTTTACAAATGATCATCAAACTGTGCATTCCAGCTTGAAGACGGTGCATCAAGTATCTGGCGAGCTTGTATCTGCTGACTTTGAGTTGCCTGAATACTTGAATAAGATTATTGATGGCTTATCTGTGGAAATTCATGCTCAAAAATCCAATGATAATTCTGCCGTTCTATATTGTCAGTACGGAGTAGGTTTTATTCGAGAAATAGGTTTTACACTCCACAATGTATCAGCTTCTGTTACGGGGACAGTTAAATCAGACTGGCTGACGAAAGTCACAAAAATGCCAAAAGATTCTGCCAGAATAATTGCAGCTCAATCAATAAACCAAGGCACGGCTAGTTCCTATTCTGTTGTAGGTGGAAGACAAGCCGATCCTTGGGTGTCAATCAATAGAAACGCCAAGGCTCAATTAGAAAAATTTCAACCGACACCATCAGAAGGAAGATTTTTTAAGCGTTATAAAGACGGTGATGGTTCAGGAAGACTTGAGTTTCAGGTTTGGATAAAAAATATTTTAAATTCCCACCAAAAACATCAAATCATTATATTTGATCCGTACTTTGAAGATGCTGGTATCACTTTGCTTGTGCCTAATGCAAGTACTGATAACGACTGCATCGTTTTTACTACGAGTGAATCCCCAAAATCCTCCGACCCACAGCGACTTAACAACATAGAGAGATGCTGTGAGCAATTATCAGTATTAGTGAAGCGTATCCGCTTAAGAATTTTTGCATTGCCTAAGGATTCTTTTCACGACCGATACATTTTGATTTCTGAAAAAAGTGGTGAGCCCTTAAAAGGTTTTCATTTATCAAACTCAATACAAAAAGCTAACGAAAATTTCCCTTTATTAATAACACCGATTCCACCTGATGTTCTAATCAAGGTGAACAATTATGCATTAGAGATACTTAATGAAAATTTAAAAACTGATGTTGCACCGTTTTTTGACTCAAAAGCTCCACATGATAAAAATGAAGCTCGTAGGCGTCATGAGCCGTTGTTATTTTTGGATGAAAAAGAAGCGGGTACTGTCTTGGCAACATGGACAGGTGTACAAGACCTAAAGAACCTAAGGTCACAACCTTTAAAAGCCAAGTTAGAACAACTTGGTTTCTTGCAAGGCGAATCTCTTAACGGCGATAAATTTTCTAATTGTGCAAATATTTTCAGCTTTCTTGGTCAAATCGACAGTATTACTTTTAATCAATACTGGGATGTGGCTGGAAATATTCTTGCGAATACCCCATCTGGGGATCTCCTTGATTCTTGCAAAATCTCTGATGTGGTCGCTTTATGTGACGCGCTGTTAATATACTTAAAGGGTAAAGTTTCAGAAAAGTCTTTAGATGCTTTTGACGCACAAGACGCGTTTAGCTATTGTCAAAGCTTGAAGAATGATTCAATAGATAAAATATTGCACTTTGGACGGACATCGAATTTTTATCACGGTATGAAATTTAATGCAATCTCTTGGGCTGACTATTATGCAATAAAAATACTGTGGCATCACAATCCAAACCATTTTTTGGATTTTATAGAGGCCGCAACGAAACTTATTTCGAGCAATGGCGACTACAAACAGAAACAAATTAAGATTTACTCTATTCTGGCGCAAGCAATAGACGAAATTTCGTTAAACATTGAGTTTGGTCTTACTGAGACGCAAATATCTCTATTAATTAATCGAAACAATGATTTTCTTAAATGGTTTGGCTATTGTGCGCTAGAAACTGCAATCATTAAAAATAATGGCTTATTGCCGATTATTACCAATATGCAAGAATCAGAAAAAATAATGCTGCTTGGTTGGATGATAAATCGCACGGCAATTAAGGATACAGAAAAAAACTCATTATTTGGAACATTGGTAAGTGAATATCTTGCGGCTTTTCCATCTGTTCTTGCTAAGGATGATGTGATTGTTTGTATTGATTCACTACGGGGACACATGCGAAAGCTTGGGTGGTGTGAACCTTGGTTGTTTAATCAAATTGTTATGCCTTTAATTGATAAAGATAGAATTAATTTTGACGATTTAGCGGCAATTTGGATGGATGAAATGGAGGAGTTATTTAAGGGAAATTTATCTGACCAGAGTGGAGGTTTTAGCTTTGCTAATTTTTCCAATGAAGGGCGAACTACAGATATTGCAGCATATCTAATCGCTCACAGTGGCTTTAAATGTCAAAAATATATTTTAGAGTTGTTAAATAGAAGATTGAAAGATTTGAGTCGAGATATTCAAAAGCCACTTGCAAGCACATCGAATTGGAAACGTTGGGATGCAGCTCTTAAAACTACGTTTTGGATATACGGGTTAACTAAATGGATTGATTACCACTTAACATCACCATTACAAAACTTAATTCAACCATTATTGTTAGCCACAGTTGATGAGGCTTATAAATTGAGTATGCACAGATCAATAAGTGAGTGGGAATCCCTTAATTATGCTGGCGGTGAATTTTCAATATTTCTCAAGGATAGGAGCGAGTTCAACTAAGTAATACTTTTTCAGCCGTAGCCAAAGGTAAAAATAGAACTCTTGGCAAACTGCCAAGCTGGCGGAAGCCATGGTGCTTATAAAAGTTCACAGCTTGTTCGTCCTTGGCGTCCACCAATAAGGCAAACGAAGCAGGGGCGGCAGTCATTGCCTTCATAGCGGCATCCGCCAGCAATGCTTTTCCCAATCCGCGCCCCTGATACCGCCGATCTACCGCTAAACGCCCGATGCGAACAGCTGGCATTGTAGGATAACGAGGCAGACGCCTTGCATCATCAGGAGGTAAATCAGGTGTGGATATGCTGGCCGATGCTATCGTATAGTAGGCTGCCACTTGACGGGTCACAACTTCGACGGCCACAAAGCAATTCGCTATACGGCGGCGGATGTCTTGCGTGACTTGCGTCTGAAAATAGTGGTCAAGCTGGGCTTCGCCGCTGGCAAACGCCAAGCGGTCATGGCTGCTTTCCAAGGCTTCGAGAAGGAAAGGAGAGGTCACTTAACACCGAACAATTCACGATGCTTCTCAAAAGCCCGATAGAGGGCGGCTGTCGGTTCGGGTGGATTAAGGATGCTTTCAGCAAAAAGACGTTGGTCGTCAATCGAAAGACGGATGATGTCGGTCATTTCGATAGTCTGCCGTGCCGCTTCACTAGAGGCTGCAACGACAAAATCAGTCAGTGTTCGCCCTTGTATTTCAGCGGCGCGTTTCAACATCGCATGGACATGGGCTGGCAAGCGAGCTTCGAGACGGGCAGTTTGTGATTTTGTTTCTTTCATATTTTAACTATACGGCAATATGCCGTACGAAGTCAACTATCTTGATAACAGCCATTGTCACTTTTTAAAGTCGATGTCAGCAGTAATCAGCCTGAGCCAGCGTAGAATCTCGATGGGCCACTCGGCATAACAGAAATTTGTAACCAACTGCATGAATGGGTTGTCGCGAAACTTGAAAGTTATGCGACAATCAAGCAACCCCAGTAAAATCAGCGTTTTTTATGTCGCAAAAATATGGTGCTAAAGTACATATTTTCGATACACTTTTGCGACATTACTTTTTGAGTTTCAGCTTCATCCCCCAAATGCTCCGCTGACAGCGGCTTTGACAATCTGCTGACACCGACTTTGAAAAGTGACATATGGCGCAACCTTCTGATGTTTAGTCTGCCGGAAAACAGATGTTTTCCGATGGGTTTAATAAAATACCACTTTTGCCGCTAAAATCGGCCTCAATAATGTACGAAAAACGGTGTCGCTATGGTGTGTTATACGGAAACTACGGACAATTGGTTTTCCGCGCATGATTATGGTCGCTATTGCCCAAAATTGCACGAATCCTTACGGTCACCCTTAAACGGTCTCAACTGGAAAAATGCTTAAATGCATGGGTAGAGCTGCATCGACGGGTTTAAAAAATAAAATTTGAGCTTAAAAAAGCAGGAATTGATGTCTTGTTTTTAGGGGTTGCAGGATTTAGGTACATAAATAAACTTTATGAAAAATAAAAAAGCGACACTGACACCGGATCAAATCCAGTGTTTAAAAAATCAGACCTTCAGCGATAATGAACCAGGAACCCTGCTAAAGGATTTTTCTAGCCTGCTCGATTTTATCGGCCCTGGTGGCATTCCAGTCTCTGGAAAAAATCATCTAATAGCTATCAAGCTGCTTCCACAACTTAATCAACTGATGTCACATCCTTTAGATGTGACGTTGAAACGACCCCAGCAAAAATCCTTTCCTCACATCAATGGCTTGTATCTTTTGCTGAGAGCATCAGGATTAACGCAAATCGCTTTTGAAAAAAAGGCAGCGAAATTGATGCTGGATACTAAAGTATTTGCCGACTGGACGTCATTGAATCCAATGGAACGTTATTTTGCTTTATTGCATGCGTGGTGGCTTCGAGGCAGAGCCGACATTATTGGAGAGGGCGATAGGGGGTGCGAAAACGGTTTGTATGGCGGCCTATCTTTCTTTCAATATGCTCTGAACGACGGCCTCAGCCTTAAAGAAAAAAAATCCAATGATTTAGGCTATCTTCGATACAGTCCTGGTTTTCATAATATTGCGTTGATGGAGTTATTCGGCTTTATTCGAACTGAACAGGATGCTGCTTTGAGTGGAGACAACTGGCCCATCGTGGACATTTCCCCAACCACATGGGGCCATACACTATTAAATCATTTTTCCGAACACATCACTGCATTCTATAAGCATTTTAAAGATAAATCAGATGATGAGATGATTGCGTTATGGCGTTCTGAGTTAAAAACCTACATTCCTGCTCTGGAAAAAGACTTGAAGCAGCCTGAAGCTGAAGAAATCCCAGATAGCCTCTGTATTTTTAAAGTCTCCCTTGGCTCAGCTTACCGGAAAATAGCTGTCCCAGGAATTACCAGCCTTGAAGCGTTAGCGGGTATTATTTTAAGCGCCTTTAAATTCGATAATGATCATTTGTATGAATTTGTTTATAAAAACCGTTATGGGATAACAGAACGCGTTGTCCATCCTTATGTAGAGAATGATGAGCGTTTTACTACTGATTGCGTAGTTGGTGAATTACCTTTACATAAAGGTATGGAGCTTACCTTCCATTTTGATTTTGGTGACGACTGGCGGTTTCAATTGGTTGTAGAGTCCATTGCAAGCAACGATTCCCACTGTTCAGGGCCAACAGTCATTGAACAAAAAGGCAACCCACCAGAACAATATTCAGACTGGGGCGAATGATTGTAATACAGAATATCCGACAAGGGTATATAGATAGCCATCACTAGATGTTCTCTGAACTCCTCCTGGCCGACTGCTGTCCGTCGCGGTAATCAAGTTTTGGCCGCAAGCTGCCGGTCAATATCTCAAACCTCGCAGGACTGACTGTAACACCCCATACCGAAAACCCCTCTGAATTTGCCTCTCTATAATCCAGTAAAAACAAGGCTTCCAGCGTGGCGGTTTTGTCATACCGTAAACACTTGATACCGGTAAGGCTTTTTAAAAGAGTGCTTTATACCCACACAGTAAGGAGTCTAAGAAACGAAGGGATACTGGTTGGCGAACTCGATTTTTAACGATTTTCGCCCCACAAGCCATGCGATTCGACAGACTTAACAGCATCATGCCCCCAATTTTGACCGAATTCGCGTCGGTTTTTTGTTAATCCTCCCTACCGACTTGAATTCGCCAACAGTATCCGAAGGTTTTTTAAACACACAAGCCGCATGAAATTAATTACTTGACTATCATGTAATTTTGTCAATCGTTGTACGATTACAAACCACCGACATTTTCATAATCTTTTTCCGTTAAACTCTGCGAAGCAACTACATAAAACTTACCATCAATAATCCATTCAAAAGCACTTGCAAGACATGGCACCATAGTCGGATTATTATCTGTAATTGTAAATAGGCTCTGACCTACTTGGTGCATCCCCGGCAGATTATCTGGATTGTAAAGAAATACATCCATGTTTATTTGTGGCATGTTTTCCATACCTAATGGTAATGAACCAAATCGATTTTTTAGTACATCGCCGTATTGCATCGTGCCATTGGTAGAACACCACGAAACTATCTTGCATATCGCCGATTCTGTAATACGAATTAACTCTTCATTATCCGGGCGAGTACCTTCTATTCCACGGCCATGTACAACATATGTTCCGATTTGCAAGGGTGGATCATAATAATGTGTGAGTTCTACAGGCCCTAATTGCATATGTGCGCACATATCGTGGAGCGCACAGTAGAATTTGAAAAGGCTGTCTTCTTCATGATTGATAGCAATAGGCCAAGATTTATCGGTTATTTGATCACTGTCTAAACAAGTCTCAAATACCTTTCCTTGATGGTAAATTACCCCTACGTTTAAAACACACACATAATTTGGCCACAAGGCTGCTGGTATTTTCGCTTCCCACTCCCTAAGATTATCAAGAAGCGAGTTAAGCGAGTTACCCGCTAGGCTGTAAGCGAAAACTATTCCGAATGGCTGTGGTCTTGAATGGAGCACTGTGAAGCCGCCACCTATAGACTGCGAAACACATCCAGTTGGTGCCATTGATTTGAATACTTTTATTTTCTCAAGAGAATCGATAAATTCAGTCTTGGAAAGACCAGACTTAACCTCGATTATTCCGTAAACACAGTCGATCGGAAAAACTTGGATGCTATCATCGTACAGTAGCTTCACGCCATTGAGATGGTCATAAATAACTACATCACATTGCCGTGACGACGTATCACGGACGCGGCCAACAATTTCCCCTGAACCAATCCCATATTTGGATGGTAGACGTCCTTCAGACAAGAAAGATCGAAGAGTGTTTTCACGAAACGTTCCTTTCGAACCGGAATGTTTGATTCCTGCTGATGCCTCAAAATCAAGGTGCATCTTCTGACTTATTTTTTGAAAAAGCGTTCTTGTATCCATAAGCTGACCTCCCTAGCCTTCCTATTAAATGTATTGTCGAATTTTGGAATTATACCCTCACATCAATAGTTCACCTTAAAAGTCGGGCTATCCTCTGGCCTCGTCTTGCGATGATCGTAAATTCGCGTCGTGGAAATGTTCGCGTGCCCCAGCCATTCTTGCACCTTGGCAATGTCGGCCTGATGATCGAGTGCATTGGTCGCCGCCGTCGCCCTCAGCGAATGCGCCCCAATTTTAAAACCCAGTTCTGTTGAGTAGGCCCGTACCAGCCGGTAAACGCCGTCTGGTGTGATGGCGTTATTGAGTCCTCCGCCTGTGTTGTTTTTGACGGGGCGGAACAGCGCACCGTTCTCATCAGCCCCATGTCCAGCCATTTCCAGATAGTCGTAAACCAATCCGCTGGCGGCGGGATGCAGCGGCACATAGCGGGTTTTCCCGCCTTTGCCGGACACATTCAGGTGCGGTACGCCGCGCCGTTCGTGTTTGAAATCTTTAACGGTCAGCTTGCACAGTTCATCACGGCGCAGGGCGTGATAAAGCAGGGTGGCTAAAATTGCGCGGTCACGCTTGGTTTTCAAGGTTGCGCCTTCGGGTGCATCCAATAGCTTTCGGGCTTGATGGTCGCCGAGCGCGGGTGTCCGGCCTTCTTGGCTGTCCACCTTGGGGCGTTTGACGCCTTTAACCGGATTATGGGTAACCGCGTTTTTCTCACAGAGATAATCGAACAAGGAAGCGAGCGCGGCCAGACGGTGGCGGATGGTGCTGCCGTTACGGTTGCGGCTTTTGAGGTCGTCCCTCCACGCAATCACATGAGCGCGGGTAACAGTTCTAAATTCTTCCGGATTCCGAATACCTACAAAGGCCATAAAATCTTTGATGGCGTTTTGGTAAGCGCGTTGGGTCGCGGGGCTGGTGAGGTTGGCAAACCATTCGATTTCCGGCGGCACGTCGGCGAGGCGTTGGAAGGCCTCGGCGGTGAGGAGTCGATTTTGGGTGTTGGGAAGGATGGCGATGGGGGGGCTGGTCATAGATTGAGTTTACTCTTGATAAAATCCGTTATCAAGAGTAAAAGCGGGGTTTTTAGGTATCTTGCTTAGGCTACTTCCTGTTCTTTCTGCTCTTCTTTCTGTTTGAACTCTACCCTCAGAACAAGCTCGTTCATTACATAGTGAATGAACTGATCGCCTAAATCAGTAAGAACATACTGTTCTTTATCATCAAATGTTGATTTCATATATGGCGAGGCACTCTTTCGTGAGCCAGTTGCCTGCTTTTTCAGAAAGCGCCCTTGGTTATCCGTATCCCGTGCTTGACGGATGACCCCACCAAGACTTAGTTGCCGGATCAGAAGCCGGAATAGATCAGCTTCAGCAGAATCTTCGCGCACATCAGGTTTTTGCAGATTCTCCCAAATGCCGACGCGGGTAATACCGGGATTCCTGTAGATTTCCCCTACTACCTCAAAATGAAAATCCGAATACTCCCCTATCCAGTCAATGAAAAGTCGAACAACATCATCACTCGCCACCTGAGAGGCCGCAGAGTTAGACAGAAGATTTCGCATTTTCTTGCGTTTTTCAGCGGTATCTATTTCTGACCAGTTACGGAACGCTTTTTTGAGCAAAGACTGATATTCGCTGGATTCTACCCGTTTCTTGATTTCCGCATCCTGCATATCAAGCCGCGCCATGATGTCTATGATGGTATCGCTTTTCTCTTTGAGTTCTTCTTCCAGCATTTGCATCCATTGCCGGAAAACCTTGTTAATCGTCTCTTGTTCAGATTCCGACCAAGCACCAGCCGCCGCAGATAACACACCGCCAACGAAGGGTATGAGGCCAGCCGCCGCGTTCATCCCTGCCCGCTTCCATTTATTGGATGAATCATCTGGAACGTCTGGTTTATCGCTGCTCATACGCATCTACCTTCAATAAATTGGGTTGTTCTTGTGACGGTTCCGGCATGAAACTGCCCTGCCGCTGGGCTGATTGTTCCCAAACGCTCTGTATGTGCATCGGCTATGCCCTTATCCTCGAAAATTTTTATACACCCGGCCTTATTGAGCGCGTCCCGTGGTAAATCCGGGTTTTGGTCGGCGGTGCTGATGCGAATATAACCGTATTCAACATGGCAATTATGCAACCGATATTTGCAACATTCAAGCCGCTGTTATTGCTGCACCTTTTCCATATTGGGTGAGTAGTTGCGCCACTCACGTAACGCAACCCTCGCAGAACCGGACTTGGAGTGTTACACCATCCGGCTCCCAGCTTAAGTCCTCCACAATGGCTTGGGATATAAGTTGTGCTGAATTTGCAGGGATGGCATCCATGCTTGTAACACCTTGCTGAATTTCGCCCAGTTACAACTTCGCCTTTGGCTTCTACG
>Ga0182021_10009610_pt1 | contig 11466 bp, 16 predicted proteins | sample 612E3MmetaG_FD_120493 | JGI IMG/M metagenome (GOLD analysis project Ga0182021, IMG submission 120493) | Permafrost microbial communities from Stordalen Mire, Sweden - 612E3M metaG (Illumina Assembly) | ecosystem: Environmental > Terrestrial > Soil > Wetlands > Permafrost | place: Sweden...
CTCAGAACAGAAATGCCCCAAACGACGTGATTGAAATATTAAACAAGTTTACAGATAAAATCTATACTTCACCAATTGATGTCACAAAAGAAATAGGCAAAATAGAATAATCAAAAAGGTTCCTTCGGTTTTATAATTTAAGTTTTTCACAAGGTCTATTTTAGATGCGAGGGCATCCATCGTCAATTTAGTTTCTACTAACTATTTTTGTGATTGCTTTTCGTTATCACACATAAGCTTAAGGGGCAATTCTGCAATTGATAGCAAGACGGTCTTTTAACAAATCGTGGAGGAGAATCGTTTTGACGATTAGTGAACAAAAAAGAAAGATGACTCGTGAAGAGGTAGGTCGAAAAGGTAGCGAAAAAGTATCTAGAGAACGTGGTCCAGAATTTACAGAGAGATAGGTCGTAAAGAAGGGAAAAAGTAGCTCAGGAACGAGGGTCTGAATTTTACAGAGAAATAGGCCGCAAAGGCGGTGAACGTAAAGGAAACAAGTGCCGGAAAAATGCGTGATATTGGTAAGTCGTTGAAGAGGAAAAGCACGAAGTAGCAACATTGAAAAGAAAACTTTCCACGGCAACATTAATTTTTAGTTAAAGAGTAACGGCAAAAGGTTGAAATACGTTTTAGTTTTACTAGATTTTTATGAAGAAAATTCTTGTTCTTTACTACAGTAGGACTGGTAATACCGAAAAAATGGCCAACGCTGTCGCTAAAGGAGCACAGTTTAACACTAATATTACAGTTGAAGTCAAATTTCATATTGATCCCCGGGATCTGAGTACTTTCGATGCAATACTCGTCGGAACTCCAACTTATAATCATGAAATGCCTATTGATTTCAAAAAGCTTTTCGAGGAAGTTGCTACTAAGGGAATAAGTCTTAAGGGTAAAATGGGTGCTGCGTTTGGTTCTTATGGATGGAGCGGTGAAGCACCAAAAGATATCTTGGAAATTATGAACAAGTTTGAGATGCAGGTGACTGAACCACCTTTACTTGCGAATTATGTTCCCGACGAAAAAGTGCTTGACGCTTGTAGGGACTTGGGAAAAAGAATTTCCGAAAACTTGATGAGTGCGGTTTAACATTAACCGTGTGGGAGAACGAAATGGAAAAAAGAAAGGATAATCTCCTGGAATTTTTGAAAAACCAGATAACTGTTGAAAAAGACATAGTGGCTTCCCTTGAAAAACCGCTTGCCAACATGAAGAATCCTGCTGTTAAAGGAGTTTTGAAAGGAGTTTCACTTGATTCTATTAAGCATGCGGAACTTTACATGGCAGCCATTACACTCCTCACTAGTGCTTCTACAGCTTTAACACAGGAGCATCTTGACGAGCATAGAGCACTTGTGGAAAAACACATTACTATTGAATCCTCTCTGATTAAGAAACTTGAAATTATGATTCCTAACATCGAAGACAAAAAGGTTGTTTTTCTGTTGAACGCTATATTATCTGACGAACGTAGACACCATGAAATGCTTAAGATGGTTTTAGAGATAATCGTTAAGGGAGAAACTATAACAGAAGAAGATTGGTGGAAATTACTTTGGGAAAACGTACCCTTTCATGGCGCACCTGGTGGCGGATAAATTAAAAAAAGGAAGGGTTTTTGCTAAGAGTTAGCGTTGTCATGCATCACTTTTTCAGAAGAGTTCCATGTCTCTTCTACTATTTCTTGAAGACCGTGCAGTACAGAAGCTAGCATTTCACCTTTGCAAGTTAAATCATAGACCTTAGGTGTTTTCCTTAAGAATATCAGTTTTTTGCCTTTTAAACCTCTTAGATATTTGTAGATTCTTCTCATTGACAGCTCTGTTTCTTTGGCAAGTTTTCCAGCGGAAATTCCTTCATTTGGAATAGAATCATAAATTTTTCGTTCTGTAGTTGAGAGGACTTCTTTGACTGGGTCTCGTTTTGATCTGAAAAAGAATATGTAGTCTCTTTCCATTGGCGTTTTTATTAAATTAGTTAATCGTAAACGCTTAAGAATTCGCGAAGCAATTTTTGGCGAGATAAGCGCTTCAATTTCTTCAAATGTTTTTGGTCCTGTTAGAAGTGATTGTAGCAGGGTTTCTTCGTAACATTCTGAGTGCGCTGGAAGCATCTCTGCAAATTCTGGGAAAGTTCCGAGCAACTCAGTTAGACGACCGCCGAACATTGTCGCATAATATTCGTCTCGAGCCTCGTTAGCTAGACCCACTGACATTAATGGAAGCAAATATTCTGCGTTTATGGTATCTTGGCTGTGACTATGTCCTGTTTTCTTTAATTCTTGTTGTAATTGGCTTACAGAGTATCTGCCGTTAACGATTGCTTGTAAGATGTGGATTCTTGTCTCGTTTTTCAGGACGTTGAGAAGTTCTTTTATGTAGTTTGGATTGTCCATAGTTTCGCGAAGTTTTCTTAGCTCATTTTTTAATTTGTAAACTTGGCATCGGTTTATGCATTTTAGGGGGGTTATTGGAGCACAATTTCTGCATTCTGCATTAAGTGTTCTCAGCACTCCGGATAGGTCGCGGTTGTTTTCTAGTTTTGAAGTTTGGGATAGGACATTGCCCATTGGGGTATTCTCCTTGCGGGCGTGTGTCGTGACAGGTTGAGGAATGAGCTTGGGTCTTGTGTTGCTTTTTTTGGTTATTGATAACCCATCATGACACGCGTCATAAGGTATGACAGGCGACATATTTAAATAAGTTTTCCCCAAAAATAAGAGTAATTGGTGCAGAATTTGATACTACCGTGTGAAGTGGGTGTAAAAACTGTTTTGCCTGCAGTTAAAGCAATCATGGCAAGAGAAATAGTTGAAAAACGTGGGCTTAACGAACAACAAGCGGCCAAACTCCTTGGGCTATCACAATCGGCAATCAGCAGGTACATAAGCAAAGAAAGAGGAAACCTGCTTACAATAGATACCTCTACTGAAGTTTTAACCCTAATAAACCAAATGGTAACCAGCCTAATAACAGCGCCAGACAATAAATCAGAAATCCTCAAGCTCTTCTGTCAAACCTGCCAAACAGTCAGAGAAAAAGGCTTAATGTGTCCCCAATGCCAAAAGGAAATGCCCAAAGAATGGGCAGAAAACTGCTTCTTCTGCCGCTAAATTCGGAAATTAAGACTTATTAAAAACGACTCTTTAACTGATTTTGAGGAAATCAACTTGTCTTATGACGAGAACGCGATTTTGGACACTATTGAGAAAGTAAGCAAAAGCACAGTTAACATTAGCACGTTAAAACTTGTTCATAATATTTTATATCAAGCAGTGCCAGTTGGAGGCATGGGGTCAGGTACTATAATTGATTCAAAAGGGCTAATTCTAACTAACAATCATGTGGTTGGCGGAGCACAAAAAATCAATGTTACTCTTGGTAACAACGAAGTGCTTGAAGGTACAATCGTGGGAGCATGCGCCATTCATGATATAGCTGTGGTAAAAGTCAAAAGGAAAAATCTTCAGGCGGCAGAACTTGGAGACTCCGATAAGATAAGGATGGGGCAAAGAGTCTATGCCATTGGTAACCCCTTTGGTTTGACAGGTGGACCAAGCGTAACTTTCGGAGTGATCAGTGCTATTAATAGGACAATAGAGTCTGAACGAGGTTTGATAGAGAACCTTGTTCAAACGGATGCTTCTATTAATCCTGGGAATAGTGGAGGTCCACTTGTAGATTTGACCGGCAAGGTTATCGCGATAAACACGGCCATAATACCCTATGCGCAAGGAATTGGTTTTGCTATTCCCATAAACTCGGCAAAAACCTGTACTGACGACATTATCACTGAAGGAGCAACTAAAAGACCGTGGCTCGGCATAATTGGATTAACCTTAACGCGTGAAATCGCACGTTACTACGGTTTACCGGTAAATCGCGGAGTATTAGTAACTAGAATTGCTGAGGGTAGCGCTGCTGAAGACGCAGGGATGGCTGAAGGAGATATCATTCTTGAAGTAAGCAACATAGAAACTGATAAAATCGAGGACTTAGTCAATGAAATTCAGAGAAGAAAAATCGGTGAAGTAGTTAGAATCCTCACTCTACGCAATGGCCGAGAGCGCTTTTCAGAATTGAAACTAAGTGAAGCCCCGTAGCGAAATTTTTAGGAAATGGAAGATAGAATTTTGGAACAAAATCAAATTAAAGAAATATTAAACAGATATAAAGTTGTCGCGGTAGTTGGGCTATCAAAAGATCCAGAAAAGGATAGCCATATCGTCAGTGTTTACCTAAAACAACATGGCTACTCTATAATACCTATCAATCCCTTTGCAGATGAGGTTCTTGGCGAGAAAAGCTACAAGGGTCTGCTCGATATTCCACCTGAAATCCAAAAAACCATTGAAATAGTTGACGTTTTTAGACCTGCGAAAGATGTGGTGCCGGTAGTTGAGCAAGCCATAACGCTCAAGCAAATGTATGGTAAGCCTTTTGTGGTTTGGATGCAACTTGGAATAGTTAGTGAGCAGGCTGCGGAGATGGCGAGTCGTGCCAGTTTGGTCGTTATTATGGATAAGTGTTTGATGGTTGAGCATCAACGCTTAGTTTAACTGCTTATATTATGCCAAGTAGTAAGGAAACAACCGTTGCAATTATAACAATGATGACAGTTTCGGCAAGTGTTATTTTCCAATTTACCCGAGTTTTCTTTGATCGATACCGCGCCAGAAAAACCCCTGAAATAACCCCAACTTCGAGAAGAGAAACGATAATGTTGTAGTATGCTGGAAGCGCCAGGTATGTTGCTATTGGAATAATTCCTGCAATAAAAGTCGTTGTTCCAGAAATTATTGCTCCATAAATGTTTGATCTATGTATTTGTTTTCCAAGTAAAGTGAAGAGTTTCTGCACTAACCAGCAAAGACTTGTCGCGTTCTTTCTTATCGGGTATGTCGCTTAAGCTATAGTTCATTAGGTTCTGTAGAGTTATAATGTCGGCTAAGTCTTCGGTGATTCCTCCAAGCAAGAAGCTTGAGAAGTTGGTTACCGCAACGGCGCTCAACGTTAAGAAGGCGGCGAACACGACTGTTTTAGGGTTCCCCAAAAATGCTGCGCTTGCAGTAAATGTTGCTATGAATGCTGAGAGAATAACCACTAAACTGGTTATTGAGCCATCAACTAAACCAGCAACTACCTCCATAATAGGTTCTTTCTTTAAGAGCAAACTTTCCCATTCTTTCCTAGCTTTTGGCCTTGCGGTGTCAACTGAACCATGTCAGCTTTTTCGACGATGAGCCCTTCAGTAGACATTTCTTTAAGTGCTCTATCCAATTCAGACATTTCCACGCATGCATAACTAACGCATATGCAGTCAACACGGTTTTTTAATGTTGATTTTTTGATTTTAACGCCTTTGCTTAAGTTTAGAAGAACAATAACACGGATTACATCAGGTAACTCTTGGATTTCAAAGGACACTCAAATAGTCACCGTTATAATAACACTAAAATAACTTTTAGAGCGGCTAATGACTTTTGTGCAATTTAAAATGAGTTGTTTTTATCATGGTGAGATTGAACGGCGGCCAAATTAATAGAGGGCGTTCACCGTGTTAAAGGAAAGAGGATTTTACATGCTTACTGCCTTCAGCTACAAGATGAGGCCATTAAATCATTTTCCGAGGCGAAACCGATAATTGATTTGTTTTCTTTACTTTTTGAAATTGGAGAAATTAGTTATTATTCCTTTCTGGAAGAAGACGAGGTAATTCGCATTGATGAACAGGAGTGATTCTACTTGATTTGCTGTAGAACATTTTGTATTTCTTGATAGTTTGGTTCTACTACTGGATTGTCTGAAATCCAAACATAGCGCATTGTGCCTTCCTGGTCAAGAATGAAAATTGAGCGTTTAGCAACCGTGTAACCATCGAGCCCCGCAAAATTTGGTAGCTCCAATCCATGGGCTTTGATAACTTCACGTTTATAGTCGCTTAGGATTGGGAAGGGCAGCCTGTTTTTCTCTGCAAAACCTCTGTTAGAAAATGGGTCATTTACACTTATTCCTATAACTTGGGTCTCTAAGTCGACAAATCGCGCCATGGAATCGCGGAATTCACACATCTCTTTTGTGCATGTTGAAGTGAATGTGCCGACGAAAAAGGCTAAAACAATTTTTCGACCTAAGAAATCTTTTAGGCTCCGTAGCTTCATATCAGTGTCTGGTAGAGTGAAGTCTGGTGCCTTGTCTCCGACTTTAGTTTTGATAGACATTAAAAACGAATCCTCACTTATAGAAAAAAACGTAGGCTGATATAAATGGGTGATGCTTTTAGCCAAAAACAAAAGCGCATGGGCAATATTTGTTTAAAACACACATTTCGCACTTAGGTTTTCTCGCAATACAGACCTGCCTCCCGTGGAAAATCAGCAAATCGGTTAGTTTCATCCATTTTTCTTTCGGAGTAATCTGCATTAAATCCTGCTCTATTTTAGAAGAATCATCCTGCTCCGTGAGCCCTAGCCGTTGTGAAAGTCTGTTGACATGTGTGTCTACTGCAATACCCGCGATTATCGAATAGGCGTTGTATAAGACGATGTTGGCGGTTTTTCGTGCAACTCCTGAAAGCTCTAATAATTCATCCATCGTTTTTGGTACCTGGGAATTGTATTTTTCTACGAGCAGTTGGCAACATTTTTGCAGGTTTCTTGCTTTGTTATGATAGAAACCTGTGGAACGTATGTCCTGTTCTAGTTCTTTTATGTCGGCGTAGGCGTAGTCTTCGGTTTTGCGGTATTTCTTGAACAGTTTGGCGGTTACTAAGTTTACTCTTTGGTCGGTTGTTTGGGCTGAAAGCATGGTGGCGACGAGTATTTCCAGTGGGTTGGAGTAGTTTAGGGCGGTTTTTGCGTTGGGGTACTCTTTCTCAAGCAGCTCGATTACTTTTGCATCTCTCTGTTTTGGTTCAAGGTATATTTCTGGTCTTTTCATTTGATGGTCTCCTTGAAGTAATCATATTACTGAGTAATTGGTCAAGGAATAAAAGTTTGTTTATTATCCATAGTCGTCTCAACAATTGTTTAATATTATTCTTTAATACTTCAAATTTGCAAACATTTATCTGCAGACACCAACACAATGTTTATATAATTTCCAATAAATTGAAAATACGTTAGTTCATATAAGTGAGCATAATGGTAAACCCCACTAGAGTAACAGTTGCTTTCGACAAAACAACGGCTGACTTATTGGAAAAAATAAGCACTGAAGCACAAGTGTCTCAAAGTGAAGTGATGCGTCGAGCCCTAAAATTCTACAACGAAAACAAAGCTCTCGAAGACCCAGCAACCAAGAAAAAAATCCGCGCTTACATGGATATGCTTCTTAACGGTGAACACATAATTGTTGATGTTGATCATTGGCTCATGTTCCTGCAACTGATCGCCACATCACCTGAGCGCGAAAAGTTCTGGAGTGACCATAAAGAAGTCGCCCGAGCACATTGGGAACAACTTAAAACAAAAGTCCATTCGGCAGAAGAAATGCTCACGCGGCTTGAGATATGCAACTTTTTCCGTTTAACAAAGAACGCTCCAAATGATTACACATTGGTATTGGTTTCGGAGACTTCTAAAGATTTCATAAGAATATTTCTTGAAGAATACTTTGCAGCTATGGGTGTGAAGGCAGAGATAAAGGAAAACTTGACCAAGCTTAGAGTGTTGGTTAAAACCAGCACACCAAGAATATAAACGGCTACAAGGTTTTTCAACATCTAAGTTCTCCGCTGTCTCTGCAACAAACTTTTTACTCTTCACAACGCACTAATACTCTTCTAAGGTGACCTCATTTGAGTTTAAAATTAAAAGTTGATGGAAAAGAAATACCGCTAAACGATTTTGTATCAAATATTTTAAACGGAACCGTAACTGGCGCCGTGGGCTCTCTTAAGGGCATAAAAGCAGATTGGAAAAAAATTGAGATAGAAATCCAAAAATAACATGCGAGTTAACCGTTAAATTCAACGGCGCTCTCGATTTCAGCAAACATTTCTCTTTTAGCCTTACATATTGGGCAAATGTACGGCGGATCCTCACGGAAAACGACGTATCCACATTGTTTGCAGTACCATAACTTCTTTTTAACTTGTGGTTGCGGCTTTTCAACTTGAACAGTGGCTTGAGTTGTGGCGACTGGTTTTTCTTGTGCTCCTTGCGGAGCTACTGGTTTAGCAGCGACTTGAGTTCCGTAGGCTCTTTGTTGTTTTTCAAGTGGTCTTCGCTCAGGTACTTCGGGTAGGTTTTTGCTTTCATAAACTTGCTTGTTGACGTAAAGTCTACAGTAGCAAGCACCATATTGGGCAACATCTGGGTCTCGATAGTCACAGGGACAAATTATGTCCCTATCGTATTCAAAATTGCCTGAGGCAAGTCTGCAGGGGCACAACGGGTAACCATAACGGTCTTCATTTGTTTTTAGTCCTTCAAGGAAGCCTTGTAACAATTCGGGCTGGGGCGTAAGGTAGTACCCAAATGTTTTAGCATCTGCCTCAGCTCTTCGGCGAGTTTCCTCTAATGTAGTCAAATTTCAAGTGCCTCTTTGAGTTTGTCTTTACGAAAGCCAGTAATTACAGTTTTATCATCAACAATTATAGTTGGGTAACTTAGCATTCCGCCTTTGCTAGCTATTACTTCATGAACCTTCGATTTGTCATCCTCGTTGAGTAAATCAACATCCACGAATTCATATTCAACGCCGTTTTCACTTAGAAATTCCTTTGTAAGTTTACACCAAACGCAAGTACTTAATGCGTATAGAGTAACCTTATGGTTATTTTTTTTACCAGAAACTTTCGAGAATTGCATATTCTCACAATTAAAAATTGTTTTAAGCCAAATATAACTGTTTAGTTTACTAAAAATGCGGAATTTTTAGTTCTCGTGACGGTGAAGGTTGCCGAATGCGTTCTGAACTACCTCGGACAACGCGGGATGAATATGCATACCCTGAGCGATGGGTGCAAATGTTCCAGTTTCAGAACTCATGGCGTTAATGATTTCCTGAATGAGAATTGATGCTTCTTGTCCTATGATGTGGGCTCCAAGTATTTTGCCTGTTTCTTGTTCCACGATTACTTTTACGAAGCCTTCGGGAAATCCCAAGGCAGCCCCCATTGCAGTATCTTTATACAATGCTCGTCCTACGAGGATTTTGTGATATTGCTGTTTAGCTTCTTGTTCTTTTAAGCCGACCGAGGCAACCTGCGGATGACTAAAAATTGCATGGGGCGAGGCTAAAAAATCCATTTTAACTTTATGCTCATCAAGGGCGTTATGCCATGCAATGCCTGCTTCATAGTTAGCTACATGCTTAAACATATGAATGCCTATTGCGTCGCCTAACGCCCAAATGTTCTTTTTGCTTGTTTCCAGATACTCGTTAACTTTTATAAAATTGTGATCATCCAGCTTTATGCCTGTTTTTTCAGGTTTCAAAATATCAGCGTTGGATACTCTGCCTGTTGCAATCATGACTGCTTCGGCATAGAATTCATGTAAGCTGCCATCTAGGCTGTCTCTGGCAACCAATGTTTTAACTTGTCCTTCTTGTTTGGCTTCTATAACTTCATAACCTGTATATATTTCCATCCGCTTGGCCATTTCCTTCTTTAGCAACTCTGAGATTTCGGGTTCTTCATCAGGCACTACTCGATCAGGTCTTTGCAGTATAGTGGTTTTTGTTCCGATTCTAGAGAAAAAGTGTCCATACTCCATACCAATGTAGCCTCCACCAACAATCAGCAGGCTTTTAGGAGAGGTTTTCAACTCTAAAACAGTGTCGCTTGTTAAATAATTTATTTTGTCTATGCCTTTAATAAGGGGTAGTCCAGTACGGGCGCCTGAAACAATAAAAATTTTCTCTGCGGTTATTGAGTGTGCACCGGCCTGCATAGTATACTCTGAAATAAATTCGGCTGTCTCCTTAAACCAAGTCATCTCTGGCGTGTCTTCAACTGCCATTGCCTGACGACTCGAATCCTCGCTAACCAGGGTATGCATTCTTGTCATGATATTTTTGAAATCAACCGAATCTATGGATGCATTGACGCCTAGCTTGCTTGCATCTTTAACGGTGGTGACTACGTCTGCTGGGTAAATGAGCATTTTCGAGGGCACACAGCCCACGTTTATGCATGTACCGCCCATTTTGCCATGCTCAATCAACGCCACTTTAAGGCCTTGGTCAACCGCTGCTGAAGCAATTAGCATTCCAGAGCCTGAACCGATAACGATTACGTCAAAGCGTTCCATAACTAAATCCTCAGTAACAACGTTAAAAATAACTGTAAAGGACAAATAAACTTTTCAGCGCTTTTTCTATCTGGAAAATCTTTTATGCAAGTTTATAATAATTTAACTGAGGATTTTTAATGGTAAAACCAGTTAAGCCGACAAAAGCCGAAGAAGAAAAGAAAAAGAAGGCATATTATTCTAAAGCCGAGAAAAAAGCTAAAGAAGTTAAAAAGTAAGCTTTTTGCTTAGGAATTTTGGTAGGCAACGCTCGTCGTGTATTGCGTCGAAGCGTTCTAGCTCCCCTTTTGTTAGGGGCAACACGATTCTTGATACTAATCCGTTTAGGCTATGGGGCAACCTGATTAGCCGCATTTCGCCTGAGGTTACCCATTCATCAATGTGAAATCCAGCGCTTTTCACCTGTTGAGCAATTTCCTCCCTTTCTTTGTTGCCTAATTGGTATGCATTTTGGTCCAGAACATGCAGATGGAAGCCTCTGCCAGAATAAACAGCCCGAACTTCCGAAAAACAATTTGTAAGATATTCAAAAAGACCAACTGCTTCATGCTTGACCATCTCCAGTTCTAACTCACAAAAGCTTAATCCTTGATTACGCCTCATCTTATCAGCTAAGGTGCCATGGACTGGACATGTTATGTTTTCTGGGTCCAGGTCAAAAGCAAGTTCTTGTCCAACTTTATGGTCGTTTTTGTCATAGACGTTTCGGTCATAATAAACAGCTTCAGGCAAAAACTCAAGAATTTGCTGGCACAGGTCTTCTAAATTTTTGTAATCATCAATTATCAATGTTGTTGAAGCATCTTCTCTATATTTTTCGGGGTAAATTTTTGTGTGCCTCCCGATAATAACTGCAAACTTTGTTCTGCCTAATCCCGTCGTGAACCATTCAGCCACTTTTCGAAGATTAAACTCGAACCTATAGAATTCTTGTCTTTCTTCGAGGGTGGTGTATCGCATTCCCACTGGCACATCGTATTGAGCCATAATTACACACAACAATTAATGTGCGATTATGCCCAAATGTTTTGTGGACAAATGCAATTTTAGAAAGCCTAATATTGCTGTTTCTGCTGATTTTTAGTGGTGAATTTTTTGCCAATTGACCCTGATTTTCAAACAAAACGTCAAGTTGTAAGTGAACATAATGGACATAAAGTATGGGGACCTGTTGAACCTCCACAAAAACTCGGGATTCATGGCACAAC
>Ga0182021_10009611_pt1 | contig 11464 bp, 6 predicted proteins | sample 612E3MmetaG_FD_120493 | JGI IMG/M metagenome (GOLD analysis project Ga0182021, IMG submission 120493) | Permafrost microbial communities from Stordalen Mire, Sweden - 612E3M metaG (Illumina Assembly) | ecosystem: Environmental > Terrestrial > Soil > Wetlands > Permafrost | place: Sweden...
GACCTGCAAGACCTGCAAGACGAAGTCCTGAGTACTTGGGACGACCAGACTTGCAAGACATTTATTTTATTATCTTCGCTAATATTCTACCCGGTATGGCTTTAAACTACATCTGGATTGCCTTCTTTCTTATAGGATTTATTGTTGCCCTGGGGCAATTGATATTTGCTGGCAATACCCAGATATTCAATGACCTGGTTACAGCAGTATTTACCAATGCAAAAACAGGCTTTGAAGTTTCTCTTGGTCTTACTGGGGCATTGACTTTATGGATGGGTCTTTTAAAAGTCGGAGAGAAAGGTGGTGTCATCAGGATACTTGGAAAGGCAATAGGTCCGCTGTTTGAAAAGCTATTCCCGTCATTGCCTAAAGGACATCCGGCATACGGATCAATAATGCTGAATCTTGCAGCAAATATGCTCGGGCTCGATAATGCCGCTACCCCGCTTGGACTGAAGGCAATGAAAGAGCTCCAGGATGAGAATCCTGAAAAAGAGAGAGCCTCAAATGCACAGATCATGTTCTTTGTGCTCAACGCAGCAGGGCTAACTATTATCCCTGTAAGTGTTATTGTTTACAGGATGCAGCTTGGTGCTGCCAACCCTGCCGATATTTTTATCCCGATCATGATTTCTACATTTTGCGCTTTGTTGACGGGTTTAATTAGTGTCGCTATTATACAGAAGATCAATTTGCTTGATAAAGTCGTGCTGGCTTATCTTGGAGGGCTTACTGCAATAGTAGCCGGAATAATAATATATTTCAGCCATCTCCCGAAAGAACAGATATCGTCAGTCTCGACTTTTGCTGCCAATTTCACCCTTATTTCTATAATAGTCGCTTTCATCGTACTGGCTCTGATAAAAAAGGTAAACGTATATGATGCATTTATTGAAGGAGCCAAAGAGGGGTTTACCACTGCGATCAGGATCATCCCGTTTCTGGTTGCAATCCTCGTAGCCATTGGCATCTTCAGAGCGTCAGGAGCAATGGATTTCATTATAGCGGGGATCACGCATTTTTTTGCATGGATTGGCCTTGATACAAGGTTTACTGGTGCTTTGCCTGTGGCTTTTATGAAGCCTCTGAGCGGAAGCGGTGCACGGGGCCTGATGATCGATGCAATGAAGACCAACGGTCCGGATTCCTTTATTGGTCGTCTGTCATGTACAATGCAGGGAACCACCGACACTACCTTTTATATTATTGCCGTATATTTTGGCTCAGTAGGGATTAAAAACACAAGGTATGCAATAGGCTGCGGGCTGCTTGCCGACCTTGTCGGCTTCATTGGTGCTATACTTATGGCATATTTGTTTTTCGGGTAGGAGGAATGGTACAATGGCACAACGGTGCAAAGGCTTAAAGGTGAAATGGAGAAAGTGTGAATGGGAGAGGGGGAGAAGGAGAAACAACCATAGATTAAAACCTTATTACTCCGTTCAAATTCTATATCACTCCGTGGTAAAAAGAATAGATTTTTAAAACAAAATTTGATTAATTAATGAAAAGAAATTCAATTTTTACTTTGATTATTTTAAGTTTAATTTCATGTAATCAGATACAGACAAAACAATCTGCAAATCGTAAGCCGGTTGTTCAATTTATTGATTCTACAGATATGACAAATAACTTTTATGACAATACTCCCACATTCCCACTTCCTCTGAAGGATATCACAATTGAAGGTGAAATCGAGAACCCAGGGAAGGCTGATCTGTCGGAACTGCCGCTGCATTCTGTAATTGTTAAGGAGACTTTGCTCGACAGCGCTGGGAATGACAAGTTTACAGGCGCATTCAGGTACGACGGTTATTCATTGTTTGATTTACTTGACAAAAGGATCATAAAAAAGGCAAATAGCCTGGAATTCAATTCAATTATCGACCTATATATTGAGATCGAGAATGACAAGGGTGAGAAGGCTCTGTTCAGCTGGGGAGAAATTTTTTATCCAAATAACCTTCACAAGATTATCATTGCCAGTAGTGTGTCGCGGATAATACCTTCCAAAACAAAGGACCTGTGGAAGCTCCCTGAATATGGTAAAATTGTGGCAGCCGGAGATCTTGTGACGGAAAGAAATATTTTATGCCCGGTAAAAATCACAGTAAGGTCTTTCCCGAAATCGTTTAAAACAATTAAAGGACTCTCTCCAATGTATTCCGGGACAATAAATATCTTCAATAGCGCAGATAAGGCTGGAGAAATTTTCACGGCACCTTCTGCTGAAAAGAATGTGACTTATAATACGATTTTCTACGGCAGGGGAAAGGGAATTCACAGCACTTCTCCGTTCACCGGGGTAATGCTAAAAGAACTTTTACTGAAATACTATCCGTTCACAAAGGAGAATCTTAAAACAGGAATTATGTGCTTTGCGGGACAGGATGGGTACAGGTGTGCAGTTTCCTATTCCGAGTTCTTCAACCGCAATGACCAGCAGGAGTTCCTTCTGATAACAACCCCAAAAGATGAGGACGGAGGAATGTTCCGTATGTTTCCGGCTGCAGATTTCTTTTCCGACAGAGCCATCAAATCCTTGAGCGAAATAGACCTGAAATAGTTCCAGTCTGACAGGCAAAATGGATTTTAATTAAGAAATATCAATAAGCACCCATAAATAACAGGTTATGCCACTCATTATCGTTATCCTGGGAATCTGCCTTCTTTTATTCCTGATCCTCGTACTGAAATTTAATTCCTTTTTGTCCTTTGTGATTGTTTCCCTGTCAGTTGCTATTGCTGAAGGTATGAAAATAGGCGATGCTGTTATCTCAGTTGAAAACGGTATTGGCAGTACTTTAGGCTTTATTGTAATGATACTTAGTTTCGGAGCAATGTTGGGCAAACTGGTATCGGAGAGTGGGGCAGCGCAGCAAATAACAGGAAAGCTAGTCAAAGCATTTGGCAAAAGAAACATTCAATGGGCTTTGATGCTGACTGGCTTTATTGTCGGCATTTCCATGTTTTATGAAGTGGCATTTTTCATTATGATCCCCCTCATATTTACAGTCGCAGCTGCAACGGAACTGCCTTTACTTTACGTAGGTCTTCCAATGCTTGCCGCACTTTCTGTCACTCACGGTTACCTTCCTCCTCATCCTGCCCCTATAGCTATTGCTGCAATGTTTCATGCTGATATTGGCAAAACGTTGATCTATGGAATAATTGTAGCTATTCCAGCAATTATTGTATCAGGACCAATACTATCAAGGGCCGTGAGTAAAATCAATGCCACACCATTACAGGAATTTATTATTAGTAAACCGCTTAATGATAATGAATTGCCAGGATTCTGGACAAGCTTCTTTTCTGCATTGCTGCCAGTTATTCTAATCACTATTTCAACTGTTGCAGGCTTTTTGCTGCCTGAAGATAATATAATCAGGAAAGTTCTGGGATATGTTGGGAACCCTGTAATTGCCATGCTGGTTTCGGTACTGTTTGCCGTTATTACGCTTGGTTTGGCTAGAGGAAGAAAAATAGGTGATATTATGAATTCACTGACTCATTCTGTCGTAAGTTTGACGGTCATTATGCTGCTTATTGCAGGGGCAGGAGCTCTGAAGCAAGTTTTGGTCGACAGCGGAGTAAGTAGGTATATTGGGGCATTATTGAGTCATTCAACTCTTTCTCCATTATTTCTTGGATGGCTCATCGCAACTATTATGCGTTTTTGTGTCGGGTCGGCAACAGTTGCCGGTATTACTACGGCCGGAATTATTTTTCCATTAATCGCCGTTACCGGGGTAAAGCCTGAGCTGATGGTGCTGGCTATTGGCTCCGGAAGCCTGATGCTTGGACATGTGAATGATTCTGGATTCTGGCTATTTAAAGAATATTTCAATCTGAGCATTAAAGACACATTAAAATCCTGGACTGTAATGGAAACATCAATAGGTATATCTGGTTTAATAGGGGTTATGGTCCTGAGCCTTTTTGTTTAATGACCTTACCTCTTCTTCAACTCCCTTCAACTCCCTTCAACTCCCTTCAACGTTTTTCAATCCTTTCAACCCTTCCTCTTTCCTTTCTTTAATTTATATTTTCTCTTGCATTTCAATTTTTCTTGTAAATTTAACCTCCTGAAAATTAAGAAAGTCAACAGCAGGGGTACGATGAAAAGAATATTTTTCCTGGTTATAATGCTATCAGTGTTTTTGCAGATTTACGCACAGAGAGTTTCTCCCATGCTGTCAAATTTCAATCCTTTCCGGAATATTGAAAACCAGAGTTGGGCAATCTGCCAGGATGATAACCAGGTGATGTTTTTTGCCAACAGAAAAGGAATTCTGGCTTTCGACGGTGATGATTATCAGACAATAAGGATTCCGGCAGTTCCATATTCGATACAGAAGAATCCAAAGGACGGCAGGATTTATATAGGAGGCGATAATACATTTGGCTGCCTTGTAAAGAATGAAACCGGAGGATACAGCTATTTATCTCTTCCCGGCGATTCATTGCCATCAGGTATAATAACAGAAATTCTTTTTGATGGTCATTCAGCCTGGTTTTATGGTGATCAGACGATAATCAGGTATAATCTTGATACAAGGAAGCAAGATCTCCGGCTTGATTCAAAACCGGGGAATCCTTTCAGCGGAATGATGGTGACTCCGAAGAACACATTCATCAATATCTTCGGAAGGGGATTGTTCAGACTTGAGAGTGATACCCTTTTTCCGATTGTGACTGGTTACCTTACTGAAAAGACAGAAATCCTCTTTTCTCTTCCCTATAGTGCCAATCTTGTCCTTGTTGGACTCAGCGATGGCTCGCTTTCACTTTTTGACGGAATAAAATATTATAGTTATCAGGTAAAGGATAACGGTTATCTTAAGATGAATATCCTTTCTGAAGGAATTGCATTGGGAGATACTGCGTATGCTTTTTCAACCCTTGACGGAGGAGCAGAGGTGGTTGAGAAAACTACAGGGAAGGTTTTTTATTATATTAACAATCAGAATGAGCTGCCTGATGACGAAGTTTTTGCTATCGGATCGGATAAAAGTGGAGGTTTGTGGCTCTCGCATCAGTATGGACTGACTAGGGTTGACCTGAATCTACCTGTCAGGAATTATAGTGTTTTTCCCGGACTTAAAGGTAATCTTACATCTACCCTCAGGTACAATAATGAGCTTTATGTTTCAACAAGTGAAGGAGTATTTTATCTGACGGAAGTAAAAAATTATACCGGAGTTGACGTGATAGTCAGAATTGAACCTCAACCTGTCCCGGAAGTCGCAGGCACAAGCAGTAATCAGGCTCCTGCCCGGCAGAACAACAGAAAAAATATTTTTGCCAGGATCTTTGGCAGGAAAATAGCCCGGCAGGAGCTGGAGAAAAAACAACAAGTTGAAAAGAACGGAGCCGGACAATTGACCAGAAGAAGAGTCAACAGGCTGACATCTGTCAGTACTTCATGGGTGAAGATCGAGGGGTTAAACGAAAAATGCCGGCAGCTTGTAGCTACAACCTCTGGAATTCTTGCTGCGACCAATAAAGGGTTATTCATAATCAACAACCATAAAGCTTCCTCTGTTATAGCCAACCGTTACATTAATTTTGTCAGCTGGGTACCTTATGTGGGAAAGTATTATGTTGGAGCAAATGATGGTTATTTTGCTGTCAAGTATCAGGGTGGTAAATGGCTTACTGAAATTCCTGATCCTGAGTTTGTCTTTCCTGTTTATTCTGTTTTTCTGAATGGAAGGAGCAGCTTATGGCTTGGGTGTGATAATATGGCCTGCAGGACAGATTTGGATGAGGTCCAGGGCAAGATCAAATACAATACCTATGTTACAAAGAATGATTTTCCTGAGCGATATGCCCTTGACCTTTTAAATGATACCATATTCCTTTTTACAGAAACAGGCATCCATTTTTATGATGCCCAGGCCGATAGGTTTAAACCATATACCAGGAGGTCTTCTGGTACAAATTACGATACGGATTTTTACCTTCCTTCATCCAATCATTGGCTTTACAGAGTAGCCGGTAACTGGTATTCGATTAATAAGGGGTATATTAAATCGGTAAAGGAGCTCTCTCTGCTCAAGATTTTTGATGATATAGTTTCGGTTAATATGGAGAATAAAAACCTTTGGGTCATTGCCGGCAATAATAAGCTTTACTGCATAGACCGCCTTGAATCATCAAAAATGAATCCGGGGACTGAAGTCTTCATTAAAAGCATTTCCAATGATAAGGGAATAGCCTTTAATCTGGGCGATGTGAAATTTGAAAGAGGGGATAATGTTATCAATTTCAACATAATTGCACCTGAATACGTCAAGCAGAACATAACAGAATACCAGTATACAATAAATAAAATCATGTCTGGCTGGTCACCATGGAATATAAGTACTCATTACAGCAAGACAATACCCAGGCAGGGAGAATATGTTCTTAAGGTGAGAGCCAGAGATTTCTGGGGAAATATCAGCGAATCCCAATCTATCAGGTTTACAATCAGGGCACCATTTACCAGGACGCTTATTTTCTATATTTTAGCCGGGTTTGCAACTTTTCTGGTAATCGGTCTTGTATTTCGGGTAAGGGAGAAACAGCTGCATTACCAGAACAGAATTCTTGAGGATAAGGTCAAAGAAAGGACTGCTGAAATAGAAGCTCAGAAAGAAGAGATAACTGCCAGCATTGAATATGCAAGCAGAATACAGATGGCAATGCTTCCCATGGAGGATTATTTCGAGAAATCATTTTCGGACTATTTTATTTTCTTCAAACCAAGAGATATCGTAAGCGGTGATTTTTACTGGATCGCAGAGAACGATAAATCGATATTCTTTACCGTTGCCGATTGCACAGGGCATGGTGTACCGGGTGCTTTCATGAGTACAATGGGCATTTCGACGCTGAATGAGATTGTATCGAATAACCGGAATCTGAAGGCAAATACAATTCTTAATATTCTAAGATCCAAGATAATGGGAGTCCTTCATCAAACCGGTAAGGAAGGAGAGGCTGCTGATGGTATGGACATTTCACTTTGTGTGATGAATAAGGAAATGACAATACTTGAATATTCTGGTGCTTATAACCCTCTCTTTATTTTCCAAAGGGGCGAGCTGAAGGAATATAAGGCCAACAGGATGCCTATTGGAATTCATTATGGTGAAGAGGTATCTTTTACCAACTATGAAATCAATGTTTCAAAAGGAGATACAATTTATTTATTCTCTGATGGGTTTAGTGACCAGTTTGGCGGATCTGAGGGAACCAAATACAAGAAATCGAACCTTAAGAAACTTCTTTCCGAGATATATTATCGTCCAATGGTAGAGCAACGGAATATTATTGATACAGAGTTAGCAAACTGGAAAGGTACAGGAGACCAGATTGATGATATCACAATTATCGGAGTCAGAATTTAACTTATAACTTCTCACCACCTCGCCCTACCCGCTTTCGATAATTAAAAATCAGTTACCTTTAAATTGTATAATTCCAGAAATTATGAAGATAAAATTTCTCGGTGCCGCCCGCGAAGTTACAGGAAGCAAACATCTGATAACGACCGATTCAGGCAAAAGACTTCTTCTCGATTGCGGCATGTTCCAGGGCAAAGGCCTTGAGACTGACAGGATGAACAGAGACCTTGGTTTTGAACCCGAGTCGATAGATCATATTATTCTTACTCATGCCCATATTGATCATGCCGGGTTGATTCCCTATATGTACAAACAGGGATTCAGAGGTTCTGTGGTTTGTACAAACGGCACTCGCGATCTTTGCGCAATAATGCTTTCAGATTCGGGATTCATACAAGAACATGATACCGAAACTTTCAACAAAAGACGGACAAAAAAGGGACTTCCTCCTGTAACGCCCATTTATACCCAGAAGGATGCTGTTGCCAGCATGAGCCTTTTTATCGGGGTTCCAGGTGACATGAATTTCAGGATAGACGAAAATATAAAGGTAAGGTTTACCAGTACAGGACATATGCTTGGCAGCGGTGTTGCAAACCTGCAGATAATTGAAAAGGGTCAGATTAAGAGAATAGCATATACAGGTGATATCGGAAGGCCTGTAGACCCGATCCTTGCACCTCCTGTGCCGTTTCCTCAGGCCGATATCCTTATTACAGAATCGACTTATGGCGACAGGCTTCACGATGATAACACTTCTGCAGAAGAAAAACTTCTCGATGTTCTCATGAATACCTGTGTCAATAAGGGCGGAAAGCTTATAATTCCGGCTTTCAGCGTGGGACGGACACAGGAAATTGTTTTTGCCCTGAATAATTTTTTCAATGCAGGAAGACTGCCGAAGATAGATGTCTTTGTCGACAGCCCACTGGCTGTAAATGCGACTACTGTCTTTCAGATGCACCCGGAATGTTTTAACAGTGAATTCGCAAAAGTGCTAAAAACTGACAGTGATCCCTTCGGCTTTGACGGCCTCTCCTATATTACAAAGGTGGAAGATTCAAAAAAACTGAATGATCATAAACAGCCGTGTATAATAATTTCGGCATCAGGCATGGCAGAAGCCGGCCGTATTAAACATCATCTGGCAAATAATATTTCAAATCCCGCAAATACTGTACTTTTTGTTGGTTATTGTGCTCCTTCAACACTTGGAGCCAGAATCCAAGGAGGGATAAAAGAGGTTTCAATTTTTGGTACTGTTTATCCGATAAATGCAGAGATCCAGAATATAGAATCATTTTCCGGCCACGCCGATTATAAGGAACTGATTCAATTCCTCGGATGCCAGGAAAAGAGCGCTATTGAAAAGACTTTTATTGTACATGGTGAATATGAGACCCAAAAGAAATATGTTGCTATGTTGCAGCAGGAAGGTTATAAGAATCTGGAAATACCTGCAAGAGGACAGGAGTTCGATGTTTTATAATTCTGGTCATCTCATGACATATTTTCTGAGCTCCTTCCTTACTAATTTGTAGTCAGGCAGTAGTTCTTCCAGCAGATTGTAAAACCCCTTTCCGTGATTTGGATGCTTAAGATGGCACAGTTCATGAACTATAATGTATTCATAGAATTTCTCGTCGAGTTTGATCAGTTCTGAGCTTATTGAGATCCTCCCTTTTGCGGAGCAGCTTCCCCACCTGCTTTTAGATGCTCTTACTACCATTGAATAAGGTTCAAAGTGGTAACTTTCGTATTTTCTTAATATTTTCTCAAGCAGCAATCTGAAATATTGCATTGCCTGCTCCCGGTACCATTTATCCAGCAGGGTTTTTACCTTCCTGGTGTTTCTAATATCTGGTAATCCGACTTCAATAATGTCGTCGTACTTCCTGACAAATGCCACTGGCGATGCGATAAGTCTCAGTTTATTCTCTTTCCCCATAATAAAATGGTATTCACCATCCGTGTATTTTTTACCGTAATTTATTCTGACAGAATCCGAATAATTATTAAGATGCTTCTTTATCCAGGCTGACTTCTCATTAACAAACTTGTCAATTTTTTCCGGTGATACACTTTTAGGAGCCCTGACAACCACTCCGTCATGAGGACTTATGCTGATTGATATTGATCTGCGCCTCGAAAAAATTACCTTATAATCAATTTCACTCATACTCGGTTGGCCCCCCATCCCCCCTGAAGGGGGGTTAAATTGGTTAATAAATTTTGATCTATCAACTGAGTCAAGCCCCTTTTAGGGGGCAGGCCATGCTTTAGCGTGGCCGGGGGTTGTCGTTCAATCATTAAAAAATTATAACAATTCGTTAAAATAACTATAAAATGCAAAAACAAAACTTATTTCTGGAATAAACAATTTACTATTGTTGTCTGTTAATAGAATATAAGTTCATAGATTGAAAAAGAGTATAATGATATTTGCCCACATCGATTCTTATTCGTCACTCATGACGACACAGACAATTCAGGCTTTAGGTTAGTCAGGTTAATTAGGTTAATTAGGTTAATTCTCAAATCATGTGGGTGATAAAACGGGAGGCAGTCAGCCCCCCGTTTTTTCTTTATATACGAAGGAAAACTATTCCGCAACAAGGGTTAACAAAGTTATTTCGGGTGGCATCCATATCCGGAAGGGAACAACCAGCGTACCCAATCCACGATTGACATAGTGATATTGGTTTCCTTCCGAGTAGAGTCCGTTCCAGTGAGGATAGAAATATTTTATGGGACTCCATCTGAACCATTTTGTGATCACACCCATCTGCATACCATGGGTATGGCCTGAGAGAGTAAGATTTATATCTGTTTTTCCTGCGACATCTGTCTCCCATTGATTGGGATCATGGCACAGGAATATTTTAAAATCAGCGCTGTCGGTCCCCTCCATGGCTCTCCGGAGATCACCATGAATCATCCTTGAGTGCCTGCCTCCAGTCACTACACCGATAATTGAAACCTTTACTCCGCCTATTTCCCTGATTATATTACTTTCATTTAAGATTATATATCCCGAGGCTTTGATCTTTTCAGAAACCTTCATCAGAATTTCTGCCTTGTCGTTCAGCGTGGACTTTGGCATATAGGTTCCAATATCATGGTTCCCGATTATGGCGAAGTTGCCATACCTGCTCTTTTCGCGCGAAAGTATTGTATCGCAACTGTCAAATTCCCTCCAGCCATAGCTTATGAAATCGCCTGTATTTATAATTATATCGGGTTTTAGATCATTGACAATCCCAATCGCTTTCTGAAGCTTGTCGTAATGATTATAGAATCCGGACAGGTGAAGGTCAGAAATTTGCACTATCCTCAGTCCGTTAAGCCCTGGTTTAAGATTTTTAATTTTTACGGTTATTTCTTCCGTCTTGAAATTAAATCTACCGATAAAAGTGCCACAGAAGACCAGGAGGAATATTAAAGATGACAAGACTAATCCTGCAACTGAGAGACCCTTCATGTATGTTCCTCTTCTTATTTTTATCAGCCTACCGGTGAAGTGAAATAAACTTAAAAGAAACCTTGGAATTGCAACTGCACATATCATCCCGGTCAGATTCATATGAAAAGATATATTTTCCGGATTATCGTAAAAGCCCTTATATGTCCTGGTCCTTATGAAAAAATACCAGAGAACAATACTTAAAACAAAATTGATTGTCAATGAGATATAAAATTTTAGTCCGGAACGGTTCTGATAAAGTTCCCTGAGCACAAGATATGTGAGTATCTCAAGAGTAATGAGGATAATGAATACCGGCATGTTATAATATTTAATTCAAAATTAGTCAAATAATTCTTTACCCGATTTTATTATTTTCACATGTTTTTAACTTAAGCTGATGACTGAAGTAAAATTTTATGATCCTGGGTTTAAACCGGACGGACATCTTGCATATTCGGTTATAACTGCCCGATTTGAAGACAAATGGATATTTGTCCGACATAGAGAACGAACTACATGGGAGATTCCCGGAGGGCATATTGAAGAAGGAGAATCTTCAGATATGGCGGCTTCGAGAGAGCTGATGGAGGAAACGGGTGCA
>Ga0182021_10009612_pt1 | contig 11464 bp, 8 predicted proteins | sample 612E3MmetaG_FD_120493 | JGI IMG/M metagenome (GOLD analysis project Ga0182021, IMG submission 120493) | Permafrost microbial communities from Stordalen Mire, Sweden - 612E3M metaG (Illumina Assembly) | ecosystem: Environmental > Terrestrial > Soil > Wetlands > Permafrost | place: Sweden...
GATAATAGTTAACCAGTTTTTAGAGGAGGGTGGAAGTTTCATGGGCCGGTTAAATAATTAAGTTTGAATAAGGGTAAAAATAGAAAATTAATGGATTATTGGTCCACCAATATACATTAATTATTAGAACAGATTGTTTTATAATGTAAAAGATCATTAAAGATCATTAAATATATGCGCTCAGCTATTCTTCACCATCGATGATCTGGGTGATCAGGCGTTTCAGGCTTTGGTAGGTATTGACTACCTTTAAATCGGGGTGTTCATCAGCGACATTCTGTGGCGGGTTATAAAGTATTCCAAAGTCAGCTTTTCTCAGCATTGAAATATCATTATAGGAATCTCCGATAGCTATTACTTTGTAATTCAGATTATGAAATGCATCAACTACCTGTCTTTTAGCATCTTCCTGTCTCAGGTTATAATCAGTAATAATGCCTTCCTTGTTAGTTGTAAGATGATGGCAAAGCAAAGTCGGTCTCCCGAGCTGCCTTACAAGCGGATCTGCAAATTCGGTAAAGGAGTCAGTAACTACAATAAGCTGAGTTTTAGTGCGGAGCCAGTCAACAAATTCCAATGCCCCGGGAAGAGGTTTAAGCAGAGATATTACATTCTGTACATCGCGAAGGGTAAGTCCGTATTTTTGAAGAAGCTCCAGTCTTCTCTTCATAAGTAGATTATAATCACTTATCTCGCGTGTTGTAAGCTTTAGTTCATCAATACCGGTATGCTGTGAAACATTAACCCATACTTCCGGAACAAATACTCCTTCAAGGTCGGAACAAACGATATACATAGTCTGACTGTTATTCTTATTAATAATTCTTAAGTATAAAATCCCTCAACAATCCGTAATGGTTATCCATTGTAATACAGTTTTCAGGTTTTTGTTCCAGACCTTCCATAGAGGGCGGAAGGAGAGGTTCAAAATTTAAAATTTGTCGTATTTCCTCAGGAAACTTTGCAGGATGAGCAGTTTCAAGAGAAATATATAGCGGTTTTCCGGGTTTGGGATTATTATTTAATCCTGAATACGACTTTATTCCCTTCCAGGCTACTGCTCCATGAGGTTCAAGCAAGAGACCATATCTTCTGTATACCTCTTCAATTGTATTTTTAGTCTCCTCATCGGTTACGCTGACCGCAAACAGATCTTCACGCATTCTAATTATATCAGGTGTTTTGGATATATTGCCTGTTTCATCCATAGCGCCTCCGTATAATGCCACTATTCTCGCTAGGTTGCTGGGATGGCCAACATTCATTGCACTGGAAATGCAATTTTTTGAAGGATTTACAGGTTTATAACTGCCAGTGCGTAAATACTCCGGCACTTCGTTATTCTCATTCGTAGCTATGATGAATTTATGAACCGGAAGCCCCATCTTCTTTGCAATCAGTCCTCCCATAAGATTACCGAAATTACCGGAAGGAACACTGAAAGTAGCCTGCTCCTCATTATTTGCTGTCAACTTTGAATATGCGTAAAAATAGTATATTGATTGAGGAAGTAATCTTCCGATATTTATTGAATTTGCAGAGGTAAGAGGAATATCAGAAAGTGAATGATCCAGAAAAGCGGTCTTCACAAGTTGCTGGCAATCGTCAAATTTTCCATCAATAGCAATAACCCTTATGTTGTTTTGAAGTGTAGTCATTTGTTTTCTCTGCAAGAGTGTAACCTCACCGGCAGGGAAAAGGATTATGGCGTTGATGTTCTTTAACCCGTAAAATGCATTGGCCACGGCACTGCCTGTATCACCTGATGTGGCTGTAAGGATAGTCAGATGCTGATTGTTAATAGTCAGGTAATACTGCATCAGGCGGCTCATCATTCTTGCAGCAAAATCTTTGAAGGAGGCTGTCGGTCCCTGGTCCAGACGCATAATATATTTCCGGTCATTAACTTTTTCAAGCGGTACTTCGAAGTTATAGCTTTCTGCACAAATATTGCGAAGGTCTTCTTTGTCAATCTCATCGCCAATAAGTTTATGAAGAACAGTAAAAGCTATCTGATGATACTCTTTGGAGGAGAATTTTGCAAGTTCACTGTAAGAGAATAAAGGCAAAGCTGAAGGGAGATACAATCCGCCGTCAGGGGCCAGCCCTCCCAGGAGAGCCTCTTTGAAAGTGACCTCAGGGGACTTTAAGTTCGTGGAATAATATTTTATTGGTCTTCTTTTCAAATTGCTTAGAGTTACTTGTTGTTTTTTTAACACGGAGTTTCACCGAGTTCACACGGAGTTACACAGAGTTGCATATTAACAAAACTCTGTGTTACTCTGTGTTTTATCTCTGTGTTACTCTGTGTTTAATTGCATTTGTTCTTATCCTTTGTGGCGCTGCTTTATACATTTACTACTCTCATGAGATCGGCAAAAACACCTGCAGCTGTTACTTCAGCTCCGGCACCATATCCTTTGATCACCATTGGCAGCTCTTTATATCTGTCAGTAGTAAGAAGAATGATATTGTTGCTTCCTTCAAGATTAAATGAAGGATGTTCCGATCCGATCGTAATCAGTCCTACCTTCGCCTTTCCAAGTTCCATAGTGGCAAAAAACCGCCATTTCCTGTTCTGTCTTGTTAATTCAATCCTCTTCTGCTCGAACTCTGCATCATATTCTTTGACTTTTTCGAAGAAATCGTTAAGATCACCGTCAAAACACTCTTCCGGAATAAATTTATTAACAATTACATCCTCTTTTTCTATTGAATAACCGGCTTCCCTGGCAAGGATCAATATTTTTCTGACTACATCCGTTCCGCTGAGATCAACGCGCGGATCGGGTTCCGAATAGCCTTTTTCGCGGGCTTTCTTAATTGCATTGCTTAATGGCATTTCCGGACTGAGCTCATTAAAAATGAAGTTCATGGTTCCGGAGAGTACTGCTTCCACTTTGATTATTTTATCTCCGGTCAGTACAAGGTCATTGATGGTTTTGATTATAGGTAAACCAGCGCCTACAGTGGTTTCATACATGAATTTTACTCCGCGTTCATTTGCAATGCTCTTTAGCTGCTGATAATAACTCTGACCCGAGGAGCATGCAATTTTATTGGCAGCAACTATCGATACGTATTTGGAAAGTATATCAGCATAACGCGATGCAACGTCCTCATCTGCTGTACAATCGATAAATACCGAATTACGGAGGTTCAATCTGGTCATCTGCTGGATGAAAATTGAAATATCACTCTTCTCACCCGAGGTTTTAAGAACTTCCTTGTAACATTCCAGGGGAATTCCTTTCTTGTCTATGAACATTTTCCTGGAGTTTGTTACCCCGATAAGATTAATCTTCAGGTTATGTTCGCTGACAAGAGTGGAAAACTGTTTCTGAAGTTGCTTCATCAGGCTTGTGCCGACCAGTCCGGTTCCGGCAATAAAAAGATACATCTCTTTGAAACGTGAAAGAAAGAAACCATCATGGATAACGTTGAGCGCTTTTTTAAGACTCTCATTCTTAATTACTACGGAAATATTAAGTTCAGAAGAACCCTGTGCGGTCGCGATAACATTTATCCCGTTCCTGGCGAGTGATCTGAAGAGGGTAGCTGATATCCCCGGGGTGTTTTTCATCCTTTCGCCGACAATTGCGATAATAGAGAGGTTTTTTTCAATCAGGATCTTTAATTCCTTATTAATATTTATTTCAACACTGAACTCCGCTTCTATTGCCTCGGAAGCAATTGACGAATCGGAAGGACTTACAGCAAATGTTATCGAATACTCTGAGGAGGCCTGGGTTATTAATACTATGTTGATGTTCTTCCTTGCAAGCGCTCCGAAAAGTCTCATTGATGTCCCGGTAACTCCGACCATTCCCGTTCCAAGAAGAGAGATAAGGTCAATATGATCTATTGAAGAAATGCCTTTGATAGGACTTATTTGATTTCCATTTGATTTATTGCTGATAATTGTACCCTTTGACTCAGGTCTGAATGTGTTCCGTACAACTATCGGGATATTTTTCTTATAGACAGGACGAAGCGTTGGAGTATAAATAACTTTAGCCCCAAAATGAGATAATTCAATTGCTTCAGAATAAGTGAGGCTTTCAATTGCATATGCTTTTTCGACTTTTTTTGGATCAGCAGTCATAAATCCGTCAACATCTGTCCATATTTCAAGAACATCTGCATCGAGGGCAGCTGCAAAAATAGAAGCAGTATAATCTGAACCTCCTCTTCCCAGTGTGGTTATTTCTCCTCTTTCATTACTCGAAATGAAGCCCGGAACTATAGTGTGTTTCTTCATTCCTGCAAGACCCTTAACTATCAGGGCCTCGGTTTTGACAAAATCAACATTTGCAAATCCGAAGTTACTGTCAGTCCTGATGAACTTTCGGGAGTCAATCAGATGACAATCATCTATAATATTGCTTAAGATCAGCGATGACAGGATTTCTCCCGTTGCGAGTGTCTGATCAAGTGAATGCTGGCTGAGTTCACGAAGAAGGTAAATATCGCTAAGTGTCTCCCGGAGATCCTCAGTTATGTTTTTAATGTCTTCAATTACACTTACCTGTTTTGTTTTGACAATCAGTTGTTTTGTGAATTCAATGTGTTTGTGTATAAGCTTTTCAAGCTGGATCTCATACGCGTCATCCCTGTTTGAAGCCAGCTCACTAATCTGTTTCAGATCATCAGTAACTCCCTGGAATGCTGATATAACAATTACGCAAGGACTTTCCTGCGATTCGATAATTTTCTTAACTCCCCTTATCCGCTCAGGAGATCCGACTGATGTTCCGCCAAACTTCAAAACTTTCATTATACAAAGCTATATAAAATGAAAATGCATCTCTTAAGATGCATGGTATTCTATTGCAAAAATAACATAATTAGTGAAATAGCATACAATTAATTAAAATTATTAACTAAAAAGGGTATAAAAGCGAAAAAAGGTTTAGTAAAAATAGAAAAGAAGTTAATAATAAGCACTTATGTCTAAACAAGGTTTTCCCACTCTTCTTCATATCTTTTCAATCGTGAATTTCTTTTGTCTTGTATGCGGGTATTGAAAAAGTCCTTTTTAACCACAAAGTACACAAAGAAGGCTCAAAGGACACAAAGCTAAATCCTTATAATATAGACCTTTGTGACCTTTGTGGTTAATGGATTTCGACTTTTTCAACATCCCCCAAAAAATCAAAATGATAAGATGTGTATAAAGTGCAGAAATGAATTAGATAGGGGGAAAGGAAGGGGGTGAGTACCTACCCCTTTCCCTCTTTTTCAAGCCTCTTAAGCATCGAAAAGATGAATGTTGCAGAGACTAAACAACAAGTAATAAATACCAGCCAGAGTGTACTTAAGGCTACCTTATCCCAGAGCAGTGTGCCGATGAAAAGTAATTTATTGCCGACTGCCGTCGCAAGAAGCCAGCCTCCCTGCATCAGACCCTGGAACCGCGATGGTGCTACCTTTGATACAAAAGATAATCCCATCGGACTGAGGAATAATTCAGCTACCGTAAGCACCAGATATATACTGATGAGCCAATAGGATGAAACTCTTTCAGAATCAGGAACCGGAGATCCCTTTAGCATATGCGGTGATGTAAGATTTAATGAGCAGATGAGAAGTATGCTAAACCCTATAGCGGCAATTATCATCCCGAAACCAATTTTCTTCGGAACGGAAGGCTCAATATTCTTTTTGTTAAGCCAGGCAAAAAAGCCCATAACCGGTAATGTCAGGGCAACAACAAACAAAGGATTGAATGATTGAAATATCTCCGGAGATATTGCATTCATGTTTTCCGCAGTATTAACTTTTAAGTAGGCAACCACGAGTGCTATAACCAGAAGCAGTCCGCCGTATATCCTTGTTTTTTTCTCAACTCCTTTCTTTACAAGCAGTACCAGTCCTCCAACCGAACCACAGACGGCAAGAAGAGAGACAACATTGAAAAAAAGAAATGTAAAGCGGTTGACGATCTTGTCACTGTAATCACGGGCAAAAAGGGTGAGGGTCAGTCCATTCTGATGGAAGGACATCCAGAAAAATATTACAACAATAAAGACAAGTATCAGAGCAACTATTCTTGACATTTCTTCTTTCCTGGCTGTCATAACTATCCAGGTAATAAATGCAGCAAACAGACCGAATGCAAATCCATCTGTCCATCCAACCTGCTTAATAAAATGCAAAACAAATGCTGTAATACCCATGGCACCTATTGCGGCAAGAAGAGTAAGTGGATTGAAATCTACTCTTTCAGAAACCTCAGCAGCTTTCTTTTCTTTATTTGGCAGATGCTTGTTAAAAATAAGATAGACTAAGAGTGAAATCACCATTGTGCAGGCTGCAATCCCGAATGCATAATTATACCCCCTGGAAAAAACTTCGAGGTAACTATGTGCAAATGTTGAAAGATCAGTAACATGACCACTTAGATTGGCTTTATCCGCCAACTGCTGAAAGGTTGAAGTGTTAGTGAGTGTTCCGTTGATGAACTGGTGACATAGTGAAGGAAGACTGCCATCGTGTATAAAACCATTTGTTTTAAGCCACCAGTTTCTCATCCCTGTTGCAGCGAAAGGTGCAAATAACGCACCTACATTTATACCCATATAAAAAATCATAAATGCCGAATCCCGAAGTTTGGAATACTTTGGATCATCGTACATCTGACCTACTACTGCCTGAAGATTGCCTTTGAACAGACCATTGCCAAGTGCAATAGTAAAAAGACCGACAATTGTGATAGTCAGAGACATTCCGGGGACTGCCATTACTATATATCCTGCAAACATTATTATTATGCCGGCCAGGATTACCAGTTTGTATTTTTTTGTGGCATCAGCCAGTATCCCTCCCAAAAGGGCCAGTGCATAAATACTGAAATAGAACGAACTGTAAATTTCGCCGACCTTTTCTGCAGACAATCCGAACTTGGCCTGTAAAAAAAGGACCAGTATAGCCATCATTGTATAAAATCCAAATCTCTCTCCCATATTAGAGAAGAAAGCTACCAATAGTCCCTTAGGATGATTCTTTAGCATGTTGCCAGTTAGTTTATTAAATTTTATAAATATTTCAAACGACACACGATGCAGGACACACGACACACGATTCAAATCAGAGGAAGTTTTAGATATGATAATTAATCTTCCTTGCACCGTGGATCTTGTGTCGTGTGCCTTAAAACAAATATATCAATCTTTTTGAAAGTTAAAAGCAGATCTTAAGGCTCTTTTTCACTCTAAATTGATTTCATACTTTTAATTCATGCACGAAGAGTGTAAATTTGTGATCTAAAATATTTTAAGAATGAAACTCTTTAGAAGCGATCAGATAAAACAGATAGATGCGCATACCATAAACGAAGAGCCGGTGGCCTCAATAGATCTGATGGAAAGGGCAGCAGGTCAGATTCTGATATGGTATCTTCAGAAATTTGACAGATCTAAGCGGATTTTTATTTTTGCCGGACCCGGCAATAACGGGGGTGATGGCCTTGCCCTTGCACGTATGTTGAATTCCAACAGATATAAACCCGTAGTGTGTTATGTGGAATTTACTGAAAAAACATCTGAGGACTGGAAAACAAACCTGGAGCGACTTAAAACGGAGACAAATGTTGAGCTAAAGGCTGTAACAGCTACAGATCAGATTCCTGTTATTTCTCACGATGACATTATTATCGATGCAATATTCGGAACAGGATTGACGCGTCCAGCAGGAGGCCTTGCTGGGGATGTCATAAGATTTATTAATCAGTCCGGAGCAATCATAATATCGGTTGATATTCCTTCTGGATTATTTGGTGAAGATAACTCAGGCAATGATTATGATACTGTTGTATCTGCCGGTTTCACACTGAGTTTCCAATTCCCTAAGTTGTCTTTTATGTTTTCTGAAAATGCAGGGAGACTTGGAGAATGGATCATACTTCCGATCGGTCTCAGCCCGAATGCAATAAGAAACACTATATCTCCATATATCTTTTTAGAAAAAAAGGACGTGTCAGTGTTACTCAGGAAAAGAAACAAATTTGATCACAAAGGGATTTTCGGGCACGGTTTGCTGGTTTCCGGGTCCTATGGAAAAATGGGAGCTGCCATTCTCGGTGCAAAGGCAGCGCTCCGCACAGGTATAGGGTTAATTACCTGTCAAGCTCCATTATGCGGAGTTGATACCTTGCAGACTTCAATACCTGAAGCAATGGTAATTCCCGATCAGGATGAAATACATATCTCCGAGGTCGCAAAGACTGACTCTTTCAGTGCAATAGCAGCAGGCCCGGGAATCGGAACAGATCCTGAAACACAAAGAGCACTTCATAACCTTTTGAAGGAATGCAAAAAACCAATGGTTATAGATGCTGACGGCTTGAATATTCTGTCTTTGAACCCAGCCTGGCTCTCAATTATTCCGGAAGGTACAATACTGACACCTCACCCGAAGGAATTTGAGAGACTTGCGGGAAAATCAGGAAATAGCTGGCTCAGGTTAATGAGACAGATGGAGTTTGCAAAGGAACACAGGTGTATCATAATTCTGAAAGGCGCAAATACTTCGGTTGCAACATCTGACGGGAGAGTGTTTTTTAACAGCACGGGCAATCCAGGTATGGCTAAAGCAGGCAGCGGTGACACACTGACAGGAATTTTACTATCTTTGCTTTCTCAGGGTTACAAACCTGAAGAAGCTGCAATTCTGGGAGTTTACCTTCATGGACTTGCAGGTGACATAGCGGTTGAAGAATCGTCTTATGAATCAATAATTGCCACTGACATAATTAGTAATATATCAAAAGCGTTTAACAGGCTGAGGGAAGATTAGGGAAGTGTAATGAGTAATGAGTAATGAGTAAACCGATATTCGAATACATTACACCATGCACCCTGCACCCTGCACCCTTCACGCCATGTATCCTGCGAAAAGTACCAGACAAAATGATTAAAACTGCACAAACATTAAACTATATGAAAACTACAATCAGATTATCCGTTATTCTGTTTATAATATTTATTACTTCTTCCTGTTATTCCGGAAAACAGATGGCAAATTCAAACAGTGTCATATTGCCGCTTTCCGATTCTGCAGCCCTTATGGACGGAAGTATTGTCTATGGTCTTCCACGGACGATCTTTACTGTAGTGGTCGATATGGAAAGAACTATTGATAAACCGGGTCCCTATGCACAATACGCTGGTGATTTGCTTGGATTAACTGATATAATTCGCACTGAGAGCGAATCATGGTCAATTAAAAGTATTACGGTAAAGGCGCATGATGAGCTGGATCCTGATCAGTTTTATGCAATTTCAAGCACTACATTGTTCCAGACAAACGTTCTGGCACTCAGGAAGGAGGGACTCATACTTGATCTTAATCCGGCAATATTCCGTAATACTGAAAAACAGTCCGATATGAATGATGCCGGCAATATCCAGTATCATTCCTTTGATTTGGGATCAGATGAATACTTTCAGCTTCAGCGGGATACAGCATATAAAAGAATGAATGTTGATTCTACTTTCGCAAGAGTGCCATATATCGTTGAAAAGAAAAAGAAACTTACAATTGATCAGCTGGCTGAAAAAGCAGCAAAGAGATTGATGGAACTGAGAGACGGGAAACATCTTATTCTTACCGGCGAGGCCACTGTTTTTCCACAGAGCGATGCTGCCATCAATGAAATTAATAAAATGGAAAAGGAATATACTGAGCTATTTACGGGTAAAACTCTCAATGATTCATTTACATACTCTTATCAGATTATACCAGCAAAGTCAATGACAGGTAAACCTGTAACTCTGTTTGAATTCTCTGATCAGACTGGCCCGGTTACGGGTGCAGCGAATGGTGGAAAGCCCGTAACAATAGAATTTAGTCCTGAAAAGAAAACCAAAAATATTACTGTCATCAACAGGGCTCAGACAAAGTCAGACTCTAAAAAATTCGATAGATTATTTTACAGGGTCCCTGATGTAGTGGGTGTAAAAATAATCTACGGATCACAAAAACTCTTCGATTCCAGAAAACTTATCTATCAGTTTGGTGAAGTCATCCAGCTTCCGGCAAATTATATTATTGGGAAATAGTTCTTCTTATCAATCCTAGGTTGGAGACCCCCAAACCCCCCAAGGGGGGCTTGAAATCCATACTTTCATTTTGAGTTTATTGAATGGATCATTATGAAGGAAATTGAAAAAAATATGTATTTCGGAGCAAAGGCTGTCACAATTGAAACAGCCAAAATGCTTAGGAACAACATGACTTATCACGAAAACTTGTTATGGGAAAGGCTAAAAGGGAAACAGATATGCGGAGTCCGTTTCAGAAGACAACATCCTATCATGTTTTTTATTGCCGATTTTTATTGTCATGAAGCAAAGCTTGTAGTCGAAGTCGATGGTGAGATCCATAACGACAAAACAGACTATGATGATGGTCGATCAGCTGCAATGGAAAAATTTGGAATATTGGTACTAAGGTTTATAAATTCTGAAGTTGAGACTGGCCTTGAGAAAGTTATTGGTAAAATTGAAACAATTGTCAATAAACGTCTTAAAAGTCCCCCTTGGGGGATTTAGGGGTAAAAAATTGAAAGAAGGAATAAAGTACCCAGTACCCAGTACCCAGTACCCAGTACCCAGCACCCAGCACCCAGCACCCAGTTTTACTTCACCTTCCCCTGAAAAGTCTTCTGATACTCGTCGAACGACTGTTTATCGTATGCCTGATCAGCAAAGTAACTCAGCAAAATTTCCATGTCTTTTGGTGCCCTGTAGCCGGGCACAGGCTGAGCCTTGAATTTGCCATCCTTCTGAGGAATGAAAAAAACAACTGTAGGATATGATAACTGGCCATTCAGAAGTGCAACTGCCAACTGATGGGCTTTTCCTGCTTTTCCATCGTTTATGAATGTCTGACCAAAAACAGTGATACTTTCAGTTCCTTCAGCATTGAATTTCACCGGGTAGTATTTATTATTAAGAATATCAGAAATAACCGGATTTGTAAAGGTGTCTTTGTCCATTTTCTTGCACCATCCGCACCAGTCAGTATAAGTATCGATGAACAGGGGTCGGGGATCCTGTTTGTTAAGTTTTTCTGCCTCCTGTATAGTATACCATTTTACGAGTGAATTCCCGGTTGGGGCCGGGCTTTGTGCGCAGGCAGAAATACCAATAATTGTCAGCAAAGTAAATATGAAGCTCTTTTTCATTTTTATATATTGAAGTTTGAATTGTAAAGTTTGTGCAAAATAACAGAAAATCTTTTAAAACTGATATACACAATCATTTCATTTCAATCCTGACAACAATTGTGCCGTTGTATAGTTCATGATAACTTTTTTATTTAAGTTTATTCTTTGAATTTATTTTTTACATTTACCGGTCATAAATTTTTATCTTATTTAATTATATGGAAACAATTACAAATACGTTGCGTGACTCCAAAGCTGCACGCTGGACTGCCCTGGCTGTTGTGGCTTTCACCA
>Ga0182021_10009613_pt1 | contig 11463 bp, 11 predicted proteins | sample 612E3MmetaG_FD_120493 | JGI IMG/M metagenome (GOLD analysis project Ga0182021, IMG submission 120493) | Permafrost microbial communities from Stordalen Mire, Sweden - 612E3M metaG (Illumina Assembly) | ecosystem: Environmental > Terrestrial > Soil > Wetlands > Permafrost | place: Sweden...
CCGGGCGCCCGATTGCGGGTCATGGGTGACATGACGACCCGGTTTTTCAGCTCGATGGGTCCGAGGTGAAGTGAGGATAAAAGCTTCATGATGGCTCCCTGGATTACCCTTTTAGTTTGAGCGCGATACGCGCCACGTGAGCGCCCTGAAAACGGGCTCCGGCCAGCTCATTCTCGCTCGGCATCCGCTCTCCCTGTCCTCCGGCAATGGTGGATGCGCCATAGGGGCTGCAGCCGGTAACTTCTGAAAAACCCATCTGCCCGGCAAATGAGTAGGGGAGACCGACAACGATCATGCCGTGGTGCAACAGGGTCGTATGAAAGCTGAGAATCGTCGATTCCTGTCCGCCATGCTGGGTGGCCGAACTGCAGAAGACGCTGGCCGGCTTACCGATCAGAGCCCCTTTCAACCAGAGCCCGCCGGTTGCATCCAGAAACTGCCGCATCTGGCCGCACATATTGCCGAAACGGGTCGGAGTTCCGAATATGACAGCATCAGCCTCAGCAAGGTCATCCACCGTCGCCACCGGAACATGCACCATCCCCTTCTGGGCATCCAGCGCTCCCATCATTCCCAATACCTCATCCGACAGCGTCTCCGGCACTCGTTTGATGGTTGCTTCACAGCCGGGGACTTCACGCACACCCTCCGCTACCGCCTCTGCCATCTTGTAAATATGGCCATACATACTGTACTGAATAATCGTAATTTTGCACATGGCTTACTCCTCCTTGATGGTAAAAATACCGTTCAAAATGAACCCTATTTTGTTCGGATTATAACACAGACGAAAACAAGTAAAACAGGATAAAAATGATCCTTTTATCCAAACTGTTATGCGGCCTCACCTTTGTAGCCAACAACAAATATACGGAAAAGATCGGTTCTTCATAGGGGCAGCGGTTTCCAGCTCATTCTCTGACGCCAGCGGACACGTCTGAATACTTCCTGTCTTCCTTGAGAACATGCCGAAGCAACCACTCACCGAGCACTATAATCAGTTCCTTGGCTACGTCCAGATCGTTGTCATGGTAACGAGTCCGCAGTGACTCGATCGTATGTGTGAATTCCCTGTGCTTTTCAATATGATCATCAATCTCGGGGAACCCTTTTTCTCGCATGTACTGTTCTTCTTCTGAAAAATGATATGTCGTATAAGAGGATAATTCGTCAATCTTCGGGAGGACGCATTCCACCTCCCGAGAGCTCATTACGTTTTCATACACCGAATTAAGTACAGAGAACAGTTGTTGGTGGTGGCTGTCTAGGCTCGCTTCATTAACGGTGTATTCAGGTTTCCAGACGAATAACGACATGTGAGCATTCCTCCTGTTTCATGATTCTGCATATAATTCATTAAAGGTCACGGCTTGCGGTATGCTGTTACTCAATGCGGCTTTACGCTGTCAGGAAACAAGTATGCCACAGTTTATGTTTTCAACAACTGTTCAGCACTACTGAATATCGGCTTTTCAACCACCCTGACGCGTGCTATAAAACAAATCTAATCAGTTTTGCAGGGTTTGTTCGGGAAGAGGGGATGGCTTTTACATACGCCGGTAACATGAATGGTGAAAAGGATTATTGAACCGATGCAGAATAAGCCGAATTTTCCCATACGGGTGTTCTACGACGGGTCATGTTCCGTCTGTGCTGCGGAGATTGAACACTACCTGGGACAGGATCATGGCGGCAGGCTGCTGGGGATGGATATAAGCGCTCCGGATTTTGATCCGGAATCGTTCGGAATACCATTGGCTGCATTCATGTATGAACTGTATGCAATTGACAGCAGTGACCGGATATTTCGTGGTGTTGAGGCATTCTGGGCGATCTGGCAGGCTTTTCCTGCCGCTACGGTGTATGGCATTATGGCTGCCGTCATTACCATGCCGCTGGTAAATCCTGTTGCCCGCCTTCTGTACAAGGGCTTTGCCAGGATCCGCCGGTATCTGCCGAAGAGGCACAACTGCAGCAGCGGAACATGCCAGTTTGACGGGAAGAAACGGTGACAGAGAACGAAAAGCCGCAGGGTCGACCTGCGGCTTTTCATGTGCGGTGCCGGAAAACGTATTGTATCTATCGTGCCGAAATGAACAGTTCCAGACTGATGATGTCATGCACCAGGTGCATGCCGAGTCGCTCGAACAGTTTTCCCGACCCGTAGCAGACATTCCAGAGAGTGCGGTCGATGTCGAAGGCTGCATGGGCTTTGATGCCGCCATCCGCTTGAGGGGCCACAATGGCTGGGAAGCTGACCGGGTGGGTTTTATCCCTGATGGTCAATTCACCCGATGCAATCCCGTTCGGTGCCTCAGGCGAAGCCCCTTCCACTGCTTCCCATCCGGTCAGGCGGAACGAGGCGGTCGGAAAACGCTCTACGGCAAAGAAATCATCCGACTTCAGATGGCGGATCAGCATGTCGCGCCAGGCCGGATCCTGCAGGTCCAGATTGGAAATGGTGCTCATATCCAGCACGATACTCCCCTCGGACAGTCTGCCTCCCAGAATGATCAGACTACCCTCCTGGATGGCGATTCGGCCGAGATGACGATTGTTGAGGTTGCGGCCGATCCATTCCAGAACGCTCTTTTCACCATCTATCCGGTAGGTGCCGTCCCGCAATTTCGGTTCGGGCAGTCCGGCCTGGTCACTGGCCTCAACCGGCAGCCCTGCAGAGCGCCAGCCAGCCAACCCTCCCTTGAGAATGGAGACGGCAGTGTACCCGGCCTGGATCAGCCGCTCCCGAGCCGCTTCGGCCGCCCGGGTGGTGCCGCTTGCGTCATACACCACCAGTTCGGTGTCACGATCGGGCGCACATTCCGCGATCCGGTCCAGAAAAACCATTTCATACATACAGGCGCTGTAGGCACCGGCAACATGGCAGGCTGCGAAATCTTCCGGTGTCATCACATCTACGACCACCGCCCCGGCCGCCATACGCTCTTTTAATTGATTACAGGATATGGTGACGCTCATTGCACTCAGCTCCTTTCCACCTTTGGAAAAACAGATCCGATGAAGCCCTTTACAATGTAAGAGTACACCAAATTGTGAAAATTTCAGCGGCCTTTTTACTGTGGCAAATTCACCCCTCGTCCGCACCCGCGGTTTGAAAACCAGGCTATAGCGGGGCTTCTCGCCAGCTACGGCTTTAAATTCCCCCGCAACTCTTCCATCAGGCGGACAACCGCCAGCTCCTTAGCTTTGGCTTCGATATCCACTGTCATCTCCCGCCTCAGCCAGCAGTCCGGAACATCACTCGGGTCGATAAAGTCAGCGTGCGGCCGTGGACTGCTGCTCGCCCACCCCGCCTTGGGTGAGGAAATATGGCAGTACTGTTCCCGGTTAACCGATTTCCACGTCGTGCCTGCCCGCTCGGTGGCTTCTTCAATCGTCAGGCGGTCCGGATTGCAGCGGTGGTGGTGAACGTCGTAGACGAACGGGATGCCGCGCTGACTGCAAAACGGCAGCAGATCTTCCGGCGTATAGCTGATGTCATCGTTTTCGAGTGTCAGCCGCCTCCGCACCGGTTCGGGTAAGTCATCAAAAACCTCTCCAAAGCGCTTCAGAGCGGCCTGCTTGTCTCCATAGACGCCGCCGGCGTGGATGTTGATGGTATCTGCGCCGACCGCGCCCGCCAGCATCGCCTGGTACTCCAGTTCCAGGATGGAATTGGCGACGACCGCCGGATGCGGTGATGACAGCACCACGAACTGGTCCGGGTGGAAGCTGAGCCGGATCTGCTTCTCTGCCGCGAATGACTTGCAGGATTGAAGTGTGCTGCTGATCATCACTCCGTCCGGCAGATGGTCCAGGAAGTATCCGGCATCAGGGTGGGTCATGCGCGGGAAGAGCGGCGACATGATCCGGAACGCCCCGATGCCGAGCCGCTGGACCGTTTCCAGTGCCAGCTGCAGGTTGCGGGCATTGTGCAGGCAGATTTCGGACAGTTTGAGCAGCTGGAGATCACGGGGAAGGGGTGACAGGGCTTTGACGGTGGTCGTCCGGAATGACACCGCTTCATTTTTGAACAGGCAACAGAGGCCGAAACGGAGCATAGTGACCACTATTTCTTCCAGCGTTGGATGGTTTGCTTCACAGTTGCATTTATAGCAGGTTATGTTAGTCTTTGGGTCACTTTTGTACGACGTGTCGCCTGCTAACAGTATGTACGTATGTCGTGAAGAATGGGGGAACTATGCCGGAAAACTTGTTGATTCCATCGGTTGACCTGAGAATCGGCTCACTGGAGGAGTACAACCGCCGACAGAAGGAAAAGGCGGCTTCACGGTACAGTAAGCCGAAGCCTCGTCCGTGTATTACCCTCTCTCGTGAATACGGGTGCGAGGGGTACCCCGTTGCCGAACTGTTGCGTGAGCTTCTGATGCAGAAAACAGGTGATGAATGGGTGTTGATTGACAGGGCCGTTCTCGAAGAGGTCTCCCGTCGTCACAATATCTCGGAGGAGATTCTGCAGACTCTGGGAGAAAACAGCAGCGTTCTGAACGAGGTTCTGGCAACTTTCTCGCCGCGCTGGAAGAGCGATCAGGACTGTTTCAGACTTCTCTCCCGCCACGTCGTGGCGCTGGCGGAACTGGGCAACGTCATCATCGTCGAACTGGGTGGCGCCATCATCACCCGGCATATCGAACATTCTTGTCACTTCAGAATATATGGTTCATCGTCGTTTAAAACCGGCGCGCTTTCCCGGCGGTTACATATTGAAGTGGAGTCTGCTGAACAGCTGATGCACCGCCAACAGAAAGCGCGCGATCATTTTACCGGGGATTTTCTCAACCAGAGCGACCATGATCCGGCGCTCTACGATCTGCTCTTCAACAATGACCGCAACTCGCCGGAACGGATAGCCGGGACTATTGCCGGTTACGTGGAAGCAGATCTGTACGCACAGCCGCATCCGGAACTGTCGGCATGAAAACCTGGAAATGTGAAGTCTGCGGTTATATACACAGCGGCGACGAGCCACCCTCCTTCTGTCCCGTCTGCGGCGCCGAGAAAGACTGTTTCAGCGTATTCGAAATTCGTGCGGAGCAAAAAGAGGCGGCCGGCACCGATATCTGGCAGTGCGGAGTATGCGACTACCTGTACCGGGCGGAGGCACCTCCCGTGGCATGTCCGGTCTGCAGTGCAACAGGTAACCTGTTTTTGCCGCTCCATACCACCGATGCCCCTGCCGTGAAGGCGGACATAGTTCTCCGCATTGTTGTGCTGGGTGGCGGCATCGCCGGGTTGACCGCTGCGGCAGAGGCGCGGCGACAATCGCCGAGCTCGGTCATAACGCTGGTGTCGCGCGAACAGTCTCTCCCGTACTACCGTCTCAACCTGACCCGTTTTCTGGCCGGCGACATCGCGGAGGAGGAACTGCTGATTCAGTCACGGAACTGGTTTAAAGAGCAGCGCATCGATTGTATTTTTGCCGAAGCGACGTCGATTGACCGGGATCAGAGGATGGTCCATCTGCGTGACGGGCAGCATCTCGGGTATGATCGCCTGGTGCTGGCCAACGGGGCGCATCCATTCATCCCGCCTTTGCCGGGCGCCACACGAGACGGGGTCAGCGTGCTGCGGACAATCGAAGATGCCCATGCCATTTTGCTTCGCCTTGTTCAGGGGCTCCGCGTCGTCTGCATCGGCGGCGGACTGCTGGGGCTTGAAACCGCCGGGGCTCTGGCACGTCAAGGGGCGACAGTCACGGTTGTTGAGGGTTTTTCCTCCCTGTTGCCGCGCCAGCTGCCGCCACGGGCGGGAGGCATGCTGCGGCAACGTCTTGAAGCACAGGGTCTGTCAATCGTCTGCGGTGAGACGGTCAAAGAACTGGTCGGGGACGAAAGTGTACATGGTGTGCTGCTGGAAAACGATCGTCTGCTTCCGGCCGATCTGGTGATAATAACCGCCGGTGTTCGTCCCAACAGCTACCTGGCCAGGCAGGCAGGACTCACGGTGCACCGCGGCATCGTCGTCGATGACCGGATGTTCAGTTCCGATCCGGCAATTCTGGCTGCCGGCGATGTGGCCGAGCATAGGGGTACGCTGTACGGCATCTGGCCTGCCGGTTATGCCCAGGGCATTGTGGCGGGGTGCAGTGCTGCAGGAGGGAAGGCCGAGTTTAGCGGTCTTGCTCCCTCAACCAGAATCAAGGTGCTTGATGCAGATCTGTTCAGTTGCGGCCAGATTCACCTTGAAGATGCCAGCACCGGCATGTATGAGCATGAACGCGATGGCGTTTACCGGGCAATCTTCTGCCGTGATGGCCAACTGGTCGGTGCGGTACTGTATGGTGATACTTCCCGTGCCGGATGGTTGAAGGAAATTGTCGAAAGCGGCCGCCAGACGACAGAATTCCCGGAGCTTGCAGAGATGTTTCCCCGGCTTGCATCGCCGTACGAAGAGATGAACAGACCATGAGAACACCTATCGCCATCGGCGTTAGCGCCTGCCTGCTGGGTGAACACGTCCGCTACGACGGCGGGCATAAGCATGACCGGTATATTACCGATACTCTGGGAGCGTATTTCAGTTTCGTGCCGGTCTGTCCCGAGGTGGGGTGCGGTCTGCCGACCCCCCGCGAGGCGATGCGGCTTGAGGGTGACCCGGCCGATCCCCGCCTGATGACCATTCAGACACGTATCGACAGGACCGCTCAGATGATGGCCTATTGCTCAGCGAAGATGGAGGAGCTGGAGAGTATGGAACTCTGCGGATTTATCTTCAAAGAGCGTTCGCCGAGTTGCGGCCTTACATCGGTTCCACTCTACGGAAGCGGCTCTTCTGCGATGTTTGCCGCTGGATTGTTTGCGAAGGGAATTGCCGTCAGTTTCCCGTTAATGCCTCTGGAGGAGGCTGAGCGCCTGAACAATCCTCGTATCCGGAACACCTTCATCGAGCGTGTCTATCTCTATGGCAGTATGAAGCATGTCTGAAAAAACGAATCCTGCATCGATCATCCTCCGCTGAAAGCTGAATAATCTCCTGAAATCTCCTTGACAAAAACAGGGGCGCTTATTACCTTGAACATGTTAGCACTCACCTGTTATGAGTGCTATTTTATTGAGGTCATGAGATGGCTATGGAACTATCCGCCCGCAGCAGGCAGATACTGGAAGCAATTGTAGAAGATTATATTGCTACCGCTGAGCCGGTCGGTAGCAGTGCTGTTGCACGCCGTCATTCCTTGACGCTTTCATCGGCGACCGTGCGTAATGTCATGGCCAATCTTGAAGAAATGGGGCTTCTTACATCGCCTCATACCTCGTCCGGCCGTATCCCGACTGAAAAGGCCTACCGTTTTTACGTCGACTCGCTGGTCGCCCTGCGTCAGGTCAGCCGGGTTGAAAAGCGCCAGATTATCAGTCACTGCCGACAGGCAGGAATCGGCCTGTCCGGAATTTTAAAAGAGACCAGCAGGACGCTATCACAGCTTTCGAACTACATGGGGATTGTGATCGCTCCCAGTTTTACCGCCGACGTGTTTCGCCATATCGAATTTATCCGTATCGGCCAGCGCAAGATTCTGGCCATTCTGGTTTCCAGCAAGGGGGCGCTTCAGAACCGTCTGATTGAGACCGAGGACGACTACGCCTCTGAAGAACTCGTCAGGATGGGCAACTATCTGAATGACAGGATGCAGGGTCTGACGATCAGCCAGGTTCGCGAGCGGATACTGGAGGAGATGACATCCGAGAAGGTGCGGTATGATCAGCTCCTGTCCCGTGTTCTGAAGATCAGCGAGCAGGCGGTCAGGGTGGAAGGTGACGAAATATTTGTTGAGGGGCAGGCCCGTATTCTTGACCAACCGGAATTCAGTGATGCCGGTCGGATGAAGGAAATTTATCAGGCCTTCGAACAGAAGGGGCAGCTTGTTCAGCTCCTGTCGAGCTGCATGACTGCGGATGGGGTACAGATCTACATCGGCTCAGAAACGTCACTCAGTCAGTCAGCCGGGGTCAGTCTGATTACCTCCCGTTTTGTCACCAGCAGCAACACGGTCGGTATGTTGGGAGTAATCGGTCCGACCCGAATGGGATATTCAAGCGTGATCCCGATTGTGGATTACACCGCCCGGATGGTCAGCAAGCTGTTAAGTGAAGCCTGATTCATATTTTATTCAGTAAAAGGACGCCACTATATGGAAACAAAGGACATTGTAGATATTGCACCGGCAGAATCCGTTGCCGAGGAGGAAAACGCGTCCGATACCTCGGCTCCGGATGCCGGGCTGTCGCTTGAGGGGCAGCTGGCGGCCAAGGAAAAGGAAGCACGTGAAAACTGGGATCGCTTCTTGCGGGAGCGGGCCGACCTGGAAAACTACCGCAAACGGGTAGGAAGGGAAAAGGAGGAGTTGCTGAACTACGGCAATAAGTCGCTCCTTGAAGAGATACTGCCGATCATCGATAATCTGGAGCGGGCTCTTGCACATGCCTCAGAGGATGGTCTGGGAGCTGTTGTCGAAGGAATCCGCATGACGCACGCCATGCTGCTGACGGCACTCAAGAAGTTCAACGTCACCCCGATTGAAGCCGTGGGGAGCCCCTTTAACTCGTCTTTCCATCAGGCCATGGCGCAGGTCCCGACCGACCAGCAAGAGCCGAATACCGTGGTTGAAGAATACCAGAAAGGGTACATGCTGAAAGAGCGATTATTGCGTCCTTCCATGGTGACCGTGGCAACGCCGCTTAAATAGTTTCCGGATAGACACAAAAAAAATTTCACGAGGCCTTGTTTTTTATACACACGATGAATATCTTGCAATCAGAGTATCCAATAAGGAGGACTACACGTCATGAGTAAAGTAATCGGAATCGACTTGGGAACAACCAACTCTTGTGTTTCAATAATGGAGGGTGGTGAGCCGGTCGTTATCGCCAACTCCGAGGGTGGGCGTACGACACCTTCAATGGTCGCCATTTCTGAGAGCGGCGAGCGCCTGGTAGGCCAGCAGGCCAAACGTCAGGCGGTCACCAATCCGGAGAACACCCTCTACTCCATCAAACGCCTGATCGGGCGCAAGTTTGATACGGAAGCGGTTAAAAAAGACATCGCAATTTCCCCGTTCAAGATTGTTAAAGCTGACAACGGCGATGCATGGGTAGAAGTGCGCGGCAAGCGTTATTCCGCTCCGGAAATTTCTGCAATGATTCTGCAGAAAATGAAAAAGACCGCCGAGGACTATCTGGGAACTTCCGTCACCGATGCGGTTATCACTGTGCCGGCTTACTTCGACGACTCCCAGCGCCAGGCTACCAAGGATGCCGGCAAGATCGCCGGTCTGAACGTACTGCGCATCATTAACGAGCCGACTGCGGCCGCTCTGGCGTACGGTCTTGACAAGAAAAAAGACGAGAAAATTGCCGTATTCGACCTTGGCGGCGGAACATTTGATGTTTCCATTCTGGAGCTGGGTGACGGCGTATTCGAAGTAAAATCGACCAATGGCGATACATTTCTGGGTGGGGAAGATTTCGACCAGCTGGTTATTGACTGGATCGCCGATGAGTTCAAGAAAGACCAGGGCATTGATCTCCGTGGCGACAAAATGGCCCTCCAGCGTCTTAAAGAAGCCGCTGAAAAGGCCAAGTGTGAACTTTCCACCTCTGTTGAAACCGACATCAACCTCCCGTTCATCACTGCCGATGCTTCCGGTCCGAAACATCTGACACTGAAGCTTACGCGTGCCAAGCTTGAGTCGATCTGTGCCGAACTGCTGACAAAGCTTGAGGGCCCCTGCCGCACCGCCCTGAAAGATGCCGGACTGACTGCAAGCCAGATCGATGAAGTTATCCTTGTGGGCGGTATGACCCGTATGCCTGCTGTTCAGAAGTGTGTTGAAGATATCTTCGGTAAAGTGCCGAACAAGGGCGTTAACCCGGATGAGGTCGTCGCTATCGGCGCCGGTATCCAGGGTGGTGTTCTGAGAGGCGACGTCAAGGACGTGCTGTTGCTTGATGTCACGCCGCTTTCTCTTGGTATCGAGACTCTCGGCAGTGTCATGACCAAACTGATTGAAAAAAATACAACCATTCCCTGCCGCAAAAGCCAGGTATTCTCAACGGCTGCCGACAACCAGCCGGCAGTTTCAATCCACGTTCTGCAGGGTGAACGTGAAATGGCACGCGACAACAAGACACTCGGCAACTTCGAACTTTCCGGTATTCCATCGGCACCCCGCGGTCTGCCCCAGATCGAGGTGACTTTCGACATCGATGCCAACGGCATCGTGCATGTTTCCGCCAAGGACCTCGGCACCGGCAAGGAACAGTCGATCAGCATTACCGCATCTTCCGGGCTATCCAAAGAAGAGATTGATAAGATGGTGCGTGACGCTGAGGCTCATGCCGACGAAGACAAGAAAAAGCGTGAAGCGATAGAAGCCCGTAACCACGCAGACAGCCTGGTCTACAGCACCGAAAAGTCGCTTAAGGAGTTCGGCGACAAAATTGATGCAGTTGAAAAAGGGAACATCGAAAACAAGCTGGCCGAACTTAAGAAACTGATGGAAGGCGAAGACGCCGAGGCGATCAAAAAGGGTACTGACGAACTCGCAGAGGCCTCCCACAAGCTTGCCGAGGCAGTATATGCCAAGAAAGAAGGAGCAGGTGCGGAACCTGCCGCCGGAGCAGAGCAGGAAGGCGCCGCCAAGCCGAAAGATGACAAGGTTGTTGATGCCGATTTTGAAGAAGTAAAAGAAGAAAAAAAATAGTACCGGGGGTTTCACCGGTTCAGCACAGTAGGGGCGGGTTCTAAATCCGCCCCTACACGCATTTCAAGATATAAAGGAACCTATTGTGGCAAACGGCGAAAAACGAGATTATTACGAGGTGCTTGCTGTTCATCGCAATGCTTCTGAAACTGAGATAAAAAAAGCCTTTCGGAAAGTGGCGATCAAACACCATCCGGACAAAAACTCGGGAGACAAACTTTCCGAAGAGAAGTTCAAGGAGGCCTCGGAGGCGTACGAGGTTCTTTCTGATCCCCAGAAGCGTGCCCAATATGATCAGTATGGCCATGCCGGAGTTTCAGGGCCGGGCGGATCTTCGGGCGGTTTCGGCGGTTTCGGCGCCGGAACACCATTTGGTGATATTTTTGGCGATATCTTTGGTGACATCTTCGGCGGCGGTGGCGCCGGTCGGGGCCGCGCTCAGGGAAGGCGAGGAGATGATCTGCTCTACAACATGGAGATCAGCTTCGAAGAGGCGGCCTTTGGCGTTGAAAAAAAAATCGACATCCCGTTTGCAAAACGATGCGCCACCTGCAACGGTTCCGGCTCAAAGCCCGGTACCGATCCCAAAGTCTGTCCAACCTGCCGTGGCGCCGGACAGGTCCGCTATCAGCAGGGTTTTTTCAGCGTCAGCAAAACATGCGGTCAGTGCAACGGCGAAGGCAAGGTTGTTGAAGATCCCTGCCCCGACTGTCGCGGCAAGGGGAGCACAAAAGAGACCAAGA
>Ga0182021_10009614_pt1 | contig 11463 bp, 10 predicted proteins | sample 612E3MmetaG_FD_120493 | JGI IMG/M metagenome (GOLD analysis project Ga0182021, IMG submission 120493) | Permafrost microbial communities from Stordalen Mire, Sweden - 612E3M metaG (Illumina Assembly) | ecosystem: Environmental > Terrestrial > Soil > Wetlands > Permafrost | place: Sweden...
GGGGTCGATGGAAGGCGTGGGCACCAAAGCGGTTGTCATATTGCCGGTCTATTGTCAGCAATTTTACCCGAGGTTGCGGCCTGCGGGAAGGTCATGGCTTCAAATCCATAAAAAAATCCAATCCTTGCCATAGAAAGTTCCGTCTTGGAGGCCGCCGGAGCGCGGGCGACAATTGAACCTTAGGTTCCTATTGGCTCCCTCGATGAAAGTATTCCTGAAAGCATGCGCACTGGCGGCGGTAGGGTCCGCCACCCTTTTGGCCCAGTCGAATTCGGATCTGCAAGCCAAAATCGCGGCCGTCGATGCCGCCGTGAAATCGGCCCAGTCGGCCGGCGACAACGCCTGGATGCTGGTCAGCTCGGCGCTCGTCCTCATGATGACGGGACCCGGACTGGCGCTGTTCTACGGAGGTCTGGTCCGCCGCAAGAACGTGCTGGGCACCATGATGCAGAGCTTCGTTCTGATGGCGGTGGTGACCGTGCTGTGGGCCGTGGTGGGCTACAGCCTGGCGTTCGGCGGCTCTGGGCACTTCATCGGCGATTTCCGCTTCGCGCTGCTGCACAACGTGGGCAGCGCGCCCAACGCCGACTACGCGCCCACCATCCCGCAGCAGACCTTCATGATCTACCAGCTCATGTTCGCCATCATCACGCCCGCCTTGATTTCGGGCGCGTTCGCCGAGCGCATGAAGTTCAGCGCCATGCTGCTCTTCACGGTGCTCTGGAGCCTGTTCGTGTACTTCCCCATGGCCCACATGGTGTGGGGCAAGGGCGGCCTGCTCAACGCCTTCAGCGGCGGCCCCGTGCCATGCTTCGATTTCGCCGGCGGCACCGTGGTACACATCACCTCCGGCGTCAGCGCCCTGATCTGCGCGCTCTATCTGGGTAAGCGCGTGGGCTACCCCATCACCCCCATCAAGCCGCACAGCCTGGTACTCAGTTTCATCGGCGCCTGCCTGCTGTGGGTGGGCTGGTTCGGCTTCAACGCCGGCAGCGCCCTGGCGGCTTCGGGCCTGGCCACCAGCGCCTTCGTGGCCACGCACTTCGGAGCGGCCGCGGCGGCCCTGGGCTGGATCGCGGCAGAGTGGATTCACTCCGGCAAGCCCAGCGTGCTGGGCGGCATCTCCGGCGCCGTCGCCGGGCTCGTGGCCATCACCCCCGCTTCCGGTTTCGTGCAGCCCTTCCCGGCGCTGCTCATCGGCCTGGTCGCGGGATTGGTGTGCTACTTCATGGTGGTCGCCATTAAGCCAAAGCTGGGATACGACGATTCGCTCGACGCCTTCGGCGTTCACGGCTGCGGCGGAACCCTGGGGGCCATCCTCACCGGAGTTTTCGCCACCTGCCTGGTGAACGACGGACTCGGGAAAGCCCATCCCCTCGGTTGGGTGGATGGGAATTCCGGCCAGGTATTCAACCAGATCATCGGATGCGCCATCGCCTGGGGCCTCGGCATCGTGGGCACCCTGGTCATTCTCAAGATTTGCGACATCGTCATCGGCGTGCGCGTCACCAGGGAGCAGGAAGTGGAAGGCCTCGACCTGAGCATGCACGGCGAGGAAGGGTATATCCTCGAATCGTAGCTGGACCCGCCAGCCGGACAAATTCATGAAGAAAATCGAAGCCATCATACAGCCGTTCAAGCTCGAAGAGGTGAAAGAGGCGCTCATGGCCATTGGCATCGATGGCATGACCATCACCGATGTCCGCGGACACGGGCGCCAGAAGGGTCACAAGGAAGTCTATCGAGGCCAGGAGTACAACGTGGACCTCCTGGCCAAGGTGAAACTCGAGATGGTGGTCCCCACCGTGCGCGCCGACGAAGTGGTGCAGGCGCTGGCCGCCGCCGCCCGCACCGGCAAGATCGGCGACGGCAAGATCTTCATCTTCGACGTGGCCGAAACCATACGAATCCGCAATGACGACCGTGGCGAATCCGCACTCTGAGATAAAGGGGTCTGACCCCTTTTTCCTGACCGCCCTCGCCGAACGTTCCGCCCAGGTGGACGGCGCCGTGCTGGCGGCCGCCCACAGCCTGCTCGCCGCTATCCCCGAAGGCTTGAGCCTGCTCGCCGTGGGCGGCTACGGCCGCCGCCACCTGTTCCCGTACTCGGACGTCGACCTGCTGCTGCTGTTCGCCTCCGAACGTCTGGCGCTGGCCAACCGGGAATCCGTCGCCGCCTTCCTGCGGCAGCTCTGGGACGCCGGCCTGCGCGTCAGCCAGTCCGTCCACACGCCGCAGGAATGCCTGGAGGTCCACGACCAGAACGTCGAGCTCAACATCAGCCTCCTGGACCGGCGTTTCCTGGCCGGGGACCGCGCGCTCTATGCCGGGCTGGAGGATCGCATGCCGCGCTTCCTCCGCGCCAACCGCGAGATCCTGGTGCGCAATCTTGCCCGTCTCACGCGCGAGCGCCACGCCAAGTTCGGCGACACGCTGTACCACCTGGAGCCCAACCTCAAGGAGACCCCCGGCGGGCTTCGCGACTTCCAGTTGGTCGCTTGGCTGGAACAGTTGCGCGGCGCCGGTTCCGGCAATCCAGCCGCCCCGGCTCCGGCGGAGTTGGCCGAGGCCTTCGATTTCCTGGCGCGCGTGCGGTGTTACCTCCACTACCAGGCCGGCCGCGATTCCAACGTGATCGCTTTCGACGCGCAGGAGTCCATCGCCGACGAGTGGCAGCCTCCCGAGGGGGAGCCCCGCGGCGACGCTTCCGCCTGGATGCGCCAGTATTTCCGGCACGCCCGCACGATCCACCGCGCCGCCTTGCGCGCGCTCGAATCGGCCGAAGCCCAGGCCAGCAGCCTCTTCTCCCAGTTCCGCGACTGGCGAACCCGCCTGGCCAATGCCGACTTCAGCGTGCACCGCGAGCGCGCCCACTTCCGCGCTCCCCAGCAGTTGGACTCCGATCCCCAACTGGCGCTCCGCCTTTTCGAATTCGTGGCCCGCCACGGTATCGGCCCTTCGCTCGAGGCCGAACGGCAAATCGAAGCCCGCCTCCCCCGCTTGCGCGAAGTCTTCGCGGGACCCCGGCCGCTGTGGGAGTTGGTGGAGAGCGTTCTGTCGCTGCCGCAGGCGCCCATGGCCGTGCGCGCCATGCACGATACCGGCCTGCTGACCGCCGTGTTCCCCGAATTGCGGCACATCGACTGCCTGGTCATCCGCGATTTCTTCCACCGCTACACCGTCGACGAGCACACCCTGGTGGCCATGCAGAACCTGTGCGGCCTGCGCAGCCAGGCGGCGGCCAGCCTGAGTTTTGGCGGCCTGCTCGACGAAGTGAAACAGCCCGGCCTGCTGCTGTTCGCCCTGCTGTTTCACGACGCCGGCAAGGGCTGCCCCGCCGAAGGGCACGTGGACGGTTCCTTGCGCCTGGCGGAGAGCGCCATGGGGCGCATCGGGGTCCCGCGCGCCAGCCGCGAACTGGTCCGGTTCCTCATCGCCTCCCACCTGGAGCTTTCCGCCGTCCTGCAATCGCGCGACGTTTACGATCCCGCCACCATCCGCGAGGTGGCCCGCCGCGTGGAAACCGCGGAGCGCCTCAAGAGCCTCACTCTGCTCACCTGGGCCGACATCGGCGCCGTCAACCCCGAGGTCATGACGCCCTGGCGCGCCGAGCAGTTGTGGCAGCTTTACCTGATGGTTTACAACGAGCTGACCCGCGAGCTGGAGAGCGACCGCATTGCCGATCAGACCGCCGGCTCGCCCGAGCGGGCCGCCTTCCTGGAAGGCTTCCCCGTGCGTTATCTGCGCACCCACACCGAGGCCGAGATCGACGCCCACATGGAGCTCGAACGCCACAGCCGCGAGCGCGGCGCAGCCGTCGACGTCCGCCGCCTCGAGACCGCCTGGCAACTGACGCTGGTCACCGGCGACCGCCCCGGCCTCTTCGCCGCCGCCGCCGGAACGCTCTCCAGTTTCGGCATGAACATCCTCAAGGCCGAAGCGTTCGCCAATCGCCGCGGCCTGGTGCTCGACACCTTCACCTTCGCCGACCCCAACCGCACGCTGGATCTCAACCCCAGCGAGGTCGACCGCCTGCGCTCCGTCACCGGGCGCGTGCTGGCCGGCAGGGCCGACGCCAGCTCGCTTCTCCGCGACCGGCCCAAGCCCAAACTCCCCAGCCGCAAGGCCGCCTTTCCCGCGCGCGTGACCTTCGACCCCGGCGCCAGCGCCATCGCCACCCTCGTCGAGATTGTGGCCCAGGACCGTCCTGGCCTGCTTTACGATCTGGCCTCGGCGATCTCCTCGTGCGGCGGCAACATCGAAGTCGTCCTGATCGACACCGAGGCGCACAAAGCCATCGACGTCTTCTACGTCACCGCCGGCGGCAGGAAGCTGGACGCCGAGAAGCAAGCCGCCATGGCCGAGTCCCTCCGCCGCGCCTGCGAACCCGTGCAGTAGGCGAGCCCCGCGGCAACGGATGCCGCCCTTCGTCCCGGCGAGACAGCGCGAAAACGCGGGGACTGACGACTCCGTCCCGAGGCGCACCCCATCTCCCACAGAAGCCCCGAATTTCTCACGGCCGCGTGGACGGAGCCGTTTTTCCCCGATGTTTTCGCCCCCCGGTGCGTATTTTCGCTGCGAAACGCCGGGGGTATTTTCGCCCCCATATTAGAACTTTAGTCTAAACCTCAGCCGCGAAGCAGCCGATGAGCTAACTGCATGCAGGTTCTTGTGGATTAGCCCATGAAGATGGCACGCGGTTTCTTCCTGTTCGCGGTTTTGATGACCGCATCGGCAGCCGGAATCCTCCTCTATCCTCGTCCGCTGGTCATGCTGCTGGCAGGCGTCGCCTGCTATGGCGGCTTGGGGTTCGGATACTATCGAATGCGCCATTGCGCGTCGCAAGTCTGCAGCGTGGGGTCCGAGTTCTCGAAGGCCGTCGCACAGGTGGCCGACTCCGCTCAGCAGCTTGTGACGGCCAGCCAGGCGCTGGCGCAGAGCGTTTCCATGGAATCGGAGTCTCTTTCCGCGGCCACGGGCACAGGTGAGCTGATAGCATCCATCACGCGCCAAAGCGCCGAAACCGGGCGGACGACCGCCGGCCTGGCGAGTGACGCGCAGCGGCTGGCGAACCAGTCCGCCGAAGGGCTTTCGTCTCTGGGCCGCACCCTGCGCGAGAGCAACGCCGCGGCCGGCAAGATCGGCAAGGTGACCAAGGTGGTCGATGAAATCGCATTTCAGACCAATATTCTGGCGCTCAACGCGGCTATCGAGGCGGCGCGCGCCGGCGAGTCCGGCGCCGGCTTTGCCATAGTGGCCGACGAGGTCAGGAACCTGGCGCAGCGTAGCGCCAAGGCATCGCAGGAAATCGCCGATCTCGCCCAGGAATCCATCGCCAAAGCGCACGCTGGCGAGGCTGAAATGGAGCAGGTCTCCGCCGCCATGCGCGCGCTCATTGAGAACACCGGAAAGGTCAAGGAACTGGTCGACGAGATTGCGGTCAATTGCAGCGAACTGGTCCAGGGAACCGAGAGCGTGGTTCAGGAGATGCAGCACGTGGAGGAACTCAGCCGCTGCACGTCCGAGAGTTCCGGACAGACCGCGGCTGCCAGCCAGCAGTTGAGCACGCAGACGGAGTCGATGAGGCGTTTGGTCGGATCCCTCGACCGGATCGCCGGGTGAGTGGAAGAACGACGTTCCAAGGAGAAACGAATGGCCACGAAAGTGATCGAAGCGCGGGGGCTGAAATGCCCGCAGCCGCAGTTAAAGGTGTTGGCGGAGTGCCGCTCCATGAGCAAGGGCGACATCATCGAGGTTGTCGCGGACTGCTCCACCTTCGAGGAGGATATCCGGAAGTGGTGCGAGCGGACCAAGAAGGCCCTGCTCTGGATGCGGAGCGAGGGCACCGCCAAACGCTGCCAGGTGCAGATCTAGGGTCTCCCGGGATAGCCTCCGCCGTGTAACGGGCCGAAGCTTCGTCCTAAGCCCCGGCAGCCAGGAAACCTCTATATCGCCATGGACAAACCGAAACTGAGCATGTACTGGGCTGCCTCCTGTGGGGGTTGCGAGATCGCGTTGGTGAACCTCCACGAGAAGATTCTGGAGGTGGACAGGCACTTCGACTTCTTCTTCTGCCCCTGTCTGCTGGACACCAAGAAGGAGGACGTCGAGGCGCTGCCCGATGGTGGCCTGGCAATCGCGTTCTTCAATGGAGCCATCCGCACCGCCGAAAACCTGGAGATGGCCCACCTGATGCGTGCCAAGTCGCAGCTTCTGGTGGCCTTTGGCGCTTGTGCGTCCCTGGGATCCATCCCGGCTTTGAGCAACCTGCACACCCGCGAGGCTCACATGCGCACCAACTACCTCGACTGCCCTTCCGTCGATAACCCGGCCGGTACGCTCCCTGCACTCAGAACCGCCATGGCGGAGGCCGAATTGGAACTGCCGGAGTTCTTCGAGACCGTGCAATCGCTGCCACAGGTGGTTGCGGTGGATTACTTTATCCCAGGGTGCCCTCCCGAGCCGCGCCAGATCTGGAACGTGGTGGAAGCGGTCATCCGGGGCGCCCCGCTGCCGCCCAAAGGCAGCGTCCTGGGCGGCGGCGTGTCTTCGGTGTGCGCGGAATGCCAGCGCGAGAAGAACGACAAGCGAGTCCCGGCTTTGCGCCGGACCTACGAGGTCTCCCCCGACCCGCGCACTTGCCTTCTGGAGCAGGGGCTGGTGTGCATGGGAATCGCCACGCGGGATGGCTGCGGCGCGCTCTGCCCACAAGTCAACATGCCGTGCACGGGATGTTATGGCCCTCCGGAAGGTGTTCTCGACCAGGGCGCCAAGATGATCTCGGCACTGGGCTCGGTGCTCGATTTGGGGGACTACAAAGGCGTCACGGAGAAACAGGTCGCCGATATGACGGACGCCGCCATCGCCGGCCTCGCCGACCCGGCCGGGGTGCTCTACAAATACAGCCTGTGCGGAGCCGTCCGGGGGAGCGAACTTTCGTGAAGCGGGTCAGCATCAATCCCATCACCCGGCTGGAAGGGCACGGCAAAATCGACATCTTCCTCGATGAGGAAGGCAACGTCGCAAACGCCAGCTTCCAGGTGCCGGAACTGCGCGGCTTCGAGCAGTTCTGCCGCGGCCGCCAGGCCGAAGACATGCCCGTCATCACCAGCCGCATCTGCGGCGTGTGCCCGGAGGCGCATCACCTGGCTTCCGTCAAGGCCCTCGACCGGCTCTTCGCGGTGGACCCCCCGCCGGCGGCCAGGAAGATCCGCGAACTGCTGTACATGGCCTTCTTCGTCACCGACCACACCACCCATTTCTATGCCCTGGGAGGGCCCGATTTCATCGTTGGACCGGATGCGCCGCCCTCGGAACGGAACATTCTCGGCGTGGTGCGAAAAGTTGGCCTGGCCACCGGGAAAGCCGTCATCGAGTGCCGCGCCCGCAATCACCGCGTCATTCAAATGCTCGGCGGCCGGGGCATCAATCCCACCGCCGGCCTGCCGGGCGGCTGGAGCAAGTCCGTTTCCGCCCAGGAACGCGCGGAAATCGAAGAGGCCGCCCGCCAAAACGTCGAGTTCGCGCTCTTCAGCCTGCAGGTCTTCGAACAGATCGTCTGGCGGAATCCGGTGTACCGCGAGATGGTGGAGTCCGACGTCTACTGCCATCGGACGTATTCCATGGGAACGGTGGACGAGCGGAACCGCCTGAACCTGTACGACGGAGAGATCCGCATCGTGGACCCCGAGGGCGTGGAATTCGCGCGCTTCCCGGCGCCGGAATACCTGGACCACGTGGCCGAACACGTCGAGCCGTGGACGTACCTGAAGTTCCCGTTCCTCAAGAAGATCGGCTGGAAGGGCTTCCAGGACGGCGCATCGAGCGGCGTCTACTCCGCCACTCCGCTGACCAGGCTCAACGTCTCCTCCGGCCTGGCCACTCCTCTGGCGCAGGTGCAATTCGAGAAGTTCTACGCGGCCTTCGGCGGCCGCAAGCCGGTCCATCACAGGCTCGCCACGCACTGGGCGCGGCTCATCGAGATGCTGTACGCCGCCGAGCGCATGCTGGCGCTGGCCACGGACCCGGAGATCACGTCGCCGGATGTCCGCGCCATCCCACAGCGTATCGCCGGGACCGGCGTCGGGAGCGTGGAAGCGCCCCGCGGCACGCTGATCCATCATTACGAAGCCGACGAAAGAGGTCTGCTGCAAAGAGTGAACCTGATCGCCGGCACCACCAACAACCATGCCGCCATCGCCATGTCCATCCGCAAGGCGGCCCAGTGCCTGATCCACGCCGGGAAGGTGGTCGAGGAGGGCCTGCTGAACCGCATCGAGATGGCGTTCCGGCTCTACGACCCCTGCCTCTCCTGCGCCACTCACGCACTGCCCGGCGCGATGCCGCTCGAGGTCAGGGTGAGAGACCACACTGGCGATCCGATCCGCACCCTGCGGCGGGAGATCTGAGCGGTGAAGGACACGGTGATCATCGGGCTGGGAAACCCACTGCTGGCGGACGATGGCGTAGGGCCGCGCATCGCCGCCGAGTTGCGGCGCCGCCTGAAGGGGCGGAGCGGAGTCACCACCCTCGAACTATACTCGGGCGGCATGTGGCTGATGGAGGCCATGGCCGGCCATGAACGCGCCATCGTAATCGACGCCATCGCCGGGGGCGGAGCCGCCGGCGCCATCTACCGGCTCGGTTTGGAAGACCTGCCGCGCACCCGCACCGCCGATTCCACCCACGACGCCGGTCTTCCGGTGGCGCTCGAACTGGGCCGTGCAGCCGGTTTGCAGTTGCCCGGCGAGGTCCGGATCTGGGCCGTCGAAGCGGCGGATGTCGAGACCTTCAGCGAGCGGTTGACCCCCGCCGTGGAACGGGCGGTGCCCCAGGTGGTGGAGCGGGTATTGAGGGATCTGGACGGAACTTCGCCCGCCCGGCCCCGAAGGAAAAGCCAATGAGGACGGGCGTCTATTTCTGCAACTGCGGGACCAACATCGGCGAACGGATCGATTTCGGCCGCCTCCGGGAGGAGTTGCTGGCGCTCGCCGGCGTGGCCTACGTGAAGCCGGTGGATTTCCTCTGCTCCGAGGACGGCAAGCAGTTCCTCGCGGGCGACCTGGGCCTGGAGCGGCCCGAGCGCGTGGCGATTGCCGCGTGCTCCCCGCGGGAGTACGAACGCGCCTTCATGCAGGTGCTCGAGCGCGCCGGAATGAACCCGTACTTCCTGCAAATGACCAATATCCGGGAGCAGGTAGCGTGGGTCACGCCGGACGTGGATCGGGCCACCGCCAAGGCCTGCGCGCAAATCCGCGGCGCGGTGGCGCGGGTGCGGCTTCACGAGCCGCTCTACAAGACGGAGCTGGATGTTTGCCGCGGCGTGGTGGTGATCGGCGCGGGGCCGGCCGGCTTGAAGTGCGCGCTGGTTCTGGCGGAGGCGGGCCGCAAAGTAGTGCTGGTCGAGAAATCGCCGGTTCTGGGAGGTCTGCCGGTCCGCTACGAGGACCTGTTTCCCAATATGGAGTGCGGCCCGTGCCTGCTTGAACCCGTTTTGGGCGAGGTGCTCCACGGTCCGCACTCCGCCAACATCGAGATTCTCACCATGGCCGAGGTGTCCGGCCTCAAAGGGTATTGCGGTAACTTCCAGGCGACCTTCCGGCAGACGCCGCGGTCGGTGGACGCCGAGCAGTGCATCGGGTGCGGAGAGTGCATCCCGCCTTGTCCGGTTTCCGTGCCCAACGAGTTCAACTTCGGGCTCGACACCCGCAAGGCCATCGCGTTGCCCTTCGCTGGCGCGCTGCCCAACGTTCCGTTCGTTGACGCGCAGGCGTGCCTGCGAGCGAAGGGCGAGGACTGCACCCTGTGCCGGGACGCTTGCCCGGTGGAGGACGCGGTCCGGTTCGATGGGCTGCCGGCAACGCTCGATCGCTCCGCCGGCGCCATCGTGGTGGCCGTCGGCTCCTCCCTGTACGATTGCCGGAACCTGCCCGAACTGGGCTACGGGACCGTACCCGGTGTCTACACCAGCCTGGAGTTCGAGCGCATTTTGTCGTCCAGCGGTCCCACCGCGGGCGAACTGAGGCGGCCGGACGGCGCGGCGCCCGAGAGCCTGGCCATCGTCCATTGCGCCGGCAGCCTCGACCCGCGGCACCGGCCGTACTGCTCCGGCATCTGCTGCGACTACGCCTTCAAGTTCAACCACCTGATCGAGAAGAAACTCCCCGGCGCCAGGGTCCACCACCTGTACCGGGAACTCGCCGTGCCTGGCAAGGAGGAATTCGCGCTCTATCAGCACGCCTGCCACAATCCGAATGCCGGCTTCGTCCGCTACGCGCCCGGCGGTGTGCGAGTCACCGCGTCCGAAGGCGGAGCGGCGGTGGAGTATGAGGACTCGAACGGCAATCGGGGCCGCGTGAGCGCGGACATGGTGGTTCTGTGCCCGGCCGTCACCGGCGCCGGGGACGCGGCGGATCTGAGCCGGCTTCTGGGCGCCTCGCTCGACCGCTTTGGCTTCTTCGAGGAGTTGCACGGCCGGATGGATTCCGCCCAGAGCCGCATCAAGGGAATCTACGTGGCGGGAGCCTGCCAGGCGCCCATGGACATCGGGCGGGCCGTCAGCCAGGGAATGGCGGCGGCGGGCTACGTCCTGTCCGGGCTGGCGGATGGCAAGAAGCTGGAGATCGAACCGATCACGGCGGCGGTGGATGAGGCCCGCTGCTCCGGATGCCGGACCTGCGCCGTGGTGTGCCCGTACCAGGCCATCGGCTATCCGCCGGAAGGCCGCGAAGCCTGGGTGAACGCCCTGCTGTGCCATGGCTGTGGCACCTGCGTGGCCGCCTGCCCGTGCGGGGCCATCCGGGGAAATCACTTCACCAACCAACAGATTCTGGCGGAAATCGAGGCCGTGCTGGCATGATCGACACACAAACATACCCGGATGCGCTGCCTGGCGTGACGCCCTTCGAACCGAAAATCGTCGGGTTCCTGTGCAACTGGTGCTCTTACGCCGGCGCCGACAAAGCCGGCGCGGCGCAGATGAGCTATCCCCCCAACGTCCGCATCGTCCGCGTGATGTGCAGCGGGCGCGTGGACGCCCAGTTCATCCTGCAGTCCTACCGCGACGGAGCCGATGGCGTTCTCATCTTGGCCTGCCACGCAGGGGATTGCCACTACCGGGAGGGGAACTACCGCGCCACCGGGCGCCACCGGATGCTGCTGCGGCTGCTGGCGCAGTTTGGCATCGAGGAAGAGCGCTGCCGCTTCGATTACGTCTCGGCCGGGGAGCCGGAGAAGTTCGTGCAGGTGGTGAGCGAAACCGTCGAGGCCGTTCGCGCGCTTGGGCCGCTCGCCCGGCCAGTTCCGCCCTCCGGCCCGTGCCCGTCTTAACCCCCAATTGACCACCTCGCGGCGACCCCCCGCGGCGACCCCCCGGCGGCGCCCCCCCCGCGGCGACCACCCCGCGGCGACCACCCCGCGGCGCCCCCCCCGCGGCGCCCTCCCGCGGCGACCACCCCGCGGCGA
>Ga0182021_10009615_pt1 | contig 11462 bp, 9 predicted proteins | sample 612E3MmetaG_FD_120493 | JGI IMG/M metagenome (GOLD analysis project Ga0182021, IMG submission 120493) | Permafrost microbial communities from Stordalen Mire, Sweden - 612E3M metaG (Illumina Assembly) | ecosystem: Environmental > Terrestrial > Soil > Wetlands > Permafrost | place: Sweden...
GGATACACGGGCAATAGAGGAATTTTTCCATATGATCTCCGAGATCGACAGGGTCAAGTATGGCATCCATTGGGACCCGAAGCCGCCTCTGGTAGGCGGAGAGTGTCTGCGGCACCAGTTCTCCTGCGCCGTAAACTCGGAAGGATATGTGCAGTCCTGCGTTGGCATCACGATTCCGATCGGCAACGTGAGGCAGCAGAGTTTGAAAGAGATACTTCATGACAGTGAAGTTGTGCAGGATCTCAAGAATTATAAAGATATGATAAAAGGACCCTGCGGCGAGTGTGAATCTCTTGAAGCCTGTTATGGCTGCCGTGGCACTGCGTATCAGTTGACGGGAGATTATCTTGCTTCCGATCCGCTCTGCTGGAAAAATATCGACCGTCGTGATGAAATAATGTTTCTGCCGGTGGATGTTGCCCGTGTTATTCCACACAAGCCTCCCATGCTGCTCATAGACCGACTCCTGGAAGTGAAAGAACGGGCTTCGATTTCAGAGATGACTGTGCGGGATGACATGATTTTTGTTGATGAAAACGGCCATCTTGACGATGCTTCCTATCCTGAGATCATCTCCCAGGCAGTGGCTGCCCAGGAGGGTTTCCGAAGGTACGGAGGTCGCAGCCCTTTGATAGAGGGATTCCTGCTCGGGATAAAAAACCTAGAGATCCTTGGTAATTCGTCTGTGGGCGATACACTGCGCATATCACTCTACAAGAAAGCTAAATTTGGAGACTTTGGTATCCTCGCCGGTGAAGTATACAAAGCTGATGAACTGATTGCTCGAGGCGAAATCAAGGTCTGGCAGAGCGATGCCGGGGTGGCACAATGAAAATGCTAACAGGAATTATCGCGGCATTATCCTTGTCGATGTTTATCATGATGCAGACATGTCTTGTCCTTGCGGCTGAATCTGGCACGGGTGCGACATCGCAGCCAGGTGACCTGTCGGCTTTTTTACAGGGCATCGGGAAAAAGGCTTCTAACTTCAAAACCCTTAAGACGGAGTTTACTCAGGAAAAAAAGATGGTCATGTTCAAGGAGAAACTCATTATAAAGGGAAGAATTTTTCTTGAAAAGCCGAACAGGATCGCATGGCACGTCGATTCTCCTGTCCGTTATTCTGTTCTGATAACGGATAAATTGATACGTCAGTGGGATGAGGATACTAATAAAGTTCAAGAAGTATCCCTGGCAAAAAACCCTATTTTCCAGAATGTTCTCAGCCAATTGACCGTCTGGTTTTCCGGAGAGTACGGCTCGCTCCTGGATACCAATGATGTACGGGTTGTAAAACGTGACCCCCTTGTAATTGAATTCATTCCCCGTGACAATAATGTATCAAAAAAAGTAATTAAAAGCATAACCATCACGTTCCGCGATGATCAAAATTACCTTCAGCAGTTACGAATTCTGGAAATGAGTGGGGACGTGACGACCATCAATTTTATACATACGATTCTGAATACGCCACTTAACAGCAAAAATTTTGAGGTGAAAGGGCGTGTCTGACAACCGTTTCCTCCTGTTCAACAATTTCATCCATCTTCACAAAAAATGGGTCATCGGGATCGTCCTGCTGGTGACCGCGGCTGCCTCCGCCGGGCTCTTTTTTGCCCGATACGAAGGGAATATCGACCTGATGCTCCCGCCGGACAAGGAAATCACCCGGAGCATGGATTTTCTGAGAGATTCGAGTCTTTCGGATAAAGTGGTTGTCTCCCTGGCGCTGACCGACCCCGGCAAAACCAAGAAAGAGCTCTTCGTTGCCGTGGACAGTCTCGCCGCGTCGCTCTCTCCACCGCTCTTTACCAAAGTCATTGCCGGATTTTCCGTTGCAAATGTCATGGAGGAGTTCTCCATCCTCCAGTATGCGCCGCAGGTTCTGGGAGCGCAGGACCTGGCCGCCATCGACAGCCAGATCAACGCGGAGACTGTGTCCCGGAAAATGCGGGGGATCTTTCTGCAGTCGCTCCGGCCGGAAAGCATCTTCATGTCGTCCTTGTCGCGTTCCGACCCGCTCGGAATCAAGATGCTCCTGTTAGGGAAGATGCGGGCGCTCCCGGCTTCCATGGGATACGACGTGGCCATCGAGGATGGACACTTCATCAGCCGTGACGGCCGCCATGCCATGCTGATCATCCAGACCCCGGTGCCGATGATGGACGGCCTGCGCAGCAAAGAGCTCATTGCCGCGCTGCAGGAGCGTCTCAAAGGCCTGCCGGAGTTCGTTTCGGCCGACATAATATGCGGTCATCTGCACACGGTGAGCAACGAGCAGGTGATCAAGCGCGATATCAAGGTTGCCTCGATCATTGCGTCCATTTCATTTCTCGTGCTCTTTTTGCTGGTATTTCGCGACGCCAGGGTTCTATTCGTGTTCATCATCCCGCTGATCGCCGTAGTCTGGGCGATTATCATGGCCTCTGTCATCGAAGGGAAACTGTCGTACATGGTTATCGGCTTCGGAACGGCAATCGCCGGCATTTCCATTGACTACGGACTCCTCGTCTACATCGCGATGAAACGGGGAGCAGACTCCGCCCAGATTGTGAAACTCGCCAAGCTGGTCACCATCGATGCATCAACGACCATGTTCAGCTTTATCGTGCTCTACTTCTCGCTGATCCGCGGTTACCATCAACTGGCGCTTTTTTCGATCCTCTGCGTAATCATCTGTCTTATCCTGTCGCTTTTTGTCCTGCCGTTGACCCTCTCATGGAAGCATTACAGACTGGTTTCGGACCCGACCATCGGCGACAGGCTCCGGTCATTCCGCTGGCCTGTGAAAACGAGCGTCGCCATATGGGCTCTCCTTACTTCAGTCGCCCTGGTTCTTTCCTTTTCGGTAAAGTTCGACAGCGACGTGAAGAAGCTGGACGGCAGCGGCCCCGAGGTGCTGCGTGCGGAGCGGACATTCCATGATGTCTGGGGCGGCAAGGACAGCCAGGCGATCTTCGTGGTAACCGGCAAGAGCCTTGAGGATGCGATGGAGAAGAATGACAGCGTATTCAGGGAGGCGATCAGAGTCGTCGGCAGCGGCGACTTTACCAGCCTTGCCCTGTTCTGGCCATCGGAGAAACTGCGCAGAGAGAATAGCGAGCAATGGGACCGTTTCTGGAAACAGGGGAGGGAGAAAAAGCTCAAGGCGCTGATCCGGGATACTTCGGCTGCGTCCCGGTTCTCGGAGCAAGCCTTTGCCCCCTTTTTCGATGGGCTCTATGCACACCGGGTCGACACCACCAGCACCACCGGGCTCATCGCACAACTGCAGGAACGGTTCGTGTTGAATAAAAACGGAGAATACCGTATCCTGTCATATTTCCCGGACGAAAAGAAGTATATCGATGCGCTGACGGCGATCACACAACGATACCCCGGAACATTCATCGTCTCGGGCAAGGCATTGTCCGCCTCCATTTCCGCATTTACGGTAAAGGAGGTCAGGATCCTCGCGCCGCTGGCCGTCCTGTTCAATCTGGTGCTGGCGTGGCTCTTCTTCCGGAACTGGAAAGAGACCTTCCTTGCCCTCGTGCCGCTCATTACCGGGGTCGTCTGGCTGGTCGGCATCATGTCGCTGTTCAATATCCCCCTGAACGTGGTCAACATCGTTGCCGCCATCATCTCGACCGGTGTTATCGTCGACTACGGACTCGGCATCACCTACGAATACCGCTACAACCTTGGCATCGGAACTGTCATCGCCGTAACGCTCTCCGCGGCAACAAACGTGATCGGCTGTGGAGCTTTGCTGTTCGCCAAGCATCCGGCGCTCTATTCCACCGGTGTCGCCATGGTCATCAGCATGGTGACCGGGTACCTTTCCTCGGTCATCGTGATCCCTTCCCTCTGCAGCATCATGGAGACGACGAAAATGGGAGCGAAGAACGTATGAAAAGAGTGGTCATTCTGATCCTTGGGGTTCTGCTTGCCGCCGGCTGTGCGAGTGTTCCGTTTCAGGAAACCCGGCATGTCTCCTTTGAATCTGTTGATCCAAAAAGCGTGGTGGAGCAATTCAAAGCAAACACCCCGGAAAATTTCCAGTTGCTCAATTCTGTTGTGTTTGAGTACTCATGGCAAACTTTCATGGGAATAGGCTATATCGATATCAACAGGCAGAACGGCATGTTTAAGGTCGTCTGCCTTAATCCATTGGGAGTCCAGCTGTTCGAACTGTCAGGAGACGGGAATACCATTGTGACCCACAATGTAATGCCCGCTCTCATGGAGTACGGTGACCTTCCGACAGCGGTCGGCACTGACATCCGGAGAATTTACCTTGATCTGGTTCCGTCAGATAGCGCGTGTATCTTGAAGAGTAAATATAAAATCAATTTTAGTCAGCATTACGGTTCCGGTGTTATGGAATATGAATTCGCCGGGGAAGGAAGGGAACTTGTTGAGAAGGTATATTATGAGAATGATGAAATCATTTGGCGGATATCCTACTATGAATATCGTGAGCAGAACGGGAAACATTATCCACAGGGGATTATCATGATCAACTATAAGTATGGTTACAAACTGACGGTCCGGCAAAAGGAGTTGTATTCTTGAGCAAAATCAGAATGGATATCGAGCGTTACATGGATGGACCTTTGATAACCGACTCTATTTTGACGTCGAGTTTCATGTTCCCGACGGAATTTATCGGTTTTCAGGGACATTTCCCCACAAATAAGATTTTACCTGGAGCCTGCCAGATTCAGTGCATAATCTCGACAATTGAAAAAGCACTGGAGCAGCGCGTTGTTCTAAAAGAAATCTTGCTTGCCAAGTACATAGCCCCGGTTTTTCCTGGTGACAAAGTGATCTGTACCGTGAGTGGAGTGCCGGATACCGGCATCGAATTCATCTATAAGGCCCGTATTACAAAGGGGGCGGAAAAGGTCACGGATCTAAAATTGCGTATTTCTCTGAGTGATACGATATGAAGACCCGAAGGAAAAAATCGTACTTTGAGCAGGTTCCGGGATCACCTGAACCTGTTTATGTTGAGGTCAAACGTCGCGTCCGTTTCAATGAGGCTGACCCGATGGCTATCATGTGGCATGGACGGTATCCGCTCCTGTTCGAAGAAGCATCCGAGGAGCTCGGCAGGCGTTGCGGAATGTCTTACGAAGAGTACCTTCAGGCAGGGCTGCGGGCGCCAATAATTGCGCTCCATATCGACTATTACCAGTCGCTCTTTCTTGCCGAAGAATTTACCATCCGCGCGTCCCTGATCTGGCATGATGGTGCGCGGATAAACACCGAGTTCCACGTCTATAAACAGGACGGGAGTCTGGCTACGAGCGGCTACACCATTCAACTTTTTACAGATCACCGAACCGGAGAACCCCGTATGGTCTCGCCAGAGATGCTCGAACGGTGCCGGAGCAGGTGGAAAGCAGGAGAGTTTCATTGTTGTCCATGAAAGCGGTTGTAGTTGAATCGAATATTCTAACCCCTCTCGGGCCGGGTATTGACGCTTGCTGGGACGGGCTTCTGGCCAACAGGACCTCGATTTCCCGCATGTCCAGATTTAATACCAAGGCATTTTTCTCTGACTGTGGTGGGACAATTTCAGGCTTGAAGTATCACGGTGAGATATCCCTGGTCATGCAGATGATTTCCATGCTGTTTGACGGATCCGGCACAAAGATACCCGGTGATGCGAAACTTCTGCTGGCGACAACCAAGGGAGAAATTGATCTTCTGGAACAAAGCATCATCACCGGGACAGGCGATGTTGCGGAAAGCTCTCTGAACAACCTCCTCCGGAAGGTTATTGACCTTACCGGAACCAAGGGTGGCGGCATGGTTGTATCGGCGGCCTGCACCTCGTCGTCGGCGGCAGCAGCGCGTGCAGCAGCAATGATCCGAAGCGGACACGCGGACTGTGTACTGGTGGTAGCTTGTGACAGCGTGACGGAATTTGTATTTTCCGGTTTTTCCTCGCTCATGGCGCTGGATAAGATACCGGCTCGTCCCTTTGATAAAAACAGGTCTGGTCTAAGTGTTGGAGAAGCTGCAGCATATATGCTGGTTATGAGTGAAGAACGTGCCGTGCGGGAACAGAGAACCATTATTGGTGTGATTGCCGGTTGGGGGATGAGTAATGATGCCAACCACATGACCGGGCCATCACGCGAAAGCGAGGGGCTGGTTCGCGCTATTAACGCCGCCCTGGTTTCAGCGGGCATCACTGCTCATCAAGTCGGCTTTATTTCAGCTCATGGCACCGGTACCCCCTATAATGACGCCATGGAAATGCGTGCCTTCCGCACGGCATTCAAGGATCGGAAAGTGCCGGTTTATTCCATCAAGGGGGGCATCGGCCATACGATGGGCGCCGCAGGTCTGGTTGAAATGGCAATTGCACAGAGGGCGCAGCGTGAGAATATCGTTCCTCCAACCGTGAATCTGAAAGAGGCTGATGACGATGCGATCGAGTGGGTAGCTGATCGACACCAGGCTATCGGGCCCAACTCGATTGCGCTCGTGACTAATGCCGGTTTCAGTGGCGTGAACACCGCGTTGGTCCTGGTCTGAGAGAGTTTGTATGACGATTTCCGTACGTGGCATAGGATGGTTGACAAAAGCGGGATACGGGTCTGTCAGACTCGGATTACATCATCAGTACGCGCAGGGGGAGGGAATCCACTCACTTGCAAAACTGGGTATATTCTCGCAGCCGTTCAAGAATTTCGGACGGCTTGACGGGATGTCGCGGATGACCGTCAGCGCTGTTGCGCTTGCCCTGCAGGATGCCGGCATGGAGTACTCGCCTGCCAGTAAGCAGGACATCGGGATCATCGGTACAAGCTGCGAAGGCTCTCTGAAATCGGACGTCGACTATTTCAGGGATTTCATAGAAAACGGTCGCACGCTTTCACGGGCAAACCTGTTCATCTATACGCTTCCGTCGAGCGCGCTGGGCGAAGCGGCTATCCATTTCGGGCTGATCGGCCCGCTTTTATATGCTACGGGAGTGGATGACTCTCTCGCAGAGTTGTTGGATATGGCGACCGAAATTGTCGTTGCTCGGGAAGCTGGCCGGATGCTCGTAGGCAAGATAGTGGAAGAAGAAGCCCTCTATTTCGTTATTGATGGTAAACAGGATGAATGTGCCCTCTGCAGCCTCATCGAGGCGTGGACGATCGTGGAATCAACTCAGGATATTTCAGACATTCTGCGTCAATTCTCAATCCTGAAGGTTAAGAAAGGCATGGCGTGAAGATAAAACTAATTTACCCGAAATGGCCAAAGCTGGATCGACAGACGGATTTTCATCTTCCCCCTCATGGCCCGGTCTGCTTCGCAGCTACGGTGCCAGGCGGTATTGAGCTCATCTTTACCGATGAGCATGTCGAGGCGATCAATTTCGACGAGCATGCCGACCTTGTGGCAATCTCCTGCATGCTTACCTGCCAGATATCGCGAGGCTGGGAGATTGCCGACATCTATCGCGCGAAAGGCATCCCGGTAATTTTTGGCGGTATTGGAACGATGCTCCATGCCGATGAAACCATGCAGCATGCCGATTCAGTATTTCTGGGAGAGGCTGAAGGTCGTTTCGGACAAATCCTTGCAGACCTTAACAACGGTAATCTGCAAAAGGTGTATGACTACAAGAATAATTTCCCGGACATCAAGCTGGTCGGACCTGCCCGACGCGACATTCTTAACCGCGAGTTATATAACTGTCGCGGAGTGCAGATGGTTGACCTGATCCATGCTTCGCGCGGTTGCCGGTTCAACTGTTTCCCGTGCTGTACGCCGTTTCTCGGAGGACTCGAATTCAGGCCGCGCCCTATTGACGACGTAGTGCGTGAAATTGCGTCAATAGACAATAATCGTCTGTTCTTCGTTGACAATTCCATGTCCCAGAATGACCAGTGGGAAAAAGATCTTTTTAAGGCGTTGATTCCACTTAAAAAGAAATGGGTGTGCCACCCGATCAAGGACAACGACGAAATCCTTGACCTGGCAGCGGAGGCTGGCTGCTGGTATGTATACCAGGCGATCTTCGATACTTCGGACCATATTCGCAAGCGAGTGAAACGTTTGCAGGAACGCGGCATTGGTGTTGAGGGGACTATTATCCTGGGTACGGATGACCAGAGCGAGGACGACATCAAGCGGCTGGTTGATTTCCTGCTCGAGATCAATCTGGATCTTGCGGAATTTACGATACTTACACCTTTCCCGCACACGCCGATACGTGAGACTCTTGCACAGCAGGGAAGAATTTTATCGAATGACTGGAACAGGTACACAGGCGGTGATGTCGTCTACCAACCGGCAAAAATGAGCCCGTCCAAACTTCAGGATCTTTACTATTACGCCTGGGACAGATTCTACAGCGATAGCAGCCAGAACTTGAAAATGGCAAAACTGTTTCTCAAAGTAATCGAGAAAGAGAAAGCTGACGGAACGTATCATCATACCAGTCCCATACGTAGAAAATGGGATGTAAATAAAGCTGGAGAGAGCCCTGTATGAAGGTTCTGCTGATATCAGCCAACGTAACCCTCTCACCCTATCCAATCTATCCGCTTGGGGTGAGCATGGTCGCTGCTGCTCTTGCGAAGGCGGGTCATACGGTTCAACAGTCGGATTTTCTACTAAAGAAATCTTCCCTCGAAGCGATCGGCAACGAGGTGGAGCAGTTCAAGCCCGACCTGATCGGGATATCGATTCGTAACATCGATAACGTGAACCTGTTGAACGAGCAGTATTACATTCAGAACGTCAGAAATATTGTTTCTGCTATCAGAGAGATTACTGACGTAAAGGTCCTGCTTGGTGGACCCGGGTTTTCACTTATCCCCGATCTTATCCTGCAGGAAACAGGCGCCGACTACGGCATCATCGGAGAGGGGGAGGTGCTGGCGGTTGAATTTGCCAACAATGCCGAGCAGGGGGCTTATCCCCGGGAGCGGCTTATCGGTCCCGCCTCACGACTCCCGGGCGGATCAATCAAATCGGCGCTCTATGACGAACACCTGATCGAGTTTTACCTGCACAGCGGCAACATCGCTTCAATTCAGACCAAACGTGGGTGTGCCTATAAGTGTGTGTACTGTACGTATCCCCTGCTGGAAGGGACGGAACTCCGCAGGAGAGAAGCGCGAGAAGTGGTCGATGATATCGAGCTGCTGCGCGACAAACACAAGACCAAATATATTTTTTTCGTTGATTCGGTGTTCAATGACGACGAGGGAGCTTATCTTGAAGTGATCGACGAGATGTTGCGCAGAGACATCTGCATTCCCTGGACCGGATTTATAAAGCCTGGTGGCCTGACTGACGAAATCGTCGAGCGCATGAAAAAAACCGGGTTTGCTGCGGCCGAGGTGGGGGCAGATGCTGCGTGCGATACGACGTTGCGTAACATGGGCAAAAACTTTACCTTCCAGGATGTCGTGGAATGCAATGATCTCTTTGTACGGCATGGCATCGCTGCATCCCACTTCTTCATGTTTGGTGGTCCGGGAGAAACCGAAGAGACTGTGCATGAGGGGATCAGAAATATTCTGGGATTGCAAAAATGCGTGGCATTTATTTTCATGGGTATCCGGATTCTTCCCAATACCCCCCTTGCGCGAATTGCGATCAAGGAAAATATCATCTCATCCGCCGATGGGTTGTTGAAACCGACCTATTATATTTCACCCGCCTTGGATAAAAAATGGCTGGAGGAAACCTTGACAAATGCATTTGCCGGTGTGCGTCACTGCGTGTTCCCGCCCGATGCAATGGAAGGAAGTCTCCAGATGCTTCACAAGCTTGGCTATACCGGTCCATTATGGGACCTGCTGATCTCCGGTGAAAGAACCAGAAAGAGGAAAAAACATGCAGCAGATTAATCCTCTCATACTGGAATCTGTCTGGTGTATGGTGCCGGTATTCAATAACAGGGAAACGGTGCGGCAGGTGGCGGCGGCGTGCCGTGACATTTTGTCCCATGTCGTAGTGGTCGATGACGGCAGTACGGACGCGGATCTTATCGAACTGCTCTCAGGTCTTGATATAGTTGTGCTGAAGCATGGGAAGAACCTCGGCAAGGGGCAGGCCATCCTCACGGCATCGCGCTATGTTGAGGCACAGGGTGGTGAGTATATGATCACCATCGACGCAGACGGGCAACACCTTCCGCAGGACATACAAAAATTCCTGCCGTTGATGCGGGAGGATACACCGGGCATCATAATTGGATGCAGGAATTTTAATACTGATAATGTTCCAGCTTCGAGCCGTTTCGGCAGGTCATTTGCCAACTTCTGGCTGCTGGTTGAGACCGGTAAGATTGTCGGAGACTGTCAGAGCGGATTTCGTGCCTATCCTGTTCGCTATCTCAATCAGATGAACTTCAAGGGGACCCACTACGATTTTGAGGCCGAGGTTTTGGCCAAGGCGGTCTGGGGAGGGCTTGCGCTTACAGCAGTCGATATTGACGTTGTGTATCCGAAACCGGAAGAGCGCGTTTCGAGTTTTAAACCTTTTCTGGACAACCTGCGCCTGACGGGGATCCATTCGATGCTTGTCGGGAGACGCATGCTGCCGATCTGGCACAAGAAACTTGTGGCAAACCGGAACAGCCCTGATGTCTCCTTAGTGCGTCGTCCGGGTAATGAGCTGAAAATGCTCCTGAAGAAGGGTGTTGAGCGTAAGCGGGGCAACCAGCTCGGTTTCTGGTTTTTCCGTATGGCGGTGAAGTTGTTCGGGCTTGGGGGCTCCTACGGACTTCTCTATTTTGTCGGCCTGTACTATCTGATTGTTGATCGGCCGCTCGTTGCAGCCTCCCTGGCCTATACCAGGAGGCGATTTCCGGAGCATGGAGCTATCCGGCAGCTGTTCGATGTGTATCTTCTCTTCGTGAGTCAGGGGAAGAGCCTCATCGACCGGTATGCGGTTGCCGCCGGGTATAGCGATATTGCCATGGAGATACGTGGGTACGAGAAACTTGAGTACCTTGCCGGACAGGAAAAGGGGTTTATCCTCCTTACCGCCCATGTGGGGAACTGGCAGGTTGCCATGACGGCGCTCAGCAGATTCGGAAAAACGGTCTACCTGATGATGCGTCCCGAAGACAACATCGCGGTCAAGAATACTCTGAACATTGACAATGAAGAGGAAAACGTCAAGATCATCTCTACCGATGACTCGCTGAATGGCGTGATCGAGGCGATGAAGGCCGTCAAAAAGGGGAACCTGGTTTCGATCATGGGTGATAGGACTTATGGTTTCAGTGCTGCCGAAGCTTCATTTCTCGGCGGGGATGTGCGTTTCCCCTATGGGGCATTCAGTCTCGCATCCGCTGTGCAGTGCCCCGTAGTTGTTCTGTTATCGGCAAAGATAGGTGTGAAAAAATATATCGTCGACGTTTCCCACATAATCCCGGCGCCTTCTGGTGCTCGGGGAATGAAGGACGAAGAGATAAAGGCCGCCTTGCAAGAGTTTGCCGATGTGCTGGA
>Ga0182021_10009616_pt1 | contig 11462 bp, 12 predicted proteins | sample 612E3MmetaG_FD_120493 | JGI IMG/M metagenome (GOLD analysis project Ga0182021, IMG submission 120493) | Permafrost microbial communities from Stordalen Mire, Sweden - 612E3M metaG (Illumina Assembly) | ecosystem: Environmental > Terrestrial > Soil > Wetlands > Permafrost | place: Sweden...
ACAGTCCCCGGCGGCACTTCCATGAATGCGTATTCGCTGTTGAGGAGTTTGGCGAGGTGAGTGCCGTTGATATAAAGCTCGTCGTGTGAGGACGAGCCGGTAAATCTGTACACGCGGTAGATACAGACGATGGCTTTGCCGCTGGATGGCGCGGGCAGTACGGCGGGTGTTTTGGAATCCTGTGCGACCGAGACGGGCCCGGCGAAAAGAAACGCCATCGCACTGAATGCGAGCGGAAGGCTTGCGAGCGACCTGCAAGCTCCCCTGGGGCAAAACGCTGCGACCCCACTAAAAACGGTGTTACGCATTGGAACGCTCCTTTCCCTCTGTTCGGAATCTGGTGAGCAGTATAGCAGGCTGCGCCCACGCTGCCCCAACCATCCCCGCCGTCGGAACCGCATACTCTGTCCACTCCGCAAGCGCCGCGCCGCTCACCTCGTGGTCGGCCAGCAGTCCCGGCACTCACGCGGAAGAACTCGCAAGCAACGTCGTCGGGGCGCTTACGGACGGCCTATCCGACAGACTTCTGGCAGTGGTGCTGTTTGGTTCGCGCGCACGCGGCGAAGGGTCCGAGACCAGCGATTGGGACCTGCTCGTAATCGCCGAAGGCCTGCCGGCCAAGACGTTCGACCGGACCTTGTACCTGAAGCAACTCATCCCGCCGGAGTGGCGCGGCCGTGTATCGATCCTGGCCAAGACGCCGCAACAATTCCACGGCGCGGTCTCGTCCCTGTACCTCGACGTCGCCCTGGACGGCCAAATCCTCTATGACCCGCGCGGGTTCGCAGCGTCGCGGCTTGCCGCGCTGCGACGCGGTATCGAGCATCTGGGTCTTCGTAGGGAGCCGGTACCGGAAGGCTTCGATTGGCGCTGGGAGAAGACGCCCGCTGCTTCCTGGCCGCTTTCCTGGCCTACCGAGGTTCCGGGGCGCCCATCAGGCTAGGACCAGGCGCCGGCCCTTCGGCTCTGGAATCGGATCGCCGAACTCCTTGGCGGTATCGATCCAAAGGCGAATTGCATCCTGTGCATTGCCGAGCGCGGCTTCCTGGGTGGCGCCGTGCGCCATACACCCAGGCAGTTCCGGCACCTCCGCGATGAACGCCCCGTCTTCGTCGCTCCAATAGATGATGACTTCGTATTTGATCATGGTCGGGAACCCAGCTTCGCTTTCAGAATCACGGACCGGACCTGCTTCACCTGGTACGGCTTCGCCTGCGCACCCGCCCTCTGCAAGTTGATCTTCTCCTCGACGCCACTCTTGCGGAATGCAACCTGCTCGGAGCGCCTTACGCCGCAGGCCGGGGTCTGTAGCGCTCTACGCGAATCCTCTTCTCGCGGCTGCGCGTGCGGGCGATATCGTAGGAATTCTGCATTCTCATGAGGGTATCCATATCGACGCCGAACGCCTTCTCGAAGCGCAGGGCCATTTCGGCCGAGAGACCAGCCTTGGCGTTTAAGAGACTCGAAAGGGTCGGGCGGGATACGCGAAGAACCGTCGCCGCCTCCGTCACGGAAAGGTCGTGAGCCTCGATGATCTCGGTCCGCAGAAAGCGGCCGGGATGAACAGGGTTTAGCATCCGCATGGCTTTCTCCTCAGTGATAGCCTTCATAGTCAATGTCAAATATATCCTCGTCCTCGATCCGAAACGTCAGGCGCCAGTTGCCAGTGACGTGCAGGCTCCAGACCCCTCTGCGATCTCCGGCAAGCTGGTGCGCTTTCCACTTCCTATTCTCACCAATAACACCGTAGCCCGTCGCCTTACGCCTGTCAACTGAATCCCGATGCTGCCGGCTATGGCCCCCGGGAAGCAACTCGACGCGGCCCGGGGCGGCACCGCGAATCCTTGGCCCGGACGGACATGTGCCACACTAAAGAAGGGTAATTTCCGGGAGACCAGGATGGTGGAGACTGGCACTCACGCCGAAGAACTCGCAAGGCACGTCGTCGGGGCGATTATTGACGGCCTCGCCGACCAACTTGTGGCAGTGGTGCTGTTTGGTTCGCGCGCACGCGGCGAAGGGTCCGAGACCAGCGACTGGGATCTTCTGGTGATCGCCGAAGGCCTGCCGGCCAAGACGTTCGACCGGAACTTGTACCTGAAGCAACTCATCCCGCTGGAATGGCGCGGCCGTGTATCGATGCTCGCCAAGACGCCAGAGCAACTCCATGGCGCCGTCTCGTCCCTATACCTTGATGTCGCCCTGGACGGTCAAATCCTCTATGACCCGCGGGGATTCGCGGTGTCGCGGCTGGGCGCGCTGCGGCGCGGTATCGAGCATCTCGGTCTTCGCCGGGAGCGGATACCGGAAGGCTTCGATTGGCGTTGGGAGAAGACGCCCGCTGCTTCCTGGCCGCTTTCCTGGAGTGCGTGACGGTGCAGGCCAACCCGCCGGCCCAATACCGACTGAACGTGGCGCAAGGCTTTCTCGCGGAAGCTCGCCAGAACCTGGCCGCCCGGCAATGGCGCGCCTCCGTCGAGCACTGTCAACTGGCGGTTGAGAATGCAGCTAAAACGGCGCTGGCACTATTGGGTCCCGTGCCGAGGACGCACGACCCAGGAACAACCTTGCACCGCGCGCTGGAGCAGGGCCGGTTCCCCGAGGCCGTCCGGCCGGAAGTGGAGAGACTGATTGCCCTGGCGGGAAAACTCGGCGCGGACATTCACATCGCGATTTCTTACGGCGATGAGGACGCCCTGCTGACTCCGTGGGATCTGTTCGACGAATCCGACGCGAGGAGGGCGGTCGAATTTGCCAGCGAGGCCTGCCAATCGGCAGAGAAGTTGATGCGTTAGGGAACTGCCCCAGGCGCCTGCAGCACCAACCCCGACGCCAGTTCGGCAAGACGTTACAGCCAAGTGGCATAAGGTCTCGGCAGCAGCGCAGAGGGGGAGGCAGTCGCGATCAACCTGACAACAAAGCGCGAGCTCGTTCAATCGACAGCGGCGGGTTGTCGCCGTGGATTACGGCGTGACAATTAGGGCAAACTGGTCGGAGATCGGCTATAGGATCAACCTGGTACATCATGCCAATGTCGGACAGAGGGACGAGGTGGTGAACATGAATGAAGTCCTTCATTGTCCCGCCATATCGCTCGCTGAAGCTCATGTTGCAAACTGAGCAGTGATGGCCATGATGAGAAATGCATTCTTCGCGCGCACGGGGGTCTCGCTCGAAGCGGTTCACCATTACCGCCGTCCTCCCACCCTCTGAATAAAGCTCGCGGGCCGCTCCTTCATCAAACTGCATGAGCAAGGGAGGTACTGCTGGGGGCGCATAAGAGGGATTCGGTATCAGGCGATGAAAGGCCTGAGATAAGAACGCCGTCACGCCGGCCGAGTGCGCGTTCCTAATGGTCCGGGGAGGCTGACTCCTCGCCGCGATGGAGAGCGCGGCGTGGTGCGATTCGGCGAAAGATGCCAGGGTTCGAGAGAGTTCGGTCAACTGCACTGTCGTCATTTCGCACCCGGGCGCGCGGCGATAGCTGATTCCATCCCACTTCGTAGCCGCCGGAGCCGAGTCTTTCTCAACCAGAACTCGTAAGCCTTTAGAGTGCAGGACGAGGCATTCAACCCAGCCAACGTTCAGGCGCACCCCCCATTCAAAAAGCGTGACGCCCCAGCGGTCCTGATGTCGTATCGACAGATACTCAATCGCCGCTGCGAGGAACTCAATGTAAGCCTGCTTCGCAGCCCCGGAGGTTCGCTCGAAGACCGATGCGATGACCTCACGAGTCACTGCCGGATCAGATCTGATTTCCGCAACTGTTCTAGGCGTGGCAATTCACCCCGCAACGGGCAATTCGAGACCCAGGCGATAGCCCGTTGCAGCCTCCTAGACATCTTATCTCGACAGGCGGTCTATGTGAGAGTCCGAAAGTCGGTCCGAAACCGCCTCCCGCCCCTCCAGCACCAGCCCCGAAGGCAGTTCCTCTCCGAAGATCCTTCCCAGCGCGCTGTCGTCTTCTTCGCCTTCCAGAACGGCCACCATCCGCGCTGCGTGGGGCAGGGTCTGTAACTTGCGCTTGACTGCCTCGCGCGTAGCTAAGGGGAGATCGCGCATGGGGTCGTCGGTGCGGCGAGCCATGGCGGCCAACGCATCGCCGGCGTTGGGAATGTTGATCAGCGCTTCCACCCAGCGGGCGACGGCGGCGGGTGGAATCACCAGGTTCGTGGGGCCGTAGAAGAGCTTGCGGGCGGCCAGGCGGGAGAGGCACCATAGCTCGCTCTCTTTGAAATCGCCCTGCTTGATGCGCTTGAGGAGCGTCTCGGCCAGCTCGGTTTTGGCGCCTACAGGCAATAGTTCCAGGCTCGAAACTGTGCGCCACATTTCGCGGAGCAGGGCGGCGTTGATGCGCGGGGGCTTTTTGTTGCCGCGCGGCAGCAGAAAGCCGGAGAGGCGCTGGTAGACATCGGTCTGCTGGTTGCGGTTGAGGCCGCCGGCCAGGCGTCCCCAGAAAATCCACCACTCCACTTCGCATTGCACCTGGTTGCCGTGCGTGAGGCCGGCGGCGTAAATGCGGCGCGTCTGCTCAATGCGGAAATCGTCGCCGGGGTAGCCGAAGCCGGGGCGCAGGCAGAAGCCGCACAGGTTGAGCCAGCGGATCTCGTAGGCCGGGCTCTTCTTGCGGCCGTCGGCTGCCGCCAGAAACGCGTCCGCCAGTTGGCGGATGGCGGAAAGCGGCCAACTGTTCTTGCCCAGGCCCATGGTCTGTTCGAGCTTGGCGGGGACTTCTTCCGGTGCGATGGGCGATTTCGCGGTGGGCGAGAATACCGCCGAGATTAGCTCCAGCGACGCTTTCAGAGCCGGCTCGCTGACTACGGCCGCGGCTTTCCGGTCGACGGGCCGCTCTACCGCCTGTTTGCGAAGCTCGAACTGGAGCCGCCAGCGGTTGTCGCCGATCTTCGATTCGCACCACGTTTCGAGCGTGCCGATTTCCGTCAGGCGCGCGCCCAGTTTCACCGGGATGAAGCGCTCCTCGGCCTTCTTGCCGAAGCGGATGACGGCGTGCAGCGGGGCGTGCGCGTGCAGATCGGCGTCGCCGGTTTGGAATTCGAGCACGTCGCCCAGCTTATCGTCGGCGCGCGTGAGAGAACTGTAGAGGCGAAACGCGACGGGGCGGTTGGCGACAAGCTGCAACGCATCGTTATCGATCTCGATGGACGCGCCTTCTTCGGTCCCGCGCGGCACCAGGCAGACGGCGGGAAACTTGCCCTCCCGCGGCTCGCCCAGCGCGATGTAGTAGGTGCGCGGCAAGCCGCCGCGCACCAGCACGCCGCTGCCGGTCGAGCGCACGTAGGAGTAGTAGGCCGCGCCGCGCGCTACGGCGAGATCCAGCTCGGAGTTCTCCAGAATCTCGGGGCGCCGGCCGTACCACTGGCCCACTACGTCGGCGGCGCGCGCTTGCAGAATTTCCGGAATGAAGAAACCGCCGTTGAAAAGGATGGCGTCGGGCACCTGGCCCGTCGGCTCCAGAAAGGCGTTGAGGTGGCGCGTGATGGCCGGGTCGGAGACGTACGGCAGACCGAGCTCGCGGAACAGGCTGCGCTTTTCCTCCTTGGGCGCTTCGCCCCGCTGCGTGAAGGGGAGGAAGCCTTCGAGGGCCAGCTCCAGGGCCTCCTCGCGCCGGATTTCGGTTTTGAGCGACTTGCCGATCAGCGACGAGCCGGAGCCGAGCACCGTGATTTCCACGCTCTGCAAACTGGCATCGCCGAGCAGCTTTTCCTTGGCGGCGGTCGACTGGCGTCGCAGCCCGCTACGCTGGCGGATGGAGAGCGGCACGCCCAGTTTGGTCTCCACCAGCCAGGCCAGCGTCAAATCGAGATTGTCGCCGCCCAGCAGCAGGTGCTTGCCCACTGCGGTGCGCGTGAAATCCACCAGGTCGCCATTGCGCGAAACGCGGATGAGGCTGAAATCGCTGGTGCCGCCGCCCACATCGCAAATGAGAACCGTCTGGCCGTCGAAAAGCTTCTTGCGCGATTGCGCCAGGTTGTTGGCGATCCACGAATAGAACGCCGCGGCCGGCTCTTCGAGCAGCGTCAGGCGCTCCAGGCCCGCCTCGCGCGCGGCCATCACGGTGAGCTCGCGAGCCTCTTCGTCGAAGGACGCGGGGACGGTGAGAACGATATCCTGTTCGGCCAGCGGCACGCCTTTGGCGCGGTCCCACTCCTCGCGGAATTTGCCGATAATGCGCGCCGAGACCTCGACGGGCGAGAGCACCCGTCCGGTCTCCTGCGAATCCCATGGGAGGATTTTGGCTGTCCGATCGACATCGGGGTTGGAGAGCCAGGACTTGGCCGAGTGCACCAGGCGCGTGGGGACGATGGCGCCCTGCTCGCGCGCGTACACGCCCACCGGTTGCCCCTCTTCCAGGAACAGGAACGAAGGCAGGGTGCGGCGCGGTTCTACCCGGCCCGGGGCCACCAGTTGGGGTGTCTCGAAGATGTGGACCGGCGGAAAGTCGCGGTCCCCCGCCTCGCCTTCGTCGATATAGGCCAGAGCGGAGTTGGTGGTGCCGAGGTCGATGCCGATCTTCATGCGGCGTCCTACTCGATCTCGATTTCGGCGGGCGCGACGATGGTCGTGTCCTCCTTGGCGGTCAGACCGGGCAGATCCACCTTGGCCGCGCGCCATCCTTTATGCCGCAAGGTGCCGCCGGAGGGCGGCGTGGCGGGAACCTTGCCGATAAACCTGACCACCTGCGGACCGCCTGCGGGCGTCTTGACGGGGGTGCCTTCGACGCCGTCGATCACGGGCTGCAGTGCGACATAGCGCGCGATGGAGTCGCGGCATTGGTCGTGCAACTCGCGCACGGCCGCGCCCACCTGGTCGTCGGAGTAGGAGGCGATATCCTCCATCAGGAAATCCACCAGGCGGGAATCCCGCTGGAGGATGGCCAGCATCTGCAGCGCGCCGTCGGCCGGCGTCCTCGGCGCGGCGGCCGGCGGGGTGCCCTTGGGGCCCGGCGCCGCCTGCTCGCGGCGCGACAGTTTCAGAACGCCCAGCGCGCCCGCGGAAAGCTCGCCGTGAAAGAGGATGTTGAAAAAGCAGCGAAACGCCAGAAAAATGCGATTCAATTCGATTACTCCAGAACTTCAGGATAGCGGAAACAGCGCGCCTACCGGGAGTGAACCACGGTGGCCTGCCGCAGCCGTTCCAATTGCCGCCGCGCAATTTCGGCCCACTGGCCCGAGTTATCGAGTTTCAGATACGCCTTCCAGTGGTGCACGGCCTTCAGCGGGTCGCCGGTGCGCTCGCACAGCAGTGCCAGGTTAAAGTGGGCGTCGGCGTAGTTGGGGTTGAGCTCCAGGGTCCGGCGGTAGTAGTTGAAAGCCTCTTTGAGGCGGCCTTGCTCGTCGTAGAGGTTGCCGAGATTGAATTGGGCCAGAGGGTAGCTGGGGTCGGCCGCAACGGCTTCCATGTAGTACTTCTCGGCTTGAGGGAATTGGTGCTGCCGGTAATGGATGGTGCCGAGGTTGACCAGCGCGCCGGCGGCATCGGGGTTCAATTCGAGCACCTTCCGGTAGGCTTCGATGGCCTGCTCGATGGGGGCGCCGGCTTCTTCCAGCTCAAGTCCCGTCTGGAACCAGGACTCCGCCTCGCGCGTGCGGTTGACGGCGCGCTTGCGGTCGGGAAAGTTCTTGACCCCGCCCAACCCGGCGGCCTCGAAATCGAAAAGGATCTGCCCGCTGATGGCCTCCATCTTCTGCCCGGCCAGGTGGACCGCGATCTTCTTTCCGTCGGAGACGATGCGCAGCTCCGAGAGCGGCTGCTTGACCCAGTCGAGCTTTTCGCGCAGCGACTCCAGCGCGCGCCCGATCTCGCCCGGCCGTATGTGGTTCTCGCTCAGCTTAATGAGGGTCTGGACGGCGATAAGGTCCGAGAAGGAGTAGGACTTAGCGGCGGCCAGCAACCCCTGGCGCTCCCAGCTTCGAAGCTGGCGCGCGGAGATCCCGAACTGGCGGCGCACGTCGGCGCGCGAATACTCCTCCTTCGGGCCCACGCGAACATTCTAACAAGTGGCGCAGCCACTCTTGCCCAATGCCGCGGATTGTGGGGCAGCCAATCCTGGCTGCAGCCGGCTTTCAGCCGGCGATTGCGGCTCCGAAGACCCCCTCACGGCGCAAGCAGGATTGCCCGTCCCCCTTACCGCGCCAGCGCGACCGCCAGCAGCAGCGCACGCTGGGTGCCCAGCCACGAATCCTTTGTGTCGAAGGTTTCGTTGAGCGAATGGGCGCCCGATCCCGAGCCTCCGCCGCCGATGGTGAGCGCGGGAATGCCCATGCTCATGGGAACGTTCGAGTCCGAAGATCCTTCTCGAAGCGTTCCCCCGGCACCCCACAACCTGGTCGCGGCCAGCGCCGTCACAACCATCGCGGAATCGGCCGGTGTGTTTCCCGCCGGACGCACTCCCACCAGCTCGTTGGACACCGTGACCGGTCCGCGGCCGCCCCAGCGGCGGTTCTCTTCGTCCACGGCTTCGAGGACGGCGGCTTGGTATCTCGCGTTCAATCGCTCCAGCGCATCCTTACCCGCCGAGCGCAGATCCACCTCCATCCAGCATTCCGCCGCGATGGCATTGACCGAGGTGCCCCCGCCCACACGGCCCACATTGAACGTCGTCTTGGGATTGCGCGGCACTTGGAAACCATCGATCTTGGCGATGGCGCGGCCCATCGCCTGAATCGGATTGGCCATGCCGAAAGCGCCGAAGCTGTGTCCGCCCGGCCCTTTAAACGTGGCCCGGTACCGGTAGCTGCCCACGCCGGCGTTCTCTATCCCGAGACCGGTCCCATCCACGGAAATGAACTTGTCGATCTGGCCCTTCAGGCTGTCGTTGAAAAGATTCTTGGTGCCGCGAAGGTCGCCCAGCCCTTCTTCCCCCGTGTCGGCGGCGAAGGTGATGGTGCCCGGCGTGGTTACCTTGCCGTCGTCCAGGGCCTGGATCACGCCCAGCATGGCGGCCAAACCGCGGCAGTCGTCTCCGATGCCGGCCCCTTTCAAAACGCCGCCCACCCGCGTCACCTTCACATTCGTCCCTTCCGGGAAGACGGTGTCGAGGTGCGCCTCAAACAGCAGGTTGGGATGCGCGGACGCGCCCGGACGCACGCCAATCGCGTTCCCCGCCTGGTCGATGCGGACATCCCGCAGGCCCAGTTGCCGGAACAGCTTTTCGATTTCCTTGCCTCGCGCCTCTTCGTGGAACGGCGGCGCGGGAATCTCGCAGATGCGAACCTGCTCCTCGATGAAATGCGGCTCGTTGCGCTTCGCGGCGGCCAGCGCTGCCTTCACGGCCGGATCCTCCATCAGGCGGGCAACGTCCTGCGCCCCCCCGGCCGCCGCCAGAGTCAGTGCCAGGGCGAGGGTCGGGATGGAACGCGTGACCATACGGGTAGAGCTTAGCACGCGCCCTGCACTTTGTATCAAAAAGTACTTGAAAACCCATGAAGAGAGGCGTATCATGCCTGTATGGGCTCTCCGCGCACGGAACCGGTAGAACTGCACGCCCACGCTATGGAGAACCTGCGCTACATCCGCCGGACCATCGAGCGCGCGGGATCCTTCACCGCCGTGCCGGGCATCGGCGGCATGCTCATGGGGTCCACAGCTCTGGCGGCGGCGTGGATGGCGTCGGCCCAGGCCCGCACGGGCGCGTGGCTGGTGGTCTGGCTGGCCGACGCCTTCCTGGCGCTGCTGGTGGGAGTGGTCGCGGCGGCCGTGAAATCGCGGCGCGTCAAGATGCCGCTGCTCTCCGGACCGGGACGCAAGTTCGTGGCCGGGTTCGCGCCCGCCATGCTGGCTGGGGCGCTGCTTACGGCCGTCCTGTTCCAAGCCGGGCTCACCGCACCGCTCCCCGGAACCTGGCTGCTGCTTTATGGCGCCAGCGTGGTTTCGGGCGGCGGGGTTTCGGTCCGCGTGGTGCCCTTGATGGGCGCCTGCTTCATGGCGGCCGGTGCCGCGGCCTTCCTGTTGCCGGCGGAATGGGGCAATGCGATCCTCGCGGCCGGGTTTGGTGGGCTGCACATTGTCTTCGGAGCGGTGATTGCGGTGAAGTATGGCGGCTAGGCAAAGCGGGGCGCGGCGCGAACGCGAGAAGAGGCCGCTCGAGCCCGGCCCGGTGATCGAGCTGGCGGCCGGCGCCCCCAAACTCGACCGCCTGATTCACGAGCGGCTCAGGTTGGGAATGGTGAGCGCTCTCTCCGTCAACGAGTCGCTCACTTTCAACGAGCTCAAGAAGCTGCTCGATACCACCGACGGCAACTTGAGCGTCCACGCCAGAAAACTGGAGGAGGCCGGGTACGTGGCCTGCGCCAAATCGTTCGCGGGACGCGTGCCGCGGACCGATTACCGGCTGACGGCCGCGGGGCGGCGCGCCCTGGAGCGCTACCTCGATCACATGGAAGCGCTCATCCAGGCCATGCGCGACAGGTAGGGAGTTTTTTTATGGGTATTTACTTTATGAAACAAAGTACTCTTCATATTGGGATCATCATGGATGGCAACGGCCGTTGGGCCTTGGCCCGCGGGTTGCCGCGAGTGGCCGGCCATCGCGCCGGGGTCCAGGCGGCCAGCCGCATAGTGGAGGCGGCGCCCGGAGCGGGCGTGGGAATCCTGACGCTGTTCGCGTTCTCGTCCGACAACTGGCGCCGCCCTCGGGACGAGGTGGAGGCCTTGATGCGCCTGCTGGCGGACTACCTCGAAAACGAGACTGCGCGGGCCATCGGCAACGGGGTCCGGATCGAAACCATCGGCCGGCGCGACCGTCTGGACGCCGGCCTGCGCGCGGCCATCGAGCGGGCCGAGGCGGCCACCGCCCGCGGAACGCGATTGCGGCTCCGGATCGCCGTCGATTACTCCGGCCGCGACGCCATTCTGGCGGCCGCGCGGCGCGTGGCGAGTCTCTCGCGCGAATCGCTGGAGGGCGCCATCGGTCCGCCCGTGGACCTGCTGATTCGCACCGGAGGAGAGCGCCGCCTGAGCGACTTTCTGCTATGGGAATGCGCCTACGCGGAGCTCATATTCTCGCGCCGGATGTGGCCCGATTTCGGGGCCGCGGACCTGCTGGGCGCGGTCCGGGAGTTTCGAGGCAGGGACCGCCGGTTCGGCGCCCTGCCACCCATGGCGATCACGCGGCGGGAAGCCTGGCTCGACTAACCCGCCTTCAGGCTTCCGCCATTCGAATGCTGTGCGAAAGCCTGGGGTCTGACGAATGTGTCCCAAGGCGCGCGCCAACCCTCGTCAAACAGGGTGTAGCCGCACCGCCGCGTGGACGCATCCGTCAGTCCCCGTCTTTTCGCCTCTTTGCGGCAGGTCTCAGTCTTGGTGTGTTAGAAATGCCGGCTAGTGCAGTGCGGCCGAAGTTCTGCCTGTTTTGTGGGGCGGGCAATCCTGCCCGCAGCCGCCTTTCAGGCGGCTTTTTCGCGTCGTGCGCGAGTCTTCGCGGCCGGAGACGCCGGCTGAAA
>Ga0182021_10009617_pt1 | contig 11462 bp, 9 predicted proteins | sample 612E3MmetaG_FD_120493 | JGI IMG/M metagenome (GOLD analysis project Ga0182021, IMG submission 120493) | Permafrost microbial communities from Stordalen Mire, Sweden - 612E3M metaG (Illumina Assembly) | ecosystem: Environmental > Terrestrial > Soil > Wetlands > Permafrost | place: Sweden...
ACTCTTGGTGAGAATATGGCATGGCTGATAAAAAAGATCGGCACATAAATTAAGAAGAAAAACTCATAATTAAATGATACCCAAGTCACTTAATTAATTTAGGTCAGTTGATAAAGATTTGAAATTATTTAAAAAGGAAAAAAAATGGTCCTAATTAAAACCATTTCTTTCTTTTAAAATAGAAAATCATAAAAATACTGACTCCTGCTATAATTTCCCATACCGCAGGATATCCAAATTTTGATAAAAGTTCTGGCATGTTTTTAAAGTTCATGCCATAGATGGCAGTAAAATACCTTGACGTGTAAACTAAAATATATATTATTAAAAACGTTTTTAATATGAGATATGCTTGATTTTATGTTTTATTTTTTACCGAACGTTTTTATCTTAGTTTCGGTATTTATGGATTAGCTTAGTTTCAGAATTTTTGTTTTTGTTGCTTTTGTTTCTTTATTAAAACTATTGAAAAGGAATAGTAAATGCCCTCTTATGCAAATTTCTTTAAGCTTCTTACAGACAGCCAAATAGAAAAACTTCATGAAAATACTCTGTCTCTATTAAATAATCCCGGTATGAAAATAGAAAATGCGCAAATGCTTAAAGCTTTGCAGAAAAAAGGAGCACTTGTTGATTTTACTACTGAAATAGTGAGATTTCCTCCAAAAATGATTGAGGAAGTTATAGAAATTGCAGCAAAAGAAGAAAAAACAAGAACATCAGCTATTTCCGTAAAATCAGATTATTCTTCTGTTAAAGAAACAGATTATCCAAATATATTGACTTTCAGCTGGCACACCCCGTTTAGAAACAGAAACCCAAAGGTACAGACAAGTTTTGGAGGCGGAGCCCCAATGTATTATGACCATAAAATGGCACAAAACCGCTATGCAACAAGGGATGATGTACTTCGAATGATAAGGCTGGCAGAAGGTTTACCAGAGGTCTTAACTGTTGGAAATGCAGTGCATTATTTGAAAGAAAATGACGGGAGCGACGTTTCTCCTAAAATGGTTGCCATAAAAGGGGCTCAGGCTGTTGCCAAGTTTTCTTCAAAACCTGGATGCACAACAATCATAGATAAAAGGCAGCTGCCTTATTTAATGGAAATCGGACGCATAGTAAAGGGCTCGGCACAGGACTATATCAAAAACCCAATCTTTGTAAATATTCATGATACTGAGACTCCCTTAAGGCTGACCCGCCCAGAAGCGGCAATAATAGAGGAAATGGTTAAACATAAAATAAGCATATTCATTCTCCCAATGCCGCTTATTGGGATATCTTCCCCAGTGTATCCTATTGCAGCAGCCATTATAGGTGCCGCAGAAATTTTGGGTGTATGGGCAGCTGCAAAAGCCCTGGGCGAGGACTGTCCTGTGGAGGCGCGATGTGTTGCCGGCGCATTAAATCCTGAGACCGGAGCCGCAAAGTTTACATCACCTGAAATTGTTATAACAGATCTTGCGGTTGCCCAGCTTTTCCGCCAAAAGTATGGTATTCCTTGCGGAACAGGAGTGGGCCTTATCGATGCCCCTGTTCCCGGAGCTATGTCAATATTTGAACGAACATTCAAGTTGTCTGCATCCGCACTTTCAGGCGAACCATCATTTCCGGTGGGAATAATCGGTGGAGCCGTTATATTTTCGATGGAACAGGTAATTCTTGATTTGGATATAGCCGACAATCAGCAAAATCTTCTAAAAGAAATCGGCGAAAACCAGTTTGAAGAGTCGCTTGATCTTATAAGGGAAAAGGGAATCGGGGGGCTTTTTATTGACACGGCCCATACTGCAAAAAATTTCAGGGAATATCTTACCATACCCAAAGTATTAAAAAGTATCAAAAACACAAATGTTTCAGAGGCATTGCGAAATGACCCTGTGCAATTGGCTCATCAAAAATGCCTGGACATCCTTGACGGTGTCCAGCCGTTTGAGATAGATGAAGGCAAGTCGAAGGCAATTGATAAAGTAGTTGAAGCTGCTGCAAAAGAACTGGCTTCAATTAAGGGAGCAATGGAATAAATCCGGGATATTAAAAGTCTCAAAAATAAAGATTTTATTAGGATTTTATAAAATAATAATAAATAAAAATATTTGCCATTATCATTGTTTTTTTTGAAAGGAATTTCAGGTGCGTTTTAAAATAAGTGCAGGTTTATGGTGTCTTGGTATTTTTCCTGAAAGATATGTACCTTTAGGTTATTGAATTACAACCTGGACCAGGAATTGGAAGGTAAAGATATGGATATTACTTTTAATCTTATGCAGACTTATATTGCTAAAAAAAGATTGCCAACTGCTTTTATTACGATTTCTGACATTATTGCTTACGGATTATTAAAGGCTCTGAGGGTCAATAATATAAAAGTCCCCGAGGAGGTTTCAGTTATAGGTTTTGCTAATATCATTTTTGATAACTATATCTGCCCTCCATTGACTACCGTAAAACAACCCAAAAAGCTTATGGGTATAATGGGAATGAATCTTCTGCTGGATATAGTGGAGGGAAAAGACATAGAAAAAAAGAAATTATTCTCCCTACAAAAATAATAATTCGCGAGTCCACTGCCCGTTTTCCTGTTTAAGAAATTCTCCAGTAAATTATCGGTAATTTTGTGCTACTAGAGCAGATGCCCGATTAATTGCTGAAAGGCCGATGATATCAAGACGGGCATATGGATTTAGGAACTTTGAAAACTATAGATTGCGAGTCAGAGCCTTGTGCTGCTAGAGCGGATGCCCCCGTAATTGGTGAAGAGCCGCCTTGTGTTGTTAGAGCGGATGCCCCCGTAATTGGCGAAGAGTCCGAAGAGTCAGGGATTATCCTGGTGGGCGATACTGGATTTGAACCAGTGACCTCTGCGATGTCGACGCAGCGCTCTAACCAACTGAGCTAACCGCCCTGATTTATGAATTCTACCAAAATTATAATGGTTAAGTCAAAGATAATATGGGACATATAATTAAAAACCCAAAAAATATATTGCTTACCCGAATTCGGCTTTTATATCGCATTGCTTACCCGAATTCGGCTTTTATATCGCATTACCTACCCGAATCCGGCTTTTAAATTGCATTGCTTGCCCTAATCAGGCTTTACAGCATATTGTTTGCCCTAATCAGGCTTTACAGCATATTGTTTGCCCGAATCAAGCTTTGCAATATATCATTCACCTTTAAAGGGCCGCTGATTATTTTGACAATAACACTTCTATTTTCTAAAATGATACTCTGGCTTCTATCTTTTAACTTTTAATTTTAAATTTTTATATTTTATTTAAGGGATGTATAGAATAATGGATGAAATTGCAGAAAAATCAGACTTCATAAGGGACATAATCAGGGAAGACCTGGGGAAAAGCAAAAATACCAAAAAAATCTATACCAGATTTCCACCTGAACCGAACGGTTATCTGCATATCGGCCACGCAAAGGCAATCTGCCTGAATTTTGGAATTGCCGAAGAATTTAACGGAAAGTGCAACCTGCGCTTTGATGATACAAATCCCACAAAGGAAGAGCTTGAATACGTCCAGTCAATTAAAAAAGACATAAAATGGCTTGGATTCGACTGGGGGCAGCAGGAATACTATGCATCGGATTATTTTGAAAAGTTATTTGAATTTGCACTGATTCTCATAAAAAAAGGCAAAGCATATGTTTGTGATTTAAGCGCTGATGAGATAAGGTCATATAGGGGTACCCTCACTTCGCCGGGGATACAAAGCCCTTATAGAGGCCGCTCAATAAAGGAAAATCTTCTGCTCTTCGGCCAGATGCGTGGTGGCCTGTTTGCCGATGGCGAAAGAGTCCTGCGGGCAAAAATCGATATGTCTTCGCCTAATCTCAATATGCGTGACCCAATTATGTACAGGATACTTCGCAGCAGCCACCATAGGACAGGGGACAAGTGGTGTATTTACCCGACTTATGACTGGGCGCACGGACAGTCTGATTCCATAGAGAATATCACTTATTCGATATGCACACTTGAATTTGAAGATCACAGGCCGCTGTACGACTGGTTCATTGAAGCCTTGGGAATTCATCACCCCAGGCAGATAGAGTTCGCAAGGCTTAACCTGACTTATACTGTTATGAGCAAAAGGGTTCTTTTGGAAATGGTTGAAAAAAAATATGTCAGCGGATGGGACGATCCAAGAATGCCGACAATTACCGGCATGCGCCGTAGAGGTTATACATCACAGGCAATCCGCAATTTCTGCCAGCAGATAGGTGTATCTAAAGCAGACAGTACAATAGATATGGCATTTCTTGAACATTTTATAAGGGAAGACTTAAATAAAAAAACACACAGGGTCATGGGTGTAATAAAACCTTTAAAAGTCATATTAGATAATTATCCTGCAGGCGCCCAGGAAGAACTGGATGCAATTAATAATCCGGAGGATATTGAGGCCGGAACAAGAAAGGTGCCTTTTTCAAAAACACTTTATATCGAACAGGACGACTTCATGGAAGATCCCCATCCTAAATTTTACAGACTTTCTGTTGGCAGGGAGGTCCGCTTAAGATATGCTTATTTTATTAGGTGCACTGAAGTGGTTAAAGATAAAGACGGAAAAATAGTGGAGATCCATTGCAGTTATGACCCCTTAACAAAGGGCGGAGATGCTCCTGACGGCAGAAAAGTAAAAGCAACAATACACTGGGTCTCCGCAGAACATTCACTCCCTGCTGAAGTTAGATTATATGCAAATCTTTTCAACAATATAAATCCACTGAAAACTGAGGAGGGCGGCAATTTTAAGGACAACCTTAATCCGGATTCCCTGCAAACTGTTAAAGGATGCAGGCTCGAACCGTCTCTGAGAGGGGCCAAGCCGGGCGATACTTACCAGTTTGAGAGAATGGGTTATTTCTGTGTTGACCCCGACAGCCAGAATCAGGAAACTCTTATCTTTAACAGGACCGTGACATTAAAAGACGATTGGGCAAAAATAAAAACTGCCGGCTGATAAATGTATCGTATAATAGGGTAAAATATCCAATATATCCATTACAAAATTTTTACGGTCATCAGTAGGGATCTGCCAATAATATAAAAGAAAGATGATCAGACAGAAGCTCTGTACTGGCAGCTTCAGACAAAAAAATAAAATAGTAGCAGGGAGAATAATAAGATGCATAGAGAATATCATTCAAAAAATGGGGACATTGAACTTTTCAGGCCGTCGTACAAGTCAAAGTCTGGTTTTACGCACACAGACCCGTGGAGAGTGCTTCGCATCCAAAGTGAATTTGTGGAGGGTTTTGATGCCTTGGCTGAAGCCGGGCCATGTATTGCGATTTTTGGTTCAGCAAGGACTCTGCCGGATAATCCTTATTATAAAGCAGCAGAAGAAACTGCCAGCCTTCTTGCCAGGAAAGGTTTCGGTATAATAACAGGCGGCGGCCCCGGTATAATGGAGGCATCTAATAAGGGCGCGTTTGAAGCCGGAGGATTATCAATAGGCTGCGCTATTGAACTTCCATCAGAACAGGCGGTAAACAATTATCAGAATATTTCTCTTGAATTCAGGTATTTCTTTGTGCGCAAGACAATTTTCATTAAATATTCTGTCGGGTATGTGATTTTTCCAGGCGGATTCGGGACACTTGACGAACTATTTGAAGCTTTAACTCTGGCGCAGACCGGCAAGATAGAACATTTTCCAATTGCTCTTTATGGAATGGATTACTGGAAAGACCTGCACCAGTGGGTTGACGAGTGCCTGGTTGAAAAATACTGCACCATTAGTCCGGATGACAAGAAAATTTACAGTATTGTTGATTCTCCCAAAGAAGCTGTTGATTATATCTCCCATATCATCAATGAAAATGATTTTATATAAATTATATTGGGGTCTATTTTAGCAGCATCCCGTAATAATAATATCCGATATCTTTATCCAATGCTCCTCTGTAATAAGACCTCTTAGTTTTTAATAATAATTTGAAGCTATTTTTTTCAAAGAACCCGCCTGCTTTTTCTGAATGTGTAGTCAAATGTACGCCCGGTATATTCTTACTGTTTAAATAGTCCAGGTATGCCTTTAATAATTTTGCGCCAAAACCCTTGCCTCTATGATCTGCAGAAAAATTAATATGCAACAGTGCCGGATAATTCTTTAGGTCCACTGCCGGAAAAAACTGGCCTTTAAAGAAACTGTAGATATTCCAACAGAAAAATATAATATTTTTCTTTTTAAAAAAAATACCCCTGAAAAATGATTTAAAAAATGATTTGGGAAGAATTTTAAAAATAAGTGTTTTGATCATCATACTTTCGTCTATGGTTCCTATAAGGTATCCTGTAATATTGCTGTCAACCTCTGCAATAAAACAGGACAAGGGCTCATAATCAGTATAATAAGCTGTTAAAAAATCTGCAATAAAATCCCTGCCTTCAAAAAAATTCTCTACTGGATTTCCTAAAAAAGCAGTATCACATGCAATTTTCCTCACAGCCTGCCTGTCACTTTTTAAGTATTTCCTGATTTTTATATCATGGTTTACTGTCATCTTTTATTTACTTTATTGTCCTGTTTTGAAATAATTAATTCTCAGTTGAGTTTTAAAACTCTCCATGCCAAAGCATCATAAGATAAATCACCGGCCCTGGTCCCCACATAGCTTAAAACATATGACGGGTCGCCAAGCAGTGAAGCAGGTATCCTGATAATTAAATCCTTTCCTTCATAGCTTAAATTGATTTTGCTGCCTGAAACAACTGCTTTCTTATCCAGGATTTCAACCCCTGTAAATCCAATCTTTATCTGTATTTTCGGCATGTTTTTAAACTCTACATCATTTCTGTAGCCTAAAAGATAGGCCTGGATACCCATTTTTTCATCAATGGAACGCTTAAGTTTTAATTTTAAATACAGATCTTTTTCCTTAAAGGCATAGGAGAGGTCTTCAAAATCGCTGTTTACGATATTTCCTACACTATCTTTATGAACATCGGCTTTTTGCCAATTTAAATCAAGTGTGCCGGAGTCTTTTAAATCTATTTCTTTGAACTTGCTAAAAATCTCATCAGATTTTACAAAGGAGACAAGGAATTTTGGTTTGTATTCCAGCTGGCTTTTATAATTTAAAACAGCTTCATGTTTTTTTTCTGTCTCAGCCGCTGTCAGTACAAAATCATACCACGTAATTTCGTCACCCTTTATAATAACCGGAAAAGTTAATTTTTTTAAAGGATAATATCCCTGAATCTCCGGCCAGTTTTTAGCATGCACAATATATTCAAAAACATCAGGGCTTCCTATGGAATCTTTCAAATCCCATAAGGCAACCTGCAAAAAAAGATAAAGCGCTTTATGGTCATTGTTTAAATCAATTGGGCTTGAAACAAATATCTTGGTAGGCTTAAAATCGCTTATTAATTTTTCAAGGTCATTTAAAATACTTTCCCCGCAATAAGGAGCGTTAGGAGAAAAAGATTCCGGATAGGGGACCTTTTCTTCCCTTGAAAAAGGGCTTCTGTAGGGGTGAAGGGGATCCCAGTATTCAAGCATTACTTTCAAGGTCCCAAAATCCGGATAGCCAAGATATTTAATATCATTTTTATCAAGACCCAAACTTTCAATGCCTTTAATACTTTCAAGCCTTCTTGTCTCACCAAGCAAGAGGAATTGCCTTTGAAATATTGCAGGTTTTTTTTCGTATGCAAGAAAAGCTGCCTGGTTTAAATCTCCATTAGTAAAGCATATAATATTGACTTTGGCACCGGCGCTTAATGCTCTTTGTATTATGCCACCTGTACCTATTACTTCATCATCCGGGTGTGGCGCGAGAATCAAGACCCTGTCATCTTTAGAAAAATTTTCCATGCTGTTGCTGTAATTATAAATAAACAAAGCCGGTTTTGTTAAAAATAAAACTGTGATTACTACTGATATGGCTACCACAAGGATTCCTGAAAAAAGTAAAGCCGCTATTTTTTTACTTTTAAATTTGATTTTAAATTTCAAACTGGTTTATTGGTTTCTACAAGTAGTTTACTAAATAACAAAAATCTATAATAATCAGGTTACTATTATTAATTATCAGTGACATTATTAATGATTTGTTATTTTAATGATATAACCAAGTGTGAAATTTTTAAAGGCTCTAAAGGTAAGAATCATTTTTATTATTTTTTTTAAAACAAAAATAGCTTAAACTAAATATTCAAAATGAGCGATGATTTAAAAACTACAACATCTCCAAAAAGTAAAAAAGAGAAACTATTCACTTTTTTAAGAATATTTATCAGCTTATTGCTATTATCTTTCCTGGTTATCAGGAACTGGGGTAATTTTGGCGAAATACTGGGGATTCTAAGAAACTACAATGCATTTTTTATAGCTGCTGCACTTTTATTTTATGTGCTTGGAATTTTTGTCGAAATGTTAAGATGGGAAATTCTTTTAAGGGCCAATAATATCTATATTTCCAAGGCTTTTTTATTCCAGTCAGTGTTTATAGGATATTTTTACAGTAATATTTTCCCGACTAATATAGGTGGTGACATTTACAGAGGGTATGACATTCACACGAATAAGAATGTCCCTAACGATAAAAATGTTTCTTCCATTGTTGTTGAGAGATTTATCGGAATGTTGTCGGGGACGATTTACCTTGTGATTTCTTTCTTCAGTGTTTACAGATTTTTTGGAATTACCTTTGTTGTTATTCTTTCTGTTTTGCCTGTTTTGGGTTTGTTATTATTTTTTATACTGATAAGACCGGATGTTTTTAAAATAAATGTCATATTCAAAAAAATAAAGTTTTTAAGCAAATTTGAAGGCAGATATAATGATTTTTTAAAAAATTTTAAAGATTATAAAAACAAATTCAGGTTTATATTATATAGTTTTATTTATAGCATGATCGGGCAGATGGTCTTTTTTATATCTTACTATATGGTTTCCAGGTATTTAAAAATTGAAATTAGCTTCTTTTCATTCTTTTTTATTATTCCTGTTGTAATTATTGTCTCAAATATACCAATATCAATAGGAGGCATAGGTATTAGGGAAAACACAATATTTCTATTACTTTCCAAATTCGGCGTCGAACCGGCAATTGCAACATTTTTTTCGCTTCTTATACTTTTTGTAATTATTGCAACAGCTTTGCTTGGAGGGCTGACTTATGTTTTCAAGAATATTTTCTTTAAATCCAAGACTGTAATATAAAAACATATTTAAAAAAAGAAAGGTTTTAAAACCAAAAATGCTTGGTGCGATTGCAGGTGATGTAATAGGGTCAATTTATGAATTTAATAATATTGATAAATCCGGTTATCAAAGCTTTGAACTTTTCAGCGAGAAAAGCAATTTTACAGATGATACTGTCTTAACTGTTGCAACTGCGCAATGGATTTTAGATAAAGGTGACCTGGCAAAGAAATATAAAAGATATTACAGGGCTTATCCCGGCAGGGGATATGGCGCCGGGTTCTGTAAATGGGCAGACTCCAAATCTTACAAACCGTATAACAGTTTCGGAAATGGCTCGGCAATGCGCGTAAGCCCGATTTCTTTTGCTTACAGTAATATTGAAGATGTATTATTTTATGCAAAAGCTTCCGCAGAGGTAACCCATAATCACCCCGAAGGAATCAAGGGAGCGCAGGCAGCTGCCGCTGCCGGGTTTTTTGCAAGGCACGGCAAAGGCAAGGAACATATAAAGAAATATATTGAGAATAAGTTCGAATACAATCTTGATGAGCCAATAGAAAGCATAAGCAAATACTACGTTTTTGATGAAAGCTGCCAGGGGACGGTCCCACAGGCAATAAGAGTATTTTTAGAATCCGAAAATTTTGAAGATGCGATAAGAAAAGCAATGTATATAGGTGGGGACAGTGATACTATTGCATGTATTGCCGGCGGCATAGCTGAGAATTTTTATGGAGGTGTCCCGCAGGCAATCAAGGAAAAAACAATTAAGATTCTGGACCCCGGGCTTGTAAGCATTATTAAAAAGTTTTATAAAAAATACGATTTTTAAGAAGCAAAGAATTCCAGGAAAATATATTTAAAGCTGTAAAAAGCCATTTTTATTGATGATACAGGAGTATTATAAGTGGCTGATACAAGTAATTTCAGGCATAATCCATAACACCCTCCGCGCAGTGAAATCTATAACCGGATTTCTGCCGGAATTATTAAGATATCAAATCTATTTAATAATTGCCGCTAAAAGTCTTCTGACATCATCGGTATATTTATCTGCCATCCCAAATAATAACTCTTCCAATAAATTGTCTTTTTTTATTTTTATTACAGCCTTGGTAAACCGGCTTTGCTTTTCAAATGATATGTCTTTGACATTATCGATAGGGATATATGTCAGTAACCAGGTATATAAACTAACAATAGAAAAATCGTCTTGAATTATAATAAGCTGCCTGTCAGTAATGGCCAACAGAATATTGGGTGTTAAATTAATTTTTATAAAACCGATCTTACGGACCAATTTTGGTAAATATATAAAATCCAAAAGTACTTCATCTTTTTGGAGTATATACATGTAAACGCCATTTTGGTATTTTGTGGGTATGTTTTTTAATCTGTCATAAACGTGCTTGGAGCCATTTGATGCTGCATTGGCATTCCTGGCATTCAGGCTGGCCTTTAAAAATCTATCCAGATTAGGTTCCAATATATTATAGCCGGTAGTATTGTATTCCACCTCTATATGGTTGGCGCTTTTGCCATTTGAGCATACTATATCTAATTTTCCATAAAGGAGGCAGTGATTCAATCTTAAGTATGCTAAATTATCCGCACAGGCTTTATTTGCTGTGCCGCTTTCATCTGCTATCAAGGAATCTTTGACATGTACCAGCACATTATTTTTAAACAGGAGCGCTTGCCATGGAACATATCTTTTAACAAAACCATGATCAGGGTATACTTGCAGCGGTACAATAAAACTACCCTCATACTCATTGTAATCAAACCCATTATTATCCAGTATACTTGCCAGATTTTTCGGCATATCAAACCCATTACCTATTGAAAAAGGATAGGCTTTATAGCCCTTTGGCATATCAGGTTTCACAAATTTTTTCTTTTTTTTCTTCTCTTTCAGAAACATAGTAATGTAAAAACGGGACAGAATTGGGCATTCCGGGTTTGTATGATATTTAAATTGCCAACTTAAAAATGATAATCCTTTAAAACTTAAAATCTCTTGCCAGACCCACATTCGGGCAATATCACTTATCTGTCTTTTTATGAATGTTAGATATTGTTAAATACCCCTGCATCCTTAAAAAAGAACCGACAGTTATTATATGATATAAAATTTTATATTGGTAATAATAATGCGCGCTAAAAGTTATTTCAAAAATTTTAATTTAGATATTGACATTATTAAGGCAATACTATTTAATTACTACAATAACTACTAAATTAATAGTATCATAAAAACTGGACAAATTTGTAGAAAGGA
>Ga0182021_10009618_pt1 | contig 11462 bp, 8 predicted proteins | sample 612E3MmetaG_FD_120493 | JGI IMG/M metagenome (GOLD analysis project Ga0182021, IMG submission 120493) | Permafrost microbial communities from Stordalen Mire, Sweden - 612E3M metaG (Illumina Assembly) | ecosystem: Environmental > Terrestrial > Soil > Wetlands > Permafrost | place: Sweden...
ATCGTCGAGGAGCGCCAACGCAGCAGATGCCCCCGCGCCGCCGGAACCCAAAGGGCGCATGGGGGTTGCCCGGCGATCGCGGCGTTGCTCGTCGTCAACGATGCACAACGGCATCGCCTCCTTCTCGCGCCTTGCGCTCGCCGGGCAAGCCCCCTGCGCGCGACCCTTCTAATTCTCGGATGGGCTCCTAGTATCGGTGAAGAATCATCTGGCCCCTTGTCCTGGACTTGGACTTCGACCTGGACTTGGACGTGGACATGCACAGATGGAGAGCAATCTAGCGAGTGCCTTGTAGGTCAGATCTCCACGGACAAGACGGTCCAGGTCCACGTCGAGGTCCAAGTCCAGGTCCAAGAGGCTCAGTCGGTTTTTCGATGTAACCAGCGAGATTTACGAAGGAAACTATTCTAGATAAAGCACTTACCTAGACGTTCCAGGAAATAGGTGTCTCCGATTTTTCGCGCGGCTAGGAATCGCAACCGGGCAGCAGGGAAAAAACCAACGGGCGGCTGGCAGATAGTCTGTCAGCCGCCCATATGTTTGTATCGGGGTCAGCCCAAGCAATCAGTCGTGCGGAACCTGTTCGTCGCTGGCGATCTTGCCGTCGAGCAGTCTTACCACTCTGTAGGCGTGCAGCGCGATGTCTGGTTCGTGGGTGACCAGGATGATCGTGTGGCCCTTCCTGTGCAATTCATCCAGAAGCCGCATGATGTCCATGCTGGTTGCCGAGTCCAGGTTTCCGGTGGGCTCATCCGCCAGGATGATGGATGGGTTGTTGACGAGGGCGCGCGCGACGGCCACACGCTGCCTCTGTCCACCGGATAACTCGTTTGGCCTGTGGTACATGCGCTCTCCGAGCTCCACCGACTGGAGCGCTTTGATGGCACGTTCCTTGCGCTCGTGCGACGGGGTGCCGTTATAAATCAACGGCAACTCGACGTTGTGCAGTGCGGTTGCGCGAGCCAGCAGGTTAAAGGTCTGAAAAACAAACCCGATTTCCTTGTTGCGGATATAGGCCAATTCGTCGTCGTTCATTTCCGAGACCAAGCGCGAATTGAGGAAGTACCTTCCCCCACTCGGCGTATCCAGGCATCCGATCAGGTTCATCATCGTGGATTTCCCCGATCCTGATGGTCCCATGATGGCCACATATTCCCCACGATGGATCTCCAGGGATACGCCGCGCAGGGCATGAACCTTCTCTGATCCCATTATGTAGGTCTTTAGGAGTTCTTCCGTCTTGATTAAGATGTCTGGTTGCTTAGTGTTACCGTTGGTTCCACTCATGTCGATCCTCGAAGCGCTGCAGCCGTGGCTCAGCTTGGTGATTTGGTTGTCTCCGGCTTGCTACTATTATCAATTTTCACGACTGTTCCGTCCTTGAGAGTACGCAGAGTCTGAAAACTCCCCGATACAATGACCTCCCCCTCTTGGAGGTTCGATTTTACCTCAATTTCTGACTCGCCGGTTATACCCGTTTTAACGGGACGAAACTTTGCATGATTGTCTTTAGTAATTACGAAGACACCCTCGAGTTCTTTCTTGTTAATTTTGCCTTTGGTGGAATCCGCCTGGGCGACCGACTCGCTCTTCTTCTGCTGATTTGGGGTGGGCTCGATGTAATTGCCGTCCTTGTCCACCTCGACTTCTCGGATTGTGAGCGCCTGAATTGGAATCGCAAGGACATTGTTTTTGGTATCGGTGATGATGTCCGCGGTGCAGGACATGCCAGGGCGAATCTTGTCACTCGGGACTTTGAGCGTCACTACCACCTTGAAATCCTTCGCCTCCTGCGTGGTTGACCCTGAGGTGGTGATCGGGCTGTTGCCAATCTCCGTAACCTCGCTATCGAAAACCACATCCGGGATTGCATCCACCTTTATGTGGGCGACATTCCCGATGGCCAGGCTCACGATGTCGGTCTCATCGACTTTGATCTCCGCCTGTATCACGCTCAGGTCAGAAATGGTCATGAGAGTGGCCTGTGGGGAATTCAAGGTTCCAGGAACGGCCCTTTCTCCCAAATGCACGAGGAGTTGGGTAATCACTCCGGTCAGCGGCGCAGGAATGGTCGTCTTTTTGAGATTGTCTGTTGCCTGGTCCAGGTTGGCTTGCTGCGTTTTGATCCTTGTCTGGGACGCGGCAACAGAGTTTCTCATCTGCTCAAGACTGTTCTTTGATATTTTGATCTGCGTCTCCATCTGTGTGACCTGCGCTTTAGCCACGTCCAGTTGCGATTTCGCGGCGTCCTTGCTATTTTGCGCGGCTTCATAGTCATCGCGCGAAATAAGCCCGGCCTCGCTCATTTCCTGGCTTCGGCGGAAACTGTTCTGGGCCCTAATCCAGTTGGCGTTAGCTTGCTCCGCCTGAGCTGTAGCTGACACCAATTGGGATTCCGCGGTAGCGATACTGTGCTCGGCGTTGGCGACCTGAAACTCTTGAGCGCGCAGATCTTGCCTAGAGGCATCAAATTGAGCCTGGCTGCCTGTGGTTGCAGCCTGCGCCTGAAGCGGATCGATTTTTACGAGGATATCCCCCTTTTTCACTCTGTCGCCTTCGTGCACGGGAAGCGCTGTAATAACCCCGGCATTTTCGGCCTGAAGATCAACGAAATCCTTGGCTCTGATCTCCCCGCTCGCGGACACTTGCGCTTTCAGCACATCCTTGCGCAGGACCTTGGAACTCTGGACAATCACCGCGTCATTGCGGGTGGCTCGAATGCTAAAAAATATAATCAAGACCAACGCGAGGGCCACACCGCCAATAATCCATATCTTCTTCTTTTTGCTCATTACAAGCCTCCAGCGGATTCGCCATTAGTACGAAAAGCGTCTGAAAAAGGTTTCAATTAGATCCTTTAGATACTTTGGCGGAAGTCTCCCCCGTCAAGCCGGCACGGCGTAGGACAAGAAGTAAATAGTACAGAATCTGAATCCAAACACAAACCCCCATCTTTTTGAACCGATCTCGTGTTACCGTGTGTCAATTAATCTCAATTGGGGACAGTCCCCTTTTGAAACGGATTTGGTACGGGGGACGACCTCATGTTGATTCGCGAGAAGGTGGCGCAAGCGATCGAGATTTTGAAAGAAAAAAACATCGGCTGCTGGATCACATTTGTAAGGGAGAGCGCTCTTAACGGCGATCCGGCGCTCCCGTTTCTTCTTGGCGCCGATGTGACCTGGCAGACGGCGGTGATTCTGACTTCTGGCGGAGACTCAACCGTCATTTGCGGCGAGTATGACAGAAAAACGATCGTGGACACCGGGGCTTACCGCAAGGTTGTTGGCTTCGTCAAGGGATTCAGGGAGCCGTTTCTTGATGTGATGCGCAAGCTCAACCCGGCTTCGATTGCCCTCAACTATTCCCAAGACAGCGAAACCTGCGACGGTATCACCCACGGTATGTACCTTAGGCTCGTGAGTCTCTTGAGCGAGTTGGGCTATCAGGATCGCATCCTGTCGGCCGAGGAGATAGTATCCAACCTGCGAGCACGCAAGACTCGGACTGAAATGATGCATATCAGGCAGGCAATCCGAAGCACCGAGGAGATCTTTGGCAAGGTTGCGGAGTTTATTTCTATCGGGAAAACCGAGCGTGAAATCGCGGATTTCATGAGACATGAAATGGAACAGAAAGGGCTCGAATCCGCCTGGGAGCCTTCGCATTGCCCGGCGGTGTTCACGGGACCAGAGACCGCGGGCGCGCATTATGCGCCGACAGATCGCCGTGTCGAGCCCGGGCATATCCTGAACATGGATTTCGGGGTGATCGAACACGGATACTGCTCGGATCTGCAGAGGACCTTTTATGCGCTTGACCGGGGAGAGACTACTCCGCCGCCCGAAGTCAGCAACGGATTCAACACGATCGTGGAGGCGATTGAACTCAGCCGGAAGGCGATGAAGCCCGGTGTTCACGGGATAGAAATCGACACCGTTGCGCGCGATACGATTATGGCGGCGGGATACGCCGAGTTTCCGCATGCCTTGGGCCACCAGGTGGGGCGTTGCGCGCATGATGGCACGGCTTTGCTCGGTCCCGCATGGGAAAAGTATTGCCGGAGGCCCTTCGTCCCTCTGGAGGCAGGTATGGTATTCACGCTGGAGCCGAGGCTGACGGTGCCCGGTCACGGCATCGCGACCATTGAGGACATGGTCGTGATCACCGAATCCGGTGCTGAGTTCATATCCACACCGCAGAAGAAACTGATCATGATTTCCGAGTGAAATCCTGCGAAATCGGGGACAGGCACCCGATTTCGCGTTATGATAGTAATTCAGTGTCTTGACATGGCGAACCGACTCGCGGCGCGAATGAATGTCCAAAAAATGGAAATGAAGAACGGCCTCGTGGTGGCCAGCGAGGTCATGCCCCATTTCCGTTCCGTTGCGATCGGCGTGTGGGTCAAATGCGGCTCCCGCTTCGAGGGTGCCCATTGCTGCGGCATCTCGCACTTCATCGAGCACCTGCTTTTCAAGGGGACCGGGACGCGTTCCGCGGTCGATATTGCAAAGGAAATCGACTCTGTTGGCGGCCAGCTTGACGCTTTCACCGACAAGGAATATGTCGGGTTTTACGCTCGCGTGCTTGATGAACACGTCCCGCTGACATTCGAACTGCTGTCAGACATCGTCTTGAACCCCACCTTCCCCTCTGTCGAGATCGAGCGCGAGCGCAAAGTCATCTTCGAAGAAATCAGCACCGTGGAAGACACGCCGCAGGAGCTGATTAACGACATTTTCCTGGAGAGCTTCTGGCAGGGTCATCCGCTCGGCAATCCTATCGCCGGAACCAGAGAATCCGTGGCGCGGATCGGGCGGAGAGAGGTGATGGATTACTTCAAACGCAATTATCATGCCGCCCGCAACACGGTGGTTGCGGTTGCCGGCAACATCCGGCACAGGGAAGTGCAGGCGCTCGCAGAGCGCTATTTCTCCAATCTGCCGCCGGGGATCGAAAGCAACCCGGGATCTCCGCCGACGCCCCGTTCCGTCCGGACCATGCGCTACAAGCCGAATCTCGAGCAGACCCACATCTGCATTGGCGTTCCCTGCCCTTCTCGTATTTCCGAGGAGCGGTTTTGCGCCCATCTGCTCAGCAGCGTGCTCGGCGGAGGCATGAGCTCGCGGCTGTTCCAGAACATCAGGGAAAAGCGCGGCCTGGTTTATGCCATCGATTCGATCCTTAACCTCTATCGGGACGCGGGCACGCTCATCGTCAGCGCCGCAACGGCACCGCAAACCGCTGCCATGGTCGGCCGCCTGGTTTTGAAGGAATTCAGGCGCCTGCGGGATGAACTGGTCTCCGAGGAAGAACTGCAGCGGGCAAAGGAATGTATCAAGGGCTCCCTGGCACTCAGCCTGGAGAGCTCGATCAGCCGCATGACCCACCTCGCCCAGCAGCAGATCGACTTCGGGCGTTTTTCCCCGTTGGAGGAGATCCTCGACCGGATCGACCGCGTGCGCCGCGTCGACATACGGCGGTTGGCGAGAGAGATTTTTTCTTCATCCTCGTTGACGCTTGCAGCATTAGGAAATCATGATGGCAAGCAGCTCGAATCCTTGCACCTGAGAGTTTGACCCCATGTCTTTGAATCTCACGCTGCTCGGCAGTGGAAGTTCCGGAAACGCAACCCTGGTGAGCAACGGCGATACACACATTCTCGTGGACGTCGGTCTAAGCGGCCGTGAGACGGTGCGCCGGTTGGCCGAGTGTGGAATCAGACCGGAGCAGATCTCGGCTATTGTCTTGTCGCATGAACATGGAGACCACTGCCGCGGAGTTGCACCCTTTGTGAAGCATCTCGAGATCCCCGTGTTCCTCACGGATGGCGCATACGGAGCTGCCGGGCTTGAGCTCGACGATCGGAAACGGCAGCATATCGAAACCGGCCGCGCCTTTGATATCCACGGCATCGTGTTCACTCCATTCACCATACCTCACGATGCCGAGGATCCCGTTGCGTTCACGATCGAGAGGGACGGCGTCAAGATCGCGATTGTCCTTGATTTGGGGTATCTGTCGAACCTGGCGGTCGAAAGGCTGAAGGGGTGTGACAGCATCGTGATCGAATCAAACCACGACATTAACATGCTCAAGGTCGGGCCTTATCCCTGGGCATTGAAGCAGCGCGTCATGAGCCGCCGCGGGCATCTGTCGAATGATATGGTGGCCGAGTATCTAACTAATGGGTTCGACGGAAGGGCGCGACACGTTGTCCTTGCCCATCTCAGTGAGAAAAACAATCACCCTGAGGTGGCACTCCTGACGGCTCGCCGGGCGCTTGAGGAGCGATCGGGCCTCGCCGCCGTGCAAACCAGGCTCGAACTCGCCCAGCGCGATCGGATCAGCACTACGTTCAAGTATTAATTCGAGATTCGAAATTCGAGATTCGAAATTGATGAGGCCACCCTTCTTTGCTCGGAGAGTCACACCAAATTCGAGGATGGAAGGCGAAAAGGTGTGGCCTCCCAATCTCGAATTTCGAATCTCGAATTTCGAATTTCATATGGAGGAGTAGCCGGCATGATCGATCGATATTTTCCGCGGGATGTGGCGGAAATCTGGTCAGAGGAAAATAAGTTTCGCACCTGGCTGCGGGTGGAATTGGAAGTGTGCAAAGTCCTTGCAGAGAAGGGTTGGATCCCGCATGAATCGCTGACCCGCATTCTCGAAAAGGCAGACTTCTCGGTGACACGCATTCAGGAACTCGAACAGATAACGCATCATGATCTGATTGCCTTCACGACCAGCGTGGCCGAATATGTAGGGCCCGACTCGCGTTACATTCACTGGGGCCTGACTTCTACGGACGTGGTCGACACCGCGCAGGCGCTGCAGTTGTGCGAAGTGAACGAGCGCATCCTGGCGTCCATCGATGAATTCATGTCGGCCGTGAAGGAGCGCGCCCAGGAACACATGCGCACTCTGATGATGGGGCGCACGCATGGAATCCATGCGGAAGTGACCACGTTTGGCGTCAAGTTGGCCGTCTGGTACGACGAAATGCGCCGCAACCGCGAGCGCATGTGCCGCGCCGCCGAAATCCTGCGGGTGGGAAAACTCTCCGGAGCGGTCGGCACATTCGCACACCTGGATCCGGACGTCGAAGATGCAGTTTGCAAACGTCTGGGTCTAAAGGCTGCGACGGTCTCAACGCAGACCTTGCAGCGCGATCGCCATGCCGAGTATGTGTGCACACTTGCAATCCTGGGATCTTCCCTCGACAAATTTGCAACCGAGATTCGCCACCTGCAACGCACGGAAGTGCGCGAGGTGGAAGAACCTTTTGCGGCCGGCCAGAAGGGTTCCTCTGCCATGCCCCACAAGCGCAACCCGGTGAAGTGCGAACAGATTTCCGGCCTGTCGCGGCTCCTGCGCGGCTACGTCGTGGCCGCGCTCGAAGATCAGCCGCTGTGGCACGAACGCGATATTTCACATTCGTCGGCGGAAAGAGTAATCCTGCCGGACGCCAGCGGACTGGTGTGCTACATGCTCCGTGCGATGACGCGGATAGTGAAGGGACTGCGCGTGTATCCTGAGCGAATGCGGAAGAACATGGAGCTGACGCGTGGGCTGGCCTTTTCCGGCCAACTGCTCCTCGATCTTACCAGACGGGGAGTTGCGCGAGAGGAAGCCTACGTGTGGGTACAGCGTTGCTCGATGCTCGTGTGGCAGGAGGACAAGGATTTCATACAGATCCTGCGTGAGGATCCCGACATTTCAAAAAAGCTCTCCGCGGAGGAAATCCGCTCTGTCGTAAACCCGGAACTTCAAATCAGAAATGTAGACGCAATCTTCGCGCGCGTATTCGGGAGCATCGACAGCGTCCCGTCAGGGACGCAACGAGAATAGCCCGGCACTTCAGTGCCGGGACTGCGGGCACATCCTCCGCAAGTCCCGTAGGGACGGATGAGTCATTCCCAGACACACCTCTCGTCTTATTGGGGTAGGGTTTTACCATCCGCGTTCTCCATATCAGCCGTCCTTACGGGACTCATCCTTAACCTGGAGCCTAATCCCGGCACTGAAGTGCCGGGCTATTTTCACGTCGTCCCTACGGGACGCAAAGCGCCAAGCTGTTTTCTCATCGTCCCGACTGTACGCACACTGCCGGGATTGTTACCTCACGGAACAAACGGGACGCAAAATGGCCAAACTCCATGCACGGCATCACTCGTTTCGCAGAGCAGAGATCGGATCCAAGCGGGAAGCCCGGCGAGCCGGCAGATAACTCGCCAGCAGTGCCGTGAAGCATGCAAGAAGCGCGGCAAGTATAAAGGATGTGATATCCGTTGGCTGGACGCCGAACAGCATGCTCGACAGGACCCGTGTCAGTCCCAGGGCCGCGACAAATCCGATGCTCGTGCCCACCACGGCCAAACGGAGCCCCCGGCTGAGCACGAGTTTCAGCATCTCCAGTTTGCCCGCGCCCAGCGCCATGCGGACGCCCATTTCGTACGTGCGCTGCTTGACCGAATAGGACATCACACCATAAATCCCGATTGCAGCAAGAACCAGGGCGAGCCCCGCAAATACTGCCATGAGGGTTGTGTAGAAGCGCTCCCCGGCGATCGAGTCGCCGAGAACCTGTGCCAGGGATCGCAGCCGCACGACCGGTTGCTGAGAATCGACCTGCTGCACGGCCCCCTGAACGGCGGCCAGATCAAGCGGCGCAGAACTTCGGATCACCCAAGCGGCCAGGAAAACCTGGTTGGTGTATTGAGTGATTGGATCCTTAACCTGGGACTGCGGCACGAAGACAGCCGGCGGGACCGTTTCGCTCAGGCGGTTGAGTCTTGAATCCGCCACCACACCCACGATTCTACGGGGAGCTTCCAGCCAGCGGCCTCTTCCGATTACAACGTTTTCTCCGATAGGGTCGCCCTTAGGCCAATATGTACGTACCAGGGCCTCATTTACGATCGCCACGGGTGTGGATGACGACTCGTCTGATTCAAGAAAGGATCGCCCGCGCAACATCGCAATTCGCATGGTGCGGAAATAATCGGGGCTCACCGCCCTGTGCTCCGTAACCAGATACGGCTGGCCGTCGATTTTCATCGGAATCCTCTGCCCTCGTTCGAGCGGCAGATTCGATACGGTCGCTGCCGAATCCACGCCAGGCAGCTTTTGAAAGCGCCCCAGCACTTGTCGCTCAAAGTTCCAGACATCTGCCGTCGTCTTGAACTTCTCGGCAGGGAGCGACATTTGAACTGTCCATAGATTCCGGGATGCAAATCCGAGTTGAACCGAATGCAGATCCAATAAACTTCTTACGAGAAGAACTGCGCCTGCAACCAGGACAATGGAGAGCGCCATCTCAGCTACGACAACCAGATCGCGGACGCCGTGCGGATCCGAGCCGGTTTGCATCCGGATGCCTTCCCTCAACCAGCGATTCAGATCCAGTTTTGGCAACTCCAGAGCCGAAATCATCCCGGTAGCCAATCCCGCGGCCAGCGATGCCGCGAGCGTGAATCCCAGCACCGTCAGATCCAGTTGAACCTGGCCGGTCAACGGAATCAAGGCGCTATCCTGCGGAATGAGAGCAAGCATCGCGTCCAGGGTCCAAGGCGCCAGCAGCAATCCCGCTGCGCCTCCTAACCATGCAAGCAAGAGACTTTCCGTGAGCAGCTGGCGCGAGAGGCGCCACGGGCCGGCGCCGAAGGCCGCGCGCAGACCAATCTCCGTCCTGCGCGTCGTCATGCGCGCCAACAACAGGTTGACGACGTTCGCGCTCGCGATGAGCAGAACGATGCCGACTGCGGCAAGCAGTAAAAGCAGGCTCCTGCTTACATCTCCTCCCAGCCATGTGCGGTAAGGGATCGCGCGCATGCCGGCGACAGGCGGCGCCAGGTCATTCTTTGTATCAAGGCGGTAGTTGTCGAAGACGAGCGTGGCATCAGCCTGCGCGCTCTGGAGTGGAAGTCCCGGCTCGATCCGCGCCAGCATTTCGAAGTTTTCCCCGGGATCGCCGGAGTTGGCGGGCATCAGCGGGAGCCAAAGATCAGACACGGGAGCAAACTGGAAATCGCGGGGCATGATTCCCACGATGGTATAATCCTTGCCGTTCAGCAGAATTGTCCGGCCAAGAGTGTCAGGCGCGCCCGCGAAGTGGCGCTGCCATAAGCCGTAGCTCAAAATTACAACCCCGGGCCCTCCCGGGCGGTCTTCATCCTGTGAGAATCCACGGCCGGGATTGGGACTCACGCCAAGGACACGAAAGAAACCCGCCGACACATACAGTCCCTTGACACTGACGGGCTCGGATCCCGTCCAGAGGTTGAAATAGGAATTGTAAGCGTAGGCCGCTACTTCTTGAAATGCCCGGCTATGTTCCTTCCAAAAAAGAAACTGAGCCACGGTGACCGAGTATTCCTGGCCCGTCTTGGTCTGAGGGGAAAGATGCACGATGCGCCCGGCATCAGGATACGGAAGCGGCCGAAGCAGAACGGCGTTTACGAGACTGAAAATGGCCGTGTTCGCGCCGATACCGAGCGCGAGCGTAAGCACAGCTACAGCTGCAAAACCCGGGTTTCTAAAGAGGATTCTAGATCCGTACCTCACGTCCTGCAGGAAGTCTTGCATCCTGGCGCCCTGTCCTCATAATCCGGCAAACGCGAGACTCACTCGTTCAACCAAGCAGAAAGCCGCGCAAGTCTTTGCACATACTTCCAGTGCCATGGTTATATCTCAACCAATAGCGCACGCACGAGACGTTCCAGAGATATAATCCCGCTTATTCTTTGATAACACAAATGTTGCCGTGATAGACGGGATCGACGGACGTCCGCAAGTGGGACGCGCGCGTCCCGCAAGCGGACAATGCCAGAACTCGGGCACACGGAGGCTCTTATTTGGTGCCTTTAGGACAGGTGCTGATTCCGAACAACTGGTAAGGAGGACACCATCCTATCAGGCCCGTTACCAGAGGAAGCAGTCCGAGAAGGAACCAGTTGTTCTTCGGCCCCCAGAAGGCCATGCTGGCAAGCAGAGCGCCGAAGAGAATCCGCACCACGCGTTCTACAGGGTGAATGTTAGTTACCATTTTTCCCCTCCGTCTATTTCATTCTCACAGACCTGCTTCCCACGCGGCCGCTCCATACGTCGCATACGACTACTTTGAGGACCGCCCCGGGAGTCTTGAGGGGAATTGTAATCGATACATTCACCCCTAACTGAAGCGCCTGCTGGTAATCCTCCTCTTGCAGCTGCAAGTCGGCGGTCTGCCACTCTTCACCGAGATACTTCATTTTGGCGTCACCATAGAACACTGCAGTATCCAATCTGGCAACGTGGAGGTTGTCGATGGTCTGATATCGAATGCCGGTGGGTCCTATGTGCATCTTCACCTCAATTTGAGGTTTGCCGCGGGGGTCCGAGGAAGTCTGCGTTTCGACTTTCAAGGAGACTTGACTGTAATCAAATAAGGTATCCGCGGCCTCCATAATCAGCTG
>Ga0182021_10009619_pt1 | contig 11460 bp, 13 predicted proteins | sample 612E3MmetaG_FD_120493 | JGI IMG/M metagenome (GOLD analysis project Ga0182021, IMG submission 120493) | Permafrost microbial communities from Stordalen Mire, Sweden - 612E3M metaG (Illumina Assembly) | ecosystem: Environmental > Terrestrial > Soil > Wetlands > Permafrost | place: Sweden...
GAAGGATTGCAAAAGCGAATTGAAGACAGCGGCCGACTTCTTTTATGCTTTGACGAATTCAGGCAGTTTGTCAGCAAGTGCAAAATTGACGGATCAGTTCTTTTGCCATGCGTGAACACCCTCTTTGAATCAAACCGCTACGAATCACGGACAAAAACTTACGATATCTGTCTTGATTGTGCGTATCTATCCCTTCAGGCTGCAAGCACTGTTCAAACTTATGAACGCACATGGGATGCGAGCTTCACGGACATAGGATTTAACAACCGGCTTTTTCTTGTCCCAGGCGCGGGCGAAAAGAAGTTTTCATTTCCCGTAAAAATTGCCGACTCAGATAAGGCAACATTGAAAAAAGGACTTAGTGAAATTCTACGTAATGTCGGGGATGGAATTGAATTAACTCTGACCTCTGACGCCATAGAGCTTTATCATAAATGGTACATGAATCTTGATCGATCAATCCACGCAAAAAGGCTGGACACTTACGCACTCCGCTTCATGATTTTACTGGCTGTAAACGAAGGACGCTTTAAAGTTGACAGTGCCATTGTATCAAAAGTCACTGAGCTTATGAACTGGCAGCTTCGAGTTCGTCAGATACACGATCCAATCGACGCCGAAGGAAAGTTGGCGGTCATCGAACAGAAGATCAGGCGAATTCTTATTAGCGGACCAAAAACCGAAAGAGAACTGAAAAGATTTTCTCATGCTGATCGGATGGGCCTTTGGTTTTTTACAAATGCCCTGAATAACCTTACTCGCGCACGGGAAGTTTCTTTCGACAAAACAACAAAGATGTGGAGGGCATTATGAGAACGAACTGTCACCACTTCTGTCACCACTCTTTTTTAAGCTTTTTATCATCGTTAAACCATTGTTTTTATAGGACATATTTTAATTTTGTCACCAAAGTATCAAGGGAGACCCCCTTTTTATATACCCTATACCTTAGGTTTTTCAAAAAAACAGTCTTTTTTATTAATTATAACAATACGTTAAATCACTTACAAGTTTTGGTGACACTTTTGGTGACACTTTTTTCAAGGGGAATAGAAATAATAGAAAAAGACGGGCTAGAAAAGCAGGAAATTGCCGGGAATAGATCATCGGATAGATTAACCATTTCATTGGATGTTTAAATAATTGATATGAATGAAGAAAATAAAGACAATAAAGGTTTAGATACAAAAGAGGCACAAAAGGAAAGCGCAAAGACAAAGGGCGGTGCTTATCCGGTAACCGTTCCTCACCTGCTTTATAGGGATTGGCGAAAACTTAAGGTTGATGGCCGCTCTTGGTTTGCAAAAAGAAAGAAAGAGCTAATTGCCGCACTACTTGATCCGTTTAATGGTGACGTGCCCGTGACGGCCCGGATTCTTGCCGATATCACCTCAACAAATCTGCTTGTGGCTCGCCGTATGGAAGGCTTTTTACAGTTGGCCGCTATCCCGCCAAACACACTTCGAGACTATATCGCGCTGACAAATTGCAATGCCAGCAATCTAATCCGGCTTTATCAAATGGCGCAAAATGCCTCGGAAAAGCCAAAAATCCCGGGCCTTGATGAATATTTAAAATCACTCGGGGCAAAGGTCATAGAAGGCGAAAATATAGGCACAACTTAGGCACATGGTTATGAAACGTAACGGAATTATTGAGAATAAAACGGCGAACTGCATTGATAGAGCACAATCCCCCCGCCTTTTAACCTTAACAAAGGCCGCTGAGTATCTCGGTTTAACTACGTGGGCAATGCGCGAGCGTATATGGGCCGGTCAAATTCCCGTTGTCCGCTTTCCGGGTGGCCGGAAAATGTTTGTTGATCGCGCTGATCTTGAGAATTTCATCGGGCAAAATAAGACGGTGATTAATTAAAATAAACGAATTTGAAAAGAGAAAAAACAATGTCAAAAACAGCAATCAATATCATTCAAGCAATTTGCGATTCAAATCTGTTCAAGCCTCTCTTCCGGAAAATGGAAACATGGAAAAGTTGGATTGTATTCCTTAAGGCGCTCTTTGCTCTCTCAATGAATGAAGACGAACTGGCCCTTTATAGGCAATGCACCGGCCGCACAAAGCCGCCTGAGAAGCCTTTTGTCGAAGCGTGGATACCAACAGGCCGAAGATCAGGCAAATCGTTTATAGCCGCACTTATCGCCGTGTTCCTGGCGTGCTTTAGGGATTACCGGAATTATCTCTCGCCTGGTGAACGTGCTCACGTTATCATTATCGCCGCTGATCGCAATCAGGCCCAGGTTATTTTCCGGTATATTAAAGGCTTTATAAAATTAATTCCGATGCTCGCGGCGATGCTTGAATCAGAGAAAACAGAAAGCGTCGATCTTAATAACCGCGTGACAATCGAAGTCTTCACTTGCTCATATAAAGCAGTTCGCGGATTTACAGCAGCAGCGGTCATTTGCGATGAAATCGCTTTCTGGCGTGCAGATGACGGCCGTAATCCGGCAACTGAAGTTTTAAGAGCGTTACGCCCAGCAATGGGAACAATCCCCGGCGCGTTATTGATTGCGCTTAGCTCGCCATATTCGCGTAGTGGCCCACTTTGGGATACTTTCAACCGGCACCATGGAAAAGATGAGTCGGATATATTGTGCTGGCAGGCCGCCACTCGGGTTATGAATCCAACAATTTCTCAGGCTCTCATTGACCGTGAAATGGAACTTGATCCGGAAAATGCACGCGCTGAGTATTATGCAGAATTCCGCTCTGACCTGGAAGCTTTTATTTCTGAAGAGGCTATCGCTGCTATCACCATTCAAGGACGTTATGAACTTCCGCCGCAGTTAAACATTACCTATACTGCTTTTGTTGATCCTTCAGGTGGCCGCAAGGATGCCGCGAGCCTATCTATTGCCCATATAACCAAAGAATCAAAAGTTATCCTTGATCTCGCCCGGCGTTGGACGGCTCCACATGATCCGGCAAACGTCGTGAAGGAACAGGCGGAAATCCTCAAGGCATATCGAATAAAGAAAGTTATCGGCGATAAATATGCCGGTGCCTGGCCAGAGCAGGAGTACCGGAAATACGGGATTACTTATCAGGCCGCCGAAAAGGATAAATCAGGCCTGTATCTCGATTTTCTTCCGCTCGCATTATCCGGCAGCGTCGAGCTTTTGGATAATAAGCAATTATTCACTGAATTAAGATCACTTGAACGGCGGACACGCAAGGGCGGCCGCGATCTGGTCGATCATCCGCCAAAGGGCCATGACGATCTTGTGAACTCAGTTGCTGGCGTATGTGTGCAGCTCGGAGTTCTCACGCGGGCGTCGGGCTGGCTGATACATTTCAAAGAAATGTATGACGAAATGCAAGGAAGCAAAGGTCAACCCCAGTTGGCAAATTAAATAAAATTAAACAAAAAGGAGAATAAAAAATGTCTATTCAAAAAGCAGAAAAGGAATTGCAAGCGAAACAAGGGGCTCTCGATAAACTTAATAACGAGAAAAACAAACTGAATGAATCGCTCGATGTTCTTAACAAAAAGAGAAGCATTGCAACGCGTGACCTTGCGGCTGGTGACGAATCGCAGCAGGAAATCATCTTTACCCTCGAAGGGCAAATAGCGCCGATTCTCTTACGCCTTGAAGGAATTGAAACCCTTATCTCAGAAGCAAATGAGAAGGTGCAGGCCGCGACAAAGCTCCTGGAAGTGGCAAAGGCCAATTATGAAAAAAAACTCTTCAAATTTATTGAAGAGCGCGAAAAAGAGGAACTGGAAAAACTCCGCGCCGGATTGCCTGCAAGGAAACAGCGCCTTTTTGATCTGTATGCCTCGCTATGTCGGGAATTGGGCCAGTTTCAAGTTGACTCTTTTTCTTACTCAACAGGCGGCCAGCAGATGCAAGAAATCCTTGATGTAACCGCGCGTTACCTGGGCGAAAATTTACGGGACGCATTAAAGGCCAAAAGCTTGCGCCCGTTGATGGTACGCGGTTCTCATATTGATATTTCAATATGGAGCCATTTCCCGATTGAACCTGAGATTGCCGGCACATTTCCCGGCACTGGTCCTATTAATGCGCTTGATGTTGCAAAGGTCATGCGATCAAAGCGGATCTCTGTTTATGAAAAGGAATTTGAAGCAAAGCATAAAGATTAAAAGATAGCTCTCGGAGATGCTTCCGGTTGCGAAGCCGGGAGCGGCATTTACCTCCAGCCGAATTCGCATCTCCGGGAGCTGCAAAAACCATAACGAAGATAATTGATCATTGAAAATATGCTAATGGTGCGACAACAACCAGCCTGAAGTCGGTTGTAATTCACGAGAGAAAACAAATCCCGAAAGGGAGGGATGAAACAGCGTGCCCTGTCAAAACAGGTAGGTTTTACCATTCCGAAAAAATGGAAATTAAATTTGTTTCTTTCACAAAAAACGACTTTGAAAAATCTTGATGTTGTGAATTATGATTTGAAAGATGCAATGTATGGATCAGTGTCGGGTAAAACCCTTCGCTGGAGTAGTTTGCTGGGCAGAAATTTTGTTAACACACCTAAATATAATATTTAATCACCTGCATAATTTTTTGATAATGGCACCTCAGGATCTAAGTCATTTAATAATTCAATAACATCATGTCGTTCATTATCAAACTGCTGAACACGCATAGACATATGCCACTTATCTTTAATTTTTATAAATTTGATAGGCTGGGTTATTGAACCATTACGAGCATATACTTTTATTAAATATTCTTGCTCGATTTTTTCCTTTGGTAATGCAATTCTATAGATAGGCATTATCTTTGCCCCAACCTGTATTATTGGAAAATGATTCTTAAATATTATAGATTTTTGTTGAGCGTCAAAAATATTACCGAAAAAATCATTTTCTTTTTGAAAGTTAACCCATTCCTCATTTGAAGTAAATTTTTTATTCATACCCATTTTTCCCAACAAGATCGAACGTTTCGATATATCGGAAATAACTAAATCTACATCATACAATGGGAAACTACCTTTATGGTCCAATGTAAAGGAAAATATATTGTCTTCTTTATGTCCTACTTCAAAATAAGTTTTGATGTAACAAAACGAATCTCCACCAGAAACATATTTTCTAAGTGTTTCATTCATCTTCGCATTAGTTTTTGCTAAAGATGTTACTTCTTCGCTTAGTTCAATATTTTTATTCGCCAGTTCCTCAATTTTAGTTGTTTTGTTAGAAATTACTGATGAACTCCGGTCGTTAATTACCTGTTGCCCACAGATAGTAAAAATGGTTCCAATTGCTATTAAAATGATCCCGAACCATGTAAGTATATGAATACTAAAAATCGTCATTTTTATTATTTCCTTCTTAGTTTTTATTGATTATTTGAATATCATAATAGCACTATTCATTTTTTTTAAAAGAGAAAAATACATAGCCTAATTGATAACAGATTGAAGTTTTACATTTTCGGAGAGGTCAGCGCTTTGTTTGTTACGGGAAGTTATCATTAAAGAAGAAACAGCGTGATATTTTCTCTTGTCTCAGTTTTAAGCATATGATACGTAAAAAGATCATATCCATAATTTCTCGGTAAAAGAATTATTCGTTAAAAAAAATAAATTACTTCCTAATTGAACAGGTATAATGCAACAAGAATTATTCTATCCAAAGATTATGTTGGATTATCCGTACAAAAAAAATACTGCCGTTCTCAATCGCAAGGTAAAGGCAGAGGATGGCTTAACGTATGCTGCAAAAGAAAAAATGTCAGATAACGATTATACTCCTTTAAATGAATGGGTGTGTGCGAATATAGCAAGAAAAGTTGGCATTCCCATTCCTGATTTTAAAATTCTGAAAGATTTTAACGGTTCATTATTGTTTGGTTCAAGGTGGGAAACCGGCATCGCTCCATTTGCGCTCGCATATAATACATGCACTTTGGAAAGTCCAGAAATCCTCTCATCAATTTTAATTTTTGACTTAATAATGTTGAATACTGACAGACATTTGAATAATCTTTTTGTTCAGAACGTAGAAGGAGTATACAAACTATTAGCTTTCGATCACAGTCATACATTATTGTTTCATAATCCTTTGCCTAACCCAAATAACATATTAACACCTCGAATGGATGGAATACCTCAGCTTTGGAAGATTATGAATCTAAAAATAGATTCTATAGAAGTAAATAGAATTTTGGATAATTTTAGTAATATTAGTAATGGATTTTATAACACAATGTTATCACACTGTAATACTTGGGCCACCGATGAAATAATTAATATGATATACGAATGGTTAAGATCGAGACTAAATTGTAAGCAACAAATTTTAGATTTTATAGGAGCACTAAAATGATTGAATATCAATATTATCTAATATCAATAATTCCAGATCCAATAAGGAATGAACAGATCAACGTTGGTGTAATTGCATTATGTGAAGGCATTACTGAGTATCGCTTTATTAGCAGTTCAAACAAGATTAATGCGATCGCACCTCAATTTGAATATTCCATTGATAGCGGAAAGAACATTGTTAATCTTTTGTTAAATATTCCACCGGATAAAAGGGGCACTTTTTTATCTGAACTCAAAAACGAGTATATAAATGTTTATCCTCCTGCGCGTGGATTAATTTACAATAAAGAAGATTTGGGGACCGTCCTAGATGAATTATATGATCGTCTTGTAAAACCGATCATTAGGCACATCCCTAAAACTAAAACTTCTAACCTAAAAAGGGAAGTCCAAAGAACTTTTAAAAAAAGGGGATTGTTAGGAGAAAAAATAGCTGAAAAAAAGGTTATTCCAGATTATGTAATACCTTCGTATGATAATCTTGTAACCGACTTTGCGTTTCAAAATGGCAACTTCAACATAATTGAGACAATAGACTATCGAATGACATTAAAGGGAATGTCTTATAAGTTTAAAGAAACAGCTTTTATTGCTATAAAATTAGACGAGGCAAGAAGGCAAATTGATCGAAATACTACGGGAATGGTTCTTTATTTTCCGCCTAATATTGAGGGAATAAACATATCACAATATCAATCTATACTAAAAGATTATTACGATGAAATATACGATTATTCTAATGATAAAGAAAGATTTTCATTCTATTCATTAGTGGAGAAAAAACTTGGCAGAAGTATGTTATAATTTAAATTCTTTCTTTGAATCGATTGGCAGAGGAAAACTATTACGGAAGTTCTAAATTAGAGTACTTACTATCTATAATCTGCATTCCAAAATCAATACAGTATTCAATGGCTTCTTTTTCTGAATCCATTGATTAGCGGCCGAGAAGCTCTTCTCATCTACAAATGAGCCATAGTCTCTCCAAATATGGATATTAGTTGTCCACTTATCTGATGCAGCTAACTTTTGCGGCGACGCTGAAATTAAGTACTCTTTATACAAAAGTCTTCTTTTCATTCCCGGCATCTTTGAATAACTCACTATTTGAGAATTATTTCTTTTTTAACTGGGGCTTTTCGTTTTTCTTTAAACCCTCTTCCAGCAAACGCCGGACGGCCTCAGAGCGCGAATTGATGCGATTCGCAAAACGATAATCATCGATTCGATCAATAAGATCCTGTTCGATGACAAAAAGCATTTTGGGCTTCTTACTTGGCATAAAAAATATATACTTTATTAAATATTTTTGAGCAATAAAAAAGAGCTTGCAAGAAGGTTTAATATCATATATAAGTTATGTAACCTCAATCTCAGAGTATAAGAAAATGAAAATTAACTTATTTAATAAAGCCCTTGAAGATTCCCGCAATGGTGACGTTGCAGGCAGCACTTATACGCTGTGAGAGATCTTCAGGGGTTTGTTCTTTTATGGAGGTGTAAAGATGGGATCGATTTATAAAAGAGGAAATATTTACTGGATCAAGTATCACCGGCGCGGCAAACCTCACAGGGAAAGCACCAGGAGCGAAAAAGAATCCGATGCAAAGCGACTTCTTAAAAAGCGCGAAGGTGAAATTGCTGAAGGTAAATTGCCTGGGGTTTATTTAGATAAGGTTTTATTTGATGATCTAGCAAAGGACCTTTTAACCGATCATGAATTAAGCAAAAGAAAATCCATGGAGCGAACTAAAATAAGCATCGCACATCTTGAAAAGGTATTTGCCGGCGTGAAGGTTGTCAATATAGACAGTTCACGGATAAAAGAATATATCGACATGCGCCGGAATGATAGCATTGAATCTGCAACGATTAACAGAGAGCTTGATGCACTAAAGAGAATGTTTTCACTCGGCGCTGAATGCAGCCCGCCCAAAGTTCATACTATTCCTCACATTCCAAAATTGAAAGGAAATCCGCCGCGCAAGGGTTTTGTTGAATGCGGGGATTTTCTGGCACTGAGAGAAAAACTTCCAGATTATCTAAAAGACTTTTGCACCTTCGCTTATCGTACAGGCTGGCGGAAATCTGAGATAACCAAAATGAAATGGGATCAGGTCAATTTGAGTCAGGAAACCGTTACTCTTAACGCCGGAGAAACAAAGAATGACGAGGCCCGGATAGTTTATCTTGACAACGAATTAAAAGGCATCTTTGAAAGGCAGTTGGAAGCCCGTAAGCATGGGCAAAAGATATTGCCGTATGTTTTCCTTAATGAGGATAAAACGGACAGGATAAAGTCTTTTCGTAAAGCCTGGATTTCTGCGTGCATCAAGGCGGGGTTCTGGGCATGGGATGAAGAAAAAAAAATCAAAGTATCCTTAAAGATTTTTCATGACTTTAGACGGTCCGCTGTCCGTAACCTTGTAAGATCGGGAATACCTGAAGGCGTCGCTATGAAGATAAGCGGACACAAGACAAGATCAGTTTTTGAGCGTTACAATATCGTAAGCGATAGCGATTTAAAGATGGCTGCACAAAAGCAAGAAGCCTATCTTCAAACGCAAATGGGCACAATTTCGGGCACAATCGACAATTTTGAGGATAAAAAAGAAGCCGCCGAAGCGGCTAAGTCATTGAATTCAATGGTCGGGATGGCGCGATTTGAACGCGCGACTCCTGCGTCCCGAACGCAGTGCCCTACCAAGCTGGGCCACATCCCGACATCGGGGGACGATATAGAATTTATTTCCAATTGTCCACCTTTTTTATTCAGTCAGCATTCAAACTCAATAATTTAGTGAAAAGTTAAATTGTTTTTAAATATTTTAGCCATTACTTGTTTTATATATAATTGTATTTTATTTAAGGGCATGTTATAAATAACCCAAATTTGCTGTAAAAAGGATTATTTGCTGTGATTATTTACGATTTGAAATGTGACAAAGGACATGCATTTGAAGGTTGGTTCAAAGACCGCGGCACTTGGGTTTTGCAAAATTCGCAAAATTTAGTTTCCTGTCCGGTTTGTAACAGTTCTAATATTGAGATAATTCCATCTTCAATCACAATTATGGGAAAGGATACACGGACGGAAAACAAAGCACAGAACAAAGAAATTTCTCCGGCAGCCGCCCTGAAAATGTTGCATCAGTATATTGATAAGAATTTCGAGGATGTGGGTGATAAATTTGCCGAAGTTGCTTTGAAGATACATTATGGAGATGAAGAAAAAAGAAACATAAAGGGAACAAGCACGCCTCAAGAGGAAGAAAATTTGAAGGAGGAAGGCGTTAAGTTTATTAAAGTTCCTCTGTCCAAAATGGACAGTTAGTGAAATCTCCTGTTTAGCAAGTTTTTGAGAGAAATATTGATGTTTTTAAACCCCCAACCGGGTTTTTTTATTTTACAGGATTAATGTATGAGTAAATTTTACAAAAGCGTTATTGAAGGCATTGGCAATACGCCGTTGGTGGAAATCCAAAGACTGAATTCCAATAAAAAAGTAAAAATATTTGCCAAAGTGGAAAGCGCCAATCCCGGCGGTTCCATCAAGGATCGCACCGCATTGTTTATGATAGAAAATGCGGAAAAAAGAGGAAGTTTAACCCGTGATAAAATTATTTTAGAAGCAACCAGTGGCAACACGGGAATAGGATTGGCAATGATTGCCGCAGTGAAGGGTTATAAACTTTGCCTGATGATGCCGGAATCGGCCAGCGAGGAAAGGAAGAAGATTCTGCGGGCTATGGGTGCTGAATTGTATTTTACCCCCGCCAGTCAGGGTACCGATGGAGCTATCGAGGTGGCCTACAGGATGTTGCGCGAAAATCCGGACAAGTACTTCGGCACCGATCAATTTAATAATGAAGATAATATTGCCGCCCATTATTATGGAACGGCACAGGAAATATGGGAACAAACCGACGGCAATGTCACTATGGTAGTAGCTACCCTGGGAACCAGCGGCACGGCCATGGGGATTTCCAAAAGACTTAAGGAACTGAATCAGCAAATTAAAATAGTCGGTGTCGAACCATATCTTCAGCATAAGATACAGGGATTAAAAAATATGCGGGAGTCTTATCGTCCGGGCATATTTAATAAAAATATGCTTGATGAAAAGATTAATATCCTTGATGAAGATGCTTTTGAGATGTCCCGCCGGCTTGCCCGTGAAGAAGGTATATTTGTAGGAATGAGCTCGGGCGCGGCAATGTTTGTGGCCGCTCAGAAAGCTCAGCAGATAGACAAAGGGTTAATCGTCGTTGTTTTTCCGGATGGCGGAGAACGATATTTAAGCACGGAGCTGTTCGCTTTTAAAAAGGAGATTTCTACATTTAACCTCTACAATGCTTTTGCGCGTCAGAAAACTCTATTTAATCCGATAAAACTTGATGAAGTAACCATGCGGACGTGCGGTCCGACAATACATAATACTCCCCATTTGGGAAATTACCGGCGTATGGTGGTCTCCGATTTAATAAACAGATATTTAATTTATAAAGGTTACAAGGTGAAACATGTCCTGGACATTGTCGATTTCGGGGATAAATCAATAAAAGGCTCGGAGAAAGAAGGAATTGAACTTGCAGATTATTCTCAAAAATATTTGCAGGTATTTATGGAAGATACGCAATTTCTCAACATTAACAAGGATAATATCTATGTGAAAGCGTCTGAAAATGTTGACGTTATGTTAAAAATTGTCGAGAAATTGGTGGATAAAGACTATGCGTATGAAAAACTGCATTCAGTTTATTATAATATTTCCAAATTGGCCGATTATGGTGTTCTTTCCAATATAGATTTGGGTAAAACAAGACAGGGGAAATCAATTGATCTTGATGATTATGAAAAAGACAGCCCGGCGGATTTTGCTCTGCTGAAGAGATCAAGCCTGGGAGAATTAAAAAGGGGTATTTATTATAAGACGATATGGGGAAATGTTCGACCAAGCTGGCATCTGGAATGCGCGGCTATTTCCTATAAATATCTTGGCGCTAATTATGACATTCAAGTAAGCGGAGTGGATGAGACATTTCCTCATTGTGAAAATATTTTAGCCATCAATAAAGCTTTTTCCGGTCATAACGGGCCTAATTACTGGATTAACGCGGAGCTGGTGATGGTTGA
>Ga0182021_10009620_pt1 | contig 11460 bp, 14 predicted proteins | sample 612E3MmetaG_FD_120493 | JGI IMG/M metagenome (GOLD analysis project Ga0182021, IMG submission 120493) | Permafrost microbial communities from Stordalen Mire, Sweden - 612E3M metaG (Illumina Assembly) | ecosystem: Environmental > Terrestrial > Soil > Wetlands > Permafrost | place: Sweden...
AGCACCGCTTTCTTTGGCATAACAACAATCTTCGCTTTCATGGTTAACCGGGGATCCCAACTGTTGGGACGGCGCGATGTTGAATGAGCCGCCGTCCCAAGACCAGAAATTTCTGATGCCTCGCCCGGCACCTCCGGCCCCATCCGCATTCACCGGAAAGCATTGATTCCAGCCAGGTGAATCGCTTCAATCCCTGGCGATGATCGCTAAACGTGTCATACCATGCCTGGACGTGCATGCGGGCCAGGTCACCCGCGGGGTTCAGTTCGGCGTCGCCGAAGCCGGCGGCCTGCGCAATGTTGGCGATCCCGTCGCACTGGCCTTGCGCTACAACGAACAGGGCGCGGATGAAATGGTCTTCTTCGACATCACCGCCACGGCGCATGGCCGGGCAACGATGGTGGACGTGGTCGAGCGGGTGGCCGATCAATGCTTCATGCCGCTGACGGTCGGCGGCGGCCTGCGTTCGGTGGACGACATGTACACAATGCTGCGCGCGGGCGCGGACAAGACTAGCATTAACTCCTCGGCGCTCGCCAACCCGGACTTGATCCGCGCCGGGGCGGAGAAATTCGGCAGCCAGTGCATTGTGGTGTCTATTGATGCGAAGAAAGCCGGCCCCGACCGGTGGAAGGTGTTCTCTCATGGTGGCCGCAAGGCGACGGGCCTCGACGCCGTCGAGTGGGCCAAACGCGCGGTCTCACTCGGCGCGGGGGAGATCGTGCTCAACAGCATTGACGCGGACGGCACCAAGGCGGGGTTTGATTTGGTCATCACGCGGCGCATCAGCGAAGCCGTCAGCGTGCCGGTAGTCGCCAGCGGCGGGGCGGGCAACCTGGAGCACATGGCCGAGGTGTTGCTCGCAGGCAAAGCCGACGCGGTGCTGGCGGCCAGCATTTTTCACTTCGGCGAATACACCGTCGGGGAGGTAAAACAGTTCCTGAGCAGCAAGGGGATTGTAGTGAGACTTACTTAGCGCCAAGTCTCCGCGCTCCCTTCGTATTGTTGCTGGCTCCCCGCTGCCAGAGTTCGAAGTAGTAAAGCCCCGCCACCACCAGCGAGTGTTGAATTTTGCCGGTTGCCACCAGGTGGGGAATGTCGGCCACCGGCACCAGCCGCGTGATCAAATCCTCGCCCTGGTCGAATGCCACCGGGTGCCGGCACTGGCAGTTCTCCACCAGCACCGTGAAGGCAACATTACTCATGATGGCCGGGTTGGGGAATACCTGGCCAATCCGCTGTGGATTCTCCCCCTCGTATCCGGTTTCCTCGCGCAACTCGCGCAAGGCCGCCGCCTCGGCCGACGAGTCCTTGGCATCTATCATCCCCCCCGGAATTTCCAGTTCGACCGTGTTCGATCCGTGGCGATATTGCTCGATCATCACCAGGCGCCGGTCGGGCGTCAGGGCGATCACATTCACCCAGTTAACGCAATCAATGACATAGAAATCATGCGCCTGCTGCGTGCGGGGCGAGATCACCCGGTCGGAGCGGATTGTAAAGATTCTGAAATCGCCAACCGGCTGCGAACTAATCCTTTTCCAGGGCTTGAGATCGCTGCTCATCGGCCGGCTTTCCTCACTTCACCGCGTCGGCTGGGACAATCTTGATGCTCTCAACGCCCATACGTTTGACAGGCCGATCCTGGGGCCGCGTAAGCGTCATCGCGATCTTTTCCAGCACATCATCGCCCGCGATCAACCGGCCAAACGCCGTGTATTGCCGATCGAGGAAGCGCGGGCTGCCGTGACAAATAAAGAACTGGCTGCCGGCGGAATCGGGGTCCTGCGAGCGGGCCATCGAGAGCACGCCGCGGTCGTGGTGACGGTCGTTGAACTCGGCTTTGATCTCATGGCCCGGCCCGCCCGTCCCCCAATGGGCTTCTCGAGTCGGGTCTTTGGTCAGGGGATCACCACCCTGGATCATGAAATCCTTGATCACCCGGTGGAAGCAAGTTCCGTCGTAAAACCCCTTCCGGGCCAGAGCTTTGAAGTTCTCGACGGTCTTGGGCGCAACCTCCGGCCAGAACTCAAGGATCATCTCGCCTTCGGTGGTTTTAATGACGGCAACTTCGTTATTCATAACCTTAAGCAGTGTATCCGCCGTGCCCGGATGCACAAGCGTCTATGTCTCAATTGCTAGGTTGTGACAGCTTCTTCCCCTCACTGTCCGGCATGCCCGCCGTATGGAAGATTACATCCGTCACTTCGCCTTTTGCATTCTTAACGAAAGTCAGTTGCCCGCCAGCACTCCTGCGGAAGAAATTGGTTTCCGATTCGGGATAAAAATCGAAAGCGTCCTGACGGGCAATCTCGGTCCAGGCTTGTCCGGCCAAATGGTCCCCTTGTCGCCAAACCCTGAACTTGTACGGCGCCCAATAGAGATTGTTTGGGGCAAATTCGTAGTCGCCGATACATGCATCCAGGAACTTCTTATCCAATTGCACGGCGACTCGCGCTGACGGCGGTTCGAAAGCTGTTCTGGGCGCCCGCCCCCATTGAAAGAGGGCGCAGCCCACGATGATGGCCATGGCGAGGTCGCCGTCGAAACGCGACCCGCGGTGGGCGGCGATCCGGCCAAGGAGGGCTCCGATGAGCAAAGCCGGCAGCAGGACTACGCACAAGACCAAGCTGAAAACGCCCAAGTGGGACATAACCAGGGAACGAACCGGTGTGACAGCAATTACACCCAACCACAGCGTAGTGATAACCGCTGCGAAAGCCCAACGCGGAACCCGCAGCCTGCCGGCACCGAGCAATAACAGGAAGGTTGTGGCGATCGCGGCGGCTTGTGCGGCGAAGTATCGCGGATGCGGCATCGCATCAACCCAAAACCTGGTCGTGAGGACGAAAGCACCGATAAAAACCGTCGCCACAAGCAATCCACGGCCCCATGCCCAGGATCGCGGAAGTTGCGGAAAACAAAGTGCCAAGCCGGCCGCACCGGCCAAACCGATGACAATCCCCGCGAGTCGCCAGCACCACCAGGCTGGAGCAGCGGGCGGCGCCTTGCCGACTGCAGCGCATGCGGCTTCCACGGCCGCATTCACGAGTTGCAGATCGTAACCCTCGAGCCCATGATCCGACCAGGGAGAGAGCACCAAACGCGCATCTGTCCTCGCCCTCAACAAGGCTGGCGGAAAGACTTCGTCGAATTGGCCCGCCAGCAAAACCAGCGGTGGGCCGTGCTCGCCCAGGCTGGGGAGGGAACCCAGTGCAATAAAAAGCTTCGGTTTCATGCCGCCTTCGCGCACGGCCTCGCCCCCGGTCAAACCACCCATCGAATTGCCCAGGAAAACATCCACCGGCCCAAGGTCCTGAGCGACCGTCTCCAACGTGCGCACAGACTCCATAAAGGAGTATGGCCTTGGCGATGCTCCGTGTCCGGGCTGGTCCACGTCGTAACATTCGAATCCGGCCGCCGCCAGCGCCTCACCGTAGCGAAAGAGGTATTCTTTGGTCGCGCTGTAGCCATGGGCGAGCAGCGCGATCGGATGCCGGCCTGCGCCTGCCGGGATGAAATGGAGCGCAGGAGTGTCACCCGCGAGGGTCACTGTTTGGACACGCAGGCCGGGCTCGATTCGGCGTGAGAGAGCCACACCTCCGACGAGGCAAACAATCGCAATTACGACAATGGACCAGGTAGCGCGTGTGCTCACGACGAAAAATCAGTTACATCCGTCAGCCCTCCGAATTATCCCGAGTTGCTAAGATAAATAAAGCAGTTATTCCTGATGTTTCCCAGGAATCACCCCATCGACACGGCATTATCAATCACACGGCACAACGTCCAGATTCTGCCGAACCCGTGGGGGCATGACGGACAGACTGTGGTTGAAACGAGCCGCCGAGCCTAGAGCGCGAGGTGGGTTGGAAACGCCCGTCCCGGCTCGGTTTGGCTTGCAGGTGGAACCTTTGCACGCGAAACCTTTTGACTCGAAAAACAGAAATGATACGAACCCCTCAGTACAGAGAGGCCGTTTTTGAAGCGACCTCAACTGGCTGGTTTTCAAGTGACTAGTGACATCTGCAACATTCAGGTCGAAGCCGCTGACGGCAAACCGCAGCCCAACGCGACAGTCGTCTGCGTTGCCCCCTCCATAAACGCTGTTTTGAGGGGCACAACCGTTGAAGGAGGGAGCGAACGCTTTCAGACTGATGTCGAAGGCCGATTGTCCTTACCGTGGAACGATACAAATGTTGCGGTGGTGGTGGCCAATGACAAGGGTTTCAGCCTGGCACAAAGTCGCGACCTCATAAACAGTCCAACGATGGTTGTCCGTCCTTGGAGCCGAATTGAGGGTCGTCGCATAAATGGTGGTCAGCCTGTGGTTGGTCAACGTCTCAAATATCGCATTGCCATTAGCTTCCTGGTTTCTGAGGAGTTGAAAGGAACGATCTCGGTTGCCAATCGGCAGGTTACAACTGATTCGGAAGGCCGGTTCGCTTTCGAATTGGTTCCGCCGGTTGATGTTCTTCTCTATGGTATGCAGAAACATCCTCAGAAAGCATTCTCCGCACTTCAATGGGTCGAGGTTGAGCCGGGCAAAACCAACCGGATTGAGGTTGCCACACACGGGCGGACGGTTGTCGGACAATTGGAGTTGGAACCGGGATTGGCCAACCGGATTGATCTCACATCTCTGGATATCGGGTTGCAGCCCGAAATCGATATGCGGAACCCTGCTTTGTGGCCTTCAATTCCCAAAGAATTTGATACACCCGAAAGGAGAGCTAAATGGTGGCGCGATTGGCATCACACCGAAGCCGGTCGTCAACGTTTGGAGATGTTTTCCGGATTATATGGGTTTGAAGTTCACGCCGATGGTTCTTTCGTTGCCGACCTGATTCAACCCGGAAAGTACTGGATGACCTGCAACGTTCAGGAGAATGGGAAAATGACGGCTGTGCTGCGCGAACATGTCGCAATTCCTCAAGCGGGGACGAATTGCGAGAACGAGCCGTTTCACCTGGGCAAAGCAACCATCAAAACCGCTGTGAACCTGAAAGTCGGCGATCTGGCGCCCGACTTCAGCGCCATGTCTCTTGATGGCAAGCCGCTCAAGCTTTCTGGCTTGCGGGGGAAATATGTCCTGCTGGATTTCTGGGCCACGTGGTGCGGGCCGTGCATTGCCGAGACACCCCACCTGAGGCAAACCTATGATGCGTTCGGCAAAGGGGCACCTTTGGAAATGATCAGCTTGAGTCTGGATGCAGATCCAGCAGAGCCAAAGAAATTTGCCCGGCATGAGGGTATGGCGTGGACCCAGGGTTTCCTGGGTGCGTGGTCAAATGACAAGGTGACGCAAGACTATGGGGTTCATGGAATCCCCGCCATTTTTCTGATTGGCCCGGACGGTAAAGTGCTTGCGACTGATCTGCGCGGTTTGAGAATCAAAGAAGCCGTGGCTTTGGCGTTGGCCCGGTGATGGCGGTTGTTCAGCGTCCGAGCGTCGAGGGCGCCTCCCATCCAATCTAATGAGATAAACGGCTAGACCCAATCGCACGCACGCCCCAGCATAGTGCCGGCTGAACAAAAGATCTTTCCTTCTGTCTATTGGAGGCTATGTATATGCAGACTATGACAAAGAAATCATTTTTACGAATCCTGGTTGGAGCGATCCTCGCCTCCAGTGGTCTGGCCGCTCTTGTTAATGCTGCCGAAGAGAAACCCAAACTGCCCGACGGCCTTTACGCCGAAATGGAGACTTCCAAAGGGAAAATCATCCTCTTCCTGGAATTCGAGAAAACGCCGCTCACCGTGGCGAACTTCGTTGGGCTGGCCGAAGGGACCAAGAACTACTCCAAAGATGGAGGATCGCCCACGGCACAGGGCAAACCTTTTTACGACGGGGTGAAGTTTCATCGCGTGATTCCCGATTTCATGATCCAGGGCGGCGACCCCCAGGGCAATGGCCGTGGCGGCCCGGGTTATCAGTTCCGCAACGAGATCGTTGCTTCTCTGAAGCACGATCGCGCCGGCATCCTCTCGATGGCCAATGCCGGGCCGGACACCAATGGCAGCCAGTTCTTCATTACCCACAAGGACACCCCGTGGCTGGACGGCAAACACACCGTTTTCGGCCACGTGGTTGAGGGTCAGGACGTGGTTAATAAGATCGTTCAGGGCGATACCATCCAGACGGTCAAAATCGTCCGGGTTGGCGATAAAGCCAAGGCCTTCAAGGGAGACGAAACCGACTTCCAGAAGTTCTCCAAGAAGACCTAATACCCTGCACCACAGGCTGTTGCGTTCGGCTTCGGCGGGTTTTCCCGCCAGTGTCGGCAGGCCAGGTCCAGGGTGCCGCGGCTCCCGCCAGCGCAGCCACAGCCGTTGGCGCAGGCGGCTGGCTTTTTGTCACCGCCTTGAACGAGGAGATTTGGCACAGATAATTGTAACCATTTCTCTTGCGATGCGTCTTGTTCTGAGGTAATATGAACGCAGTTCGCCGGCGGGTAATGCGGCGGCTGGTCAACAGAACATTAGAACATAAAATTAGATACTTAGATACAAATGAAGAAACTTAGTTTAATCGTAGCCTTGGCGCTCGGCAGCTTGATGGCTTGCAGCATTGCTACCGCACAGGATTCAACCAACAAGGACACGCAGAAGAAGGGCAAGACGTTCTACACTCCCGAGCAGCGCTTGGAGAGAATGAGCACTCAACTCACCCTGACCGACGACCAGAAGCCAAAAGTCAAAGCGGTCCTCGAGGAAACCTCAAAGAAGATGCAGGACCTGGCTCCGGAAGACCGCCGGGAAAAGGGACGGGCGCTCCGCGAAGAGGAAACCACGAAGCTGAAGGCAATCCTCACGGATGAGCAGTTCACGAAGTACCAGGAGATGAGCCAGCGCAGAGGAAATAGAGGTACCGGCGGCGAGAAGAAGACCGAGACGAAGCCCGCCGAGACGAAGTAGCAATAGCTCCTTCCGCTACATCGTATCGTTTACAGGGACGGCCACGAGCCGTCCCTTGTTTTTGGGGAGTGCGCTGCCCGGCCGGCGCATCTTGATACTGCCGCCATGCCGTAGTGGGGTAAGCCTCCGGCTTGCCAAGGTGTCAGCAACCCTCTGGGTTGACCGCCGAGGCGGGGCACGCGGCTGGGCTCCACAAACCGGAGGCTTTATTCCCGGGGAGCCATTGGTTGTTGGGTGCAGCTAATCTCATTAACTGATCCCTTTACAGCCCCATACGCCGGACCTCATTATTCGCCTATGGGTCGAGTTAACTTCCGGGAATACGAGCCTGGCTTGTTCAGGAAGATCGCCTGCGGCAGTTGGCGAACCGCGGGAGATCCCTCGGTTTATGCCCTGCTCGAGATCGAGATGTCGAAGGCGCTCGAGTTCGCCGAGGCGTATTCCCAGCAGCATGGCGTGCGCATCACCCCGAGCCACCTGGTCGCCAAGGCGATCAGCCATTGCCTCCAAGTGCGGCCGGAGTTGAACGGCCTTTTACGGCGTGGAAAGGTGTATCTCCGCCGCAATGTGAGCATTTTCTTTCAGGTCAACGTTCCCGGCAGGGCGGTGAACGCCAACCGGGATGAGCGGATTGCGAAGGCCATGCTGAGCGGCACCACCGTGCATGAGACAGAAATAAAAAGCCTGGCGGAAATCGCCCGGGCTTTTCGCGCACAGGCGGCCGAAGTCAGGCGGGGACGTGACCGCTCCTTCGCGGCTTGTTACCCCATCGTCTCGCTGCTCCCGTGGCGGCTGGTCCGTGGTTTTCTCAACCTGGGCAGTTGGCTTATTTACGGCCTGAATCTCGATCTCGGCTTCTTGGGGTTCCCGCGGGACCCGTTCGGTTCGGTGATGATCACGAACGTTGGGGGGATGGGCATTGACGTGGCGTGGGCGCCGCTGGTGCCGTACACCCGGGTGCCCCTCCTTTTGGCTTTGGGGACCATTCGGGACAGAGCCGTAGTCGAGAAGGGTGAGGTTAAGGTGCGCCCGGTTCTTTCGATCGGCGTGACTTTTGACCACCGTCTCATTGACGGAGTCCACGCCGCCCAGATGAGCGACGAATTCAAGAAGTGTTTTGCGGAACCGGCGAAATACTTCGGGGAAAAGATTGAAACAAAGTGAGCCGCTCCCACCGGCCAACGCCTGTCTTCAGGCTGCGACAATCTCACTAACTGCCCAGTGCCTGCATTCGCCCGCCCGGCAGGTTTTGCCCGCGTCGGGTCCTCCCCGGCCACCGCGCTTGACGGGAAGCCAAGGATGACTGATAGTGAGAATGCCCAGATGGGGGCGTACTGGTTTCGACTTGGTAGGTACGTCAGAGGCGGCATGCCGAGGACGGTTCGTTGGCCTCGTTAATCATCGAACCAAACATTAATTGCTAACCAAGAATTAGCTCTCGCGGCCTAATGTGTCGCGACGTTCGCCGGTGGACACCTGCTACGCCGGACGAACGCCACAGCAGGTTAGGTCCCGCGCGGCGCCTGCGCGCGCTTGGCTGAAAATCTTACCCTGCGGGCTAGGCTGGGCGACTCGGTGTCAGGCCGTTATTGCCCGGTAGAAAACTCTCTCCTGACTAAGCATGTAGTCGCGGCTGGCACATTTGCCAAGGACGCGGGTTCAACTCCCGCCGCCTCCACCATCCTTCGCTCGCAACCGCGCCAACGGTGACGAGCGAAGGATGGTGCCCTCTGTAGCTTTAGCGAAGGAGGGCCTTTGGGTCTCGAAAGCGCGAGACGCTGCCCGCTTTCGCCCGAATCCGCGCCCCTGCTTCTGCGCCAACGGCGCACCAATCCGTCAGCCCAGGGCAACGCCCTGGGAGTTGGCTGCTCGGCAACATCAGAGACAGACGGGACGCGCAGTGCTGTTGCGCGCTCGCAGCTCAGTGGTGGAACCACGGATTGGTCCGCATTTCCGCGAAGCATTCCGGGAGCGTCATCCCACTGCCCAATAACATCCACTGGTCGTTGTGCCGGCGTGCCCAAATGTTCCAGGAGTCGGGACGGAAGTAGCCAAGCCGGGCAAAGGCGCTCTCGAAAAACGGTGAGAGGGCGTTTGGGCCAGGGCAGGCATACTTGGCGATGAACTGGAGATAAGCCCCATGCCACTTGGTCGAGAAGTCCACGATGTAGTTGAAGCGCAGATCCTCCGGCGGCGGTTTGATGGCGGGCTTGTAGAATTCGGTTACGAACTGGTCAGCCTCGCGTTGCAGGCTTTGCTTCTGCCACTTTGACAATTTGCATTTGGGCGGGATTTCGGTCGGCATCCAGACGTAGTTTCTTGGCATGATGGTGTCCTTTCTCGGTTCAGCTTCCGCCGCCTTGCATGAGCGAGAGCGAGGGATAGCGGTTGCGGTAAAAGCGGCCCTTGTGGCAGCGCAGCAGGAACGCCAGCGCCCGATCCGGCGGCAAGTGGCGCAGGTGAAACGTCTCCAGCAGCGACGCCGCGCCGTGCTCGCGGACCAGCCGATGCACAAACGCCGGGCTGACGCACCGGTCGGTCACGAAGTGCCGGAGCGCGTCCCGCTCCGGGTCGGACAAGCCGTCACCCTGCTTGCGCAGCCCGGAGAGAAGACAAACCGGATTCATCGTCGGCCCCGCGGCAGACGCGGAGCGTTCCCCGGTTGCGCAAACTTGACGCCTTGGACCTTGAGCATGGCCTTGGCAACTTGCCGCAGCCCATCGTCCGGCACTTTGGTCGGCAGAAGTTGCGCGAATCGGCCTGTCATTTCGTTCATGTCGGGCACTTCGGATTCGCCCAAGCCAAAAAACTTTCCGTTGTCACTGCGGATGATGGGCAGGAATTTCTGTTTCTGTCCGTCGCGCGACTCGCCCATGAGAACCACAAGCTCGCGCCGGTCGAACGCCTCGGACGGTGCTTCAGTCATATCCAACTCCTCGCCCGGCTTGGCGAACTTCGCCCAGGCTTCCAGCGTCATGACGCACGCGCTCGCGGCGTGCGCGATGCACATGAGGCGCGCGGTCGCGGCGAAGTTATCCTTCGCGCGGTCATCGGCCAGGTTCTCCGGAATGAACAGGACCGGGCCATCGGCGCCGATCAGGAACAGTGTCGGCGGCACACGCCCGAGGTTGCGCATGGAATAATTTGCGTAGTGCTCGGCCTGCGCGAGCAGATCATCGAGCGTCTTGAGTTGCCGGGGCAATTGCACTGGCGACATCGTACGGGAAAAGGCGCCCTTTTGTAAAATGTTCCGCGCGGCTGAATCCATCGTTTCAACTTACCACGGCAGCCGCGAGCTACCCCCCGCCGTCTGCTACATTGTGGGCTTGACCATCCGCTATCGCGAGGTCGAGGTCCCGGGCAGGACCGACTGGCCCCTATTCACGCAGGCATCCACCCAAACCGGCTGCGGCACGGGCGCGGGACCGAGTGGCTTACCCAACGACCAATGACGAGCGGCTCTTACTCGCATCGGCGCCGCGCCGCCAGCACGCCGATGAGCAGGCCCACGCCGAACGCGATTCCAATGGCCTGATACGGATGCTCGCGGACAGCCTCGTCCGTTGCCTTCGCGGCGGCGACGGTCTGTTCTTGCAGGCGTTTGCAAACTTCCTTGGCCTTCTCGGTTGCGGTTTCCAGCCTGGCTCGAAGTTCGCCCTTCTCGCTGTCTTTATGTTCTGTTGCTTCCATAATCTGTTTCCTTTCCTGATTCACTCTCGCACGACCGTCGGGCCTTCGCAACCGCAGCTTGGCTCAATCCAGCCCCAGGAACGGGTTGACCACCTTCACCCCGTCGTATTCCTGCCCGTGCGAAAGGTCCTCGCTGTAGAGTGTCCTGGCCCCCAGTTCCCGCGCCGCCGCCACAATGGCAGCGTCGTAATACCGAATGCTGTTAGAATCGAGAAAAACGTCCGCCTTCATACGTCCTCGCGCGCGATGGCTTGTAGCCCAGGCGCAGTTTGCAGCCCCGCAGCAGTTTCACCAGCCTCTGCCGCTCCCGCCGGCCTCGCGCATCGGCGCTGAGCTCCAGCATCGGCGCCCGCCCCGTCGCAAACGCCTGCAGGTAGGCCCGCACCACCCTGCTCACGCTCGTGTTCCGCCGGGCGGCCTCCACTCGCGCGGCTCGATAGACGGAGTCATCCACACTCAATGTTATGTTCCTCACAGTCGCACAGTGACTGTGCAACTGTGTTCTGTCAACCTCCCGGCGCAGCCCGCGCACCGGGCCGGCGAGACGTCCCCGGACGTCCCGATTCCTGCATTCGCCAGCGACCTCGGCGACACTGCCCGTGTGAAAATTGAAATCCACACGCTCGGCAGGACTTGGCCATCGGCCATCGGCTGCCGGCTATCGGCTCTCGGCTATTCGAAATACATGTCACCGCCCTTGGCAGGGCCACTGAACGAGTCGCCGAGGTGCCGCGGCAATGCAGGTATTGACTGCGGCGGCCAGCGCAGCGCGACGCCGCTTTGGCGCTCAAAAGCGACTTGGCCAATCCCGCCTATGCGCATGGAGAATTTAACCAGAATTATGTTGCGCGC
>Ga0182021_10009621_pt1 | contig 11460 bp, 10 predicted proteins | sample 612E3MmetaG_FD_120493 | JGI IMG/M metagenome (GOLD analysis project Ga0182021, IMG submission 120493) | Permafrost microbial communities from Stordalen Mire, Sweden - 612E3M metaG (Illumina Assembly) | ecosystem: Environmental > Terrestrial > Soil > Wetlands > Permafrost | place: Sweden...
AGGAAGCCCGGCGACTTGAGAAGGAATCGAAGGAAGAGCTAACCCGCCACGAATGGTTCGCCGGCACGGTGACCTTGCTTCAGGTTTCGATCGGACTTTCGGCCATCGGCGCGCTCATCGAAAGCCGAAAGGTTTGGCTGGCTTCGATGGTTGCGGGGGGACTGGCGGCTGCAGTCTTCATCGTGCGCTGGCTCATGAGCTGATTCGAATGTCGCCGCAAGGTTCGGTGGTCCATCGTATGCAACCTCGTCACGTCCAGGAAACGGATGTAGTTCGCCAAGTCGCCATCTGCGCCCTCTGGTTCCCGAGGGTGGCGATGACTTCCGGCTGGCGAGGGCAATCGCGCATGACCGGGAGCTCGAAGGCAAGATTTGGTCTTGTGGTTTCGGCCCTGGCGATGCTCTTCGCGGGCTGCTCGAAGCATGGCTTGAGCACTGGGCAAATGACTTGCAGCTACGCCGGCAAGACGTATCACTCCAACACGACCTTTCCCTCGACGGACGGATGCAACACCTGCTCGTGCACTAGCTCGGGCGGAGTGGCGTGCACGTTGATGGCTTGCCTGCGCGACGCTGGCTACTCTCCGCCTGCTGACGATGCCGCGGTTGTGGACACGGCGCCGGACAACTGGGCGGGTTCCGACACGGCCAGAGCAGGCGACGATGTCAAGCCGGACAGCGGCACATTCGCGGACACCAAGCCTGCCCCCGACACGGCCAGCGAGGGCAACCAGCCGGCCGATGCGGCGAGCGACGCCAAGCCGGGCATGGATGGCAAGCCCTCTCCCGACGCCGGCGACGCCGGCAGGGACACGGTGCCGACCTGTATCTTGCCCGACGGCGGACCGGGGGAGTTCGACTGCTATCTCTGCATGTGCATGGACGACGGTCAGGCGTCGTGCACTTTTGTTGGCTGCCCGATTGTGGATGCAGGCAACGATCTCTGCACGCTGCCCACGGCGGTCACCTTTGGCGCCACCGGCGGCATGGTCATGTACGAGGATCAGTACAAGCTGGACCCCACCGCGGGGCTGACCATCACGCGCAACTATAACGGTCGCGGTTCAAGCTCCGTGGATGGTGCCACGGTTCGCACCTGCACGCCCACGTTGCCCGACTGCGGAGCGTCCTCGGTGGTTTCGCTTTCGACCATCGTCTCGGATCTGGCCGACGCGGATGTGCAGGCTGCCTTTGCGCTGGGCACCACCCCTATCTACGGCGTGGATGAGCGGCCGGTCGACGGCAGCATCTGGTCCATCGCGCTGGCCACCGGTGGCTCGGTCATGGTGGGCGCGCCCTGCGCGTCGCCCACCATGAATTCATGCTGGCCAATCCCCGCCGGCGTCCAGCGGCTGGCCAACGATCTCCAGAGCCTGGCTGCCGCGATGGTCGCACAGACCCCCTGCTGGGGCTTGTGACGGTCCGGGCATGAAGGGGCTCCAAGCAGGCCATGTGGCCAAGAGCCGTTCTCGGACATTCGGTGGAGTGAGACGGGGCTTGTTCGTCCTAGTGGGTGGTATAGGACATTCTGGGACGCAATGCGGCGAGAGCGGAAGGGCACATGAACCACCTACGCGCATGAATTCGAGGTCACGCCCGTCGCATTCTGCTAGAGTGACGTCCGGCTGGCGGGTCTAGGTTGGCCGCTAGATCCGCTTGGATGACCCGGGCGTGGAGCCACTCATTGGCAGGTGCAAACGGGGAAAAAGACTATGGACCTTAACAAATCCGTTCAACCAGTGAATGTTGCAGTGTTTGCCTGCGCGTGCGCGCTGCTGTTGTTGTCTCTCGCTTGCACGAAGCCGCCTGCGGTCGGAGAGAGCGGCCTGGGCGGTCAAGGCGGAACCACGAATGGCGTCGGCGATGCCGGCATGGGAGGGGCCGCAGGAGGTTCGACGGGCACCGATGATGCTTCCACGGTCATGATCAACCTGGATGTGTTGCCATCATGGTGGGGCACGGCTGATGCGCCCCAAACTCCCGATGTGGCGGCTACGCCCACGGGCGATGCCAATTGCGGAAACATCAGCAAGCGAACCACGCGCCAGTCGGTCGATGTTCTGCTCGTGCTCGATCGGTCCGGCTCGATGGACTACAGCATCACGCAAGACTGCTACTGCTCCAGCGCGGCGGTCAAGTACGGTTCAGTCTGCGCCGACACCACGAACTGCACGACTCGGTGGGATGCCGTCAAGCCAGCGGTGGGGACCACTTTGTCGAGCTCCAGCTACGTCAACTGGGGCCTCAAGTTCTTCCCCTCCGCCGGCGCCAACCAAAATTGCACCGAGAATTCGACGATGGAGGTGCCGGTCTCCCCGACCTCGGCGACCGATGTCGAGTCTCAGGTGGACAATGTTGTGTACGAGTACAGCACGCCCACCGCCGCCGCGCTCAACGCTGCCACCACCTATTTGAAGACGCTCGGCGACGGCAACCAGAAGTTCATTCTCCTGGCCACGGATGGTGAGCCCAATTGCGGCGGCAATCCGCCCAGTTCCGGCACCGACGACCTAACCGGTGCGACCACTGCGGCAGCCGCGGCGTATACGGCCGGCTACAAGGTCTACGTCATTGGCATCGGACCGAACCTCGATAACCTGACCCAACTGGCCCAGAACGGTGGCACCTCGGATTTCTACAAGGTCAGCTCGCCACAAGACCTCGCCACTGCACTCTCCTCGATCAGCAAGCTGGTCGGGTCCTGCAACTTCAACTCCGATCAGCCGCCACCAGACCAACACAACGTTGCGGTCTACGTCAACGGTCAGAAGATCGACCAGGACTCGAGCAACGGTTGGACCTTCGGGTCGAGCTCGCAGGAGATCGTTCTCACCGGCGACTACTGCACGCAGATGAGCAGTGGAGACCAGGCCGACGTGCAGATTCTGTTCGGCTGCCCGGGCCAGACCTATTTCCCCACAACCATCTACTGACGTTCTTTGGGGCCGAAGCGTCGAACGCACGCCAAGGACTGCCCAGATGCGGTCTGACCTCCCGTCGTGTCCAGAAAATGATCGCGGTGGCGTCCATGCGCTCTCCACGTCGCCCGCCTGGGCCGACTCGATCGCAAGCTGAGAGATCCATGCTTCGTGGGCTGGCCAAGCTCCGGCTTGTCGCCTAGTCTGGCTCTTCTCATGCCGAGTAGCCTGAATCTCATCGCCGCCAAGCTCCGGCGGGCGCTCTCGCTGCTCCCGTACTTGCCGCGCACGCTCGGCCTGGTCTGGAACGCGGCGCCGGGGTGGACCGTCGCATGGGTCGTGCTGCTGGCCGTGCAGGGGCTGCTGCCGGTCGCCACCGTGACCCTCACCCGATCCGTCGTGGACAGCCTGGTGCCGATCGTGCGCCGGGGCGCCACCTGGGAAGCCGTGTGGCCCACCCTGCTGCCGCTCGGGTTGATGGCCGCGGTCCTGCTACTCGGCGGGGCGCTGCGCAGCGCGGCCGGCTGGGTGCGCGCCAGCTTGTCAGAGCTGGTCCAGGATCACATCCGGGCCCTCATTCACCGCAAGTCCGTCGAGGTCGACCTGGCCTACTACGATCTGCCCGACTACTTCGATCATCTCCATCGCGCGCAGAACGAGGCCAGCTACCGGCCGATGATGCTGATCGAGAACCTGGGCAGCATGCTCCAGCACGGCATCACCCTGGTCGCCATGGTGGCCGTGCTGCTGCGCTATGGTGTCTGGCTCCCCGCCGCGCTGGTGATCAGCACCCTGCCCGCGTTCTTCGTGGTACTCCACCATCGCGTGCGGCTTTACCGCTGGCGCCTGCTGGCGACCGAGCCGGAGCGCCGGAGCTGGTACTACAGTTGGCTGCTGACCGCGCGCCAGACGGCCGCCGAGCTGCGTCTGCTGGATCTGGGCGCCCATTTTCAGTCGACCTACGAAGCGGTGCGAAGCAAGCTTCGCGGCGAGCGGCGCAAGCTGGCCCGGGACCAGGGGCTGGCCGAGGCCACGGCAAGCGCGTGCGGCCTGCTGGTCACCGCCGGCGCGGCGCTGTGGATGCTGTGGAAGACGACGCAGCAGCAGACCAGCCTCGGGGATCTCGCGCTTTTCTTCCAGGCCTTCAACCAGGGACAGGGGCTGGCGGGCTCCCTGCTCGCGAGCGTGGGCGAAGCCTACAGCAACAGCCTGTTTCTCGGTGACCTGTTCGCTTTTCTGTCCCTCGAGCGCAAGGTGGTGGACCAGGATCGCGCCCTGCCCGTGCCCTCGGCCCTGAGCCAGGGCATCGCCCTCGAAAAGGTCAGCTTTCGCTACCCGGGGAGCAATCGAGCGGCCCTGCAGGACTTCAGCCTGGCCATTCCGGCCGGCCGCATCACCGCCGTGGTGGGCCGCAACGGCGCGGGCAAGAGCACGCTGGTCAAGCTCCTCTGCCGCCTCTACGATCCCGACGCGGGCTCCGTCCAGATCGACGGGGTCGACCTGCGCCAGATGCGGGTACGCGAGGTCCGGCGTCTGGTCACCGTGCTGATGCAAGAGCCGGTACAGTACAGCGCCACGGTGGCCGAGAACATCGCGCTCGGGGATCTCGAGGCGTCCCCCGGGCAGGCCGCAATCGAGAAAGCGATCGGCGAGGCCGGGGCCGACGAGATCGTCACCCGGCTGCCCGAGGGCCAGGGGACCCTGCTCGGAAAATGGTTCGCCGGGGGCACCGACCTGAGCGTGGGAGAGTGGCAGCGTATCGCGCTCGCGCGCGCGTTCCAGCGGCGCGCCCCCGTCATCATCCTCGACGAGCCGACCAGTGCCATGGATCCATGGGCCGAGGCCGACTGGCTGGCGCGGTTTCGTGCGCTCGCCCAGGGCCGGACCGCCCTCATCATTACCCATCGTTTCACTACCGCCATGTACGCCGACTGCATTCACGTGATGGACGAAGGACGGGTCATCGAGTCAGGGGGACACGAGGAACTGCTGGCCAAAGGCGGCGCCTACGCGCACGCCTGGCAGGGTCAGATGAGAGCGGGAATCGTAGCCCCGAGTTGACCGCGCCCTTGCGCAACCGTGCTAGGCTACTGCCGCATGATTCTGGCGCGCTCGAATACGGCGGTAGCTCGCGGCCGCTGCGTGTCTGCTAGGCGCGTCAGCGGCGGCAACGCCCTGCTCTACCAGGCTGACCTCGGCCGCGAGCGTCTACTCAACGAGACGGGCACGTTTATCTGGGATCGGCTGGATGGAAGGCTCGGTCCGCAGGAGATTGCCGTGGAGATGACGGCTGCCTTCGCCGGGATCGACGGCGAGTCAGCCGCAAGCGACGTGCAGGCGTTCGCGGCCGAGCTGCTGGCCCAGGGGTTCGTGGAGCCCGCCTCCGATTGCACAGTGACGCCCGTCACGCACGTCGAGCTGGATGACGCCCCCAAGCAGGTGGATGTCTCCATCACCGGCCATTGCAACGCCGCCTGCACCTACTGCTTCTACGCCGACGAGATGGCGCAGCGGCCCGACCTGCCGACGAACGCCTGGCTGGCCTTCTTCGACGAGCTGGGCTCGTTGGCGGTGCGTAGCGTCTGCCTGTCGGGCGGAGAGGTATTCACCCGACCCGATCTGTGGGCGCTGATCGACCGCGCGATCGAGAACCGGATGCGCTACTCGATCCTCAGTAACGGGACGTTGGTGGACAGCACCATCGTGGCGCGTCTGCTGGAACGCCGGACCCGCCTGGATAGCATCCAGGTTTCCATCGACGGCTCGTCCGCCGAGATCCACGATGCCTCCCGGGGACGAGGCTCTTTCGAAAAGGCGCTGCGCGGGCTGCGGCTGCTCAAGCAGGCGGGCCTGCCCGTCACCAGCCGGGTGACCATCAACCGGCACAACGCCGGCGATCTCGAACGCATCGCCGAGCTGCTGCTCGACGACGTCGGGCTGCGCAGCTTCGGCACCAACGATGCAATCGAGATGGGCTCTTGCCGCCAGGCCGACAGCATCCGGCTTCCGCCCGAGCTGGAGCGGGTCGCCATGCTGTCCCTGGCCCGGCTCGATCGGCGTTATCCAGGGCGAGTGATCGCCATGGCCGGCCCGCTGGCCCGCTGGCGCATGTTTCACGCCATGGAAAAAACCCGCACCGCGGGAGGCGAACCCACGCCGCGCATGGGTCGCCTGACCGCCTGCGGTTGCGTCTTCGACAAGATCGCGGTCAACCACGACGGGACCATCACCCCCTGCAACATGCTGGCGACCATGGTGATGGGCGGGATCGGCGAAACTCCCATCCGCGACATCTGGCGCAACCACCCGCACCTGCGCGCCCTGCGCGAACGGCGCGAGATCCCGATGGACGACGTGGCGGAGTGCCAGGGCTGCGAGTGGACGGCTTTCTGCAACGGAAGCTGCCCGGCAGTGCAGTTCGGGCTTACCGGCTCCCTGCGCCGCCCCGATCCGGCGGACTGCTACCGGCGCTTCATCGCGGAGGTGGGCCATGTCCCCGCCCTGTGAGCCGAAATCCGTGCCTCTCCCTCATGGGATGTGGACGCCGGCGTCCGCGTCGGCGATTCGCCTCGCCCCGCGCGAGCGGGGAGAGCCTAGAGCACCGAACGGTTTTGCGCGCTCGGTTGGGATTCGCCTCGCCCCGCGCGAGCGGGGAGAGGCCGCCACGCGCAGCGTGGCGGGTGAGGGGCGGTACCTTCTGGGTAAAGACGAGCCCCGTTGGGGAGAGGGTTGCAGAAATGGATCGAGGTGATCGCTTTGAAGGGGGTGCCCCTGAGACCCCGCCTCTGTCCGAGATCTACCTCTACCTCGCCGGGACCTGCAATCTGCGCTGCCGCCACTGCTGGATCGATCCGGGCTTCGGAACCGAGTCGCAGCGGTTTCTGCCCTGGTCGGAGATGCGCAAGATATTCGTGGAGGCGCAAGAGCTTGGCCTGCGCGCCGTCAAGTTGACCGGCGGCGAGCCGCTCATGCACCCCGAGATTCTCGATATCTTGCGCGGGCTGCACGAGATGGGCTTGAAGCTCCGCATGGAGAGCAACGGCACCCTTATCGGAGACCGGCAAGCCGAGGTGCTGCGCGAGACCGGTACCGACGTGTCGATCTCCCTCGATGGCCCCACGGCCGAGCTACACGACAGCCTGCGCGGGGTGCCGGGCGCGTTCGACCGGACGCTGCGCGGTGTGGAAAGCCTGAGCAAACAGGGCTGGCCGCCGTTTCAGATCATCACCTGCCTTCATCGCGGCACGCGGCCGGTGCTGGCAGACATGGTACGGCTCGCGGGCGAGCTGGGCGCCGGCAGCCTGAAGATCAACGTGGTCAATTCGATGGGCCGCTCGGCCGGAATGGAACAGCAAGGCGAGCTGCTTTCGGTCGCCGAGGTGCTGGATACCTACCGCAGTTTGATGGCCGCGCTGCTCGAAGGAACCCAAATACGCGTGTTCTTCGACGTGCCACCGGCTTTCAAATCGCTCGCCGAGCTCCGCGCCGAGGCGCGGTGTAGCTGCGGCATTCTCAATATTTTGGGTATTCTGAGCACGGGCCGCGCCAGCCTGTGCGGCATTGGCGAGCACTTGCCGGCCCTGGATTTCGGCAACCCGCTCGAAGTCGGGCTGCGCACCATCTGGGAAAGCGACCCCACGCTGCTCGACATTCGCGAGCACCTGCCCAACGCCCTCCACGGCGTGTGCGGCAAGTGCGTCTTCCGACGGCACTGCATGGGCAAGTGCCTGGCGCACAACTACTGGGCCACCGGCGATCTCTTCGCGGGCTTCCAGTTCTGCCAGCAGGCCCTTGACGCCGGCCTGTTCCCGGCCAAGCGCCTGGTGCGTCCGCGCAGCCAGCCCGAGGCTGGCGCCCGGGAGGTTGCGCCATGATGCCGGTGCTCGTGCGCGGCAGCAGCATGCGGCCTAGCCTGCGACCCGGAAGCCTGGCGGCTGTCGAGGAGGTTGCGCCCGCGGACATCCGGGTCGGCAACGTCATCGTTTTTCGGGACGACGGCGGGCAGCCGGTCATGCACCGGGTAATCTCCACGCGCGGCGGGATCGTAACCCAGGGCGACAACCTGGATCGTCCGGACGGCGCGGTGCCAGCCCAGCACATCATCGGCAGGGTGGTGGCACGGTGGTGGCGGCGGCGATTGCGAGGCATCTCCCGGGCCGAGGAGCGCCTCTGGCTTCACGCAGCCAGGCCATTGCGGCGACTGCGCGGCCTCGCGCGGGCAAGTGCTAGGCTGCTGGCGCCGCTGGTCGGCGCTGCTGTCCCATTGCGCAAGGTTCGCTTCGCGGCCGGTGACAGCGGCGAGACCGTGCGGCTTTATCTCTTGAAAAAGCTCGTGGCTTGGCGCAGAACCGGTGCCTGCGGGGACGCTATGTGGATCCATCCCATCTTCAAGAACACCGCCGTCGAGAGGCGCCTGCGCGCCATCGGCGAGACCAGGGAACGGCCATGACCCCGGGCTGCCCCATCGCCAACCCCGAGATCGCCGTGGACCAAGAAGACGACGGCGCCTTGCTCTTTCACCCAGAAAGCGGTGAGGTGCAGATCCTGAATACCACCGGCGCCTACCTCTTCGGCCTGCTCGATGGTTCGCACTCGCGCGAGGATCTGGTAGATTGCCTGATGCGCCAGTACGACATCGGAAATCGGGAAGCGGCCGAGAAGGACGTTGACGAATTCCTGACCGCGTTGAAGGACAAGAGCCTGGTGGGCGACGCATTGTGAGCCGGCAGGCATCAGGGAGGACTAGATGAAACGACCCTACGAAAAGCCAACCCTCATCGACCTGTCGTTGCCAACCGCTCGTGCCGGCCGGCTGCCGGGTGGAGGGGTGAGCCCGCAGGGGATATGCAAGACCGGCAGCGATCCTGGACTGGGTGATGCAGTATGCCAAACGGGCACCTTCGCTGGATTCCCGACTGCGTGTAACAGCGGGATCACTCCGGCAAACCAGAATTTCTGTAACACCGGCAACGGCGCCACCTAGGCGAAAGATGTCCCGCGTCGGTTCGTTGTGGATCATGTGATCTTCAGACCCGCGGAGCCACCTGTCCTGCTCGCGACGGCTGGTCGGCGCATTGCTTTGATGCTCCCGGAGGAGTACGAGCGCCTTCTGGACACACCCCTCTACCGGCCCTTCCGCGCCCATGACGGCCACCCCGACGCGCGGCTGCGGGTCCAATTGGTCCAGAAGCCCGAGTGCGATGCAGCTTCGGCTGCGCGCCAGACCGGCTGCGAATACCCGTTCGATTGCTGTCCGATTCTGAACTGCCCCATCGTGACCGAGCGCTATCTGTCGCGCAGGATGGACGAACAGTTCCTTGTCAACGCCACGCTGGTCGACTTCCTGAGTTTTTCCACTTGGACGATGGACGCCTTTGCCTTCCCTCCCGCCGATGTGGAGCAGTACCTGCGCGGCCGCCTCTTCGTATTGCTGAGCACTCGGTTGGCTGCCAGTGAAGGGGTCGCTCTGCACGGCTCGGGGTTCGTCATCGATGGAGTCGCCGCTACGGTCATCGGCCCGTCCGAGGCCGGCAAGACCACCGCCGCCCGGCTGGTGCGGGGTGACCGGCTCCTCTCCGACGATGTGGTCGCGGTGACCGACATCGACGGCCAGCCACAGCTTCATGCGACCCCCTTCGGTCGCGAGTCGGACGGCGCCGGCTCGGCGCCGTTGCGCGCGATCTTCTTCCCGCGCAAGCAAGCCACGTTCTCCCTGCGACCGCTATCCGTCCGGGAGGCTCTGATCCGAAGCGCGGCAGGACAGGCCGACACGTTCCAGTCCCTGTTCAACCCCTACGGCGGCATGGCCATCAGGAACCTCGGCCGCCTGTTCCGCAAGGTGCCCGCCTACGAGCTCGGCTTCTCCCTCGAGGGTATCGATCGCGACGCCATCAGGCGGGTGCTGTCGGGATCCTGAAAGCCCGGGCCGGCACTACCGGCCGGCGAGGCGATTGGGGATCCATAGCAGCCGGCGCAACTGCACGAGGGCCACGCGTGGGGCAGGCATCGGGCCGAGCCGACGCAAACCCGAGGAGTCCGAGGCGCTTGCGATCATGTTGGCCTTCTTCACGGGGTCGTACACGACATCCGGCGGAAATTTCGCAATCGGGATCGTGCTCGCGCTGTCGCGCAGGGACACCAGCCAATTTCGCGTCTGGCTTGGCTCGAAGGGCAGCGGCGCCTCCATGCTCGCCAGCCGCGCGACCAGGGGGGCGCTGAAGCTGGTGCCATCCTGGGGCAGCAGCCAGTTGCCGGGCAAGGGAGCGATGATCGACTGGCCGGGCGCCACCACATCCACGCAGAGGCCGTGATTGGAGAAGCTCGTCAGCACGCCGTCCACACCGTAGGCTCCCACCAGCATGTGGGTGGGATCGCCTTGCCGACAATCAGAGGAGTCGGCCGGGCTGTCGACCACCACGCCCTCGTTCCCGGCGGACTGGACCGTGAGAGCGCTGGGGGCTGATTGCGCCGCCTCCTGCGCCCGGTCGAGCGCCGACAGGCGCGCCTGCCAGGGTCCGAGATCCACGGCCGCGCACCCCTGCGCCACCATGGCGTCCTCGACCGCCTTGGTGGAAAGAACGCCAATGCTCAGATTCAGCGAGCCGACGCTGTTCTGGGAAATGACGTCGTCCAGCCCGCGGTCCAGATCGGCGCGCGGCCGGCTCACGTACGCGGCCCGCACGTCGGGGTCCGCCAGCAGCGCCATGGCTTGGTCGAGGGTAGCCTGGCTGGTGCATTGGACCTGTGCCGTGACCTCGCTGGTCGAGAGCAGGGGGTACTGCACCAGCACCAGGCGTAGGTCGGGATTCTGGTACGCCAGCAGCCCGGCTACGGAGGTGCCGTGCACCCGCGCGTCCTGCGGCGCGTTTTGCAGCGCGCTCGTGATCGCCGCGTACTCGGAGGTGGTGAAAGCCTGGGTGAGATCGGTGTCGGCGCGCAGGGCGGCGTTCCAACGATCGCGATACCCATCGACGCTGGCGAGCAAGTGCTGATCGTAGGGCTGCATGCCCTCGCGCAGCCAGCACGAGCGATCGGGCTCCTGCAGGGCCGCGATCAGGTCGCTCTTGGCTTGGTCGAAGTTGGGATTCGCTCCCTCGGCCAGCGGATCCGCGCCGGCCTCGGCGCCCCCGTCCACGCTGTCGCTCGACGAGACGCACTCGATGGTGTGGCTGGCAATGACCTTGCCAGCCAACTCTGCCACGCTGGGGTCGAAGCCATCGTCCACCACCATCACCACGTTGCGTAGCGAGCCAGCATCGATGGCAACTGCGCCGCCGTCGGTGCCGCCATCGGCACTGCCCGCTCCCCCGTGTCCGCCCGAATCACAACCGAGCAGAAGCGAGAACGCAAGCGTTGCAAGATACCGGCTGGACACTTTCATGCAGGCCGGAATTCAACCACACATCCGCCTAGACGCTGAAAACAAATTGACTGCGCGGTGTGCTGCTTTGCTCTGTCGCCATTGCATTGGGCAGGCCTGTGTGCCGCGCGGCCCCGCATAAGCGGTCAACCCCGAGAAGGCAGACGCTAGCGACTGTCGTAGG